>Ga0209491_10003691_pt1 | contig 24841 bp, 19 predicted proteins | sample BON02_FD_187213 | JGI IMG/M metagenome (GOLD analysis project Ga0209491, IMG submission 187213) | Freshwater microbial communities from Lake Bonney liftoff mats and glacier meltwater in Antarctica - BON-02 (SPAdes) (version 2) | ecosystem: Environmental > Aquatic > Freshwater > Ice > Glacier...
AGTTTTGGCGTCACTTCCGCCATCCTGCCAAATAATAGCTCTTGAAAGCACTAAAACTGAAATTATCTTCTTTCAAGAAACAAATGTCCGCCAAAAACCAGCTCACGGAATCTCCGCCCTATGCGGTCGAATTCTCACTCACGCGCCTCGGGGCCGACCTGAAGCTGGCCCGCTTGCGCCGGAATCTCACAGTCAAGTCGGTGGCGGATCGGATCGGGACCGGGCCGCGGGCGATAATCGATGCCGAAAAGGGAAAGCCGACCACGGGGATCGTGGTTTACACCGCTCTCCTCTGGGCCTACGACCTGATCGGGCAGCTGGACGAGGTGGCGCTCGCCTCTCGGGATTCCGAGGGATTGCGGATGGCCCGGCATTCGGAACGGCGGCGTGCTCGCGAACGACGATCGGGAGGGCTCGACAATGACTTCTGAAGAACGGCGAGAGTGTTATGTCTATGTGACACTGCCGGGGTTCTCGGATTTTGTCACGGCAGGGCGCTTTGAGCTTTCGAGCGATTCCCGGGGAGAAGCGCTGGGGCGGTTCGTTTACGGGGCGAGCTACCTTGAGCGCACCGAGGCGGTGCCGATCGATCCGGTCGAGTTGAAGTTGAGGGAAGGCACCTTCGAGACCCGTAAGATGAAAGGCCTCTTCGGCGCGATTCGCGATGCCAGTCCCGATTTCTGGGGTCGGAGGGTCATCGAAAAGCGTTCCAGTGTTCCGCAGCTCGGGGAGATGGATTACCTGCTCCTCTCTCCGGATGACCGCGCCGGCGCGCTCGGCTTTGGCACTGGAAAAACGCCCCCGGCTCCGCTTCGACATTTCAACCGCACTCTCAATCTTGAAAAGCTCCAGGCGCTTGCGGACCTGATCCTTGCCGACGCTCCGTATCCGACGACTCCGTCCGACTTTGCGCAAGTCGAAGATCTCCTCCTCGTCGGCACCTCGATGGGCGGAGCCCGCCCCAAAGCCGTTGTGGAGGATGATGAGGGACTCTGGGTCGCCAAGTTCAACCATACCGAAGACCGCTGGAACTTCGCCCGCGTCGAACACGCGATGCTGGAACTAGCGCGCCGCAGCGGCATTCACGCGGCGGTGAGCCGTGTCGTCCGCGTCGGCCACCGGGACGCCCTGCTCGTGAAACGATTTGACCGAAGGAAGTCGGAAAACGGCTACGAGCGCGCCCGCATGATCAGCGGGCTCACTCTCCTGGGCGCGGAAGAATCGTCCACGGATCGCCGGAACTGGTCCTATGTTGTCCTCGCGGAAAACCTGCGCAAGGTTTCCGGCAATCCCAAGGCCGACGCCGCCGAACTGTTCCGCCGGATGTGCTTCAACGCCCTCATCTCGAACACGGACGACCATCCCAGGAACCACGCGCTGGTCGCCTTTGCTCGCGATTGGACGCTGTCACCGGCCTACGACCTGAACCCGTCCCCGCTTGTGTCGATCGAGCGAAGAGATCTCGCGATGGAATGCGGCGACTTCGGGCGCTTTGCCAATAGCCACAACTTGCTGAGCCAGTGCCGCCGCTTCCATCTCGATCCAGAGACGGCGAAGGCCATTCTGGAAGAGGTCGAGGCGGTTGTGACGGAATCCTGGTATCCCATCGCGCGAGCGTGCGGCGTATCGGTCGAAGACTGCAACCGGATCGAAGGGGCCTTCGCGTATCCCGGCTTTCGTCAGGAAATCGGGGAAAATCGCTGAGCGGGGCTCACTTCAAATCTCACCGATCAGCTTCGGAAGCTTCCTCTCGAGCCAATCCCTCGAAGGCCTCTTCCGGTTTCGTGTTTGCTGCGATCAGCGATGGGTTGTGGACGGCTCCGGCAGGGGGTTCAAGGCCGGGTTTTACTTGCGGGCTGTCGTCGATGAATGAAAATCATTTTCGACGAGAACGTGCCTTGGCCGTTGCGAAAATTTCTTCCCGGCGACGCAAGAGGATCACGAGCCCGCCACGATCTGGTACCACCTCACCGGATAGTTTTCCTCATCCGGCCCGGTGGGGCGATCACGCTCCCAGCGAATCTCGAATCCGGCTTCGCGGAGGAGGGCGGGGTAATTGTGGGAGAAGGCAAATTCGTGGCCGTAAGGAAAAGAGTCGGGCTCTTTTTCCAGATCGTGATCGTTTCCGATCGACTCGGTAATGGCGATGAGGCAGGGGGAGCAGAGCGAACGGAATTCCCGGAAGAGGGCGAGCAACTCGTCGCGGAGAATATACTCGAGGACTCCGCCATTCGTGACGAGGACGGTCTTCGGGGCGGGGTGAGAACGCAGCCACTCGAGGAGATCACCCGCGTGGAAAAAGAGGCGATCCGAATCGCGATGCTTTTCGCGGCACTTCGCGATCTCGCGTTCGTTCAGATCGACCCCGTGGAACTCGCTGATCCCGTCGAATCTTTCGGAAAGCCATTCGAGAACTCGACCGTCGCCCGAACCAACCTCAATGAGACGAGTATTTCCCTCGCCCGGGAGAGGGATCGCTCCGGCAATGTGATCGGCAACGACAGCGTGGTGGCGAAGGAAGAGATCCTCAAACCGATGGGCAAAAGCCCTCGAAAAACTCCGCCGAGAGCGCCGAGGACCAGTAGTGAGTGAAATAGCGCCGCAGGGACTCATGGTCCCGGCCTTGCACCGCATTGAGGAGATGGGCATTGCGGATAAGCTTTGCCGCCGCCCCCCCATTGCGGGTCGAAGGTTTTTTCATCCACCGCTGCGGCGAGACCGGGATTGAGGATCTTGAGAAAATTCCCCGCGACCGCTTTGAGGCGGGCGGAAGGGAGGTCGGAAGCGCTTCGGTAGATTCTCATGGAAAGAAGGGCCGATGAGCGCGTCCACAGAGGGACGCGCTCGAAAATGGCACGTTGAGGTTCACTGACCCGTCTTCTCTGCGACCATAGCCGCGAACTTTGCGGGGTCCGCATTGAACTTGGGAAGGCAGGAGTCACAGCAGAGTTTGATCTCTTTGCCCTCGTGCATGACAACGACGGGGTCACCCATGCTGCCAAGCTCCTCGCCGGAGACGGGGCAGGTTTTTTGGGCTCCGCCGGTGGAGGTTTCAGGGGCGGCTTTCTTTTCGCTGCAAGCAACGAGAGCGAGGGCGAAAAATCCGCCGAGCAGCGTGGTCACGATTTTTGTATTCATCATTTTTGGTATGTTTTAGTGGCTGGTTTGCAGGTTTCGTCGATGCCTCCACCGAAAGAGGATCTCCTCGATCCCGCAATAGAGTGTCGGCACGACGAAAACGGTGAGGATGGCGACGGTCATGCCGCCAAAAGTGGGGATGGCCATGGGGACCATGACGTCGGACCCGCGCCCGCTGCTGGTGAGGACGGGGATGAGGGCGAGCAGGGTCGTCGCGGTGGTCATCATGGCGGGCCGGTTCCGTCTCACCGCCGCCTCGATCGTGCGCTCCCGGATGGCCTCGATCGAGTCGGGCGGGTTCTCCCGGAAACGCTGCTGCAGGTAGGTTCCCATCAGCACGCCGTCGTCGGTGGCGATGCCGAAAAGGGCAAGGAAGCCAACCCAGACGGCGACGCTGAGATTGATCGGCGAGATCTGGAAGAGATTGCGGAAGTCGATCCCGAGCAGAGTGAAGTCGAGGAACCAGGGCTGATTGTAGAGCCAGATCATGATGAACCCCCCTGACCAAGCCACAAAAATGCCACTGAAGACGAGGAGCGAGGTGCTGACGCGACGGAACTGCAGGTAGATGATGAGAAAAATAAGTAGCAGGGCGAGCGGCACGATGAGGAGAAGCCTTTTCTCGGCGCGGACCTGGTTTTCGTAGGAGCCGGTAAAGCGGTAGCTGACTCCGGCCGGAACCTTGAAGATCCCGCGGTCGATGTGGTCCTGGATGACGCGGGAGGCTTCTTCGACGACTTCGACTTCGGCATTCCCGGGCTCCTTGTCGAAGATGACATAGGCGACGAGAAAGGTGTCTTCGCTCTTGATCGTCTGCGGTCCGCGGACAAACTCGATTTTTGCCAACTGTTGAAGGGGGATCTGTTTGCCGTCGGGTGCGGGGATGAGGATCTCGCCGAGTTCCTCGATGGAGTCGCGTCGCTCGCGGAGATATCGAACCCGCACGGGATAACGCTCGCGCCCCTCGACGGTGGTGGTGATACGGCGCCCGCCCACGGCCACTTCGAGGACATCTTGAAACTGCTGGATGCTGATGCCGTAACGGGCAATGGCCTCGCGATCAATCTGGATTTCCAGATAGGGTTTGCCGACGACCCGGTCCGCGAAAACCGTCGCGGGATCGATGCCGGAGACGCCTTTTAGCAGGGCTTCAATCTCGAGGGCAAATTTCTCGAGAGTTTCGAGATCGGGTCCGTAGACTTTCAGTCCCATCGGGGCGCGCATCCCGGTCTGGAGCATGATGATGCGCGTCTCGATCGGTTGCAGCTTCGGGGCCGAGGTCATCCCCGGCACTTCGGCGACCTTCACGATCTCGCGCCAGATGTCGTCTGCTGTCTTGATGTGATCGCGCCACTGCCGCACCCGATTTCCATCGGAGTCGGTGATCCATTCGGGCTTGTAGGTGACGATGGTCTCGACCATGGAGACCGGTGCCGGGTCGAGCGAACTGTCGATGCGCCCGATCTTCCCGACAACGAGATCGACTTCGGGGATGGCGTCGATCGCTTTGTCCTGAAGTTGGAGCATGCGCTTCGATTCGCCGATGGAGGCGTGCGGCATCGTCGTCGGCATGTAGAGGAAGGAACCTTCGTTGAGCGAGGGCATGAACTCCTTGCCGAGACCCTGCCAAATCCACACGCCAAAGCTTACGACTACGAGGACGATCCCGATGAGGAGCCATTTGGTCCGCAGGAAGAAGCGGAGGATGCGCTCGTAGATGAGGATGAATCCGTAGGCCAGTCCGATGAGTCCACCGACGACAATGATGACAAAAGCGTGATTGAGCCATCCATACGAAGGCCCGAGCGGCTCCCACGAGCTGCCGAGATAGAGCGCGACGAACGTGGCAATCGCGAAGAGGGCGACTCGATGGAGTCGGGGACGCTCTACGCGAACCCGGTCGAAGCGTTTTTTGAAGAGCAGATGGATGAGGGGCGGGAGAAGGACGAGCGCGAGAACGACCGAGGAGATCAGAGCAAAGGTCTTGGTGTAGGCGAGCGGTTTGAAGAGCTTGCCCTCGGCCCCCTCCATCGCAAAGACGGGCAGGAAACTGATCACGGTGGTGAGAACGGCGGTGAGAACGGCACTCCCGACCTCGGCACAGGCCCGGTAAATGACCTCGAGGCGAGGCTCGTCATCGTCGGCCTTATCGAGGGCCCGGAGAACGTTTTCGCAGACGACGATTCCCATGTCGACGATCGTCCCGATGGCAATGGCAATGCCTGACAAGGCAACAATGTTCGCATCGACCCCGAAGCGCTTCATCCCGAGGAAGGTGAGGAGGACTGCGCCCGGGAGCATCACCGAAATCAGAATCGAGCTACGGAGATGGAAGACGAGGAGGAGGACGACGATGATGGTGACGAGGATCTCCTCCGTCAGCGCGATTTTGAGAGTTTCGAGGGTCTCATTGATGAGCCCGGAGCGGTCGTAGAAAGGAACGAGAGTGACCTGGCTGACGCGTCCGTCATCGAGCGTTTTGCGCGGGAGTCCGGGCGCAATCTCAGCGATCTTCGCCTTCACGGCCTTGATCGTCGCCATGGGGTTCGCCCCGTAGCGGGCCACGACGACTCCGCCGACGGCCTCGGTCCCGGCTTTGTCGAGGACTCCACGCCGCAGAGCCGGGCCAAAGCCGACTTCGGCGATCTTGTCGAGAGTGATGGGGATATTGTCAGGGGCCGCGACCACCGTCTTGCGAAGATCGTCGAGATTCGTGATGAAACCTCGTCCGCGGATGACGTATTCGACCTTGTTCACCTCGATGGTGCGGGCGCCCACGTCGAGATTGGATTGCCGCACCGCGTCGAAGACCTGGCCGAGCGTGATACCGTGGGCGCGCATCGAATCCGGATCGACATCGATCTGGTATTCGCGCTGGAAACCCCCGACCGAAGCGACTTCAGCAACCCCCTCGGTCGATTGGAGGGCGTAACGGACCTGGAAATCCTGGATGCTGCGGAGCTCCTGGAGATCCCAGCCGGGAGCGGGTTCGCCATTCTCGTCGCGTCCCTCGAGAGTGTACCAGTAGACCTGCCCGAGAGCGGTGGCATCGGGTCCGAGCGCCGGACTGACCTCGGTCGGGAGGGTGCCGACGGGGAGACTGTTGAGTTTTTCGAGGATCTTTGCCCGCGACCAGTCCCAGCCCGCTTTATCATTGAAGATCACGTAAATGCTGGAGAATCCAAAGTAGGAGTAACTGCGGATCGTCTTCACCTCGGGGATGCCTAACAAAGCCGCCGTGAGCGGGTAGGTGATCTGGTCTTCGACATCCTGCGGGGAGCGGCCCATCCACTCGGTGAAAATGATCTGCTGATTCTCGCCGATGTCGGGGATGGCATCGACGGGGACGGGGAAGCGCGGGACCCCGCCTAGATCCCAGTTGAACGGCGCGACGAGGACACCGCCGACGGCGAGGGCGAATGCGACGAGGAGGATGACGAGCTTGTTCGTCAGGCTGAAGCGGATCAGAGCCGCGATGGGGCCTCGGGGGTTCTCCTTCGGAGCGTGGTCGTTCATGGCTTGGCTTCCCCGGGTTTCGCAGTCGACTTCACCTCCGCCTTCACTTCTCCGGCAATCTGCTCTTCGACGGAGCCGCACTTCAACATCGCGGCCCCAAAGTAGGGATTGAGGAGTTGCTCGTCGCCCTGCAGCCAGTCGGCACCACGATTGTCGAAGGCCATCGGGCAATGGGCGGAAAACACCGCGACCTCCCCCGTGCCGAAGCGACGGACGAGTTCGTCGATGGCGGCACTGAGGGGCTCAAAGGGCACCCGCGCGGCCTCGAGATCCGCCGCCTGATCGAGCGTGGCGAGCGAGTCGGAGAGACGATTTTTCAACTCGACGTAAACGGCGGAGCCCTCGGGATCGAATTCGGGAATGACTGCAGAAAGGGCTTCGTTCATCGCTTTCGCGGCTGCTTTGGTCTTCCCGAGGTCGTCTCCGGCGAGGGCGAGTTGCACGGCAAAATATTTTCCGACGATCTGGTCAATCACCGGCAGCACGCCCTCGCCGACAGTGAGGCGTTTGAAGAGCGGTGCGTCGTCCTCGCCGGGGAGCATCATGCTCGGGCGGGCCTGAATCTGGAGGGCGCTGTCGATCGCGAAAGACCCCTCGGTGACGACCGCTTCGTTTTCCTTGAGACCGGCCTCGACGAGATAGAAGCCGTCAGCGCGAGGGCCTAACAAGACCTCACGCCCTTCGTAGGTCGGTTCCTTTTCACCCGGCTTTTCGACGTAAACGAGGGAGCGTTTTCCAGTGTTCATCACGGCGGAAATCGGGACGATGAGCGGTGGCTCTCCGGTCGGAGCGACCGCCGTGTAACCGAGATCCTCGGCCTTGACGAGATCCATCCCGCAGATGTCGCATTTGCCCGGACCATCCTTGACGATCTCGGGATGCATCGGGCTGATCCACTTGCCCGCCAGCGAGGGGTCGATGACACGGCCGAATCCGGCGACGGTCGCGGAGACCTTAGCCCTGACAAACATCCCTGGTTTTAGCAGTCCGTCAGGATTCTCCACGTTTACCCGCACGGGAAAGGTCCGCGTTTTCATCTCCAGCTCGGGCGAAAGAAAGGAAATGCGGCTCTCGAAGACCTTGCCGGGCAGGGCCTCTGCCTCGAAGGAGACCGTCTGGCCGAAGCGGAGCCAGGGTTTGTCAGACTCGTAGGCATCGAAGACAACCCAGAGCTGCGCGGGATCGTTGATGCGGAAGAGCGACATGCCGGTCGTGACGTAGTCTCCCTCGCGGACGTTCTTTTCCGTGACGATCCCTGAAACCGGAGCGTCAATGGTGAGACTGTCGGCGGCTTTTCCCGAGGCTTCGATCTCGGCGATGCGAGTATCGGGGAATCCCCAGAGGCTTAACTTGTCCCGAGCGATGCGCAGGGCATCGGCATTGTTGAAACGCTTCGCCGTGAGCAACTCGGTCTGCGCCGCGAGAAGGTCCGGACTGTAGATCGTAGCGAGGTGATCGCCCTTTTTCACGAGAATGCCGTCGTAATCGACGAAAAGCCGCTCGATCCGTCCGGGGAATCGTGCCGCGATGGTCTTCTGGTTGGTCTCTCCGTATTCGACCGTGCCGTAGAGACGGATCCCGGCCTCGGGAAACCGGCGGATCACCTTCGTCGTTTGAATGCCCGCGAGAATTTTGGCGGATTCGGAGAGGGAATAGGTCCGCCCTGTTCCGACGGAACCGAGATCACTGAGCGGGATCAACGCCATCGCGCAGATGGGGCAGAGTCCCTTCTTCGGGGCTCGCACTTGCGGGTGCATCGAGCAGGTCCAGACCACGGCTGCGGGAGAGGCATCACCCTTGCCCGCCTCCATCGCCGTCTGATCATGAACGCTTTCTCCCCCACCCCGGAAGAGAACTGCACCTAACAAAATGCCAACGACGAGCGTGGCGACGAGGGGAATCCATTTTTTCATTTTGCGGGCGCGGTTGGAGTTTCGGTGAGGGACCGAATCTGCCAGGCCGCCATGTGGGCGTCGGCGAGAGCACGGGCCCGCATGAGGCGGAGATCGAGGAGGACGCGTTCGGACTCGATCAGATCGGTGAGATTGGACTTGTCGTTGCGGAAGTCCTCCTTGGTCAGTTCGAGAGCCTGATCGGCGGAGGGGATGAGTTTGTCATCATAGTTGCGAAGGCGGCTCACCGCCTCGCCCTGCATTGCGGAAAGGCGGACGGCATCGGCGATGAGCGATTGCTCGACCGCTTCGAAGGTCGCCCCGGCGGCGCGAGTCATGGAGGCGGCTTCCTCGCGTTCGGCCTTGTATTTGCCGCTGCGGAGCGGGAGCTTCACCCCGAGGAGGACAGAACTGGCAGTTTCCCCGCCATTGCCGATGTCGATCGCATTGGCCCCGAGGGTGAAGGCGGGGAGATTGTTTTTGCTCGTGAGCGTTTCCATGCGGCGGGCACCCTCAATCTCGGCCTCGGCCATACGGAGCCTGGGATGATGAGCGCGGACCTGCGCCTTGATGTGATCGAGCGGCATCAGCGCCGGAGTCGAGGCGGGCAGATCCGGCCACGGGAGAACCTCCGATCCCGGGTCGCGCCCGAGGAGGAGCTTGAGCTGGGCATCGAGGCCGGGCCTTTGCTCGCGCAGCGTGCGCACCTCCTGCTCGGTCACGGCGACCTCGACATCGAGGCGCAGACTCGCCGCGAGACTGCCCCCGGCGCGGACCTTTTCCTCGACGACCGGTTTGATCTGCCGCAGCAGTTCGAGATTCTTGTCGGCCTGGGTCACTGCCTCGCGCAGGTAGGCGTACTCGATCGCGGCAAGGCCGACCTTTTCGATCACGATGCGCCGTTTCACTTCGTAGTTGAAGAAGGCGACGTTAGCCTTCGCGTCGGCAAGGTCCTCGCGGAGACGGAGCACTCCGGGCCAGGGAAAGGATTGGGAAATGGCGATGGTTCGCTCCTGTGGTCCGGTGCGCGTCTGCACGCTGGTGAGGAACTCCGAGTAACTCAGGATCGGCTCCTCGAGGGCGCGGACTTGTCGCCCCTTCGTGCTCATCGCGGTGTAGGTCTCGTAGGCGGCGGTGACTTCGGGATTGGCGCGAAGGGCTTCGGCAAGATAGGAGTCCTGAGCAGACAGCGGCGCGAGGATGGAGGCGAGGCCGCAGAGGAGGAGGAGGATTCGGGTCATGATGGTGTTTAGGATCGAGTATGGGAACCTGAAGCAGGCGGAGGATGGGCCGTGGGGAAACCCGGAGCGCGGCGGCACCGGGAAAACAGGAAGAAATGCAGCCGCAGGTGCGCGGCGCGTCACTGGCGGGAGCGGCGAAGGGCCGCTCTCGGCGCATCAAATGAGAAAGGTCTGATGGAGCACGAGCCGCCATCCCGGCGGGCCGGGAACCGCAAAGTCTGCAGCCGGGAGCGGAGCGGCCGTCCCTGCGATGAGGACGGGGACCGCTACGAAACCTGAGAGGGGAGCAATCTCGGGGAGAATTACCTGGAGGGCAATTGTCTTCGGCGATTCGGCGAGGCGGGGATCTTTGGCCGGACAGTCGGGGCAGGACTGCCCCGCGGGGCAATCGTGATCGGTCGGACTTTCCCGGTAGCAGCAGGACTTCTCCGGAGCCCCATCCTGCGCGGCGGCACGGAGAGAGCAACAGCAGAGTGGACTCGCGATCACCATCGCTGCCACTACGGCCACTATGTTCCGGTAGATCCTCATCTAATTGACGAAAAGATTACGCCTCTCGCTGCAGGTGATTCTAGCCCCTCCCGCGTTCCTCGGCCAGTTTTTAGTTTTAAACTTTTAGTTTTGAAGGGACCAGCCTGAGCCCCGAGGTAATCTTCGTTCCTTTCGTTCTGGATATGCCCCGGCTTTCGGTCGATCCTCGAGCCTGTCGCCGATGCCGCTCGATTTTCCTCCTCCGCCATCGACAGCCCACCCTCGCCACCGATCCCTTGCAAGAAACCGATTTCCCGCGAGTTTGCAGCGTATAGTCTTTCGATGCCCCCTTTCAATCCAGAAACCGTCCGTGCTGATTTTCCCATCCTCTCCCGGGAGATCGAGGGCAAGCCTCTCGTCTATCTCGACAACGGAGCGACGACGCAGAAGCCCCAATGCGTCATCGACTCGATGTCCCGCTTTTTTTCCCACGAAAACGCGAATATCCACCGCGGCGTCCACTACCTCAGTCGCGAGGCCACCGATGCCTACGAGAATGCCCGCGAGTATCTGAAAGAGGCCCTCCACGTCCCCGCGAGCCACGAACTCCTCTTCGTGCGCGGTGCGACCGAGGCGATCAATCTCGTGACCCACAGCCTCGCCCCGCAGTTGCAGGCGGGCGACGAGATCGTCCTCACGATCATGGAGCACCACGCGAATTTCGTGCCCTGGCAGGTCCTCGCGAAAGAGCGGGGCCTCACCCTGCACTTCGCCGGCCTGCGCGAAAACGGCGAACTCGACCTCGAGGAGTGGAAGTCCCTCTTCAACGGGCGGACCAAGGTCGCCGCCTTCACCCACGTCTCCAATGTTCTCGGAACGCGGAATCCCGTCAGCGAAATGACGGCCTTCGCACGGGAGCGCGGCGTCCTCACCCTCGTCGACGGAGCCCAGGCCCTGCCACACGGTCCCGTCGATCTCGGCGCTGTCGGGGGTGACTTTTATGTCTTTTCCGGGCACAAGGTCTATGCCCCCGACGGGGTCGGAGTCCTCTGCGGGCCGAGGGACTTCCTCAACGCCGCCCCGCCCTACCAGACCGGTGGCGATATGATCGAGCAGGTCTCGATCGCAGGCACGACCTTCCGCGAGGTGCCCGAGCGCTTCGAGGCCGGCACGCCGAATATCTCCGGCGCGATCGGGCTGGCCGAGGCCTTCCGCTTCATGAGCACGATAGACTGGCCCGCCGCCCACGCCCACGAGGACGCTCTCGCCGCGCACGCCACGAGCGAGCTGGAAAAAACCCCCGGTATCCGTGTCTTCGGGAAGGCTCCGGGCAAAGTGGCGATCGTTTCCTTTCTCTATGCCGCCGCTCATCCGCACGATGTCGGGACCATCCTCGACACCGAGGGTGTCGCGATCCGCGTCGGACACCACTGCGCCCAGCCGCTCATGCATTATCTCAAGGTCCCCGCCACGGCACGGGCATCGTTTTCCTTCTACAACAACCACGCCGACGTCGAGACTTTCCTCCGCGCGATGAAGAAGGTGGAGCGTTTCTTCGGGTGACACCCCCGCCCGAATCGCTTGCTTTCCCCGCTCCTTCGCGCAAGTTTCCCGACTTTTAATCGGACCCCTATGAGCGCTGAACCTCTCCAAATCTACATCGACGGCACCTTCTTTCCCCAGGCGGATGCGAAGATCTCCGTCTTCGACCACGGTCTACTCTATGGAGACGGCGTCTTCGAAGGGATCCGGTTTTACAACGACCGGGTCTTCCGCCTCGAGCAGCACATCGACCGGCTCTTCGACTCGGCTAAGGCGATCCACCTCACGATCCCCGCGACCCGGGCCGAGGTCTGCGAGATGACTCTCGCGACGATACGCAAAAACGATCTTCACGACGGCTACATACGCCTCGTCGTGACCCGCGGGGTCGGTTCGCTCGGCCTCAGCCCCTACCACTGCAAGCAGGCCTCCATCATCGTGATCGCCTCGACGATCTCGCTCTATCCGCCTGAAAAATACGAAAAAGGGCTCATTATGTCGACCTGCGCGACCCGGCGTCCTTCCCACGACTCCCTTTCGCCGGCGGTGAAGTCGCTCAACTACCTCAGCAACATCATGGCCAAAATCGAGGCCCTTGCTGCCGGTGCCGAAGAGGGCGTGATGCTCAACAACGCCGGCTACGTGGCCGAATGCACCGGGGACAATATTTTTGTCGTCAAAAACGGCGTCATTTACACCCCCACGGTCGGATCGGGCTCGCTTTATGGGATCACACGCAAAGTCGTCATGGAACTCGCTGCCGAGGCCGGGTTCGAGCTCCACGAGATCGAAATGAGCCGCTACGATCTTTACACCGCCGACGAAGTCTTCCTCACCGGGACGGCCGCCGAAGTCGTTCCGGTGGCCGAATACGACAAGCGCATCATCGGCGAGGATGGCCCCGGTCCAGTCACGAAGCAGCTCATCACCGCTTTCCGGAATCTTGTACAAACCACGGGTACCCCGATTTACTAAACTGACTTTCCGTCGTAACCTATTCCCGGTGTTGGGTGATACCCCCCCTTCACGGATCCAGCACCTACCGGGAACTCAATGAACTGCGACCTCTGTCAGACCGAAAAAGCAACGATATTCTTCAGCCAGATGGTTGAGGCCAAATTGCAGAAGGTCAATCTCTGCAAGTGCTGCGCCGACGACAAGGGCGTGACCGATCCGACCGGTTTTGCCCTCGCCGACATGCTCGAGGGCATGGGACAGCAGACCTCGATGGACCATTCCATGAACAAAGACGACCTCGTCTGCGGCAGTTGCGGCTTCTCGCAGAGCGATTTCAAAAAGACCGGTCGCTTCGGCTGTGCCGAGTGCTACCACGTCTTCGACGAAGGGCTCGACGGACTCCTCGAAGCAATGCACAAGCACACCCAGCACGTCGGCAAGGTCCCCGCGAGCTTCCCTGAGATGCCCGGCCTGCTCGAAGTGGAGGTGCCTGCGCCCCCGCCCGAGCCGACTCGCTTCGACAAATTGAGCGAACTCAAGCAGGCGCTGTCTAAATCGGTAGAGGACGAAGACTACGAGGAAGCCGCTCGCCTGCGGGATGCCATCTCGCAGTTGGAAACCCAGCTAAGTGAATCGTAATCCCAACTTCTTTCCACCACGTGGCACCAGGGGTGCTACTACAAATACCCGACGCTTTTTGCGACAATGCGCTTTTCAACTCTCCTGAAGAAACCTGCTGAATGGATGCGGACTCCCGGTCCCGAGAGCGACATCGTCATGACGAGCCGCGTCCGTCTCGCCCGCAACCTCGTCGGCCATCCATTCCCCGGCTGGGCGAGGAAAGAGGATCGCCACCTCGTCATGGACGCGGTGAGGCCCGCCCTCGAGGCGCTTTCCGAGATGAATGACTCTTTCTCCGAAGAGATGACAAAACTCACCGCGATCGAGAAGCAGGTCCTCGTCGAACGTCACCTCATCTCCCGCGAGCACGCCGCCAAAGGGCCCGGCTGCGGCACGGTCATGAACCGCAAGCAGACCATCAGCGTGATGATCAACGAGGAGGACCACCTCCGTATGCAGGCGATCCGCCCCGGTCTCCAACTGCTCTCGGCCTTCCACGCCCTCGATCAGATCGACACTCAGCTCGAGAGCGAGCTGCCCTACGCCTTCGACCACCAGTATGGCTACCTCACCGCCTGCCCGACAAATCTCGGCACGGGGATGCGGGCATCGGCGATGCTGCACCTGCCCGGTCTCGTCCTCAGCGAGCAGATCAGCCAGACCATCGCCGGGGCGAACAAAATCGGGCTCGCCGTCCGCGGACTCTACGGAGAGGGAACCGAGGCCCTCGCCAATCTTTTCCAGATCTCGAACCAGAACACCCTCGGGGCGAAGGAAGAGGAAATCATCGCGCATCTCGACCGTGTCATCGCCCAGCTCATCGCCAATGAGAAAAACGCGCGGATGAAAATCCTCGAGGATAGACCGACAACGATGCAGGACCAGATCGGCCGCGCTTACGCCGTTCTTAAGTTTGCACACATCATTTCGTCTAAAGAGGCATTGAACCATCTTTCCATGATCCGTCTGGGCTGCGACCTCGGTTTTATCCCCGAAGAAGAGCGCGAGACCATCACCGTGCTGCTCACCGAGATCCAGCCGGCTCACCTCCAAATCTCTGCGAAACGTAAACTTTCTCCGGAAGAAAGGGACATTTTGCGTGCCGACATTATCCGTTCTAGCTTAAATGGCCTGACGCCTCCTGATTTTAGTACTATATTGACCGAAAGGGACAACGACGATGAATAACTTTACCCCCAGAGCTCAGCAGGTCCTCGCCCTCGCCAGAAAAGAAGCGGACCGATTTAACCACAACTACGTCGGGACGGAGCACCTCCTCCTAGGCCTCATCAAACTGGGACAGGGCGTCGCCGTCAATGTCCTCCAAAAGATGAATCTGGATCTCGACACCGTGCGTCTCGAAGTCGAGAAGCAGGTCGGGAATGGTCCCGAGACGAAGATGGTGGGCAACATCCCCTACACTCCCCGGGTGAAAAAGGTTCTCGCCCTCGCCGGGAAAGAGGCCAAGGCGCTCAACCACAGCTACGTCGGGACGGAGCACATCCTCCTCGGACTGCTCCGCGAAGGTGACGGTGTCGCCGCCCGCGTCCTCAAAAACCTCGAGGTCGATATCGAGCGCACCCGCAACGAGATCCTCCGCGAGCTCGATCCGAATTTCTCGGGCAACGCCGCCGAAGACGACGACAACGAGTTCGAAGACCCGGCCACCGCCAACCGCAAGGAAGGCAAGACCCCGGCGCTCAAGGCCTTCGGTCGCGACCTCACCGAGCTCGCCCACGGCGGAGAGCTCGATCCCGTGATCGGCCGCAGCAGCGAGATCGAGCGCGTCATTCAGATCCTCTGCCGCCGCACCAAGAACAACCCGGTTCTCATCGGCGAAGCCGGCGTTGGCAAGACCGCCATCGCCGAAGGCCTCGCTCAGGAGATCGCTTCGGGCAATGTTCCCGAGCTGCTCCGTGATAAAAAGGTCATCACCCTCGACCTCGCCCTCATGGTCGCCGGCACGAAATATCGCGGCCAGTTCGAAGAGCGCATCAAGGCCGTCATGGACGAGATCAAACGGTCCAGGAACGTTATCCTCTTCATCGACGAGCTTCACACCATCGTCGGCGCCGGTTCCGCCGAGGGGGCGATGGACGCTTCGAACATCATCAAGCCCGCCCTCAGCCGCGGCGAGCTGCAGTGCATCGGCGCGACGACGATGAACGAGTACCGCAAATTCATCGAGAAAGACGCCGCCCTCGAGCGCCGCTTCCAACAGGTCAAAGTGGAAGAGCCCAACGTCGAAGACGCCATTCTCATCCTCCATGGCCTGCGTTCCCGATACGAAGCGCACCACAAGGCCCACTACACCGACGAGGCGATTGAAGCCTGTGTGAAGCTCTCCGCCCGCTACCTTACCGGCCGTTTCCTACCGGATAAAGCGATCGACATCCTCGACGAAGCCGGGGCGCGCTCCCGCATCGCCTCGATGACCCGCCCGCCCGAGATCAAAGGCCTCGAAGCCCGGATCGACGCCATCGTCGCAGAGAAAGAAGCGGCGATCAAGGACCAGGACTTCGAGAACGCCGCCGCGCTGCGGGACAAAGAGAAACACAAGCGTCAGGAGGTCGAGGACATCCTCACGAGCTGGCGCGCAATCAACGAGGAGAAGATCGTCACCGTCGAAGAAGACGACATCATGACCGTCGTCGCCAAGTGGACCGGTGTCCCGCTCCAGCGCATGGAGGAAAAAGAGACCGAGAAACTTCTCAAGATGGAGGACGAGCTCAAGACCCGCGTCATCGGCCAGGACGAAGCCGTCGTCGCGATCTCCCGCGCCCTGCGTCGCAGCCGCGCCGATCTCAAGGATCCGCGTCGCCCGATCGGCTCGTTTATCTTCCTCGGCCCCACCGGAGTCGGCAAAACCTACCTCGCGCGGAATCTCGCCGAGTTCATGTTCGGCGACAAAGAGGCCCTCATCCAGATCGACATGTCCGAGTACATGGAGAAATTCACGAGCAGCCGTCTCATCGGCTCGCCTCCCGGCTATGTCGGGTATGAAGAGGGTGGCCAGCTAACCGAAGCGGTGCGCCGCCGCCCTTACTCCGTCGTCCTTTTCGACGAAATCGAGAAAGCCCACCCCGATGTCATGAACCTGCTCCTCCAGATTCTGGAGGAAGGGATCATCACCGACAGTCTCGGGCGCAAGATCGATTTCCGGAACACCATCATCATCATGACCACGAACGTGGGCGCCGACGTCATCAAACGCCAGGTCACCCTCGGCTTCGGTGCGATGGGCGGAGGCGACGAGAACTACGCCAACATGCGCGACAAGATTCTCGAACGGGCCAAAGAGACCTTCAAGCCCGAGTTCCTCAACCGACTCGACGAGAAGATCGTCTTCCACGTCCTTGATCGCGAGAACCTCATTAAGATCGTTGATCTCGAGATCGACACCGTCGTGAAGCGTCTCGCCGGGAAGAACATCCACCTGCAGCTCGACAAGGAAGCCAAGGAATTTCTCATCGAGCAGGGCTTTGATCCGAATTACGGGGCCCGCCCGATGCGCCGGGCCGTCGAACGCCACATCGAGGATCCACTCGCCGAGCACCTCCTCCGTGGCGACGTCGCCCCGGGGCACGTCGTCAAGATCACCCATAAGAAGGATGAGAAATATCTCAGCTTCAATCCTCTCGCGGGTGACGAAGGTGAGACCGACGACGCCGTCGAACCGGCCAACACGGCGGAAGGCTGATCTCCGGCTCTCACGGAATCTTCAAAACAAAAAGCCGGGACTCGCTCCCGGCTTTTTTGTGTCCGGCTCCCGCGAAATGTATCATGGGCATCCTGCCCATGCCTTCGGCGGAAAGAACGTGGAAGACCAAAAAACACTCACTGCGGCCGATAGATCGTGAGAGACCGGGCTGAAACCCGGAAGATCCCCCGATCCCCAAATTCTCATGCGGAGAGGTGTCTTTCATCGGTCCTCGATCACGATAGCACCGATGGAGTCATCGTATTCGAAGCGCAGATCCGGATTCATTCGCTGCCAAGTCTGGTAGAGGTCGTCGGCGCGATAGAGCTGTCCGGGCTCCGCCCGCGTCCCCGGGGCTCTCAAGGCATCAAAGTGATCGGCATGGATGCGCGGGTAGCTGCCGAGGAGCTGCCAGAGTCGCCAGCTCATGCCCTGATTTTCCACCGGCGCCCCATGGAGGGGGAAACGGATCTCGTTGTAGGTCGTGACACCCTCATTTTCCGGCAGAGAACCGCCAATCCCCGGGATATCGACGACGACCCTCATCTGGCGCGGTTTCCATTGGCATCGCAGAGCACTCGCCTCCGCCCCGACCGCGACCGCGACGACGCCCGTGTCTGCGGCAGTGAAGGTGGCCTCGTGCCAGGTCGCCTCCGCTCCCCGCCATTCGAATCCCGTGAACGATCGCCCCGGGATCGTCCCGGCGAGAAAGACGGTCCGCATCGCCGCCTCTTCGTCCCTTTTTGTGAACGCCACCGCATCACCGGGGCGCAGCTTAGTCTCTGCCTCGCTCAGGGCATAGCGCCCCGGACGCCCGCCGATCACCTGAAGATGAAAGCCGCCCTTTTGAAGACCTGCCCCGTCCTGCAGCGCGACTTCCATCGGCCCGAGCTCGCCTTTCCCGACGAGATCCCAGCTCATCCGCACCGGTGCGCGATGCCACGTGAACATCCCCGCCTCGCCCGTCACCCCCGCTTCGGTCCTTTCCACGCGGCTCGAGTGAGCCCCGAAATGATTGCCCGCATCGAAGCTGGAAAAGCTCTCCGCAGTCCAGTCGAGCGAGGCATCCTCCACGAGCAGCAGCCCGAAGGCCACCGGGCTCGCATAGTGTTCCCCGTCGTAGTCGAGATAGGGCTCAGAGCTGCTCCCACTGAGATAGGGGGCCAGGTTCGCCTTGAGAGGCCCGCGGTCGTCTTCGGGGATGGTCTCGCCCTCGAGATCGTAAAAGGGAATCGCCCACTTCATCGAGAGTCGCCCCCGGCTGTTCACCTGCGGGAGCACGAGCGAGGCGAAGCCGAGCCGCCCCCGACACCAGCTCCCTTCAAACCGACCTTCCTCGTCCGCGACGACCAGTTCCGCTTCCCCCCGCCTGATCTGGAAGGGGGACGTCACCTCGACCCCGCCCTCTTTTTCGACGATGGCACCGGCTGCCGCCGCGAGCGGGGCGCCCGCACCGAAGAGGAGGTCACCGTAGTGCTCGTCCCAGCTCCCGTCGGCATTTTCACCCGAGAGCTTCTCATTGAGCGGCAGCACCGGCAGGCCCCGCACCCCGCGGAGGAGATGGCTCGCCCCCACCATGACGAGGCAGACGCCGAGAAAAAGGGCAATTTCGAATATCCACTTCCGGGACATGAGATAGGGAGAAAAAGGGGGGAAGTCGGGTCCGGCGCGCCGTTCAGCAATCGTTGAGAAGCTTCCGGTTCTTCCAGACATAACTCAAGCCCGAGATCAGCGTCAGGGCGAGACTGATCCAGACGAGGAGCAGCCCCAGCCGCGCCGGCCCCAACAGCGGCAGATCAAAGACCGGATTCAGCCAGCGGAACGCCGGTTCGCGCGCCGCGATGATGAGGAGAAAATAGATCACCGTGACAATCTGGAAGATCGTCTTGTATTTCCCGAGACTGTCCGCCGCGAGGACGATTCCCTCGGCCGTGGCGAGGAGCCGCAGCCCCGTGACGAGGAATTCCCGCGAGAGGATCACGATGACGATCCAGGCGGGGATGAAGTTCTGGCAGGCGAGGAGGACAAAACCCGCACACATCAGGATCTTGTCGGCGAGCGGATCCATCAGCTTGCCGAAGTTCGTGATGAGCGAGTGCTTCCGTGCGAGGTAGCCGTCGAGGAAGTCCGTAAAGGCCGCAATCGAAAAGACAATCAGCGCCGCCGTGCCGCCGTAGGGCAGACCGTCGATCGAGAGCAGCGCCACGAAGACAAAGGTCAGGATGAGGCGGGCTACGGTGAGTTGATTCGGGAGATTCATTCAGGGGCGCAAATCGACCATAGCGTGACGTGCCCGCCTGAGCAAACGGATCAAGGGGTAATTTCCCGTAGCAAAAAAGTGGCTGTGGCTTCAGCCGCAGGGGCTAAAACTTCACCGCGAGCACCCAGGCCGGGCTCTTCCCGCAGGGATACGTCTTCAGCGGCGTCAGCGTCCCATTGTCAGGATCGCGGCGATAGACGATGAGGGTATCCGACCCCTGCCCGGCGGAGACGATGTAATTTTCCCCGCCGGGGATGAGGGCGAAAGAGCGCGGGGTCTTCTCGGTCGGCGTCTGGCCGAGGGAGGTCAGCTTACCCGTCGCCGCCTCGATCGCGAAAACCGCGAGACTGTCGTGCCCGCGATTCGAGGCGTAGAGAAATCGCCCATCCGCACTGATATGGATGTCGGCGCAGCTTCCCGCCGCCTTGTCCCACTCCGGCGGGGTCGTCGAGAGCGTCTCGCGCCGTGTCAGGGTGCCGGTGGTCGGGTCGTAGTCGCAACGGGTCACGCTCTGGCCCTGCTCGTTGACGAGGTAGGCCCAGCGACCGCCGGGGTGAAAGGCCATGTGCCGCGGACCCGCTCCCGCCTCGCCTCCGAGGTGCGGTGGGGTGTTCAGAGTAATCATCCCCGTCGCCGCGTCGAACTTCAGCTGCTCGACCTTGTTCAGCTCGCCCACATGCGGGACAAAAGCAAAACGGTTCGCCGCGTCAGTCATGATGGAATGCGCCTTTTTCCCCGTGACGAGGGATGAGACCGGCTCGCCGGTGACGATGCCGTCGATGATCCGGCTCACGCTCACGACCCCCTCACTGTAGGACGCCGAGAGCAGCCAGTCGCCCGTCTTGTCGAGGTGAACGTAGGCCGAGTTGCTCCCCGCCGGAGCCATGACCGCTTCGGAAAGCGCCCCCGTGGCGGGATCGACCCGGATCGAGGCGAACTCCTTCGTCGTCCGCACCGCCGCGTAGAGATGTGTGCGATCGGGACGTATCGCGAGACTGCCGGGCGAGCCTTTTAGATCGAAGGCACCCGTTCGGGTCAGGTCGCCGTTCGCCTCGTTGAGGGTGAAAAGAGCGATGCGATTGTCCCCGCTCTCCGACACATAGATCACGGTCGGTCCCGCCATGGCCGGGAGGGTGAAAAGAGCGAGGGCGAGGAGGAGGGGTTTTATCATGAAAAGCAAAGTCAACGGGGTTGGGTGCGGGATCATACTCTGTCTCGTCGGGCAAAGTCTCCGGCGCAATCGGGGAATCGCTCCGAGCGCTCGCCGACTGAGCGCCCTTCCCGCCGGCCTTTCGCGTTCCGTTCGGCTGCGGTCAAACACCTTCCATCATCCATAAACCCCACAAAAGGAGACTCCGACCACTGAGGGGCTGTTGCAGGGAGAGGGAATCGTTGGAGTGGGCGAGGTGTGTTGGGAGATGTTAGAGTTGGAGGTGGTTCCCTGAGCCCGTTGCGCGTGACCAGACAGCAAAGGGACCCACGAATGGAACGAATTTTACGAATCGGGATTTAGTGGAGAATGGAAAAGTGACGGTAGGGCGAACCGTCCCGGTGAGCCGATTGGGCCGACGCATCTCATGCACCGATCGCGGCTCGGCGGGGACGCCTCGCGAACTGTCCGCCGAAGCCATGAGTCCACCGAACACGGACGCCCCGGCGGTGCGTCCCTACCGGAACAATCCGGTCGCGAACGATTTGGCGGCGGCGAACGCGAACCGATTCCGCTTATTTCCGCGCCATTCGGGTCTGACCCCGCGACCCCGTTGCCCGACACCGTCGATCTAGCTCCCGTCCGCCTCGCTATGGGTCTTGTCCGCGTAATGGCGCAGCAAGCGCCCGAGGCGGGTGTCCTGAATGCCAAGGATTTTCGCCGCCGCGTTGCCGCTCATCTCATCGACGAGCAGCAGCGCCCCAGCTTCGGAGAGAAGGGTGAAGCCGCTACCGGGACGCGCCCAGGGAACGTCCACCTGATGCACCCCGCACTTGGTGCAATTGGTTCGCGGAACCGGGGTGACAATTTCGGTTTCATACTGCCCGAAATTGAGATGACGCCAGCGCCGCTTTCGGCGGTCGTGGATGCGGCTTTGCTCCCCGCAACATGGACAGGAAAGCCGCTTGGATCGCTCCTTGAGGTCAGCGACGAGGGTGATCTTTTTAGATTGGCCTTCAAGAGAGCTGGAAGTCACCGTCCAAGGGTGAGGCACAGGAAGGGCTCGAGCAAAAAGTTGCCTCTGATCCATGCGCCAAGAAACGCGCAATCGCGCCTTCCTCAACGTCCTTTTGCTCCCGTTTTCACACAAAATAGCGAGCACCCTGGAAAAAGACGGTAGGGCGAACGGTCCCGGCGAGCCGATTGGGCCGGCGCATCTCATGCACCGATCGCGGCTCGGCTGGGACGCCTCGCCCTACCCGGGTATGGGCGGAGAACCGGATTCGTCCCATTCGTTTCATTCGTGGTTCAACCTCATCGCGGGAACGGATCGGATCTTGAGGAGAGGACGATGGATAAGGCGCGGACGCACAATGATAGAGTGGCAGGCGATGCCGTCTGATTCCCCCACGCCGGATGACGGAGAAACGGATCTGTCTGGACTTCGGAAATTGGGACTTTTGATAATTTGTCTGTCCCTTTGATTCCTCACACCGCCTCATGATAATTTGTCTGTCCCTTTGATTCCTCACACCACCTCAAAAACCCTCTGGCGGCTGCATGCCCATTGCCGGACTTCGCCGACGGGCTGGTAGTTGCCTCCCCCGGCCCAGGGGGAAAAAGCGGGCAGCACGGCATGGGTCATCGGGGAACCGGGCCGGGTCTCAATTACAAAGGACGGCAGCGTCAGGGCCGTGCCCGCCCCGTCCCGAAAGCGGAACGAGGGATGCCTATGCCCCGTGATTTCCACGAGCGATTCCCCCGCCCCGATTTCGCCCGGCGTGCAGGCGAGATGCCCGTGATGAAAAAAGAACCCGTCCTCGCGATGCGACGGGATAAAATCGAAATGCCGACGGATCACGCCGCGGTCGTGATTGCCCTCGATGAGGACGAGTTCCGCGCCGAGATCGGCGAGACTGCGCAGCCACGCGATCGCCTCATCCGGCGCGGCCGAGCTGTCGACGATGTCGCCGACGAGGATGAGCGTGGCGGGCGCGTAGCTGAGGACGAGCGAGCGCAGCCTCTCCTCGACCGTCTCCATCCCCCACATCGGCCAGAGCCCGCCGGCACGGCGACGACTCACCTCGTAGCCGAAGTGCAAATCGGCGACCGCGAGCCAGCGCTGCGTGCGGTGAAAGAGGGCGAGCCGTCCATCGAGGATGAGATCGGGCGCCACCTCGAGGCTGGCGCACGGAAGCGCCCCCGCCGCGGCGCGGGGAACTTCGGTTGATTTTTTTACGGGGTCGATCATCCTTCCGTTCGCCTCAATCCATTTTTCCAGAACCTTATCCTATGTCAGACGAAACAGAAGTGCCACCGGCAGAAGACCTCGGAGCCCTGCTCAAAGTCCGCCGTGAGAAGATGGAAAATCTCCGCGGCCTCGGCATCGATCCCTTTGGCAAAGGATACGCGACGACCCACTCCCCCGGACCGCTCCGCGCGAATTTCACCGAGGGTCAGGCCGTCCGGATCGCCGGGCGCATCACCGCGCTGCGCGACATGGGGAAAAGCAACTTCCTCGACATCTCGGACATCAACGGGCGCATCCAGATCTTCGTGAATCAGAAGCAGATCGGCGACGAGCAGTGGGCCGCCTACAAGCAGCTCGACATCGGCGACTGGATCGGCGTCGCGGGCGAGACCTTCACCACGCAGGTGGGCGAACCCTCGGTCAAGGCACTGGAGATCACGATTCTGGCCAAATCCCTCCGCCCCATGCCCTCGAAGTGGCACGGCATCGTCGATCCCCAGATCAAGTATCGTCAGCGCTACCTCGATCTCATCGCCAACGAGAGGTCGCGCGAGATTTTCAAAAAGCGCTGTCTCATGGTCGCCGAGATCCGCCGCTATCTGCAGGAGCGCGATTTCTTCGAAGTCGAGACCCCGATGCTGCAGGATGTCCCCGGCGGGGCCGCCGCCCAGCCCTTCGAGACGCACCACAACGCGCTCGGCATGGACATGTTTCTCCGCATCGCGCCCGAGCTCTACCTGAAGCGGCTCCTCGTGGGCGGGTTTGAGAAAGTCTTCGAGCTCAACCGCAGCTTCCGCAACGAGGGCATCAGTCGGCGTCACAATCCCGAGTTCACGATGCTCGAGGCCTACTGGGCCTACGCCGACTTCGAGCAGATGGCCGACCTCGTCGAGGACCTCATTTGCCACCTCGCCGAAAAATACTGCGGCGGTCTCCAGATCGAGCACCGCGATGTCGATGGCAATGTCACGAAGACAATCGACCTCTCCCGCCCGTGGAGGCGTGCGCCCTACCGCGATCTCATCGCCGGGGCCGCCGGCGCGGACTGGTGGGATCTCACCACCGACCTCCGCCGTGCCCGCTGCCGCGAACTCGGGGTCGAGATCTCCGCCGACATGGAGGACTACGAGATCTCCCAGCAGGTTTTTGAAAAACTCGTCGAGGAAAAGACGATCAATCCCGTCTTCGTCACCCACGTTTCCAAAGAACTCGTCCCCCTCGCCAAGCAGAATGCGCAGGATGACTCCATCGTCGACGTCTACGAGCTCATCATCAACGGCGCCGAGATCTCACCCGGCTACTCCGAGTTGAACGATCCCGACGTCCAGCGCCGCCGTCTCGAAGAGCAGGCCGGAGAAGAGATCCAGAAGATCGACGAAGACTTCCTCCTCGCCCTCGAGTACGGCATGCCACCCGCCGGCGGGATCGGGATCGGGATTGATCGCCTCATCATGATGCTGACCGGTGCCGAATCGATTCGCGATGTCGTCCTCTTCCCGCAGTTGAAGCGCAAGGATTCGTAAGTCGCACTGCGATCAGTCTACTGACCGGGCGAACGATTCGGTCCCGGGGGCGGGGTAGGCAGTGATATCACGCCGCACTGGTGATCTTCAGATTGATCAGTCCCTGCAGTGCCGCTCGATCTGCTCGAGCGAGGTCGTGATCGATGCAAGTGCGGACGACTCCGTCAGGATGCAGTCCCGCCGGGAGTTCAAGCCGCCCTTCCGTCTTGAGACGCGGGCAGCGACTGACTCGACCAACATTCGCTTTTACTACGGGGACCACCTCGCCATTCTCAATTGGGAAGTCAACCCCTCGGAGCTGCGCATGCACCATCCCGCGACCGGTCAGTCCGTCGGCATACGAGAGATGGGGCATTGAGCCCTTTTCACTCACCCCTTCAACGAAGCTAGATACGCCACGAGATCGATAAATTGATCATTTGTCAGGCTCGCCGTCAGTTGGGGCGGCATCAGTGTGGGGATCGCTTCGCGACTGGCGATGTCCTTCTTCGCGAGCGGCTTGATCCAGGGTGTCGCGGTGTCGCGATACCAGACGATGTCCTCGCCCTCGCGCTCGATGTAGCCGGTGATCGCCGCCCC
>Ga0209491_10003700_pt1 | contig 24789 bp, 35 predicted proteins | sample BON02_FD_187213 | JGI IMG/M metagenome (GOLD analysis project Ga0209491, IMG submission 187213) | Freshwater microbial communities from Lake Bonney liftoff mats and glacier meltwater in Antarctica - BON-02 (SPAdes) (version 2) | ecosystem: Environmental > Aquatic > Freshwater > Ice > Glacier...
ACCTCTTCGGCCTCGCCGACTACGCCCCCAAACACTGACTTAGGTACTACACCCAACCAGCCAGAAAACACCCCCTGAGCAGGCACGATCCGACACTCAACTCAGCTAGCTAGGAAACTACCGCTAGGGCGGCCGGTTCGTTCGGGGCCAGCTCGCTGGTCCTGATGCGGTTGTAGTCGGCGACCAGCGAATTCAGGCATCTCGTGGCGTCGTCATCGCGACGGGCACCTCATCGGCCGTGCCACCGATCCCGGGTCTCGACACCGTCGACTACTGGACCAACCGGGAAGCGGTGTCGGCCAAAGAGCGGCCGGGGTCGAGGTGCTCGATCGGGTGTTGCCGATCGGGGAGCCCGAGGCCAGTGCTGTCGCGGCGGAATCTTGGAACACGGAGGGCATTGCCATCCACACGGGGCGTCGGGCCGTCGAGCTGCGTCGTGACGGCGACCAGACCATGGTCGTGCTGGACGACGGTGCTGAGCTCCGCGCCGAGCGTCCGTTGATGGCGGTGGGCCGCTCGATCAACGTGCGTGGTCTCGGACTCGACACGGTCGGATTGACCGCAGACGCACGCCTGATCAACGTCGAGGTCGACGACCACATGGTCGCGGGCGACAAGTTGTGGGCTGTCGGTGATGTCACCGGGAAGGGACTCTTCACGCACGTCGGTATGTATCAAGCCAACATCGCGATCGTCTCGATCTTGGGTGAAGACCACGAGGGCGCGGACTACTCGGCGATGTCCCGTGCGACGTTCACCGAACCCGAAGTCGGTTCCGTCGGTTTGACCAAGCAGCAGGAGTGCAAACGCCCAACCCCATCTGGCGGCTCGTTCGATCACGGGAACGAGCCAGATCGTGGCGACCGTGAGCACATAGCCCGAAGTAGCCGAGTGTTGCGAGGCGGACGCCGAGCGGTTCAATTAAGCGATGGATCAGGCGCGTGTCAAATGTGGTCTGCGGGAATGGATAGGGCCCGTCCTGTGCCCACCACTTGGCGAGCGCGCTGCCGACCAAAGATGCCATCGATGCCATCACGACCACGCTCTGCCAGGCGACCGACCCGAGAAGGTTCACGACGTGGGGGAGTGCTGGCCCGATGGTCAGCGCGCCGACCATGACGCCGCGACCTTCTCGATGCCACGTCGACGAAGCCGAGTTGGACGGCGACCGTCCGCCACGACGCAGTCGCGGAGCTGAGTTCCCATCGCAGTCGCAGTTGAGTGAGCAGTGCGGTGGCCGAGAACCATGTGGTCATCGTGAGCACCATCGTGATCGCGATCGGTATCAGTGCGGTTCGTCGTGCCTTGTACGCCATCGGCAGCGCGTCCGGTTTGGCGTCCAGGTCAGGGTTGAGTCGTCCGGTCGGCGGCGTGGGAGCGCTGCGGGAGGAGTGTTGCGGGAGGAGTGAGGCGTGATGTGGTCCCTTGGCCCGGGCCACCTGACATCGATGTCAGGTGACCCGGTGAGGGGGAAACCCGCTTGCGTTCGGATCGATTCCGGGTCTGCGTGATCCTGATCCGTCTGACCGGGAATGCGCTCTCGGTGTCGTAGGGTTTCTCAAAAGTGCGCGAACCATCAGTCGAAGCCGCAGAACTCCGACGGCTCGCGCCGCCCGAAATCGAAGTGCTGCTGGGTGTCGCCAACTCGCTGACGCGGCACTACGCCGAGGGCGAGGATCTCGTGCAGGACACTCTGATCCCGGCCCATCGGGGCATCGACCGGTGCGACGGGCAACCCCCGCAAGCGTGGCTGCTCACCATTCTCCGGAACGCGCACACCAACCACAACCGGAAACGGCGTCCAGAGTTGCTGCGCGACCCAGAGATGGCGAAGGACAGGTTGGTGTCGGCAGTATCGGGCGAGCGCACCGACGCGTGCAACAGCGCCGGCTTCGTCACGAGGAGCTCAGCGTGATGATGTGGATCATGAAACTATTCGGTCGTCAGGCTCCCGGCTCGATGACGTGTCGCCATGTCGGCGAGGTGCTGCAGGAATACCTGGATGGCTACATCGATGACGAACGAACGAGCCGCATCGCAGCGCATCTCGACGAATGCCGCCGGTGCGGCATGGAGGCCGAGGCGTACGAGCGGATCAAGGCGACCCTTGCAACCCTTGCGACAACGCGAGCTGACCTGCCAGCCGATTCTCTTGGCCGTCTTCGTGACTTCGGTGAACGACTGGCGCGCGGTGAGTCGCCGCCCACCCGGATGATGACGCAGGAGATGGAGATCCCCGCAGCACCGGAGTCGCTTGTCTGGTTGACGACCAGCCAGATGATCGAGGTCGATCGGGTCATGATCGATGAGCTCGGCATCGGCCTCGCGCAGATGATGGAGTCGGCGGGTCGGGATCTCGCGCATCTCACCCGAGTCCGCTTCTTGGACGGTGATCCCCGTGATCGACGTGTTGTCGTCCTCGCTGGTACCGGAGGGAACGGTGGTGGGGCGCTGGTCGCAGCGCGCCGGTTGCACGGCTGGGGTGCTGGCGTCACGATCGTGACCACCGCTGGGAGCGAGCGGTTCACCGACGTGCCGGCCGCCCAACTCGCTCGCCTCGAGCGGCTCGACATTCGTCGGTGCTCACTCGACGATGCCATCGACCTTGCACCTTTCGAAGTGGTGCTCGATGGCGTGATCGGCTATTCGCTCGATGGTTCACCGCGAGGCGCGGCTGCCGAGGCGATCAGCGTCGTGAACTCGCTTGCCCCAGTCGTCGTGTCGCTCGATGTTCCGTCCGGTGTCAGCCTGACCACCGGTGTCGCCCACGATCCGGTCGTTCGGGCGACGGCAACACTGACATTGGCGTTACCCAAGCTCGGTCTTCGCGAGTCGACGGCCCGGAGTTTGGTCGGGGAGTTGTACCTCGGCGACATCGGCGTGCCCGAAGAGGCATATCGGGCTCCGACTCTGAACCTCGAACCGGGCGCGGTGTTCTCGTCAGCTGAGGTCCTTCGAATCTGGTGACTGCGAATCAGATCTCGCCGGCCCGCTCTGTCGGAGCTGAGGTGTTCTGATGAGCGAGATGAGCAGCGCCGCTGCATCGATGCGCAGCGCCAGGTCGGCGATGTTCGAGATTCAGTCGACGACCGCTCCAGCCGTCGAGAATCCTGCTTGAATGAATCTGTCGGTGAGGTTTCCGAGAACTCCTCCGAGGGTCGCCCCGACCGCTACTGATTGGCCAGGTCCGATTCTGGCAATGGCGACAGCGACGACGCGTCGCCGTTGCCAAATGGCGAACTAGTCATCGACGATGTCGACGCCCTGCCAGAACGCGATACGTCCACTCACCAACCGTCGAGCCAGTGGCCATGGATGGTCGTACTCGAATGCCGCGTCTGCCGCGATCGCGTCCGCGCCTCGAACATGCCAGTACGTTGCCCTGCCCTTCCAGAAACAGCGACTCGTCGTCTCGCTCCTCACGAGTTGGTCCATCGCTACGTCGTCGATGGGGAAGTACACCATCCCCTCGACGGTGCGGACGTTGTCGCTGTCGGCAACAACGATGCCATCAAAGACTGCTTGGGTCATAAATCGGAAACCCGCACCACGGTCTCTCCATTCCTGGAGACTGAGTGGACACGGAACGGACGGGAGCCGTGCCTGACCGGTGGGAATCGTTGTGGAGCGGGCCGGGTTTCCAACGACATGACAACATCTGCAACGAACGGCATCGTCGTGTACTGGCGTCCGGGTTGTGTGTTCTGTTCCGCACTTCTGCGGAACCTCGACAGGCGTGGTGTACAGCACGATCGGGTCGACATCTGGAGCGATGCCAACGCGGCGGCTCGCGTGCGCCACGCGACGGGAGGCAACGAGACTGTTCCGACGGTGTTCGTCGGTTCGCTCGCGCTGGTCAACCCGAACGTGGACCGAGTGCTCGCGGCCGCCATGGAGCACGCACCCGGCGCTGTTCCGGCCGGCTACGAGCCGCACGCTCCCGGCAGGCTGAGGCGATGGTTCGCATCGAAACTTAACAGTGCCTCAACGACGTGAAAGGCCGTGTCGATGAGTGACTGTTGCGCGACCGATTCGGTGGATCATGCACCGTGCCCATCGTGCAGCGCCAGGAGTGGCGTCGTCGGTGCGTTGCTCGTTCGCGCTCACCGACCGGCAGCTCGCTGCGGCGACTGGCGCCACTGTGCGACGCCGGGCTGCGCAGTCGTGTTCTACCTTTGCGATGATGTCGTCGGCGAGCATGAACTGGTCACACGAGTCGGGCACAAAGGGACCGACAAGCAAACGCCAGTCTGCTACTGCTTCGGTCGTACGGCGTTCTCGCTCGCTGAAGACCTCGCTGCGAACTGCGGAGTGAGCACGGCCGACCACGCTGTCAAAGATGCGGTTGCAGCTGGCGAGTGCCGCTGCGAACAGCTCAACCCGTCTAGGAAGTGCTGCCTGGTCGACATGCGCCGGACACTGCAGACGATTCGATCGACGATCCTCTTGGACACGTGGCCCGATCCTGGAACGGAGCAACCATTGGGTAGCCGAATGAGCCGGCCATGACGACGGCGTTTGTGTTGTCCGGTGGTGCCAGCCTGGGTGCCATTCAGGTTGGCATGGCCGCAGCATTGTTCGATCACGGGATCCGGCCAGACATGATTGTCGGGTCGTCGGTGGGCGCCGTGAACGGAGCCTGGCTCGCAGCAGAACGCCCGATCAGCGGGTTGACAGAGCTGTGGCGTTCGATGCGCGCCCGTGACATCTTCCCGTTGTATCCGCTGGCCGGTTGGCGAGGGTTCTCGGGTCGCAGTGCGAACCTCGTTTCGAACTCTGGCTTGCGTCGCCTGCTCAAGCGCAACATCACGTTCGCGGCGCTCGAGGATTTCCCCATTCCTCTGTCGGTGATCGTGACCGAGGTGTCAACAGGCGCCGAAGTTCGGCTCCGACACGGACCCGCAATCGAGGCGATACTCGCCAGTGCTGCGATCCCGGGGATCTTTCCGCCGGTCGTGATCGACGGCCGGACGTTCCTCGACGGCGGCATCGTCAACAACACCCCGATCACGCAGGCGATCGAGGCCGGAGCGACCGATGTGTGGGTGCTGTCGACCGGCTACTCGTGTGCGCTTCCGACCGCTCCGAAGAGCGCGATCGCGATGGCGCTGCATGGAGTGACGCTGCTCGTCCAACAACGGCTCGAACGCGAGACGGCGCTGCGGACCTATCCGGTACCGGTGCACTTGATCCCACCACCGTGTCCGATCACGGTCACGCCAATGGACTTCAGCCAAAGCGCATCGCTGATCGAGCGGGCGCGTGCCGGCACGGTGCAGTGGCTGGCCAACGGACAGCCACACGCACTGCCACTGCTTGGCCACCACCACCCGACATGATTGCGGGAGTGGGCGCAACTTGGTGGGGGCAATGGCACTGACCACATGTGGCTCCGCAGTAGCCCGATTTTGGCGTCTCGTTGCATGATCGATGCAGCGTCGGTGGCCCATCGAACCTTGCGCTACCTCACTGCCCCCGCTGTGGTCGGGTTCGAAGAACCATTCGTCGATCTCCTCCACGACGAGCTCGCCACGTTGGGTCGCAGGGTCGAGCGGCATCCGTCACTCCTGGTCGCGGTCGGAGGGCCAGCGGTCATCTCCGTGCACATCGACCGGCACGGTTTCGTGCCCAGGGAGCAAGGACGACTAGGACATGCAGCGAGTGCGCTTGCCGGCCGCTTGCCTGCGCCATCGCTTGCTGCAGCGATCTGTCGGAGATCAGTCGGTGAAATCGTCTACGCGTACGACTCCGCTCCTGGGGACTCGCTGGCCGAGGCAACGATCAGCCATTCCGACCATTGCGGGCGAGGCGCTGGGCTTGATGTCGTCGCACACGAATTCACCGACGTTGCGCCCGGAACTCCGGTTGCGTTCAAGAGCGCCGGAACGATGACGGGAGGATGGCTCCGAGGTCAGATCGACAACACGATCTGCGTCGCGCTCGCTATGGAGCTCATCGAACACGGCTTTGATGCAACGGTCATCTTCACCCTGGGCGAAGAAGCGGGCCGCAGCTGGCGGGCTCTGGCATCTTGGTTCGGTGAACCGACGTCGCGCCTGATCGTCCTCGACACCAGCCCGTTCGACAACCCAGAGCCAGCAACGTCCGGCGTCGTCGTGCTGCGCGGCGCCGATGCCGGAGCGACGTTCGACATGAACGCCACCGGGCGGCTTGCTGAAGCAGCCGACGGAGCCGGAGTGAGAGTCGTGTGGAAAGACCGGTACCTCGCAGATGCAGGAAGGTCGCTCGGTCGTACCGAACTCGGGCGTGTGGTGGCAGAAACTGGGGGCCGAGTCACGGGCTCGACGCTGCAGGTTCCCACCACCGATTACCACACGAACCATGAGGCCACGACGCTCACCGCAATCCAATCCGTCGCAGAAGTCCTCACGCGGAGCGCCGACTCGCCGGATTGAAAGCGCATCGTCGATGCGGGTCCACGGCGCAAGCCTCAGCTGAGTTGGTTCAGGGCATCCTCGGTACCACATCAGAAGGCCGGGTGGGAGTAGATCATCGAACGCCCTTGGCTGTCGGGACCCCGAGCGCGGACAGCGAGTGTAAGGATCGCGATCATCTCGTGCTGTCCTCACGGATCTCGTCGGCACGAACAGTGAGGCCTTCTCCCCTCGCGCCAAATTGCCGTCTTGCTCAAACGCGATGGCGAGCGGGCTCCTTGCCGAATCGAGCGCAATCTGGGTGTTCTCGTTGGGATGAATCCTGATGATTGAGAGCGTGATCACCGGCCGATCATCGAACTCGTCATCTGCCACGGGATTCGACCCGCCGTCTGTCTGCGGTCGTCGCTGCGACGACGACGCTGGTCATCGTCAGTTCGGTAATCGCGTGGAACGAAGAGGTCCCGAGTTGGGAACGGCCCGCCCTCCGGGAGGTGAGATAGACGGCCCGATGGCCCCCGAAAGCTCATCGGCCTCCGACAGATAGGCCAGGATAGCCCAGTTTTCGAAGGCGACTTACCCACGTAACACCTGATCAGAGCACCTATGATTGGCGGAACGGGGGGATTCAAACATCGGCGTTCGGGGGCGTGGCCAACGTCTCACGACCAACGCAGATGCAGTCCTTTGTAACGCCTCCGGGTTCCTGAGGCCTTCGTTGAGACATCACCAACAATTGGGAGCCGCCCGTCCAAGGCAGCACAACGCAAGGATCGAAGCGAACGATCGCCCGCGAGCGCGATGACGTGAGAGCTCTTCGTTTGCTCGGCGTGCTGGAACTTGCCGATCGGCTCGGGACGAGTGAGCGGTTCGTCCGTCGCCTCGTCTCCGAGCGGCGGGCGCCCTTTCACAAAGTAGGCAAGTTCGTTCGGTTCGATCCGGAGGACATTGAGGTCTGGCTCGCTGATCATCGGGTCGAGCCGACGGCCTAGATGTCGATGCCAAGGTCAGCGACGGGGGGTTCGTCGTTCGATACCGTCCGTCGCGCTGCCCATTCATCCAGGATCCGACCAACGCCGGTGGGCTGGAGACCATGAATATCGAGGAGTTCGGTCACGGTTTCGAGGTCGTGGGGTCGCCCGACAGACATCTTCATCGCGAGGAGATCATCGAGCGCCACAACAGGGATGGAGGTGCCGTCGTGAACCATGTCGATGTGGCGGTCGGCGACATCGCGGTAAGAGATCGAGAGCTTGCCGTCTGGTCCGCGTGCAGACAGCAGCACGTCGACTCGACCGGCGTTGGTTTCCCAACGAGTTGAGGTGCCTCGGAGGTCTGCGGAGTCGAGGTGCCTGTCCACACCGAGCGAGCCGAGCGCAGAGGCGAGGCGTTCGAGGTTTTCGAGGCTGCCGGGAGCAAGGACGTCGAGGTCGAAGGTGGCGCGGTTCGAGCCGTACAGCAACGCGGCGATGCCGCCGATCATGACGTACTCGACGCCGTGACTGTTGAGCGTGTCGACGAACGACTTGATGTTCGGAGGGGTGCGCTCAGGCTCGTTCGGCACGGTGCGCAGCCCGACGGCGTTCTACCTCGGACGGGCTCAAGTCGCGACCAGTAACAGCGTCCTGCACTCCGATGTCATCAAGCCGAGGCGGTTTCGCCGCGGAAAGACGTTGCTCTACACGACTCCATTGGTCATCGGTGAGGTGCACCGTGGTTGCCACGACATCATTCTACCCAGTACCAGCTGGTACGTCACAGGCTCAGGGGATGACCATGAGTCGCTGGTCGAGAACCCGTGCACCGAGGCGCTTCGTGAACAGCTCAACGAGGGAGTCGGATCGTTCGGCGAATGTCTCCTCATCTTCGTCGAATGTATAGGCGTAGCCGACGACGAATATCGCGTCGCGAAGCGACTGAGCGACGACCTCGTCGAGGAGCAGCAGGCCGTACCGGTTACCTCGATGCTCGCCAGGGGTGTGGAGTTCGCTGAGCACAACGAAGCGGCCGTTGTCGGCACCGCGTTGGCTGGCGTTCTGCTGGAGTGCTTCGCAAAGACGTTCATACTCGAACTGCAGAACCTCACCGACATCGCACAGATCCTGGGAGACACTGTCCATTGCCAACATCCACTCGGGATCGCTGATCGGGTCGTCGTGGCTCAACAGGTTTTGGTGCGATCCGTCCACGGTGCGGCGGGTGCTGGCACGCCGTGAGCTGGTGTTCCATCCCGCCAAACGGACCACGAGATCAGAGAAACGGCCGATTCCGGAATGGATCGAACAGGTCCCGAACAGGATCTGGATCTACGACACCACCCACTGGTCGAGGCTGGACGCGGCGACGACCGCAATCAACGATGTGGTGTCGAAGAAGTGGCTTGGCGAGATCACCTCCCACGACGAAACCTCCATCCAGGTCCAAGCCGTGTTCACCCGGGCGTTGCATGACGAAGGGCTTCTGGATCAGATCGAGGAACTCGCCGCCAGCGGCGAGACGATGTCGCTCGACCCCGACGATGACCGGCTGCCGGTCTTGTTGGTGATGTCGGATAACGGTCCCCAGATGACGTCGGGGTCGACACGCGAGTTCATGGCACTCTGCTGGCTTGCGACCCACTACGGGCGGCCCGGCACCCCGACCGACCAAGCACAGATGGCACTGTTGCGTTGGTCGATCGGAGGGCGCGTCGCACCGGTGTGGCGTCTGCCTTGCGGTCAGATCGCTGCGCTGAGTTCGTCGAATGCTGCCGCGACGCGTAGATGCTCGGGGCGGGCTTCGACGCCGAGTTCGTAATGGCCGCGTCTCAGGTTTTGGATGAACGCGTGCCCGCGGATCACGACACTCGCGGTCCGGTCGGTTCGTAGACCGCGCATTGGCCGGAGTCTTGCCTTGAGTCGTCCGTGATCGCACTCGATTGGATTGTTCCCATATTGCGTCGTGTCATGGAGCACTTCGGCGAGCAGGTCATCGACGACGCGCAGCAACGGAGCTGCCAGATCCGTGGTGACTTCTCTTGGCCGGTCGCGGCCCGCCAACATCGCCTCGAAGAACTTGGTGGCCGCGGCGACGTTGCGACGTTTCGACACCGAAACCTCGATGACCTGGCCGTGCTGATCGACCGCGCGGTACACGTAGCGCCACACACCAGCCACCTTCACATAGGTCTCGTCGACGAACCAGCGATCACCAACACCGTGACGACACGGCCGTGCTGCGTCGATGACAAACGGAGTGAAGCGTTGCACCCACCGATAGATCGTGACGTGATCGACCTCGATGCCGCGCTCGGCGAGAAGTTCTTCGACATCGCGGTACGAGAGTCCGTAGCGGAGGTACCAGCGCACCGCCAACAGGATCACGTCCGGCGGGAACCGGAAGCCCGCAAACGACAGAGACTCAGAGCGGCGACAGCGACGAGAAATCACTCGGGCACGCTACGACACGCACCCGATCCGTCAACGCAACAGTGCCACCGAAACACCATCCCTAGTGCCCCCCTACCCGGAACGCCAGAATCTCTGACTGCGAACATGGCCTATGGACGTTGAGCAAGCACCGTAGTGAGACGAAGCTCTGGCTCGACAGCCTGGGCGTACCCCGAGTCCAGCCAGCTCAGCGCTTCAACAATCAACTCACGGTTCCGCTCATGGTCTTGCTCAAAGACGGGTTCGTGATGGGCAACTCGATTACGGAGTCTGTTCAGCAGAAGCAGACGTTCGTGCACCGCCGACCGGGCCATCCCAACGGGAAAGGCACGGTGTAGCGCCGGAGTCCACAAGCTGTCGGTGTAGTACCGCGAGTACAAACGAACCCAGAATCCGAACATCAGCTCTGCAATCACGCGGCCAGCCACAGGTGCTCCGGAGCCTCGCGGAATTTGTGACCGGGCTTGCCTGAGATTCTGGACACTTCCGGGCTGGAACCATGGCTGGAACCACTCTTCTTCAGGGTCGAGCCAATCCCCTATCGAGTCCGTCGTGCGCCGGAGCTGGTCCATCTGGTCAGCCGTTGCGTTTCGTAGCCCAACCTCGACCCAGGACAGTGCCTCAAGGTATGCACTGCACATCTGGCTGTTCCAGACGTACAACTCCCAGCCGGCCCGCTCAGAGCCGCCGACGCGGACGTAGCGTGCAAGGCGCTCTGGAGTGAGCAACCGGACGACTGCTGGATCCACCTGTTCTGTCCCCTGGCCTCGAAAAATGCGAAACCCCGGTCACGTAACTCGCAAGCGAGCCAGAGGCGGTTCCGGGGTGTGCACAGTCATAGTACGACACATGTCGGATAGTTCGCAACTCCCACCGAGGATGACAATTGGGCCAATCGTCGTGATGCTCCGCCCGGACGCACCTCACGGCGATGCACACTGAAACGCGCAGCGAGAGCACGCACGCTCAACGCCTCATCACGCCGGACCAACCGGATCTTTTCGTACAACTCCACCTTCGACCATCGCTTTCCCCTCACCTCGGTCAACACCGAAGCAAGGTACGCAACGCAAGGCCAGGTGGGGCCAACTCAAACCCGCCCCGTCGCCTGGTGGTATACCTTGTCACGAACGAAGACGATCGACGCGTCGACCGCAACCGACCAGTGGTCCGCACCAGGCTCGAGATCATCGACGCGCAGCGCAAAGCACTCGCCTCGGCGGAGACCGACGAGGCCCGCCAGTAACACCATCAACCGGTACTCGGGCTTGATCACTTCGGACAGCGTGAGGACCTGCTCGAGCGTCGGGATCGAACGCTCCGCACTTCGCTCGACGGCAGCGCCTTTCAGATTGCATGGGTTCGATCGGAGCATCCGGTCGTCAACGGCCGCATGCAGGATCTGTCGGAGTAAGCGGTACGCCTTCGCCGAGGTCACATCGCTCGGGGTTCCCTCGTGGAGAACGCCGTGCCATTGACGAATGGCACGAGCATCGATTTTGCCGACTTCCTTCTTGCCCAGGACAGGGTCGAGGTACGAGTCGAACAGATAGCGGTACGACTGGAACAGGTACGAGGTACGAGTTGAACAGATAGCGGTACAGGTCGATCGTCTTGGGACGGAGGTCGGTTCTCGAATCGAGCCACTCACTCCCGTACGAACCGAACAGCTGCTTACTGCTCGACACGTCGATCGACTCACCTCGAACAAGATCCGTCTCGGGGTGGGTGTCTCGAGCCTGGAACCGACCCGACGGAAGCTTACGGACCGTGCCGAAAGCTCTCCGCTGTGCCATGTGAATCTCCTCTGTCGCCCGTTGCTACTGGCACGATAGTGGCACGCCGGGATCGCCCCGGGACCAAAAAAGCCCCCGGCAGCGCTGCTACCAGGGGCTTTGGTGGAGACGATGGGAATCGAACCCACGACATCTTGCTTGCAAAGCAGGCCACGCAGACCCGTATAACACCTGCATATAGCCATTACGCTGGGATGATCCCGATCCTGAGCAACACGCTGTTCACCGGCATTGACCGCTGTTGCCCTCCCTTACTGGCACGCCAATGGCACGGGCCGCACGCTCCAGGCTGACTGCGGATATGGGTTCGAGAATGGGGTGCACGCCCGACGACTCCAGTCCAAGCTCATCATTCTTGACGGGGAGGTCCAAGCGGTTTCACCGACTTGAGAAACACGACACTGCAGCTACGACGGAACCAGCTCACCACCCGATGGACAAGCACGCCGGTAACAGAGGGCGCAGGGCCCGCCGACGCTAGATGCGTGATGGCAGTCCGTCCCCGCGCTGCCCGGCTGCTGGTCCACGACAACCTCGACACCAGCCGACAGACCATTCGGACGCAACGACCCCTGACCAAATGAGACTCGTGCCTACAAAAATTTGGCTTCACGGCCAAACAGGCCTCAGAGGAGCATTGCCGGTCACACCGCTCCAGCGCGGGCGGTCACCGGATCTGACGACTGATCGTCAGCTGAGCGAGTCGATGTGTTGACTCCGGACCCAGTCATCGAGTTCGTTGAGATCGAAGAGCAGGTACTTGCCGACCTTCGAATAGGGGATGCGTTTCTCGGCCACGAGCCGTCGCAGGAACCGTACTCCGAGGCCGAGCCACTCGGCGGCGGCTTCGATTCGAACCCAGCATGCTGATGGTCGCCCGGATGGATTCATCTTGTCGTCTTGCTCGCTCATGGTGACTACCCCGACTGCTCGGCCAGCCCGGCGGGCATGACTCCTCAACCAATGGGGGTGAAACCGGCAAGTCGTTTCACTGCTTCCTTGGAGATCCTCTCGCGATCGATGCCAGCGGGAAGCTCCACGCGAAAGAAGCGTGAAGGGGACCCGGTAGGGCACTGTTGCATTAAGGGATCGCGTGTGGTTCGTGCGGCCGGCGCGATCGTCTTGTGACGCACATCTCTGTCTCCTGAACAGGGCAAATTAGGGTGACCAGCGAGGTGCCGCGACCTGTGGCCGACTCCGCTAACACCTCGCGATGGCTCAATGCAACAGTGCCGACCGAAGTCGGTCGGCGTCGTTATCGGGCGGTTCGGGACCCATGAAACCCCTTAGCAGCGGCGTCCAGTCGGTCGGTTCAACAGCAGATTCTCCGAAGAGTCGAGAGACTCGTTCGACCTGCGACACTTACGAGCGATGATCACCGATGCCACTCCCGAATTTCCTCAAGTCTTCATCAGCCATGCCAGCGAGGACAAAGGGAGATTCGTCGAGGAGTTCGCGACCCAGCTTCGGTACAAAGGGGTCGATGCGTGGTTCGACCGATGGGAGATGCAAGCAGGCGACTCTCTGGTAGAGCGCATCTTCGAGTGTGGGATCGCTGCGGCAAAGGCCTTTGTCATCGTGCTCTCTCACGCAAGTGTCTCCAAGCCGTGAGTTCGTGAGGAACTCGATGCTGCGGTCGTGCGCAGAATTAACTCCGGTGGAGTCGTCCGACTCATCCCGGTTGTGCTCGACGCGGACGTGGATATTCCAGCAGCGGTCCAGCATTTGCTCTGGCTGTCTGTGGACGAATTGGCAATCGGTGGTGTTGTCGATGAAGTGGTGCGAGTCGTCTATGGGGGCTCTCGAAGACCTGCGTTGGGACCCCCGCCTGAGTTCTCATCGACTCAGTCCACGGCTTTTGCGACCGACACCGTGGACGACCTTGTGTTCCGCCTCGTTGTCGAGGAATGGAAAAAGGATGGTCTGTCCACCGTCTTGATGTCGAACGGGATTCAAGCTGCTGCGGAGGCAGCTGGTGTAAGTGCTGAAGCGTTCGTTGAGAGTATCGAAGCGCTTGTGGCCGAGAACCTGCTCGACGCCACACCGAGGGCAGGACGCAAGCGGTGGAGGATCAATCCGTTGCCCGACCATGTTTGGCTCCGAGCGGAGGAGCAGGCTGGGTTGGATCTCCTCGAGGTTCGGCGGCGGGTCCTTTCACTGATCATCAATGACGGCGTTCGTCGTCTTGACCCAGCTGAGATCGGACTCCATGAATTCACCGTGCGGGCGATCGCTCGGCAGCTTGAGAGCGATGGCCTGATTTCGGTCAGCCAGATGGCCAATCGAACTTTCCTCATCGGCAATGTGAGCGCACTTGCGCGCCGAGCTCTCCGGGGCTGAGGTCCTATCGTTGGGCTACGTTGGCTGCAGCGGGGTGTGATTCGAGGCCGGGTTCGCGGACCGTTCAGATCTCCTACGGGAGTTCGTCAACGATGCGGACATCCGCCGCAGAGCGAACAACCTGATCAAGCGAGCGATAATCGCCAAGGCGACGAAAGACCACCGACCTGGCCAGCCAACCGCACGATCTGGCACGCTAGGCCGAGCGCTGACGTGCCGATATCGGACGGCTCGTCAGACCGGACGATTCCGTCGATAGGAGTGCCGATGCGGCCGGTCGCCACCGGTTCGACGGCGATCATTGCGCTGGCTCTACGTCCCCGCGTCCGGTTGTTGGCCTTCTCGGATGGTGGGCGCGATCGGCTCCAGCGGATCTGCTCTATCCCACATCAACTCACAGTTAGCCGCAATCGCTTCTGCGCTGTCCGCCATCTTGACGACGACGCTCGTCACTGTGCCTACTCCGTTGAGCGAGGCGCCAAGAAGAAGGACGGTGCCGTCCACGCCGATGACATGGCGATCGTGAAGCGATCTGTCGGCGACTTTGACTTCAACCTGGCGAGCGTCGGATCCGAGAGTTCCGAGAGCGATAGCAAGCGCGTTGATGTCAGCGTTGGAGACCTTTCGGCTGGTCAAGATCCGATTGACCTCGGTCGCCTGCAGGACGCTCATCAGGTGGTCGATCCGAAAGTACGGATCGACAAGGAGCGCCTCACCTACTTCGCCAAGCTCGCGGAACAGCTTTGCAAGCACGACGGGATCGTCACGGTCGAGGACAACATCGGTGGACTCCTCCCCGGTGCGTTCCTCTCGGTCTGCAGCCGTGTGAATCGCCCTGCCGAGACTCGTCAGCTTGACGCCGTCCGGTGAGAAGGTCACCCAGTCGAGCCGGAGGAGGTAGTCGACCAGCGCTTCGTCAACACCGCGAAAGACCTGCAACATCGAAAGGGCTGACACTCCGAACGGACTGTTCGACGAACGGTGCGGCTTGGCGACGTATGCCTCAAGCTGTGGGAGAGTTGGGTAGTGGCCCGACCGCTCGAGCGCGGCTAGGTATGCCAGTGCCCGCCTGCCGTCGCTGTCGATGAGTTCCACGCCCTCGAACGGTACCCCCCAAGCGTTCTGCATGGGCCGACTTTCAGATAGCAGATCGGAGGCACGAAAGCTGGTCGCCTGACGGCCACCTGGCGTGATGGGACCCGCACCACGGGCGCGTGTGCGCCGCCTCGCAAATTCTGAGCGGGCTTGACCAATCGTACGTGCCGGTACGGAGCGGTGCGGCAGCGAGGGCGCCGGTGTTGTTCTGATCGGTTTCCATCGGATCGTTGCGGAGCAATCGAACGTCGAATGGAGCACGACTAATCTTCATCCGTGGCCGTCAAGCTCCCGACCCCAACTGACTCCGACGTCCGCACAGTCTTGGACCGGCAGGCCCTGGTCATGTTCGAGCTGGCCGACGAGGTGCTGGCGGATGTGACCCTCGAGGAATGTCTCTGGCGAGTCAGCGATCAGAGTTGGACCGTGCACGAAGTGGATGGGCGGTTCGTTGGTGAGCTTGCCGACGAGCCTCCCGACCTCCCGACTCCATCGTTGGCGTGGACGATGTGGCATCCGATCTGGTGGCTTTCGGTTCTGCTCGGCCATGCTCACGGCCGGGAGATTCCAGCGCCGGAGTCCATCGAGTGGCCAGGTCCCGGGTCTTCAGTCGCAACCATCCGTGAGCTCTGGGCTGAGTTGATGCTGTTCGCGAGTGGGCTTGACGATGACGACCTCGGCTCGGGTGATCTGAGCAGGTTCCCATACACCGACGGTCGGCCTTTCGTTCACACGCTTGGATGGGCCTCGATGGAGCTGGTCAAGAACTTGTCGGAGATGTGCATGCTCCGGCGGATTGCGAAGGACGTTTCGGAGCGATGACGTCGGATCGACAGCAACGAGAAACAGCACCTTGTGGCGCACGTTCTTGCGCACCTGCCCGATCGCGTACGTGCCGATCTGATCGGTTTCTGTGGTTGAGATTGGCCGCGATTATCGAGCGGCGTTGACAACAGTTGATAGTGCGAGCACACTGGGGTCATGAGCCGGAACACGATGAGTTTTGCCCTCCCTGAGAACATGCGCGACTACATCGACGCACGTGTCAGCGACGGCAGCTACGGCAACACGAGTGAATACCTGCGAGAGCTGATTCGCCGCGACCAGCACGACCAGGCAGCTCAGCGCCTCCGCAGTCTCATTGCTGATGGACTCGCATCGGGCGAGGGTCGCGAAGCAACTGACGACGTGATTGCAGAACTGCGCGAGCGAGCACTCGGCGCTGACGCGTGACCCGCCCGATCCTTCGGCCGCAAGCCGAAGTGGATCTCGTCGAACGAACCCAGTACTACCGAGATGAGGGCGGCGCGGCCGTCGCCGAACGATTCTTCGACACGGCAATCCGTGCGCTGGATGCGATCGGACGGATGCCCGGTGCGGGGTCGCCGCGGGTCGGCGAGTTGTGCGGCATCGATGGGCTGCGTGTCCGGGGCGTTCCGAACTTCCCGTGCGGCTGGTTCTACTTTGCCGGCGGCGAGCGCGTTGATGTCGTCCGCCTGCTCGCCGACGCACAGGACATCGCAGATGCCCTCGCTGATATCGCGCCGGAGTAGCGATCGCACGTGCCGCTATCGAGCGGGTTGGCGGCGGTTGGAGCGATGTTATTCTGATCGGCTTGGTTGACACCCGCTGTTGGCCGGTGGGCGCCGGTGTTGCGTCTTCGAGTGGACGTCGAGGTCAGCGATGGGCGGCCTCGATGAACTCGTAGAACGCAGCGAGGGCGTGGATGGCTTCGACTGCTCGGTCCGCCGCCGTGTCATCGAGCCATGCCGTCTTGGGGATGGGGCGCATTGCTAACAGCTGCTTCAGTCGGATGATGTCCGCGTATCGGTGGTCGCTGTGATCGGAGAAGCCGCGAGGCATGGTTTCCACGGCGTCGCCGTGTTCGAAGTCGGTGTCGGCGTCGTGGAGTGTGTCGAGTACTGACTGGAACGCATCGGGTTCGTCGATCATCCGTTGGCGGACGGGTGCGAGATCTTTCGCTTTCGGGCGGTGCATGCCTCCACCGATTCGTCCACCGTCGGCATCGAGTTCGAGGTAGGCGAGTCGTCCGGCTTCGTTCTTGTCGCCTGTCTCGGTGAGTAGTCCCGACACCAACTCCGAGTACGGCCGCTTGTCGTCGCTGAATCGCACGTCGCGTGCTTGGCGGAACATCGTCGCAGCACTGCCTTGGAGGGCGATGTCGCTGCCCGACAGTTGCTCGGTGAGTGCTTCGAGGAACGCAGCAAACGGTTCGCGGACGTACTCGTCGAAGTCGGCGCGATGCGCGTCGAACCAGTCCTTGCTGTTGTCGTGGGCGAGTGCATCGAGCAGATCGAAGCTTCGTGCGGTGAATCCGTTGCCATTCTTGGTCATTCTGTTGTCTTTCTCGGGAGGTGATCGGGGTCGAGTTGCTGTTCAGTCCGTGGAGGCGAGGTGTTGGTCGACGAGGTGTTCGATCGCAGAGTCGTCGGGCCGACGGCTTTGACAAAGGCGGGCGAAGACGAGTGGGCCGCAGAGGTTGGCGACGTGATCGGCGACGCTGATGTCGGCGCTCATCCGTCCGTCAGCAATCGCCTGCTCGACGAGCGTCGCCGTCTGACGAGATCCAGCGGCGACGAGTTGGTCGCGCATCGGTTCGATCTCGGGGTCCCGGTCGGCGCGCTCGACCATGGCAGCGATGATGCGCCCGACGATTCCGTCGAACAGTTCTCGGCGAAACGATTTCAGTTCGGCGACGAGATCCGCACGGAGGTCGCCGGTGATCGGCGCGTGGTGCACATCTCCGAAGTTGCCTCCGTGAGCGAGCAGCGCAGTCCGATCCGGGAAATGGCGGTACACCGTGTTGCGGCCGTACCCCGCATGCTCGGCGACGCGCTGATGGGTGACCGCATCCCAGCCCTCGTCGGCAAAGAGAACGCGCACTGACTCAGCGATCGCGGCCTGTGTGCGTTGCACTCGGCGATCGTCGGGTCGCTCCGTCGGGCTGGCAGGAGTCATACAGAAATTCCTCGGTGAACTCGACAGTTCTGGAACAATCTGTTCCAATACGAACACTATGTCACGAAGATCCACCATCGAACCACCAGAACCGGCCTCCTCCAACCCCACGCTCACCATCGCGACGATGTGCTTGAGTGTGGTGCTCGTCATCGCCGGCGTCGCCGGACTGACGGTCGCGATCCCGACGATCGGCCAAGAGCTCCAGGCGTCGCAGAGCGAGCTGCAGTGGATCATCGATTCCTATGCGATCGTGCTGGCCGCACTGCTGCTCCCGGCCGGGGCACTCGGGGACAAGTTCGGCCGCAAGAAACTGATGATGATCGGCTGGGCGATCCTCGTCGTGTCATCGCTCGCCACTTCGCTGAGCAACGACATCTGGACCATCGTCGCCCTGCGCGGTGTCTCGGGTGTCGGCGCGGCGCTGATCTTCCCCGGGACGCTCTCGACGATCACCAACGTGATCCCGGCGGAGAAGAAGACCCAAGCAATCGCTGCGTGGACCGTGAGCGCCAGCATCGGCGGCACGATCGGCTCGGTCGGTGCCGGCGCGCTGATCGAGGCGTTCTGGTTCGGTTCGATCTTCGTCGGCACCGCGATCGTCGCCGCGGCGATCGCTGCGATGACGCTGGTGTTCGTGCCCGAGACCTCGGATCCATCGGAATCGAACCTCGATCCGGTCGGTTCGCTCGCGTCGCTGGTCGGTATCGGTGCGATCACACTGGGCATCATCGAAGGTCCACTCAAGGGATGGACCGACCCGCTCGTGCTCGGCGGACTCGCCGTCGGCATCGTCGGTATCGTCGGTTTCGTCGTCTGGGAGCTGCACACCGACAAGCCGCTGCTCGATGTCCGACTCTTCAAACTGGCCGGCTTCTCGACCGGATCGGTGTCGATCTTCCTCCAGTTCATCGCCGCCTTCGGCTTCTTCTTCACGGCGTCGCAGTTCCTGGCGTTCGTGTTCGACTACTCGCCGCTGCTCATCGGACTCGGGCTCCTGCCGCTCGGTGTCACGATCCCGCTGGCGTCCGGGCTCGCACCCAAGCTCATCGGCACCTTCGGCCGCGGACCCGTCGGCGGGGCCGGCCTCGCCATCCTCGGCGCCGGTGCCGCGATGTTCTCCTTCGTCGGCGTCGACTCCAGCTACTGGCTGTTCGCCATTGCGGTCCTCGTCTTCGGTTTCGGGTTCGGACTCGCCGCTCCACCTGCCACCGAAGCAATCGTCGAAGCACTGCCCGCGAACAAGCAGGGTGTGGCATCGGCGATGAACGACGTGACCCGCGAACTCGGCGGAGCACTCGGCATCGCCGTGGTCGGATCGTTCCTCACCGTCGGCTACCGCAATTCAGTCGAGTCGAGTGACGCACTCCCTGCGGCACTCGTCGAACCGATCTCCGACTCGGCAGGAGCCGGCCTCGCGATTGCGGGCGAAACCGCAGCGAGCGGGGATCAACAGCTCGCCGGATCCATCGTCGACACCGTCCGCCTCGGCATCGCCGACGGCTTCGCCCAGGCCATGCTGGTCGCTGCTGGGGTCGCGGTGGTCGGCGCGATCTACGTGGCGATCCGGACACCGAAGGCGATCAGCTCGACAACCGACGCCACAGCCGACGAAACCACCTTGGCGACGCCGCTCGACTGAGAATCGGCTCGTCCACCCCGCACACTTCGCGTTCGGGCACGGTGCAGCGGGTTGAAGCGTGATCGTCAGGCGTTCGGAACGCGGCGGTTCTCCGCGGCGAGCTGTGCGGTGGTGGCGATCCGCTTCGAACGAGTCGCTTCGGTCTTGGCGAGCTTGATCCACCGCAGCGTGTTGCGCTTCGTCGAGGGCGGGAACGCCTCGTAGTGCCGTCGCGCTGGCTCGTTCGCATCGAGGGCGGCGAGAAGGTCGTCAGGTGCAATGAGTGCGTCGACGTCGTCCATCAAATCCCAGAGCCCGTTCTGTTTCGACGACTCGATCGCAGCCATCCCATTATCGTGCATCCGCCCATCAGCGATCAGGGCGGCGGCTCGGTCCTTGTACGTCTTGGACCAGTGCTGAACGCGGCGTGGCCCGATCAACTGCATCGTGCGTTCGTCGTCGAGCTTGCGACGAATCCCGTCGATCCACCCGAAACTGACCAACCCGTCGAGCACCTCGTCCCGGCTCACGTACTTCGCTTCATGCGGCGATCCGGCCGGCGCCTTCAGGAACGTCACGAGCCACACGCTGTCATCTCGTCCGTGATGATCGAGGAGCCACCTGCGCAGATCCGCAGACGACTCCACCTGCACCCGGTCGAAGTTCTCGGTACGCACCATCAGCGATCAGCGCGCCGAACACCACGAGTCGACGATGTCGAGCAGATGGCCCCGGCCCGCTTCAACCGATTCGATGTCGACGAATCGCATCATGCGCTACAGACCGTCACCCTCGAGTCGTTCGAACTCTCCGGGGATATCCGAATCCTTCTGGAAGACCAGGCCGGCGAACTCCTTGGCGTTCCAGTGGAAGTAGCCATGATCCCGCCGTGCAGGAAGGCGGGCGCTCGGTACTTGACCGCCTCATCCATCCGCTCGTCGCTCAGACCGACCGCCCGCACAGCTGCAATCACGTCGCGCTTCGGATTCGCCGTCCGAGCCAGCCACGCATCGACATCGGAAATCGTCACCTCTACATCTTCACCGTCACCGACGGAGCGAGCAGCGTCGAGCCTGTAGATCGAGCCATCGCCCTACGACCTGAAATCCACGCCACCCCCCCCCACCTGTGACACGTCCGACCAGCAGCGAAGGGGCACCCTCAGCGCATCTCGGCTCCAACCGATCGTCGACACGTTCCGAGCGGGTACGCCCGACCGACTCGGGACCCGACTCGCCGCGATGAGCGGGTGCGACCGTTGTTGGACGCCGAGGCCGCACGTTCTCGAGTGCCTACCCGAGCGCGGACGTGACGATCAGGAGTGCTCCCGTGGCGGCTGATTCGATGATGTTCTGAGCGCCTTAGCTGGCGGCCAGGGCAGTGGAGTTTCGTCGGGTTCGATCCACGTTGCCCGAGCCTTCGGGCTGAACAGCAGTGTGCGACTCCAGTGGCGAAGCGGCGCCTGGGTGCTGCAGCGAGATGAACCAACCACTTCCAGAATGCTCGTCGGGCTCAGACTCGCCACTGCGCCAACGAAGTACTGGGTCAGCGTCTCGTGGTATCCCGAGGTCGCAGTGTTCTCGACGCCGGTCGCAGTGTTGTAGGCCCTGATTGTCTGTCGGAGTAGCTCGACTGTTGCGGCGGGATCTCGGGTTGTCGTGAGGGCCGCCCAACAGACACGAAGGTGGGCCCCATGGGTCCAGTCGGACTTCGGCAGGGTGAGATCGCAGAACGCGTCGAACGTCTGCTGGGTTTGGGCATCGATCATGCGACCATCGCGTATGAACAATCGCCGTCGGTGGGCCCGTTCTGTCAAGATCAACGGCATGGCAACCGACGATGATCCTGTCATCGATCATATCGACCGGACGATCCTTCGAACGGTTCAACAATCGGGACGCATGTCGGTGAAGGAGCTAGCAGAGATCACTGCGTTATCGACAAGCGCAACTTCAGAGCGACTCCGTCGACTCGAACGAATCGGTGCGATTCTCGGGTACCACGCCGAGGTGGCCCCGAGCGTGCTCGTTCGCCCCGTCGACGCCATGGTCGGAATTAAAGCCGAGCCAAGCTCGGACCGATCATCGATCGAGTCATGGATCCACGATCAGCCGTCGATCGTCGAGGCGGTTCACCTCACCGGCCCCCACGACTACATGCTTCGGCTGCGTTGTACGACTACTACCGAACTCGACGACGTTCTGATGGCGATGAAGCGCGAGGGCGGAGTTGCTGAAGTTGAAACGCGAATCGTACTCCGAAGCCTTGCTGTCGACCCAGCGACACCCTGAGGCGGTCCAACTCCACGGACTACGGGCGATCAGAACATCGAGCACGAGCCGCCAGCGCCCCGCTCGTGATCCGGCACGACGATCGGCCTCGTCGCCTGCGTGGCATCCGGTGGGGCGGCGAGCGTTATCGAGTGCCTGTCCGAGCACCGACGTACCGTTCTGGAGCGGTCTGACCGGTGCCGGGAGTCCGTTGTTATAAGTGGTTGCAGCCCGCCTTGGCGAGGGTTCCCGGGGTTGATTCGCACGGTGGCATCGTCGTGACGATCGTTTGGTTCGTGTGGTCACGTCGCCGAACTGACGTTGCTGCCTGAGTTCGCACGGTGGCGGCGCCACCCCTGGAATCCGGTGACCGCGAACGTCAAGATCATCAGCGGCGCCACGATCAGCGCTGCCGGCCCGACGACACCGGTCGCGTCAGAATCGTTCGCGTCGAGCACCAGATACGTGACGTAAACGAGATAGAACGCGATGAGGACGAACCCTTCCCATCGTTTGATCTCGAAGCCGTTCCAGACGATCGGCACGAGCACGATCGTGGCGACGAGCATCACCGGGAAGTCGAGACGCAGTGAAACATCACTCACAGCGATGCCGTTGCTCGACACGATCGAGCTGAGCCCCAGCACCGACATCAGGTTGAACAGGTTCGATCCGATCACGTTGCCAACAGCAATATCGCGCTGGCCGCGCATTGCTGCCAACATGGACGTCGCTAGTTCGGGAAGCGACGTGCCGATCGCCACCACCGTCAACCCGATGACGAGATCGCTGATCCCTGCCGCCTCGGCGATGTCAGTCGCCGAGTTCACCAGCAACTGTGAACCGACCACGAGCACGACGAGACCCGCCATAACCAGCATCACGTTGAACCACAGCGGGCGTTCGACTGCGACGCCTTCCAACGTCTCCACCGATTCGGTGTACTCCTCGACGATGTCTTCGCGCTCGCCTCGGGCTTGGCGGATGAGCCAGCCGGTGTACGCGAGCACGCCGGCGAACAAGATGATGCCGTCGATGCGGCCGATGTTGTTGTCCAGCGACATCAGCAACGCGACCACCGACACCACGATCAGCAAAGGGATGTCAAAGCGAATGATGCGTTGCTGCACCGCCAGGCCACCGACCACCGCGGACGCGCCGAGGATCAACAAGATGTTGCCGATGTTGCTGCCGACGACGTTGCCGAGCGCGACGTCGGCGTTGCCGCCGAGCGCGGCGGACACGCTGACTGCGAGTTCGGGGGCGCTGGTACCGAACGCGACCACGGTGAGCCCGATGATCACCGGAGCGATGCCGAGCTTTGACGCGATCGTCGCCGCGCCCTTCACCAGGAGTTCGGCGCCGCCGACGAGGCAGACCAGACCAATAACTAGCGAGATGATGGTGAGCGCGTTCATTGCTCAGTCTTCGATTTCGTCGTCTTCCCCGTCGGGGTCGGTCTCGCTGTCTTCAACGCTGGTGTCGGGTCCGTCATCGTCTTCTTCGTTCGTGTCGGTGGTGATGTCTGGCTGGTCAATGTCGTCGTTGGTGTCAGCGCCGCCGGTGCAGCTGGTGAGCGCAATGGCGGTCACGAGGGCGGCGGCGATTCGGTGGCTGGTCTTCATGGCGGTGCTCTTTTCGTTGGTTGGTGATGTCAGTAGCGCAGGATTGCGGCGATTCGTTGGCGGTCGATCAGGGTGTTGCTGTTGCTGTTGACGATGACGCTGGCGCCTCCGTGCTGGAGAACAGCTTCGATGGTGTCGTCGATGATGTCGTCGTTGACATCAGGGTGATCGGGGTCATTCGCGGGGTGGAGCTGGTTGTTGTGGTCGATGCAGGCCGGCAGTGTGTAGTCGCTTTCGACGATGAGGGTGGCGACGCGTCCATCGAGGGTGAGGGGCCAAATTTCGTGGATGCCGCCGGCGTAACGCTTGTTGGACCGCGCAAGGTCGAGTTGGCAAATCGCACGGGTTGCGTCGGTGCGCAGCCAGTCGTTGACGATCGGCAACGCGGCGTGGTGGAGTTCGGTGATGCTCGTGCGGTCGTGGTTGCCAGCGATGACGCCGATGGTTTCGGTGAGGGTCGGTGCGAACTTGCGGACGGAGCGCTGGACACCAGCAACGACCACAGGAAGCGGGTCGGTGGCGTGTTCGGTACGCAGGCGGTCGGAGAGGTCTCGGGCCCAAGTGGGGGTGTGTTCGTCGTTACGGGTGAGCGGCCAGGCGTCGTCGCGTTGTTCGACGAGCCGTTGGCGGTCGCCGATGAACAGGCGGCTGGTCTGCTCGCTGATCGTGATGACGCGGTAGAGGGCGGTCCGGTTGAAGACGGCGACGAGGTCGCGTGTGGTGAAGGTGTCGTCGATCGTGACGCGTTCCTCGATGCTCCGGGCGAGGCGGACAGCGGCGGAGTACTCCGGTGAGACGAAAAGAGCGAGCGCATGGCTGGATGGTTCGCCGGCTTGCTCGTCGATGGCGTGGGTGAGGCGGGTGATCAGGCTGAGGCGCAGTGCGTCGGAGACATCGCCGTCGAGGCGGTTGTCGATGTGGCAGGCGAGGCGCCTGGCAGTGTCGAGTTCAGTGAGCGAGAGCGTGATTCCGGGGGTGGTGTTGAGCAGCATCGTGATGCTCGGGTAGGAGCGTTGGCGTTGGAGTTCGTTGAGGGTTGCACGGTTCATGTCGGGATTTCTTCCAGAGCTTGAAGTGGGCGTGATTACAGCGGCGGCGGCTGCGTCGGTGCCGCTAGTGTCCTGTCACGGTGTTTCGTCTGGTAATTCGGTGTTGGTGACGTCGGCGCAGTAGCGGCCGAGTCGTTCGAGGATTTCGTCGGCTGTTTTGTGCCAGACGAACGGTTTGGGATCGTCGTTCC
>Ga0209491_10003704_pt1 | contig 24775 bp, 28 predicted proteins | sample BON02_FD_187213 | JGI IMG/M metagenome (GOLD analysis project Ga0209491, IMG submission 187213) | Freshwater microbial communities from Lake Bonney liftoff mats and glacier meltwater in Antarctica - BON-02 (SPAdes) (version 2) | ecosystem: Environmental > Aquatic > Freshwater > Ice > Glacier...
GCGAGTAGACTTCTTCATGGTGGTTGAGCTTTCTTCGGTTCAGGTTGAGGATGTCGAGAACCCGCATTCTGGGCCCACGACTGCTTCAACCACCAACTCAACCTTCAACTACGGGCGGGACATCCTCCGCTTGGGACATGCATTTTCTGCCGCCGCAACACAGTCAGCGGAACAGTTATTGCACAGCCGGCGTCATGCAACGTTCTTACCCATTCAATGACCGCAAAGGAGAGCGACATGAGCAAGACCGCAGCACTACTGGCATTGCTGCTGATGGGCATCCTGACGGGGTGCAACACCATGGAAGGCATGGGCAAAGATCTTGAACGTGGTGGCGAAAAAATGCAGGACTCCGCCAAAGATACCAAACAGTAGATGTAGCGCAGGCGTTGCCGGGTCGGCGACGGATTTATTAACCAGATGACAGGAGTATCCATGAACTGGAGTCGTATCGAAAGTAACTGGAAGCAGGTCCAGGGCAAGGTGCAGGAGCAATGGGCGCGTTTGAATGAAGAGCGTCTTGAGCAGATCGCTGGAAAACGCGATCAACTGGTCGGCAGCATCCAGGAGTCCTACGCAATTGCCAGGGATGAAGCGGAACGCCAGGTCATTGCGTGGGAAATGCGTAATGCGCTGCTGGCTACCGGCGCTGACATGCTGCATGGCAATCCCGCTCGGAATTGATTGAATTTATTGAATTGATTTAAATCGTTTTTTTACAAGGAGATTGAAATGAAAAAAAGCATGATGATGGTTATGGCAGTTGCTGTTATGGGTTTGTTCGGTTTGAGCCAGGCTGCCCAGCCAGAACAGAAATCCGGGCAGGATCGGGTGAAGTCGGAATATGGTGCTGCCGAAATAAAATGCGATGGCCTGAAAGGTGATGCCAAAAGTGCCTGCCTGAAAGACGCTGCGCGCGCCCGGGGCCAGGGCAAAGCCGGCGACGATGCAGCGGCAGGCAGCAAGATGCAGGGCGAGAAAAAATAAGGTGGGCTGCGGCCGGCAGCCCTGGAGGCTGTCGGCATCCGTTGCGCAGCTGTGATGAACGGTTTACTTACCTGATGGAGGGCACATCATGAATTGCACGCTCAAGAAACAAACGCCGCGCGCCTTGTCGTCATTGTCGCTGGTCTTTGGCGGAATGCTGGTGCTGAGTCTGGCGGCTTGTGAGCAGGAACTTGCGGCCAAACAGAACGGCAAGGACTTCAGTCAAACCCTGGAGCAGGTCGGCAAGCAGGTAGAAAACAAAGTGGCACAGACGCAGACTGCGGTGTCTGAAAAAACGGTTGATGCCGGCGTGGTGGTCAGTGATGCTGCGGTTACCACGCAGGTCAAGGCGGCACTGCTGGCAGAGCCCGGACTGGCCTCACTGCAGTTGCACGTGGAAACTGCCGAAGGCGTGGTGACCTTGACCGGCACCACGGACAATGCGGCAAATCGCGAACAGGCCGAGCATGTGGCATCCACCATTCATGGGGTTATCGCCGTGCGCAACAATCTGGTTGTGCGCAGCCAGTCATAAACCCCACCTGCCGTGCAACATTAATACCGGAACTGGCGGCTCTCATGCCGCCTTTTTCGGGCGCACCCCTGTCATGTTGCCGTACTATCGAAGCCGGTATCATCGCCCCCGAAGAGAGTATCCTGCGCTGCTGGTGCCGAGAATATGGGGTATATGTTAAAAAGTTCAGTCAACCCATTGAAATTATGATCTAATCTTGTCGAGATGTTGGGGATTTTGCGATGTTACCTTGGGTGTTTTAAAAGAACGCCGGGCGACATCTTAATAGAATCGTGGTGAATTCATGACGACCAATGCAGTGCAGGCCGGCCGGCTCGAAGCGCCCGAGGCAGAAGATGCGGATCTGGCTTACCGCAGGCTCGCGCCGAAACAGCGCGGAAATTCGCATTTTCAGGAGCTGGAAGAGCTGATCCGGATTATCGAGACCCGGTCCGTGACCCCGGTTTTTCAGCCTATTCTGGCCTTCGGCACTGGCGAAATTCTGGCCTATGAAGGACTGATCCGCGGTCCGGAGACCAGCCTGCTGCATACCCCGACCAAATTGTTTGATGCTGCAACCAATGCCGGCCTGTTGACCGAATTGAACATGCTGTGCGCGAGGAAGGTCGTCCGGCAATTTTCGCGGCTGGGACTGAAGCGCCAGTTGTTTCTCAATGTCACGCCCCAGACCGTCCTGGAGGTCCGTGATCATGCGCAGCGCATTACGCGGTTCATCAAGGACTGCGGTCTTGATATTGCCCAGGTCACGATAGAACTCACTGAAAACCAGTATATTTCCGACCGGTCTATTTTCCGCAAGGCACTGATGCTGTTTCGGGGCGCCGGCTTCAAGGTGGCGCTGGACGACCTCGGCGAGGGCTTTTCCAGCCTGAGGTTATGGTCGGAATTACAGCCTGATTTTGTCAAAATTGACATGCACTTTGTGCAGGGCGTCAGCGAGGACTCGATCAAGTACCATTTCCTCAAGTCCATGCAGCATATTGCAGAGGGTTGCGGTTCCTCACTGGTGGCAGAGGGCGTCGAGACCATTGCCGATTTCTGCATATTGCGTGACCTTGGCATCAACAATGCGCAGGGTTTCCTGATCGGCCGGGCTTCGAAGCAGCCCGATGGCTTGATCCCGGATCAGGTGCTGGATCTGATCGGGGCGGGCAGCGCGCCATTGTTTACCAGTACCCCCCTGCAGCGCCACTGAAGCCCGGCCGATTCCGGCCGCGGATACGATCCCCGCATCAAGAAATCGCTGGTTGCAGTGCATCACGCACTGGCAGGCTGTTATGACAGCGGCAACCCCTTATTGACAGCCACCGGGCACAGCCCCATTCTGTGTCCGCATGGCGTGCAAGGCGTGCCGCCGGTCTAACGCCGGTGCGACGACCGGAACAACAGGGCGGTAAAGATTCTGCGTTTCCGGCCACCATTCAAACGTCATAAATCTGGAGGGAGATTGCTATGAATCGCTGGTCATCAATGGCCATGGGGATGCTCGTTGTAGTCTTGTCCCTGTTCGGCTGTACAAACATGTCGGGTCAGAGCGATGGTGGTTGGATCACCTTGATTGATGGTGCCAAAGGTCTGGATAACTGGAATCGTATCGGTCACGGCAACTGGCGCGCAGAAAACGGAGCCATCGTTGCGGATGGCAAAGTGGGGGGCAAGGAAAACGGGTATCTGGTAACCAAAAATACCTATCGCGATTTTCAGATACGCGCGGAATTCTGGGCCAGCCATGATGCCAACAGCGGAATTTTCATCCGTGCGAGCGATCCCCAAAAAATCGGCGCCAACAATTCCTATGAGGTCAATATTTTTGATCAGCGTAAAGATCCGACCTACGGTACCGCAGCCATAGTCGATTTTGCCAAGGTGGCGCCTATGCCCAAGGCCGGCGGGAAATGGAACACTTTTGATATTACGGCCCAAGGTAGCCACCTGGTCGTGGTCTTCAACGGCCAGAAAACCGTGGATATAAACAACAGCAAATATGCTGGCGGACCGTTTGCCCTGCAATACGGTGCGGGGGTGATCAAGTTCCGCAAAGTGCAGACCAGAGAACTGGGCGGCGCGGCAGGGTATTAGGCCGGGTCGTTTTGCCGCTGGATATCCGGGGAATGATCCCGATAAAAAAGGCCCGTGACCGGGCCTTTTTTACTGCTGCCGTGCCTGCAGGGTGTGAAATGCGAAATCGCCGTAATACGCCTCCAGCGTGCGGTCGCTGATCTCGGTTTCGGTCAGGATGCCGACAGAAATGATTTTCCCGGGTTCTTCGCCAAACGCGAGCCGAAAATCTGCCGCGACATCACGTTGTTCATGCAGCCACTCGCCGAGTTTGGCGCGACCGCTTTCCACCGCAATGATCTTGATGCGGGAGGTATGCGGATTGGGGGCAATTCCGTTTTTCGGTGTCCGGCTGCCCCATACGTACATCAGGGCAGCGTAGGGCAGCTGCTGTCCGGTGAACAGGTGAAACTGGTTGTAAAACAGCCGGTCACTGAAGTTGAGTTTTTCGTGATCGCCGTCGAATGACACGACCACGCGCGCGGGTGAATCGTCGGCACTGGTTTGCGATGGATGCAGGTCCGTGAGCTTCCAGCGCCACGACAGCAGCGGCCGGTCGCGTGGATTTACATCAAGATAGTGAATCAGACCGGAAGCCGAAGCCTGCGCGCTGGCCTTGACCACAGTGGTGCCGGAATCCTCTATCAGCTGGTAGCGGCTGCGTGGCTTGAACCGCGACAGGCTCCACGGTTGCCATGCCTCCGGAATGGGTGCGCCAGCCCGAAATTCAGAAAATGCAGTGACGCTCGGGAATGCGGCAGCGTTCGACCGTCGTTCGGGTGCCGTGGTACACCCTGCCAGCAGCATGATCGCTGCGAGCAAGGCATGCCGCTGGAAGGGTGGTGATTGCATGCGGGTAAGCGGATGCAAGTAATAAAAAATGCTGTCGTGGAAATTATGCCTGCCGGCTGCGCATGGTCAGGCTTTTTTGCGGTTTTTCGCCAGCCAGCCGTCGACCAGCGCAACAGTTTCATCAATCACCGGCGATTGCATGCCTTTCTGTGCGGCAACGGTCTGGACCAGGCGATCGACGCGCTCTATGTTTGGTGCGCCGGCAGCCAGTGCCCGCGCGGCAGACGACGGGCTGCCTAGAGACAGCGCTGCTTGAGCATATTTATCAAACGGCACCAGATCTTTTTCGTCGGCGCCCAGTGATACGCACAGTTTGACCACCCAGTTGTAGACCGACCGCGAGGCCTCGAGGTCGCTGTGGACGGCTTCCTTGATCGGCCGCATCGCATCCTTCTGTACACAGCGATAATTGCCGGCCATCAGCATGGCCCATTTTGCGAGGGGCACGAATACCGATTCGTGTGTTTTCAATTTCACCGGCAATTCGATTTTCTGACCATCGCCCGGATCGAAGCGTATGGCCTGGATGTCAGCCTCGAGCTGGCGCAGGATTGCGGTGTGGGCGTCGGAATCGAAGCGCGCCGATTTGAAATTGGATGGCAGACGCACCTGCAATACGTTGACTTTTTCTTCCGGCGGACGGAAAGCCTGAGGATCGGGGCTGCACAAGGTCAGTGTTTTCGGATCAAAGCTATCCCATACCGCGGCGTCGGTATAGCAGTCGCGGCAGGCGTCGGCATTCAGGCCGGGTATGCGTTTGAGGTAAGGCAGCGGCGGCATGTTCATGATCGACATGCAGGGCACACGCGATTTGGCCACGGCATCCAGCAGTTCGCGCACACCGGGTGAACGGTATTGCGGTTCCTGCATGGCGAGCACGATCAGGTCATAGTCTGCAGGATTGGCGGAGTCCGGACCGCCGGCGGAAAGCTTGCCCGGCAGCTTCAATGAGTTGATTTCCACCAGCCCCTCGCGCCCTTTGATCGGCGTGCGCACAATGGCGCCTTCCTTGTTGAACAATTCGGCTTCTGCAGGCAGGCAGATCATTTTTACGGTGTGTCCCGCGAGCAGCAACTTGGTCGCCAGCAAAGAACCGTACGACGCGCCGAGAATCAGGATTTTATAAGTGCGCATGCAAAACTTTCCTCATGTGGAATGACTGGGTGATGGGAGGCAGTGAAGGCGGATGTAAGTTGTTATGGCCGCCGCTGTTAGCCTCCGCGCAATGTTAGTCAGTTCGCCGCTGTCGTGCAATGAGAAATCATCATGTGAAAAGCGGTTAATGCTTGTATTCCGCACAGCACAATGCTGCATGTACTGCGGCATGCCTAATGTGAATATTGAATCTCACTCTGGAGCATTACCATTTGCTTAATTAGTTGCAGCGGGCCGCAGGAATTGTCGTGGCGCTGCAGCATTTATGGCAGCGAGGCTGCGCGCGCAGCTATCAGGTCTGGCATTTGTGGCGCGCGAGACTGGTATGCGCAGCCACTGCGGTCGCCTTCTGCATGAAGGCGCATCAGCATCAGATGGCTGCATTGTCAGGAATGGGTATTGTCGGCAAGGTCAGGGGCGGCGTTGCCGGAAGGCAATTTCTGCTATGGTTGAGGCAACTGGGCCACCAATGAGCCGGGCTGAACGCATGGGGGCGCAGATGGCGATGACAGGCGATGTGATATTGCTGGGCGCAGTGGTATTCCTGCTACTCACTGCCGCGATCCTGATGCTGGTCATGGTGATGCAACTGCGCGCCATGCGCCGTGAGGTTGAAGCAACGCGGCTACAACTGGCAAAAATGGACTGGGGTGCCATGTTGCTGAATGGTGTGCAGCAGCTCAAACAGGCGACAGGTGCGCTGGAACAGATCGACAAACGTCTGCAGAAGCTGGAGGCGATCGAGAAAGTGCAGTTGTCGCATATCAACTTGCGTCAGGGTGTCTGAACGTTTTCCATGAAAAAAGCGGCCCGCGGGACCGCTTTTTTCATGGAGGCACCGCTGGTTAAGGCGCGACGATGCGGTTGCGCAGAATCATGTGCGGTGCTTCGAATGCGCATTCGATGACATCGCCCGGTTTGACGTAGAGCGATTCGGCATTGGCCTTGCCGACCGCGACGCCCCCAGGGGCACCGGTGGAGAACATGTCGCCCGGCTGCAAATCCAGCAGGCGCGAGAAATGCGGAATGATGTCCGGCAGCTTCCAGATCTGGTCGCTGGTGTTGACGCGCATGCGCTGCTCGCCGTTGACGCTGCAGGTGACCCAGATATTGTACGGATCGGGCACCTCGTCCATGGTGATGATGCAGGGGCCCAGCGGGCCGAACGACGGCGCGTTTTTCGAGGTCCAGAAGCGCGAGCCCGAGGCGACTTCGGCTTTTTGCGTATCACGGCAGGTCAGATCGTTGAGGATGGTGATGCCGGCAATGTACTGCAGCGGATTTTTACCACTGACTTCGTGGGCGCGTTTACCGAGCACAAACACCAATTCAGGCTCGTAGTCGAGGCGCGTCACAGTTTTCGGACGCGGCACATCGGCGTCATGGCCGGTCAGGCAGGAATTCAGTTTGACGAAGCCGGTGGGTTCACCGGGCATTTCCTTGATCAGGTCGTTTTTCTTCAGTTCTTCCAGATGGGTGCGATAGTTCTTGCCGACGCACAGGAATTTGTCGGCATCCGGGATCGGCGGCAGGTAATGCACGTCGGCATCGGGCGCCAGGGTTTCCTGGGGCAGCTTGGCTGCGTTTTTGCCCGCGTGTTCGAGTACGGCGCGTGCCCGTGCGAGACCGGCTTCACCCAGGGCAAGCAGCCCTTTCATCGAGGCCGGAATTACGGCCTTGCCGTCATTCAGCGCGCGCTCCGCGGCAACCAGATCGAGCATCTTGCCGTCGAGCTGGGCGCCGATGCGCACGATTGTGGGGGCGGAGAGCAGGGTATAAGTGGCCAGTCGCATTGCGTAATCCTTCGTTGAAATAAGTAACGGCGCGATATACGCGCCGTCGGTTGGTAACGGTCGAGCCCGTATTTTACGACTTTGGTCGCGCTTCCCTCCAGTTTTTTCTGAAATCACCTGCACATCCAGCGCAGTGCTCTGCTATCTGGATCGTTGTCATGCCGTGCTGGATGTTGTTTTTGACGCTAGGGTTTGGACAGGTGGTCGAACACCAGCGTCTTTGCGACTTTGCGGGTGAACTCCAGAAAACTTTGCGCTACTACAGGAAGTTGTTTGCCCACGGGGTATGCAAAGACCCAATTGCGTTCGATCGGGAAGTCTTCGACGTCGAGCACGGCGAGCTGGTCGTGGGACACGTCCAGGCCCAGGGTGTAGCGCGACATGATGGATACCCCCAAGCCGGCGATAATGGCCTGTTTAATGGCTTCGTTGGTGGAGAGCTCCATGCGTATCTTGGGTTCGCAGCCATGCGCTTCAAACGCCTGGCGCGCAATCCTGCGCGTGCCCGATCCCGGCTCACGCATCAGAAAAGGCTCAACTGCGAAGCGCGCGAAGGGAATTGCGCGTTCGCCGGCAAGCGGATGATTGGCGTTTGCGTAGGGCACTATCGGGTTGGGGAGGATAACCTGGGTTACCAGATTCTGGTCATCCGGGGGGCTGGCGAAAATATAGAGATCGTCCAGATTTTTGTACATACGTTCCAGCAGGGCGTCGCTGTTGTGGATCTGGAGTGAGACCTCGATGTTGGGGTGCTGCCTGACGAACTCGGCCAGCACCCGGGGTGCGAAATACTTGCCGGGTGTGCTCACCGCAAGCTGCAGCCGCCCGGTTTCGAGGCCGCGGGCGTTGGCGAGTGCGCGCTCGACACCGACCAGGGTGCCGAATATGTCGCTGCACGCTGCGTGCAGCACTCGCCCGGCCTCGGTGAGGTGTATGCATTTGCCGATTTGTTCAACCAGAGGCAGGCCGATGGTGGCACCCAGTTTTTTCATCTGTACTGAAACCGTGGGTTGTGCCATATACAGCTCTTCGGCGGCCTTGGTAAAGCTGCCGAGCCGGGCGACGGCTTCGAATACCCTGAGTTGCGGGAGGGTGCCGTGTTTGAGATAGCGACGGATTTCGTTTTGCAGCATGCCGGTCCTTTCGTAAGCGCGAACAAATGTCCACCGCACCGGTCCGCATATGCGGATCGGCACGACTTTCACCTCGAACGGACAGGCCGCAAACGGCCATAAAAAAAGACCTTGCCCGTTCAGGCAAAGGTCTCGCTTACAACTGGATGACCGGCATGGTCACTTTGGTTGTCGATGCAGCCGGGAATCGCAATGGATTCCGAATTGACGGCAGCATCACTGTGGCTTGCGCCACACAAGCTACTCCCCTTTGGAGGGAACCCATATTTAATATGAGCGCGATTATTAGAACACACCCCGGATGATGCGGCAAGTTTGTTTGATGCCGTTTGTTTGATGCCGTATGCATGCCAACATGCCAGCATGCCAGATACTGTCCCGGGCATCCTGCGGGATCATGCATTACGAATCGTAATGCTGGTTATTCGCTGGCGCAGCTGCTGCCAGGGAGGGTAGCCACACCGTACGCGTGTATCGGAATTGTTGATGACAGGTATCAGCTTTTGTTGCAGTTCTTTGAATGTGTAATGAACCGGATTGCAAAACTTCATTTAACTTGTATCGATGACAAACAGATAATGCATCCGTGCGTTGAGGCGGACGCACGGCAAGCCGCGGGTGTTTGCGGCAGTAGCCGGGGGAGTAGCTTGGGCGGTGACAGAATGCGTCGCCGCACACGATGTTGCCGTCAATACGGGGTGTTCCCCCGGTGGCATCGGCAGTCTGAAGACTGTGAGCGAGACCAGGTTGTGGCGGGCGCGGAGACGCGCTGCGCAATTTGATCTTGTGAACTGACTTTGGAGAAAAGCATATGGAAATGCTGTCGACGGAATTCCTCTCTGCGCTGCTGGCTATCGTGATCATCGACCTGGTGCTGGCGGGCGACAATGCGATTGTAATTGCGCTTGCTGCACGGAACCTGCCGGAGGTGCATCGCCGCAAGGCGATCATCTGGGGCACGTTCGGCGCCATTGGGGTACGCACGGTGATGACGCTGGTGGTGGTGTGGTTGCTGAAAATCCCGGGCCTGCTGTTGATGGGCGGCGTGCTGCTGGTGTGGATCGCCTACAAGCTGCTGGCTGACAACGACGGGCCTGAACACCATGTCGGTGCCGCCGCAGGTTTCTGGGGCGCAATGAAGACAATCGTAATTGCAGATGCCGTGATGGGGCTGGATAACGTGCTGGCGGTAGCCGGCGCTGCGCACGGCAATTTTGTGCTGGTGGTGCTGGGATTACTGATCAGCATTCCCATTGTGATCTGGGGCAGCCAGTTGATCCTGACTTATGTCGAGCGGTATCCGTTCATCGTCTACATCGGTGGTGCCGTGCTGGCATGGACGGCGGCAAAAATGATGGTCAGTGAACCCGTGGTCAAGGAATACCTGCAGGGGCAGGTGTTGCTCAGCAGCCTTGTCTACATAACAGTAATGGCCGGTGTGCTGGGGGGCGGTTTCTGGGTGAATCACACCAGGGCCCGCGCCCGCGTGGCAAAACATTTGGTCGATCCGGATATGCAATCAGCTGTCGATTCCAGTGTTGTTGAACTTAACGGAGAGGGAGGTGCAACCATGCAGAAGATACTGCTTCCGGTGGATGGTTCGGCGAATACGCTGTTGGCAGCGCGTCATGTGGCGGACCGGTTTCGCGGTGGTTCAGTGACCGAAGTACACCTGTTGTTTGTGCGGTCATCGCTTTTCCAGCTTATTCCCCGTTACGTTAGTTGGACAGACCGCAAGAATTTTCGCATCGCCGAAGCCGAGCGCGCACTGGCGCCAGCGCGCGACCTGCTGAGCCGGTCGGGCGTGCCGTATGCGGAACACATTGAGACAGGCGCAAAGGTGGCGACCATCCACCGAGTGGCGCAGCGACTGCAGGCCGGGCGTATCGTCATAGGTGCCGCCCGCAGGTATTCGCTGACGCGCCTGATGGAGAATATGGTTGCCAACAGTCTTACCAGCATCACAACAGTACCGGTGACGGTTGTTACCGGGAAATCAGTGTCGAGGTTAGAGAAGATTGGTGTCCCGGCGGGTATTGGTGCCGCAGTGACCACCACGCTGCTGGTCATTGCGGACTGACAGCAGTGGTAACGTAACGAAAAAGCCCCGCCGTTAACGGCGGGGCTTTTTAATTATTTCCGGGATCAGAATTTCGGCTTGCGCGCGGCTTTTTTGTATCCCTCGACACCTGCCAGTATTTCGCGCTTGGCTTCGGCGGGTCCGACCCAGCCGGCAATTTTTACCCACTTGCCCGGCTCCAGATCCTTGTAGTGTTCGAAAAAGTGGGAGATTTGCGCCAGCGTGCTTTGTTCAAGATCATCCGGTGACTGGATTTTTGCGTAGAGCGGCGTCAACTTTTCTATGGGCACGGCGAGTATCTTGGTATCGTCGCCGGCTTCGTCTTCCATGTTCAGCATGCCCACCGGCCGGCAGCGTACGACCACTCCGGTGATCAGCGGCACCGGCGACAGCACCAGCACATCCACCGGGTCGCCATCGCCCGACAGGGTGTGCGGCACGTAGCCGTAATTGCAGGGATAACGCATCGCGGTGGACATGAAGCGGTCGACAAACATCGCGCCCGTGGTTTTTTCCATCTCGTATTTGATGGGCTCGGCGTGCATCGGAATTTCAATGATGACATTGAAATCATTAGGCACATCAAAACCCGAATTGACGCGGTCCAGATCCACGGTGATTCCCCGGCTGCAAGATGCGCACATTATAGCGCCGGCCGCCATTGCCGCCGGAAGCTGCCGTCACCGGGATCGCATGCTAGGATCGCGCTTTGTTACTTCACCGCAATCAATCTCGGGGAATTTCATGAAACTGTACATCACCACCACTTCCGGAAATGCCTGGAAAGTCCGCCTGCTGCTGTCCATGCTCAAGCAGAAATTTGAAACCGTAGTTTTGGATACCCAGAAGGGCGAACACAAGGCTCCGGAATTTCTGAAACTCAATCCCCGCGGCCAGGTGCCGGTGCTGGAGGATGGCAAGCAGGTATTCTGGGATTCCACGGCATGCTTGGTTTATCTGGCGCGCAAGTATGGCGGTGAACAATGGCTGCCGACCGATGCGATCGGCTTGGCGGAGGTGCAGCAATGGCTGGCGCTGTCCAACAATGAGCTGCACTACGGCCTGCAGTGGGCGCGCGGCGTCAAGATCGGCATCCGCAACATTGGTGATTACAATGAATACGCGACCTACGGGCGTAACGGGCTGACAGTGCTGGAAGGGCGGCTTAAAGCAAACGAATGGCTGGCCTGCGGCCGGCCGACCATCGCCGATCTCGCCTGTTATTGTTATACCTCCGTTTCACCCGAAGGTGGCCTGCCGCACGATACCTTCCCGGGCGTGGCGGCGTGGGTCAAGCGTGTTGAAGCGCTGCCAGGGTGGGTCAAGCGCGTGTGAGCGGCGATATCAATGGCTGGTAAGTTCAATATCGGGCACGCTGCTGCTGCCGACTGGCAGGCAGCGGCGCAGTCCTGTCTGGCGCAGCTCGGTGCGGGGAGCGGCAATCTGGGGTTTCTTTATGTCAGCGACCTGTTTGCCGATGTGCTGCCGCAGATTCATGAATACTTTGTTGCGGAAACCAGGGTTGCGCACTGGGTAGGCACCGTGGGCATCGGCGTCTGTGCCACAGGCACCGAATACTTCGACCAACCTGCAATTGTGGCAATGACCGGTGATTTCCCAGTGGGCAGTTTCAGCGTTTTTGGCGTCGTCGCGGACGACGCGGCTACGGCAGATTTGCGCTGCGGCGGAATGCCGGCGAGTATTGCCGTTGTCCATGGTGATCCGCTGGGAAGCGACATTGCGCAGCAGATCGGGTCGTTGGCGAAACGTACCGAGAGCGGTTTTCTGGTGGGTGGGCTGGCGAGTTCGCGCAAGAACAACAGGTTGCTCGCTGACCGCGTGGAGTGGGGCGGCCTGTCGGGCGTTGCATTTTCCGATGCGGTAACGGTGGCGACGCGGCTGACCCAGGGTTGTGCGCCCATCGGCCGCGCGCATGAAATCACCGGTGCGCAGCACAACATCGTCGTCGAGCTCGACGGTCGTCCGGCACTGGAAGTGCTGCGCGCCGATGCCGGCATCACGGCCAATGAGGATCTGGCGGAACTCAGCGGGCAGATCTTCGTCGGCTTGTCGGTGCCCGGCAGCGACACCGGTGAATACGTGGTGCGCAACCTGATCGGCATTGACCCCAGCAACAAGCTGATCGCCATCGGCGAGCTGGCGCGCAAGGGGCAGCGTCTGCAGTTCTGCCGCCGCGACCACGAGACCGCGCGCAGTGACATGACCCGCATGCTCGACAGCATACGCGAGGGTCTGTACACCACGCCTCGCGGTGCGCTGTATTACTCCTGCCTGGGACGTGGCGGCGCACTGCTGGGTGGTGAATCGGAGGAGCTGCGCATGATCCAGTCCGCTCTGGGTGATGTGCCGCTGGCAGGTTTCTTTGGCAACGGCGAGATCTCGCACGACAGGCTCTATGGTTATACTGGCGTCCTGATGCTGTTTCTCTGACGTTTCTACCGGAGTATTGATGCTAGGCGCACGTATATTCACTGAACTTAGCCTGACCTGGCTCGACATTGCAGCCTGCCTGTTTTTCCTGTTCTCGTGGGCCGGCTACAACATTTTTGCCGAATGGCGCGCCAAGACCGTTCCCAGCCTGCACAACACCATGGACGGTTATCGCCGGCAGTGGATGGTGTGCATGATCGGGCGCGACAACCGCATGGTTGACGTCAATGTCCTGCGCACCCTGACGCGCAGTTCGCAGTTTTTTGCCTCGACCACCATGCTGGTGCTGGGCGCGCTGATAGCACTGCTGGGTTATGTGCAGCAGGCGATGGATGTGGTGTCGGGGCTTCCATTCACTATCAAGGCTTCGCAGCGCCTGCTCGAAATCAAGATCGTGCTGATGGTGCTGATTTTCGTCTATTCGTTTTTCAAGTTTTCCTGGTCGATCCGCCAGCTCGGATTTTCGTCGACGCTGGTCGCCGCAGCACCGAAAATGCCCAAGGAAAACCCGGAACAGTATGCGGCCGAAATCAACCGCATCGCGCTGGTGACCTCGTACGCGGGCACCAATTACAACGATGGCTTGCGCGCCTATTATTTTGCGCTGGCGGCCATGACCTGGTTTCTGCATCCCTACCTGATGCTGATTGCCACGGCGTGGGTGGTCTATGTCCTTTATCACCGCGAGTTTGAATCGCGCACGCTGTATGCGTTGACCGGCAATGACACTTCAACGAATATCAAGACCTGAATTTTCGCCAACGGTTGGCGGCGCATAAAAAAACGGCCGGGGAGACCCGGCCGTTTTTAATGGTGCTGAGCTGCCTGATTACAGCAACGGCACAATCAGCAGTGCCACGATGTTGATGATCTTGATCAGCGGATTGATCGCGGGACCAGCGGTGTCCTTGTAGGGATCGCCCACGGTGTCGCCGGTGACCGCTGCTTTGTGGGCCTCGGAACCTTTGCCGCCGTGGTTGCCGTCTTCAATGTATTTCTTGGCATTGTCCCAGGCGCCGCCACCGGTGCACATCGAGATGGCGACGAAGAGACCGGTAACGATGGTGCCCATCAGCATGCCGCCCAGTGCCTGCACACCGGCGTCTTTGCCCATCAGCATGCCGACAATGAATGCAACCGCGACCGGGGCCAGCACCGGCAGCAGCGACGGCACGATCATTTCCTTGATCGCCGCACGGGTCAGCATGTCCACTGCGCGCGAATAATCGGGCTTGGCGGTGCCTTCCATGATGCCGGGGATTTCCTTGAACTGGCGGCGCACTTCCACCACCACCGAACCCGCGGCGCGGCCGACGGCTTCCATGGCCATGGCGCCGAACAGGTAGGGGATCATGCCGCCGATGAACAGGCCGATGATGACCGCCGGATTTGACAGATCAAAAGTCACGATGCGACCGGTTTCCGCGATCTTGTGGGTGTAGTCGGCGAACAGCACCAGTGCTGCGAGGCCCGCCGAGCCAATGGCATAACCTTTGGTGACGGCCTTGGTAGTGTTGCCTACGGCATCCAGTGGATCAGTGACGGCACGTACTTCCTTCGGCATATCCGACATTTCGGCAATGCCACCGGCGTTATCGGTAATCGGGCCGTAGGCATCGAGTGCGACGATGATGCCAGCCATCGACAGCATGGAGGTCGCGGCGATGGCGATGCCGTAGAGGCCGCCCAGGGTATAGGCGACATAGATTGCCACGCACACTGCAAGCACCGGCCAGGCGGTGGAGCGCATCGACACGCCGAGGCCGGCGATGATGTTGGTGCCGTGGCCGGTGGTCGATGCCGCGGCGACATGCTGCACCGGCGCGTATTCGGTGCCGGTGTAGTACTCGGTGATCCACACCAGGAAGGCGGTCAGCACGAGGCCGACAACCGCAGATCCATAGAGCTTCATGACCGACAGGTTGGGGTAATGCTCGGTGATGTTGCCCAGCACCCAGCTGGTGATCGGGTAAAACGCAATCAGTGCCAGCACGCCGGCGACGATCAGGCCGCGGTAGAGCGCGCCCATGATGTTCTTGCCATCGGAGGTTTTGACGAAAAATGCGCCGACGATGGAGGCGATGATGGCGAAACCACCGAGCACCAGCGGATAAAGCACCGCGCCCTGCACGACTTCAGGATTCGGCAGCATCAATGCTGCAAGCACCATGGTCGCGATGATGGTCACCGCGTAGGTTTCGAACAGGTCAGCGGCCATGCCGGCGCAGTCGCCGACGTTGTCACCGACGTTGTCGGCGATTACCGCCGGGTTGCGCGGGTCGTCTTCCGGAATGCCGGCTTCTACTTTACCCACCAGGTCGGCGCCGACGTCGGCACCCTTGGTGAAGATGCCGCCGCCCAGACGCGCAAAAATCGAAATCAGCGATGAGCCGAAGGCGAAGCCGATCAGCGGCTTGACGATGTCGCTCATCTTGGCGCCCGCATCGGCGGCGCCGAGCAGGTACCAGAAAAAGCCGACGGTGCCGAGCAAACCGAGGCCAACCACCAGCATGCCGGTGATGGCGCCGCCGCGGAAGGCGATGTCCAGCGCAGGATTGATGCCGTGGCGGGCGGCTTCGGCCGTGCGCACGTTGGCGCGCACCGATACGTTCATGCCGATGTATCCGGCGAGGCCCGACAACACGGCACCGATGGCGAAGGCTGCGGCCGTGGTGCCGCCGAGCGCAATCCAGATCAGCACAAACAGTACCGCGCCGACGATGGCGATGGTTGTGTACTGGCGGTTGAGATACGCCTGGGCGCCGGCCTGAATGGCAGCGGCGATTTCGCGCATACGGTCATTGCCGGTGGGTTGCGCGACGATCCAGCGGATCGACAGGCCGCCATAGATCAGCGCGGCAACGGCGCAAACCAGCGCAAAGATCAAACCATACGTCATGATTACTCCTAACCTATTGATTACATTTATTTATTTTTACCGGCGTGTATCCGGAGCCGGGCTAGGGTGCCTTTATTTTGCATCGAGCGCAAGACCCGCGTCGCTTCAGGTGTGCCCTTGTCCCGTGTATCGCACGCCCGTTTGCAGCCGAAACAGCACTGCAGTTCGAGTCCCGCACCAGTTGCATCCTGCTCGTGTCCATGCTGCATAAGCACGGAGAAGATCAGCCTGACAGGACCCGCATTATAAAAGCTCTGAATTCCGCCCGCACCTGATCTGTACACAGGCGTGGCCCGTTGTCATGGTTCTATCCGGAATACGGACTTCAGTTGGCGGGGCACGGGCCGCATTTTCAGTTGCGCGTGCTGCGGCAGGCCGTCGGCGAACGGCGGCCAGGCTTCGCCGCGGATCAGCGGCGTGAAGTAGGCACGGGCGCGGGCGGTCAGGCGCCAGCCGTCGGCCGTCAGGTAGCTGCGGGGCAGGCGTTTTTCGCGATTCATGATGCTGGCCAGTGCGCCGGGTGTTACGCGCCAGCGGTAGGGATGATTGCTGCTGCGTTGAATGACCGGCATGACATCGGTTTTGCCCTGCACGGCATACGCGACAGCTGCACGGCCCACGGCATAGGCCTGGTCAACATCGGTCTGTGAGGCGAGGTGGCGCGCGGCGCGCTGTACATAATCGAGCACGCTCCAGTGCACTTTGACCTGCAGCGTTTCACGCACCATGTTGGCGATCAGCGGTGCGACGCCGCCCAGTTGCTCGTGGCCCGGAATGCCGTCACCACCGGTCTGGGTCAGGCGGCGTCCGTCGCGCAGTTTCAGGCCTTCGGCCACTGCGATGGCGCACCAGCCATGGCGGGCTATGCGCAGGCGCACTGCGGCCAGGAAACGCCTGCGGTCGAAATGCACTTCAGGAACCAGCAGCAGCAGCGGACCTTCCTCGCCTGCGGGCAATGCGAGACCGCAGGCCGCGGCGATCCAGCCGGTGTAGCGGCCCATCACCTCCATCACAAATACTTTGGTCGAGCTGTGCGACATCGATGCCAGATCGGCCATGGCTTCGCGCATGCTGGTGGCGACGAATTTGGCGACAGATCCAAAACCGGGGCTGGAGTCCGAGCGCACGATGTCGTTGTCTATGGTCTTGGGCACTGCGATGGCGGTGACCGGCCAGCCCAGTCGCGGCAGGATTTTGGCGATCAGATGCGCGGTTTCAGCCGAGCCGTTGCCGCCGTTATAAAAAAAGTAGCCGATGTTGTGGGCGCGAAAGACTGCGATCAGCCGTTCGTACTGCGCGCGGCCTTGCGGCAGCGGTGACAGATCGTAGCGGCACGAGCCGAAGATGCCGCCCGGTGTATGCAGCAGCGCGCGTATCGTTGCTGCGGATTCGGTGGTGGTGTCGACCAGATCTTCGCTCAGCGCACCGAGGATGCCGTTGCGTGCCGCGTAAACCCTGCCGATGTGCGTGCGTTGCCGGCGTGCGGCTTCGATCAGGCCGCAGGCAGTGGCGTTGATGGTGGCGGTGACACCGCCGGACTGGGCATACAGGGCGTTCTGTGGGGGCACGGGGCAGGCAGTCTGTTACTGTAATTGCGCCCCGGCGGAGTGTGCGCCGGCAAGAGTCCTGGCGTGATCTGCCTGCAGCCGCAGCGTGGTGCTGGTGCATGCGATGAGATCCTCGAAATCATCACCGGTGCCAAACTGCTCGCCGGTCGCATATACAAACCGGCTGCGGAAACAGTCTTCCGCAATTTTGAAAATGGCAAACTCGACGCCCGACGCTTCCCAGTAACAGGTCGGGCACACGGTGACTTCAGGTAATGCAGGGTCGAGGCGGATTTCACTGTCTGCGGGCTCAACAGTGATCATGCGTCCGTAGTGCCGTTTCAGCGCGCCCTCCACGATCCAGCGATCGGCATCGGTAAAGTCGGCGATTTTGGTCATTTCGACGGCGTGGTTGATGCTTTCGATTCGATGGCGGCAAAAATCTTGTCGCGAATGTGTTCAACCGAGCCGCGGCCGTAGATGTTCACGTATTGCGGCGCTTTGTGATCACCACTGGTGCCCCAGCTGAGGTAATAATTGATCAGCGGTTTGGTCTGTGCGTGGTAAGTCGCGATCCGTTTCTGTACCGTTTCTTCATTGTCGTCCGAGCGCTGCACCAGCGGCTCGCTGGTGACATCGTCCTTGCCGGGCACGTGCGGGGGATTGAATTCGACATGGTAGGAGCGGCCCGACGGCGGATGCACGCGTCGGCCGCTCATGCGACGGAGAATTTCACCATCGCTAACTCCGATTTCAATCACGAAATTGATGTCGATGCCGGCGCGCCGCAATGCTTCCGCCTGCGGCAGCGTGCGCGGGAAACCGTCCATGATGAAGCCGTTGGCGCAATCCGGATCCGTGATGCGGTCTTTCACCAGCGAAATGACCGCAGGATCAGGCACCAGTGCGCCGCGGTCCATGTACGAGCGCGCCTCATTGCCGAGAGGGGAGTCGCTTTTCATCGCCGCGCGCAGCATGTCGCCGGTGGAAATCTGCGGAATCTTGTAACGTTCGATAAGGAACTGGGCTTGGGTGCCTTTGCCCGCGCCGGGCAGGCCGAGGAGAAGTATGCGCATGATGTGGCGTAGCAGTGCCGCTTGATGTTCAGGGTTTGAGAGTATAGCCGTGCGACTGCAGTGCGGCAAAATAAGCGACTATCACAGCGCAGTTGCCGTGCTTCAGCGCGCGATCAGCCGCCGCAAGCGCCGCAGGTCGGCAGGTGTATCGATCCCAGGGTGCGGCATGGCCGAACTGATGGCAACGCTGATGCGATAACCGTGCGCCAGTGCGCGCAATTGTTCGAGGGCTTCAAAGGTTTCGATGGCAGCCGGTTTGAGCCGGCTGTAGGCACGCAAGAAACTGCAGCGATAGGCATAGATGCCGAGATGGCGCAACGCCGGCAAGGCCGGCGGCAGCTTGCCGATGCCGCGCGCTGCTGTTACGGGTGAAAACGCGTCGCGCGCCCAGGGGATCGGCGCGCGGCTGAAATACAGCGCATGGCCCTGGCTATCCAGCACCACCTTGACCACGTTTGGGTTGGCCATGTCGCGCGCATCACGGATGCGGCAGGCGGCGGTCGCAATCGCCGCGCTGCGATGCGCGGCGAGGTTTTCAGCGACCTTGCGGATCAGGGCGGGGGCGATCAGCGGTTCATCACCCTGTACGTTGACGACGATCTGCTGGGCGGACAGGCGCAGTTTTGCCGCGACTTCGGCCAGCCGGTCGGTGCCGGTGGCGTGGCTGGCCTTGGTCATCATGGCGCGAAAACCGTGATCTTCAACAGCAGCAGCGATGCGTGCATCATCGGTGGCGACGATGACCTGTGCCGCGCCGCTTTTAGCGGCGCGTTGGGCCACGCGCACTACCATCGGTTTGCCGCCGATGTCGGCCAGCGGTTTGCCGGGAAAACGCGACGAAGCGTAACGCGCAGGAATGACGACGATGAATTTCACCGTGTTACAGCTTTTCTTCCGGCGGTACCTTGCGCGCGTCTTCTTCCAGCATCACCGGGATGCCGTCCTGCACCGGATAACCGAGGCGGCAGGGTTTGCAGATCAATTCGCCCTGCGCCTTGCGATAGAGCAACGGCCCCTTGCAGATCGGGCAGACGAGTATGTCGAGCAGCTTTTCATCCATGTTGGCGGGCCTTGTCGAGCAGGGCGATGATGGTTTCACCCAGCCGGGGATCGGGTTCGGCGTTGATGACCAGCGCCCAATAGCGTCCGGTCGCGAATGGCTCGCATTTTACCGCATCCTTTTGGGTCATCACGATGCTGTCGGCATTGGCAAAATCGACATCCTGCGGCCGGTAGCGGTGATGGTCCGGAAAGTCGTGATTGATGCATTCCATGCCGAGTTGCTGCAGGTGATCAAAAAAACGCTGCGGATTGCCGATGCCGGCGACTGCGTGCAGGCGCTGGCCGTGGAATGACGCGGCATCAGCGACATGTTCGGTATTCAGCAGCTTGTGGAATTCGGTGCCGGTCAGGCGCATGGGGATGGCCTGCGGATACTGCGTGGTGATGCCGCTGGTATCGTCACCGTTGATCACCAGGATGTCGACTGTGGCGAGTCGCGATGCCGGTTCGCGCAACGGTCCTGCGGGCAATGGCCAGCCATTGCCCAGGCCGCGCGTGCCATCGACCACCGCGATTTCGACGTCCCGCGCCATACGGTAATGCTGCAGGCCGTCGTCGCTGATGATGATGTCGACAGCAGGGTGCGCAGCGCACAGTGCGCGCGCAGTGGCGGCACGATCTACGCCGACCCATACCGGACAGCCGGCGCGGCGCGCCAGCAAACAGGGTTCATCACCGTAATCCTGCACGATGTTGATGCCGCTCACGGGCACGGCGCGTGGATCGCGCCGCGCTGCGCCATAACCGCGGCTGACGACACCCGGATGCCTGCCCTGGGCGGCCAGGAATTGCGCCAGCCACAGTGTCAGTGGTGTTTTGCCGGTGCCGCCGGCAGTAATGTTGCCGACCACGATGACCGGCACGCCAACGCGTTCGGTGCGCAACAATCCACCACGCCAGGCCATGCGGCGCAGGGCGGCAATCGCGGCGAACAAGGCGGCGACAGGCAGCAGCAAGACGGCGAGCGGGCCGCGTGTTTTCCAGTGTTTGGGTGCGGACATTACCAGTGAAGGGTAGCCCGTTTGCGCATTGCAGTCGAGAAACGACTGCCAGACCAACTGTTGCGGATTATTTCCGCGGTGCTTGCGTCGTGAACGTGATCTTGGCGTAGCCGGCCAGTTGCGCGGCTTCCATGACGCGCACCACAGACTGGTGGGCGGCATTGGCGTCGGCATTGATGACGATCACCGGATCTTTCATGTCGCCACCGGCGTTTTTCAGTGCGTTGCTCAATGCGCCGGCGTTGCTGGCCGAAACCGCAGCCTTGTTGACCAGGTAGTTGCCTTTGGCATCGACGGCAACATCGATCTGCGCCGGATGATCGGGCGGCTTGCCGGCTTCTGCGGTAGGCAGGTTGATCTGCAGCTCAGCGAAGCGCGAGTAGGTGGTGGTGACCATCAGAAAAATCAGGATGACCAGCAGCACGTCGATCAACGGAATGAAGTTGATCTCCGGTTCTTCACGGAAGGCACGGTTGCGGAATTTCATGCGTGGTTGCCTACGCTTCGCGTTCGCCGTGGATTATTTCGACGAGTTTGACGGCCTGCATCTGCATTTCGACCAGCAGCGCATCGACTTTGGTGCGGAAGTAGCGGTAGAACACCATGCTCGGCACGGCGACGACCAGGCCGAAGGCCGTGTTGTAGAGCGCGATCGAAATGCCGTGGGCCAGCACCAGCGGGTTGCCGCCGCCGCCCGAAGGCGATTGCGAGCCGAAAATTTCGATCATGCCGATCACCGTGCCGAACAGTCCCAGCAGGGGGCCGATGGCGGCAATGGTGCCGAGGGTGGTCAGGAAGCGTTCCAGATCGATGGCCACGATATGGCCTGCTTCCTCGATGGCTTCCTTCATCACGGCCGGGGTGCTTTTTTCGTAGCGCAGGCCGGCGGCGAGTATCTGCCCCAGCGGTGCGGCGGCTGCAAGCTGCGTCAGCAACTGCGGTGTGGCGCCGTTCTGGCGGTAAGCCTGCACGGCATGCACCAGCATGTTCTTCGGCAGCACCACGTTCTGGCGCAGCGACCACAGGCGCTCGAGGATGACAGCCGACGCGATGACGGAACACAAGATCAGGGACCAGATCGGCCAGCCAGCTGCTTCAATAATGGATATCACGCAGGATTTTCCGGAAAAGAGTTGCTGAAAAAATCAATAGGTGCCGCAAAAAATTCGCGTAACTGTAGCTGCCATGCGCTGAATCAGCAAGCACAGTCGTGTGAACAGCAATTCAAAGCTGTTGAGTTGCAACGTATTTTTCTGCTTGTCCACAATTACTGTGGATAAACCTGTGCACAGCATGTAAACGAAACTGCTAAGTTGTGCGCCTGCTTGAACTTTTTGCGTATTGCTTATTTGTTAAACGTGTTAAAATTATCAATAAAATCAACATGTTATAAACATTTCACTCTGATGACAGTGGCGGCGTTGCAAGCCGGCGACCACAGCCTGCTGCACTGTGGATGAGCGCCGCCGGAAAAAATCGTTCTGCGCCCGCGGGTTGCGTGTCCCGGCCCGTTCAATGTGGCAACCGCCGGCAGCTATACTCGGGCGATGGCCTTACTGACTATAGACGACGCCGAACTCGCTTTCGGCATGCATCCGCTGCTGGACTCTGCCAATCTGACCGTGCAGGACGGTGAACGCATCGGCCTGATCGGGCGCAACGGTACCGGCAAATCCTCGCTGCTCAGCATCATCGCCGGCCGCGGCGCACTGGATGATGGCGAAATCCGCTGCCAGGACGGCGCGCGGGTGGTGATGGTCGAGCAGGAACCGGTGCTGCCCGATGCCGATACGCTGCACCAGAGCCTGACGGCACGCGGCGCCCTTGAAGACATGCACGACGAGCGCGAGCGCTGGCGCGCGGACGCACGCCTGTTTGAATACCTGCACCGTTTCGGTCTGGATGAAACGAGTTCGCCGCAGACCGCGTCGGGTGGTGAACGCAAACGCGCAGCGCTGGCGCTGGCACTGGCGATGCAGCCTGATCTGCTGCTGCTCGATGAACCGACCAACCATCTCGACATCGCGGGCATCACGCTGCTCGAAGACCTGCTGCTGAAAGGGCAGGTCAAATCCGCCATCATCATTACCCACGATCGTGCTTTTCTGGATCGCGTCGCCACCCGCATCGTTGAGCTGGACCGCGGCCTGCTGCGTTCCTATCCCGGCAATTTTGCTGCCTATGAAGCGCGTAAGGCCAACCAGCTGGCTGAAGAACAAAAGGCCAACCGCAGGTTTGACAAATTCTGGGCACAGGAAGAAGTGTGGATCCGCCAGGGCATCAAGGCGCGCCGCACCCGCAATGAGGGTCGGGTACGGCGTCTGGAGACGCTGCGCGTTGAACGTGCCGCGCGCCGCGACCGCATTGGCAACGTCAAACTGGGACTGGATGCCGGTGAGCGTTCGGGCAAGCTGGTTGCCGAACTGACCGGTGTCAGCAAGGCCTTTGACGGCAAAACACTGATCAACGATCTCGAACTGCGCATACTGCGCGGCGACCGCATCGGCCTGATTGGTGCCAACGGCGCGGGCAAATCCACATTGATCAAGATCATTCTCGGTGAACTCGCACCCGACAGTGGTGAAGTGCGCCTGGGCACCAAACAGGAAATCGCCTATTTCGACCAGTTGCGCGAGCAACTGGATCCCGAACGCACGCTGGCCGAAACCATCAGCCCCGGTTCGGAGTGGGTGGAAACGGCAGACGGCCGCAAACACGTGATGAGTTATCTCGCCGACTTCCTGTTTCCGCCGCAACGCGCACAGGCCAAGGTCAGCATGCTGTCCGGCGGCGAGCGCAACCGGCTGCTGCTGGCGCGGCTGTTTGCCCGGCCCGCCAACGTGCTGGTGCTCGACGAACCGACCAACGACCTCGACATCGAGTCACTGGAACTGCTGGAAGACACGCTGCAGGGCTACAACGGCACGCTGCTGCTGGTCAGTCACGACCGTGCCTTCCTCGACAACGTGGTGACGCAGACACTGGTCGCCGAAGGCGAAGGCCGCTGGAAAGAATATGTCGGCGGATACAGCGACTGGCTGACTCAGCGCGCACAGCCCGAAGCTGTGGCGGAAAAAACCGTTGCAGCGCAAAAACCCACAGCCCGCGCGCCTGCGCCGGTCAAAGCCAAACTCAGCTTCAAGGAGCAGCGCGAACTCGAGCGTCTGCCTGATGAACTGGAAACGCTGGAGCGCGAACAGGCCAACCTTGCCATGAGCATGAGTGACGTGGATTACCACAAGCAGGGCGCGGCCAGCCTGAAGGACGACCGTGAGCGCGCTGCGGCAATCGAAAAATTGCTGGCTGAGAAATTCGAGCGCTGGTCGGCACTGGACCAGAAATCAGGACAGATGGCGAATGCCTGAAATTCGTGCTCCGCGTTGCGGCGGCAAGTGATGGCTTCAGGTCTGTTCGCTCAGCAATACGGTGGGTGAGCGGAAAGGCACTTGACCCGTCTCCAGTGCGCGGGTAAGCAACGGTCGAGTCCATTGCGGTGCCAATTGCTGTATGAAGTCGAATACATAGTGCAGCAGATAATGGTTGCGCCGTATTTGCAGGCCGGCCACAGTCGGTTCAAACAGCCGACTTGCATCCAATGCCCGCAGGTGGCGGTCGCGCTCCGGCGAGTAGGTGACTGTGGGCAGTACTGTGACCCCCAATCCGAATCCCACGTACGTCTTGATGACATCCGAGTCGATTGCACTCATAACGACGGTCGGGCGGATTCCGGATGCGGCGAATGCCTGCAGTACTTTGCGTCCACCAGCCATGGACGCGTCAAAGGTGATCAGCGGATAGCGTGCAATTTCCTTGAGGGTCAGGCGCTTGACCTTCAGCAGGGGATGTCCGGGGCGGGTGATGATGCTGCGCGGGAGCTGATAGCAAGGCAGGGAAATCAGGTCCTCGTGCGGTTCCGGCGGTTCCGCCGTGATGCCGATATCAGCCTCGCCGGCAGCGACCAGTTCTGCAACCCGGCTCTCGTTGTCCTGGCGGATGACCAGCTGTACACGCGGATAGGCGGCGGTGTCCCGCTCACAGTTGAAGGTTTGAGCCGGTGGCAGAATTCATTATGCTGCCTTTTTCAGTTGTACAGTGGCGGGTCGAAGCGCGTGGATAAGGGCCGCAATGTTCTTTTTGCCACGCAGT
>Ga0209491_10003707_pt1 | contig 24765 bp, 22 predicted proteins | sample BON02_FD_187213 | JGI IMG/M metagenome (GOLD analysis project Ga0209491, IMG submission 187213) | Freshwater microbial communities from Lake Bonney liftoff mats and glacier meltwater in Antarctica - BON-02 (SPAdes) (version 2) | ecosystem: Environmental > Aquatic > Freshwater > Ice > Glacier...
CCCCCCCTGCGTCGCCGCCCTCGCCTTGCTCGCCTCCTCGGGGGTAAAATGCAACATGGTCACAATCACAGACAACAAGGTCAAGCGCTGCGTATCATTATGCGCGGTCAAAAACCCATAAATCGCATGCTTCAAATACTCAGCGTTCACCGGCCCGGCATGTAGCTCCCTCTCCCTCGCCAAACTATCCTCCGTGGCCCTCAACGCCGCCTTAAGCACCCGCTCCTGCTCCTGTAATTTCGCCTGCGTCGCATTCATTTCCGACATCTCCTCCTGCATCTGCGCAATGAGGTGTAAATCTCTTACACGCTCCGACTGAAAATCAGCTGTCAACTGCTTAATCACCACGTACTGATCCCCCAAACTAGCCAAGTCACCCTCTCCCTCCCTCCCTCCCCCACCCCCAGCGCCGCTGCCACTGGTGCTACCGAACCCTCCACCCCCTGCAGAGGAGGAGGATGAGAGGCGGGGGGGGGGGGTGTCTAGAGGAGTGACAGAGGGACCCATGCGCTGGTTGGTGCTACGCTGGTCATTCTTCCCTTCGTCGTCCACCTGCCGATTCCCTCCTCCTGCTCCGCCTTGTTGCTGCTGCTCCAAGCTCAAACTCTTGCTCGTCACCCTTCCCGCAGCAGCAGCAGCAACAGCAGCTTCATCCCTTGCTTGTGCCGTGGCTGTAGCTTTCGCCATCACCGCAGCAGCCGACGCAGCCTTCGCTGCATTATTAGCCGCAAGAACCGCCGCTTGCGCTGCCTTCAACTGACCCTCCAGCTCAACAATCTTCTCCTCCAACACATCCCCCTCCCTCTCACTAGCCTCCAACTTCCTACTCCACTCCGCGACCGTCTCCCTCCACCTCATCTTCGCCTTTGCTTCCGCCTCCCCAAACACCACCCTCCCCCTCTCCCTCTCCTCCTCCACCTTCTTCTCCCACCCCCGCTCCAGCGCCTCCATCCTCTCCTCCTGCTCCTCCCTCACTTCCTGCAAAGCCACCTCAAGCTCCTTCACCTTATCTTCCAACCCCTGCGCCACGCCCTCCCACTGCCCCCTCTCCTCAATGAATCTCGCATTCTCCTCCTCCACCCATCTATCCCTCTGCTTATCCTCCCCACTTCGTTCCGTCGCTTTTTTTAACGCCGCATGCGCCCGTGCTCGATACATATCGAATTCCGCCTTCAGCACCTGCTTTGCCTTCCTCTCCTCCTCCAGTGCCTGGGTCAGCCCTCCCTCCTTGCTTGCCCAGGACTCTTGCAGTACTGCAGGCCAGGAGGACACACTTGCGACGCTGCCTAGAGTGGTGGCTTGCCGAGTCCATTCTCGCACAGTCTCCTCCTTCACCCACAGTGATGACGGCTGCTGCTGCTGCGGAGGAGGAGGTGGGGCGTCGCTGGTGCTGCTTGAGGTGGAAAGCTCGTCTTGCGATGTTGCTGCTGCAGTTGCTGCTGCTGATGGTGGTGGTGGCGGCAACACCACATGACACCACACCTCCCCCTCCCTCCCGCCCTCCCCCTCCTTCTCCCCCTTCCCGGCCCGCACTCGCAACGCCACCGTAAAAGATGAGGGCACCGTCGCTTCCGCCTCAGCAGCAGCCTTGCTCTTGCTCAGCTCTTGGTCTCGTGATTGGATCACATTCCTTGACTTAGCTAGCAAAGTCTTCAATCGTTTGACCATCTCTTCTTGCTCTTTCTTCTGCTCCTCCAACGTCACCACCCGTCCTTCAGCCTCCACCACTTGCTGCTGCGCTTTGGTCAGTTCCTCAGTTAGTCGTGCTTGTGCCGTCTCTCCCTCCGTCTTGGCCGCAGTGATCGTCGCTAGCAGATTGTCAATCTTGGTCTGTTGCGCCTCAAGCTGCTGCTGCAAGGATGCCAATGCCACTGCTGCTGCTGCTTCTGCTGCCGCTGCTGCTGCTGCTGCTGCTGCTGCTTCTGCTGCCGCTGCTGCTGCTGCTGCTGCTGCTGCTGCTGCATCGTCGGAAGGAGGGACTGCTGCTTCTGCTGCTGCCGCCGATGATGCAGCAGCAGCAGCAGCATTTAACTCTCCCTGCAGGCGTTGCGCCTCCTGGTAATGAGTGTCGATGCTCTTCCGTGTCTCCTCCATCAAAACAGCCTGGGCCTTATCCGCCTCCACCAATTGTTCAGTCATCGCCGCCACCCTGCCCTGTAACATTTCTTGTTCCTCCTTCAATGAAACTAAGGCCCGCTCGAGCTCAACTTGAGCACTCTGTGCCTCAGTCCCCTCCTCCAGCTGCTGCTGTAGCCGCTGCACCTCCTGCGCAAGCCTCTCCTTCTCCTTGTCGATTCCCTCTATCCCAGCAGCCTGGCCCGCAACCCCCTCTTCCAGCTGCTGTGTCAAAGCCGCCACCTGACCCTGTAATCGCTCCACCTCCTGTCCAAGCCCCTCCTTGGCCTCACCCTGCGCCTTAGACCCCTCCTCCAGCTGCTGCACTAGGGCAGCTACCTTGTTTTGTAGCGTTTCCCGCTCCTCCTCCAGTGCAACTAAGGCCAGCTCATGCTCCTGTTGAGAAGCGACATGTGCTGCTTCCCTCGCCTCAGCCTCGCCACGCCAAGACGCCAGCTGCGCGGCTAGGTCATCCCGCTCCTTCTTGATTTGTAGTAACTCTTGCTGTCGCTCTTCCAGCTGCTGCTGCTGCTGTTGCTGCAGCTGCTGCTGCGGTTGGTCTTGCTGCTCCGGCGCGGTAACCACGGCTTCCACCGCAGCCGCACGCAAAAATTCAAGCTCAGCGGTCAACGCCTCCCGTTCCTCCCGCACCTGCTCCAGCTCCTTCATCAATTGCTGCTGCTTCTCTTGCTGCTCCGGCGCGGCAACCGCAGCTTCAGCGGCAGCCGCCCGCAAGGACTCCAACTCGGCTGTCAACGCCTCCCGTTCCCCCCGCACCTGCTCCAGCTTCTTGACAAGTTGCTGCTGCTGCTCTTGCTGCTCTGGTGCAGCCACTGCTGCCTCCGCCGCAGCCGCACGCAAGGACTCAAGCTCGGCTGTCAGTCCATCACGCTCTCCACGGACCTGGACTAATTCCTCATTGACTTGCTCCAGCTGCTGCTGCACACCACTCGCCGCCTCGGCTGTTGCTACTGCCGTTGCTGCTGCTGCTTGTGCTGCCTCAAGCTCTTGGGCTAGGCCGGCCTTCTCCTCCACCACCGCCTTTGCTTTTGTCTGAAGGGCCTTGTAACGCTCGATCAGCATTTTGAGCTTCCCGTTCATTTCCTCGTTCTCAGCCTGCAACCGCACCATCTCCTCCGCATCAACCGTGGATGATGGTGGCGTTGAAGCCTTCGCTGCCGTCGTACTCACACTTGCCGCCGCGCTCGCTACGCTTGCTGCAACCTCAGCCTCCAGCGTGGTAATGCGGTCCTCCGCCCGCCGTAACTCCCCCTCGGCCCGTTTCGCTCGTTCTGCCAGCTCAATCTGCCCATCCTGCGCCCGTCGGGCTTCCTCCAACCCCCGCTCCAGCTCGTCCACACGTGCCTGCAAGGCCTTGGCCCGGCTTTCGCCATCAGCCTCTGCTTGGTGCACGTCCTCGGCAGCTTGAATGAGACGGTTGTCGGTCTCCTGATCCTTTTCCGCCAAGCCCGCCGCCCGCTCCTCCAGCTCCATGTGGTCCGCTTGCAACGCCGCATGCTGCGTCTTGGTTTGCTGCAGCTCCGTCTCCACCTCCTTGACCTTGTGCTTGAGTTTCTTGATATACCCCAGCAGTTGCTCTTTGGTTAGCTCTTTAGCCCCGCCGCTTGCTGCCTTGGCAGCAGCGGACTCGCCCCCAGGCCCCGCGGCTGTCGCCCCCGAGTCGTCCATGGTGTGCAGTACGTTGGAGCGGTCGAGAGTTTAGTGTGGACGTGGTAGGGCTAGCAGTGGTGGTGTGTCAAGGCCATGAGCGCTTGGGCGTGGGTGGGGTGTAAAGGAGAGCAGGATGATGCGCTGCTTGGATCTCGAGGTGCGAGCGAGCTTGCTTTGCCTGTTTGAGTGTGTGGGGGGGCGGAGGAACGGGACAAGCGGAAGCCAAATGTGAGTTGTGAATCGAGCAGACGACGTGGGTTGTGAGTGCATTGCTTGAGCGTAGAGGGCATCATGGACAAGGGCATGAAGTGCGGCCGTCATCGGCGAGTCCAGCGAGGCGGCGTTGAAGGAGCACTTTGCCAGATTGGACACACCGCCCCGTAAACTCTCAGAGTTCTCATACAACACACAGACCCCGGCACAGGCTCGACTTGTCCGTCTGCTAGCTCGCTGCACGAAGCTCGTATCTGCCTACCAAAGTTGTGTTGTTTGGTTACCCAAGGGAAGCACCAGCCAGAGACCTGAAGCAAAAGCCTCCCCCCTCGCCCTCCCCAAGCTACTACTCGTAGATTTACCGCCCCACCCACCCCACAACCACACACAGCGTTCATCATGGGTGGCGTCAAGGGCCTGAAAGGCCTCACCGCCCTTATCTTGGGCCCGCCCGGCGGTGGAAAAGGCACCATCAGCAAGAAGCTGCTCAAGGACTTTGGCTTCCTACATCTCTCCACGGGCGACGTCTTGCGGAAGCACGTGCGGGAGCAGACGGCCGTCGGCATGGCGGCCCAGAAATTTATGCTCACAGGTACGTGATGGGCTAGCTTCGGATGGTTGGCTGGTGCTGCTTGAATGTGTGGAGTGTGTGTAGGGAGGACGGGAGGACGGGAGGCCGTGCGGCGGGAGTTTTTTTGATCTTCAACTAGCACCCTTTTGCGTGTGTGTGTGACCGTGTTGGGTAATTCGATGGTTAGAGAAGGGATAAAGACAGGGAAGGAAACGAATGCCTCTAATTTTCATGAAAGAAAAAGCAAGCTTTTTCTAATTCTCTGTGCACTCCCTCACACCCTTCCCAAACTCCACCGACTCACCCTTCCACCCCATCCCCAAATCCACCCACATATCTAGGCGCACTGGTCCCCGACAAGGTGATGGTGGACCTGGTCGTTGAGGAGCTTGCGTCCAAGGGCCACGTACCCCGCCTGCTCCTCGACGGGTTCCCGCGCACCATCCCTCAAGCCATTGCGTTGGAGCAGCACGTGAAGATTGACATGGTCATTGACTTGGAGATTCCGGATCAGACGATCATTGAGCGGATTTCGAACCGGTGGATCCACGCGCCGTCGGGGCGAACATACGCGTATGATTACAACCCGCCCAAGGTGAAGGGGGTGGATGATGTGACGGGCGAGAAGCTGGTGCAGCGGGAGGACGACAAGGCCGAGACAGTCAAAGCGAGGTTGGATCAATACAAAAATATCACCTCGCCCTTGGTCGATCATTTTAAGTATGCGGGGAACTTGGCCACATTTGCGGGGACGGAGTCGGATGTGATCTATCCCAACGTCAAGGCGTATTTGACTGAGTTTTTGGCGAAGCGGAGTTAGATGAGAAAGCGGAGGGAGGGAGGGAGGGAGGGAGGGCGGGCACAGAGAGTATGACATTAGACAGGAATTCGTTTGGGTAAAGATATGAGAAGGCGGGGAACATAAAAGCAATTCGATCGTTGATTTAATTCGGATTTGCGTTATTGGTTTATAAGAGGGTTTGTGTTTTTACTTTACGTATATTGCCTGCTTGCGAGGAATGACAACGCCCAGGACATAGGGCCGATATCGACCGGCAGCAGAGCAGTATCATGAAGCAGGACTCTTGAAACTGATAGATTCTCTTCTGGAGAAAGCAAAGGTCTGCGTCACAAGCCTGCAGATCCTATGTCAGTTGAGAGAGAACGGCATACTCAGCAGACCAATGCAGAATTGAGAAAGCAACTGGAAGAGGAAAAGAAGCCACTTATGGACGCCGCAAAAAAGGCAGAAGACAACACTCTCAAGCCTTCTGCCTCTATAATGAGTGAGAAGATAGATGGATAGATGGATTCAGGTTTCTAAAGGGCTTCCGTTTCCAGTGGTTTGTCAGAAGTGCGAGGCAAGGGAGCAATGCGTGCATGCGCTTGCCACAGGGCAGCCACAACACACACACACACCATCCCTCCCCTCGCGGCACCAGCGCCGTGTAGCAGGGAAATGCCATGCATGCCCATGCCCATCAAGCCTCGAGCTCTGTCACGTCCGCTGGTCTAAACGGCTCATGCAGCGCACTCAGTCAACCTCCCCCCTCGACGTACACAGCAGCGTGACACAAACGGCTGGAACGCCGTTGTGGGAGAGAAGGAGAGAAGAGGAAGTGGTTGTGTCGTTTGGTGCGGCCTTTCTGTCAAGGCTTCCTCTCGAGCCCGCACTCTGATCCTCCCCAGGCCGGCCGGCCGAAGCCATGCTTGCCTTGTCGTCTGTGTGGCTGCTTGCGTCCCTCGCGCCTGTCCACTCAGTCGCGGGCGTGGGTGGAAGCGCCATCGACTGCACCTCGCAATCACACGCACTCAATGCCTTCTCCTTCTTCTTCCCCACCCACCCACCACACAGGCACGTGCTCCCGCCTTCTTCTTCCCCTCCCACCGCAATGCTTTACCGTGCCACCCATCTGTCGTGTACCTGTGGCCGGCGTCTTCGTTGGCGTGCGCGGCGTGCATTGGTGCAAAGCTCAAAAGCAAGGACGCGACCTCAACCAGCCTCGTCCTGCAGCGCCCTCGAGCCCACAACCAGTCCCCGCAGCGTCACGGCGCTGGTGCCGCGAGGGGAGGGATGGTGTGTGTGTGTGTTGTGGCTGCCCTGTGGCAAGCGCATGCATGGGCCGCCAACATTCACTCCTCCACATCTTCTCTCAGTCAGTTTTGGGTGATTGCGCAAGGACAGCCCGTCTCAGGCCTCATAACACATCACACATAACGGGGCAGATGATCCACGCACGTGCTCGTATTGCGCACATACGCTCGGAGGGGCCCGGCAAGTGTACCGGGCCGTCGCTTTCACCATTGCCTTCTTGGTTCTCTGGCTCGGCCAGGTGGGCTCGGCCGCAATGCCCTGAGATTCACATACCTGCGCGCCCGCCCGCCCCGCATCCCACATTGCCTTCTCTCACTCTTTCTCAATTTCCTTTACGGAGAGAAGTGGGGGCGTGTGTGTGCATGAAGTTGTCATTACTGGAGGAGGACATACGAGGCACTGACTTCTCTCATATTCTCTGGGTAGGGACTGAACTCATATACGTTTATTTTTCACGTATCATGCACTGGATCGTCATCTCGTTCCGCTGGTCTCATGGGAAACGAAGTCAGCAGTGAGGCCGCCAAAAGCTACTACGATCCTGATTATCTGTCGGGGGAAGGTCGTGCAGTACTGGACGACTATAAGCGGCGCATGTCACGATTCCCTGCTGAAATACACGGCGTTCATGCACTTTGCATCGGCAACCACCAGAATTCCAAGCAAATCAAGCCCGCAGACGATGGAAGCGTAAACCTGTATCGTAATATGAGGGGCAGTAATGCGCTCCCTGACATTCAACAGGACGTCAATGTAAGCACACAAGTCGACACTCAAGTTCATGTCTGTGAGCCACTCAAATATATAAAAATACTATAGCATTTCACGAGGATGTTGAAGACTTTTGGCGCCAATCCCGATGTACACATCGCCACGCACGTAGCGAAGGGACTGACGAAGAAAAAAGTGCAGGTGAGTACTACTTTCAAATTATTCTTGATTTACGTTTCATCTTTTAATGAAATCCTCAGCACTAATTTGTTTTAACATAAAGAGCACCTCCTCAATGATCTCTTCAACTCCAAGCCTTCTGGGGGAACTTCCGTCTACAAGGCCTACATCTTCTACTTCGCAGGACACGGCGGTGGGCCGAACGGAGAATTCGAGTTATCGAACTGCGAGTCATTGGGCCTAAGCGACGTACTCGACGCCTGGACAAGGTCCCACGCCTTCCGTGCATCCAGCCACACGCAGCTGCTCGTCGTCGCTGCCTGTCAATCTGGGAAGTGGATCGATCAGCTCAAAGCTATCCCTGACAAGAAGACCCTGCGAGTGGCCATCCAGGCAGCGTGTAAAGCTAATGAAGGAAGTTTGGGAGGGGTCTTCACCGGCGCTTTTACGCGCAGACAGGAAGGGGGCAACTTCAAATATAAGTCTTTTCTCAATGAGGCTTGTAAAACATGCTATAATCTTTACAACTCGAATTGCGGGGGATGCAGAGAGTTTCTATCCAAGAACCCGAGGTTCCCCACAAGCGCATCACAAATGCAGTACCCCTCCTATTACTCCACCTAAGGAAGTGCGGTTGTCATGACGGGACTCCCCAACAACATTATTCTCTATAAACGCGGCTGGTAGTCCGATTATACGTCAAGTAGTCGCGGGTGGACGGGAAGTTGGTCGTTGCATGTAGTAAAAGACGAGGCGCCCGACAATTAGGGAAGAAGAAAGAGGCAGGAGCAAGCTGGGACAGCAAGGAAAGTAGAAGATAAAGGCGACACCCACCCAAAGCAAATTAAAAGCACAAAGGAAAAGAAGCAGCAACAAGGTGCCCACCATTATCGTCACTAAAAGTTGAGTCTTCTTTCTTTTTGCTGCGTCTTTCCGACCTCTATGTTTGTGTATCTGCAAGCACTCACATACACGCTCACACTCGCACACATACCATGTGTGGCTTGATGCAAGGGCAGGCAAAGTAGAAAAATCCAAGTCGCCCTCGCCTAATCAAATACCTTCTAATACTTCTACTAAAACGCGCTGTTCTCTTTCATTGTTTGTTTGACCTCATCTTTTCTCGTTCGTGTCTGTTTTTGGTCCATCCTTTGCTTAGGGCAAATTGCTGGGTATTGGGGGCTGGCGTCCAATCAACCTAACGTACTCCCGTGTGTTGTTTGAATATGCTTCCTTGCAAAGCAAAATGGGAGGGGAAATCTGTACACATTTATATAAAAAGTAGCATCACTTTGTTTTATTGGCTCCTCTTCTCCTCTCGTCATCCGTCCCGCCTCAAGGGCAAGAGCGCAAATGTTTGCGTCAGATTAAAAAGAAAGGAGAGGAAGATGTGATTAGGAAAAAACGCACATCTAAGGTCTTAGGTCTTAATCTGTCTAACTCTACGTCTCTCTAAATAACTCACCTGCAGCTGCATGCGTGCTTGCGCCTGCCCCTCAGCACTCTCGCCGGGCTTCGCGCTAATCCACCCGCAGCCACATACCCTTCCTAACTCTCCTATTCTACCCCTCCCTCCCACCCTCCCTCCCTCCTCGTCTTCCCTATCTCCCCAACCCACTAAGCCCCACTACCACCCTCTCCCTCCCCTTCTCCACCAGCCCTCCCGCCCCTCCCCCCACAGGCGGCATCGCCCCAGGCGTCGTCCGCTGATGGTTCATAGGAGGCGTCTTGGTGTTGTTCATAGCAAATTTCAAGGACAAATTACTCGTGGAGCTCAAATCACCCGCCACAGCATTATGCAGCGTCTGAGGGAAATAAGAGACCAATACAGGCTTTTGATACCCACCCACCCGCTGTCCTCTGCTGCTGCGGCTGTTGCCGCCGCCGCCGTTGTGCAGGGGGAGCTTGTTGCTGCCTCCCAGGGTGGTGGAAGGCCGGAGGGGGGGCTTCTTGATGATGGGAGGGGTGCGGGAGTAGGTGGTGTTGGCGGGGAGGCGCATGCGATCGAGGTTGAGGTGAGAGCGAACGTGGCGGATGTTCCCGTCTTGATTGATCACCATTGCTGCGGCCATTGACATGGAGGCGGAGGGGGAGGAGGAGGCGGAGGACGGGGAGGAGGAAAAAGGAGAGGAGGATGTGTGGATGCCGTTGCTTCCCGCTGCTGCTTTCGGACAGTAGGGCTGCTGCACGTGCTGCTGCCCTGCCATGGTGCTACGCAAGAGGCCCGCGCCATTGCTGCTGGTAGGCGTGCTGTTGCCCTCCCCACTGCTGCTCCTCGCCTTGCTCCTATGCCCAGAGCTCTCCTGCGGGTTCTCCAAAAACTCCCCTCCCTTCGACTTAGCCTGAAACGCTGGTGGCTTCCCTCCCCCTGCCTCCCTCTCTCCCTCCTTCTTCGCCTTATTATTCTTATTCCCCCTTGCATCCGCCGCAGCTCCATACAACGTCCACGGGTGTCGAATCACCTGATGAGCACTAAATCTCTTCAAGGGGTCAGTCACCAACATCCTCCTCAACAAGTCCTTCACACTCTCACTCCTCCTCTCCCACACAGCTTCGGGAAACGACAACTCAAACTTCCGTGCCACCTGTGCCCTATTACTAGGCAAGACCTCCACGTCCGCGTTAAACGGCAAGCGGCACGACAACAACAAATACAACAACACGCCACACGCCCATATATCCACACTCTCCGAGTACATCCTCTGTTGCCTGATCTCCGGCGCGAGGTACCCACCCGTCCCCAAAAAGGACCCCGTCAGCTGATGCCTCAGAATGGTGGAGAACCCAAAGTCGATGAGCTGTGTGTGCGTGGGGAAGGGAAAAGAAAGAAGAAAAGAATAGGAATTAGCAGATGAATTACAACTAAAAATGTGTGTGTGTTATAAGGGAGAGAGGGGGGAATTGAGAAAAAAAGCACATCTTATAAAATGTAATCTTCCTTTCTCTGCACACCCAGGCACCCTACCCCTATTCCCCTCCCCTCCCTCCCTCTCTCCCTTCTTACCTTCACCGTCGGGTACTCCGCCGTCGGATCCACCACCAACAAATTCTCTGCCTTCAAATCTCGGTGCACCACCCCCCGGTCATGCATATAGGTGATCGCGCCCATCACCTGCCTAAACACATGCAAAGCAACGTCCTCCGGCAGGGGGCCTCGATCGAGTAAATACTCAAATAACTCCCCTCCCTGGATCAACTCCATAATCACAAACAACTTCTCGGCCGTCTCAATGACATCTTCAAATTGGACGATGTTCGGGTGGTGTAAATGCTGCAAAATTTCAATCTCTTTCCTCAGCTGCTCCAGCAGTAGGTCCTTGTTGTCTACCTCCACGTTGAGCTTGCGTTTGTCGATCACCTTGCAGGCATACACCACTTGGCGGGCGCGGCGCTTGCAACGGTAAACTTTGCTGGTGGTCCCGATGCCGATGATGTCTGGAGGGAGGGGAGGAGGGAGGGAGGGAGGGAGGGAGGGAGGGAAGGAGGGAAGAATGAGTACTTTGATAATAACCTCGCAGCAAAAACAAACGCACTTGTAATCTACTCCTTCCCTCTCTCTTCTCATACCTTGCAAATCATAAAACTTGGCCAGCTCCGTGGGAATTTCCTCCCGTCGGAAATCCTGCAAAATCCCCTCACTATACGACGCGTCCTTCGCCCGCAGCACTTTAGTATGAGCGGGGCGAGCAGTAGTGGAGGAGGAAGAGGTGGAGGATGAGGTGGAGGCGGAGGAGAGGCCATTGCCGGCCCCTGAAGGCCCGTCGTTGTGGTGGTGGTGGTGGTGATTGCGACGGGACATGCGCATTTCGAGCTTTTGTGTGAGTGGTGTGGGAGGAGGGGGAGAGGGTCAAGGTGAGAAGAGGATAGTGACTAAGCTTTTGAATTCAGACTAGGTTAGTGTGCTAGTGAACGCCTGCCCTGTGCTTTTGAAATTGGGGAGAGAAGGAATCTCGAATCCTGCCCAAGCGCGGAGAGCAAAAAAAAGGAAGGGAGCCAGCTCACAATTCAGGCACACACATAGTGGATTTGGGCAATTAACTATCAAACGTGCCACACAAGAATGAAAGGCAGCCGCTGCTTATGAGTGGTGGACCCACATACATTCCTCCTCCGCCCATCGTGCCCATTCCCAGCCAAGCACAGCACACATACCTTGTCGTCGCTCTCAAACAGCCCCATAGACTCCTCGTCCACCTCGTCGAGAATCAGGCGGCGCACGCATTCCCGGAGCCGCGCCAAGCACGAGCCCCACTGAGACATGCTGCTGCTGCTTGTTGAGGCTGCGGCTGCTAGTCTTGCCCTCCTGCTGCTCGGGGATTCACTAAGGGTCTTGTTGACTTGACTTGACGCCACCCCCGGCTTTTTCCTGGGCCCTTGGCCGTCGCTTGCCCTTGGCTTGGCTTGCTTGTGCTCTCACGTTGGCTGTGCATTATGGGAGGGGTGTGGGCCTGTGAGTGACTGTGCATTTAGGCAGGAAGCGCCGTCGGGGGGCACACGCAAGAAGGCTCCAGGCCGAGGCGGCACAAGCAAGTAAACGAGCGCTTGTGGATGGGAAGACATCAGAGGCCTCCCAGCGTCAAATCAGAGCCCCTGTGTGTGTACCACGTGCAATCAGTGCACTGACGGCTACCCTAGCGCCTGCGTTGTTAGGCATCGATCGATCCAGCTCACTTCAGGACGGGGGGAACGTTCCAAAACAAGTGCAAGTGTGTCCGTGAAGCCAATCCTGTCCAGCTCATCGGTCCAGCCCGAGTTGTCCTGCTGTTCTGCTGTTCTGAGCGAGACAACTCCTCGGGTTGTCTTCTTCTTTCATGTCTCGTTCTCGTCGTCGTCCATTCAAATGCCAGTGCACGTGACCCGTGGCAAAAACGCCGCAGCGTAGAGGCATGACAAGGAAACAGGGGCAGGCGGCGTCTGTTTCTACCCCCACTCCTGCTTTTTGGGGTCGAGATCGGAGGGGGAAATGGGAGGCAGTGTCTTGTTTGGGGCTATTGGGGGGTTACTTTTGAGAGCGGCTTTGGCAAGGAGCAGGATTTTGCACACAAATAATGTTTTTTGGGTCCTTGTAAATTGTGTGATGAATAGTGAATTTAACACAAGGGGTTGGCACGTGTTTGGGTGTTTTTATTTATTTATTCTATCTATTCTTACGCGTGAAAAGACCTGAGGAAAAACCAAACCAGCTCTGGCATAAATTGTCATGTAATTAAAGAAAATATTCTGATAAAAAAATAGATGATTTGGTCATGAATTAGCTTTGATTTTGGAAAAAAGGGCATTAAAAAAATCAATGGGGGGGTGGGAGTTTTTTTCGTAATGTCACGGCCTCCTGTCTTCGCCACCGCCACCGCCCATCTAGAAAACGCCACAGGGCTACACCCTGCGTGCCATGCGACACAACATTCATTCTCACGACCATCCCACGATCCACCTACAGGCAGACGTGCCAGTCCAGAGAAGGAGCGAGGCCAACCAGAAGCCACGAGCATCAAAAACAAGCAACATGAGCGGCGGCGGAGGATCATCATCACTAGGGCCCGACGTCTGGAAAGACCTGCTGAAGTGGTACGTTTATAGAGAGCACTGCTGCACGGGGCGGGGATGGACGTATAGAAATAGGTGTAGAGAGCTTTACTAGTCCTCTGACGGCACCCAAAAACCCATATTCTAACCTCCCCTCCTCCTCTTCCCACCCCTCCTCCCATCCGAACCACCAGGACGCTCAAGCAACAAGAAGAAGCCTCCGTCGCGGACCCCGCCAGCACCACCACCCCCGCAGCTGTTGGGCCTATTTCCGACGAGAAGAAGCAATGGCTGGAGCAGGTGATGGAGGGGACGTTTGTGGACATGGCCAAACGCTTGCGAGAGCTGCTGGACGCCTTGGAAAAGCTGCCGACGGTCGAAGGAGAGGGCGAAAAGGAGGAGGAGAATGATGAAACTGCTACGTCTTCTGCTGCTGCTGTTGCAGAGGAGGAGGGCCTGACGTCCACGGAGCGTGCCGAGGCCTTGTGGGAGGAAGCGCAAGAGCACGTGGAAAACCTCGATTATGCCTTGATGTTTTGCCAGGTAGGGGGCTTGCCGACTCTATTTCGATTTCTGCTGCAAGCGGCGGCAGCGGAGGAGGACAAGGAAGCGGAGGCAAGGGCGGTGCCGGCGTTGGCGGTGCTGGCGACGTTGACGCAGAATAATTTGCCCGTGCAGGAGCAGGTGCTTCGATTTTCGTTTGGGGAGATGGAGAAGGAGGAGAAGGAGAGCAGCAGCAGCAGCAGCAGCTGCAGCAGCAGTGAGAGGGGTGGCATGCCTCTTCTGGCCAGTTTCCTGCTACCAGGAGCGAGCAGCAAGAGGAGCGGTCGTTTTCAAGCCAAGGCCTTACAAGCTCTCTCCTGCACTATCCGCGGACACAGATCCGCCGAAGCTCACTTCCTCCATCATTTTGCCCTTGACATTTTTACTGCTTCTTTGCAACCGAACCAAGACGCACGCGTGCATGGCAAAGCACTCTTCTTCCTCCAGGCTCTGCTAGGGGCGGATGACGCGACACGGGAGAGAGGGGAGGGGCTTGCGTCGTTGCTGCCTTTGGTAGTACCTTGTCTGTTGGTGGAGGAAGACGTAGGATTGAGACATACAGCAGCGTGTGTGGTATCAGAAATGACAAATTTATTAGGGGGCCCGACGAGGGTCTTTGGGAGGGAGGGAGGGGAGGGGTTGAGGGAGGCGATGCGGAAGAGGAGGGAGGTGATCGAGAGGTTGGAAGGGGTGGAGAAGGAGGAGGCGGAGGAGGAGAAAAGGTTTTGGGACGTGTTGACGGGAGGAGGGGAGGGGAGGGTGTTTTTGAGGGATGGTGAACGGGTTGGAGGAGGGGGAGGTGGAGGAGGAGGAGGAGGAGGGGCAGCAGCGGTAGAGGAGGAGGTGGAGGAAGAGGTGGAGGCGGGTGGGGATGGAGCAGCAGCACCGGTTTTGTTGTTGGCCCCGCCGCAGTATTTGAGTGGGGCGAGTAATGCACCGTAGGACAGAAGAATGAAAAGGAGGAATGGCAAGATTTGTATATAGAATCAAAAGAAACAAGTAGATTAAAAGTAGAGAAAAAAAAAGAATGAAAAGGAAAGGGAAGGGAAGAGGGAAATGACATTAGAGAAGTGAGTTTCTTATGCGGCGTTGCCCTCCTCTTCTTTCTTCTCTGCGTGTGCTATCTCTCAACAAGAATATCTTCATTGGTGTGTCTTTTCATTCTCCCCACCTCTCACGTTTTCTCTCCAGCCTTAGTACTCTAAATGGAACCCTCCCTTCTTCCCTCCCTCCCTCCCTTCATAGTTGGGACCTTGCCCCGCTACGCTCTCGTTGTATGAGAACACGCACTATTTACAATACATCATCACAACAAAATCACAATATTTTTATTTACACGCCCTCCCTCCCTCCTCCTCCTCTACAAGCGCCCCTCCAAAGACTCTTGCAGCGCTTCCTGGGGCTTAAAGCTCGGCACCGCATGCCCTGTCCCATTGACAGTCGCGAACACCAAACCCCTGCTGCTGCTGCTGCTGCTGTTTTACAACCGACCCTCCAAAAAGTCCATAAACAATTGAAGCGCTTCCCGGGGCTTAAAACTCGGCACGGCATGCCCCGCTCCATTGACCGTTGCAAACACCACCCCATTCTCATACTTCTTCTTCATCCCCGCCACAACCGGCACAGCCGCCTTCCCCACCTTGCCCTTGCCCTTCTTTCCTCCCTCCTTCCCTCCCTCCCTCACTGACCAGGGCGCCCATTCCTTCACTGTTGCCCACCCTAGAGTCTCAAGCCACATCTCCGTTCCCTTGCTGCTACACACCGTGTCATCCTCCCCCGAATATAACAACACCCTCAGGCCCTGCCCCCCTCCCTCCCTCCCTGCCTCCCCCTCCTTCTCCACAAGACTTTTAAACAATGGTTCAAGAAACAAAGACCAGTCACTCCTTTGGTAATTGTCCAAGACGAGAGAAGAGCAATCCTCCCAGCTCACCCACTCTGACGCGTGTATGGCTGTTTTGACATCCAATCGATTCAAATACGTTGCACCATACAACGCTTGGCAGCTCTCATAGGGCAAGGGGGGAGAAGTAGGGAAGGAGGGAAGGAGGGAGGGAGGGGTGGGCGGGGTGGGGGAGGGAGAGGGAGAAGAAGAACGGAGGTACCGATGGTGGTGAAGCGGGCTTGGGGCTGTGCTGCTGTTGCTGCCTCCAACGGTAGCAGGAGTAGCAGCAGCAGTAGAGTTACCTCGGTCAAGCCTCAGCAACCCCGCCCACAACTTATCATTCCCAAGCAAATAAAACCCTCCTCCTCCTCCTCCTCCTCCCCCCCTCCCTCCCTTCTTCTTCTCCGCAGGCGCTACCGCCGGCGCAGTCGTACTCTTCCTTCTCCTCGCACTACTACTGCTGCTGCTGCTGCTGATATTTGCCTCTTCCTCACCTGCAGCTAACAAAGGACAAGGTGGGGTAGAGATACTATAGACATCATATTCCTTGACTGCCTCTAGCACTTGTCGTTGTACTTGGACACACGCCGTCGAGCCAAGATGTGCAACTGTAGGCGTGCTTGCACACAGGGTGGTCCAACGCTCATAGAGGGAGGGAGGGAGGAGATGTCGGGAATGGAGGGTGTCGACTTGCCCGATGAGTTGGAGGACGGGGTCCGTAGAAGGGTTGCCGACGAGAAAGCCGCGCAGTTTTATTTTGGGGGGAGGGAGGGAGGGAGGAAGGGCTGCGGCTTGTGCTTGATCTTTGGAAGGTGGAGAGGGAGGAAGGGCAGCTGGTGGTGCTGCTGGTGGTGCTGCTGCTACTGCCGCTTCTTGGTTTTTATTCAAAATGAGTCGAGCGAGGGAAGGGAGGTAGTGGCCCCCATACGACTCCCCCGACAAATACAAATCATGCAGCCGCAAATGAGAGAAACGAGCGAGGAAAGTTTGAATCACTCGATAGTTGTCTAGCGCGGCTTGGTCATCCCCAAACGCCGCCTTGTTATCCAAATCCTCCGTCGTATAACTAAAGCCCACCGTCACCGGTTGCTCGACATACAGCATATTCGCCACCCTATTCCAGCTATACGCATTCCGCGCCAAGGTAGCCCCGTCCTTCAGCGGCCTCCACGGTCCATGCTCAGCCATAAGGCCATATAAGCCCGAGCAGCCAGGTCCGCCGTTGGTCCAGAAAACGAGGGGGGCAGTGTCGGGGTTAGTAACAGCTTCGACGTACCAGTAGAAGATGTTCTTGCTGTCGGTGATGGGGAGGTAGCCGGAGAATTGACGGAAGTCGATCGGGTCTTTCAAGCCGGGCAGCCCCTGGGTGATTTCGTCGAGGAGGGCCTCGGGTGTGTAGATGCCATCAGCAGGTGGTGGTGGTGGTTGTGTGGTGTTGTTGTTGGTGGCTGGTAGAGGTGGTGATGGAGCTGCTGGTGATGGTGGTGGAGGAGCGGGTGCTTGTGCAGTGGCTTCGGCTACGGTTTCTTTTGGGGGGAGGATGATGGGGGGGAGGTCGTCACCGGCAATAGCCTTTCTCCTTTTCTTTCTTGGGCTTGGTGGGGACGTGGACTCGGCACTGATGAGGGGGATGGAGGATGACTGGCTGCGGAGACTGCTGCTTGTCGTTACTGTTGGGTTTGGTGGGGGTGAGGTTCGAATAGAAGGAAGGAGGGGAGGGGGAGGTGAGCCTGGGAGGGAGGTCAGGTAAGAGGCTAGGGCAAGGGGCCTTGACAAAAAGTTAGAATCCCCAAGACCATACTACGTCGCAGCTCCCTCCACCTCTCCTCCATCCCTCCCAAGCGTCTTCATGCACGTACCGGCGCCTTCCGAAGCGGAACAAACGACAGCAGCAACAGTAGCAAGTACGCCGAGCACCAGCATTCTTGTTGTCAAGCTCCCTCTCCTCCTCCTAGGCACGCTACCACCACCGCAGCCTCTCCTCCGAAAAAGATGCCGTTCCATTCCGGCGTTGTGGCTGTGTAGGTGTACGTGGAGTGAATGAGTAAGGAGGGAGGGAGTGTCAAGGACAGACAAGTGAGCAAGCAAATTAGAAAGTTCTCCAAATGCGCACGATTTATCTCCTATTGATATATTGCTAATACTCAAGCTGCTCCTAAAAAGCACGCGGATACTGACGTGTTGGGTGCCGCATTTACAAGCCAGGACCCCATCACGCGACCCCGCAACCCCCTCATCACCTTGGCCACCCCCTTTCCCCTACAGGCAGACCTGGCTCCGCTTTCCGGGCTCCACGAGGCACCCAAATCGGCCGTGCTCTCCCTGCCTCTCCTCCTCAGCCCACTTCAACCGCTTGTTGCTGCTTCATCAGCAAGCATGTCCGTCCATGGCAGCAGCAGCAGCAGCAGCAGCAGCAGCAGCAGAAGAAGACCACCAGCAACCCACAGCAGCAGCAGGGCCGGGCTGCCGCTTTTGCTGACGACGACGCTGGGCTTGGCCGCCCTCTCATCTGGCTTTGTCCTTCCCTCCACACACCCAACGCCCTTGCGCACTTCCTCCTCCTCCTCCAGCACCGCCTCCGCCTCCGCCTCCTCCACCGCCAGAATAACCCTCCTGCAACGCGCCTCCGCCACGATCGACAAAACGACCTCTTCCTCTTCCACCAGCACATCCGATGAACCGCCCCAAGACCCTGTTGAGCTCCTAGCTTCTCAATTCGAGACTTCCTACAACCGCGCCTTGGACGGGAAAGCCGCCCAGCTCAAGTCCCTCTTCGCCCCCGGGGCGACCTGGACAGGCGTCCCCTTTGCAGAGGGTGAGGGTGGCTTGCAAGAGGCACTGGATATGTTGGATCAAGGGAGAGCGTTTATGATTGAGCCTCGTATGGACGTGACGGGCGCCAGGGCCGAAGGCGAGGGAAAGGTAGCAGTGGACTGGCAATTGTCAGGCACTTGGCCTTTCCCATACCGACCCCGCGTCCGCGCCGCCGGGACGTCTATCATGACATTGGACAATAGCACGGGGAAAGTAAAACAGCTCGAAGAGATGTGGGATAAGCCCTGGTGGCGCGTCGCGCTTCAGCAAGCCTCTCCTCGTGCGTGGGACCTGTGGCATCTCTACCTGACCCCTCCGGCGGAAAAACCGCTCTATCGGGTAGTCAAGCAATTGGCAGCGGTGGAAATCAGGGAGTATTACCCACGGTTGGTTTTAGAGTTGGAGCAGCATGATGCTAGACCGGAGATTAGGTTCACGGAGCTTGCCTGGGTGTTGCCTGATTTTTCCTTTACTGACGAGTTGAAACTGCAGGGAAAAGCACAATATAGGGAGACGTATGTCACGACCTCCCCGATTGAAAGTTGTGTGGAGAGCGTTGATTGGACCCCTCCCTCGCCGCAGCTGGGGGGATTGCAACCTACTTCGAGCATACCTGCCAAGAGGATTAGGCATCACGTGCCTGTGCCTTCTCATTTGGGGCTTGACCCCACCTCGGAGCGTTTGCCTTTTCCTCCTGTGAAGGGGGTGGAGACGGAGCAGGGGCAGGCGGGGAGGTATGTGTTGCAGCCGACGCGGTTTTTGGCGGTGAGGAGGTATAGGGGGTTGACCCAGACGGATCAGTACTCGACTGCACGACGGTGGTTGTTGAAATGGTGTGCGAAGGAGGGATTGAAGACAACGAGAAATGAGATGGGCAAGAGTAGGGTGTGGGTTCAGCAGCATAATATGAAGGCGGGTTTTAACATGGCGGGAGCCTTTTGTTTAGGGATTTATGAGCAGCCGAGTTATTCGGATTGGGGCGAGATTGCGGTGGAGGTGGAGGAGGAGGGGTGGGCTGCGGGGGAGGGGCAGGAGGGGAAGTAAGTGGGAGTAGGGTTGGAAATGAGCAAAATGCTTTGAAAGGAATTGTTTTATCATATAGGAGTGTGATGCGATGTGTGTACGTTGCTTGACGATGACGAGAAGTAGAAGGAGCAGCAGCCCGACTAGAGTAAAATGAAATTATAAGAAGAAAGAAGAGGACGAGAGATTATAGTCAAGGGTTGGTTGAGCTGCCCACTGAGGAGGCCTTCCTTGCGCCTAATCATTTGCCAAGGTAAAGAGCACCTTTCTTAGCATTCGCACAACATTTGGTTTTTGTTCTTTTATAGTTTGTCAATCTCACGTTTTCTACCAACGTCCTTCTTTTCTCTCCAGAAGCTCACACGCACAAAGCATCCCGGCAAAATCAAATTAATTTCCCTTCATATCTATCTATCTTATTCACATTCCTTCCTCCGCGGGCGTCCGGCATACCAACTCATCCACCGCATGAATCGGCCCGGACAACTCCTCCCAAATCGCCTTGTACACCTGCTGCTGCCTCTGCACACGGTTCTTCCCCTCAAACGCCGCCGAGATCACACGCAACGCAATATGGCTTCCATTGGGGTCGTCATTCGAGGACTTGACCACCAACTCCACAGGTGACAAGGCTGCCTGGATCTTGATGCGGCAGGACTCGACGGCCCCCACCTCGCCCGGCACGGCAGCCACGGCACCATCGGCGGCTGCTGCCAAAGAGGTCCTTGCTGCGCGGCGGGCAGTAGTCAAAGGGGTGGAGGGGGAGGTCACAAGGAAGCCTTCGCACGTGAAGGCCATCAAGCAGGCGAGGAGGAGGAGGAGCAAAGACGAAGGAGCGCGGCGGGAGGGCATGGTCATGGTAGTCATGATGCTTTGTATCTTCCCGCTTGGACACTTGGACACTGAGAATAGGCGAAGCGGGAAGCGGCTTGTGCGTTGGATTGGAAGGAATAGGAATGAGAAAGGGGATGCGGAAAGATCGTGGTTGCTGCAGCGCTTACAACACAAGGCCAAGGACAAGCGCGTATTTGTGACGGGAAGGAGGGAGGGAGGAGGCCGGGGGGCGAGGACAGCGATGCATTTCGATCGATACCAATTGATCGATACCGATTCAACGGCTACTCGAGGCGAAGTCCCTGTCCAGCGCTCCTGCTTGACGCGCCAGTCCCAATGCTTTCACGCACCACCTGCTGGACAAACTGCACGTATTGATTGTACGTGGTGGCATGGCGGGGTGGTTGTGTGTGTGGGGAGGGCACACACAAAGACGGACTGCCGTGGCCCATCGAGTTGTTCGACGCGGTCCGCTTTGCTTGCTTGCCTGTGTGGCGTCGATCGTGCGTGCTGGCTCTTCCGCTGGCCAGCGAGGCATGTCATGCACACACACCAGCACAAGCCGTCTATTCAGAGCCTTGTTACCTCATGCTCGGCTTGGTCTCATCTCACCCTTCCCCTTCCTACACTGGTACACACAGGCTTGTGCTTCCCTGGGACGACGACGTCAGGACGACACTCTCGCCCTCCCGCTCACTAGCCTTTGACAGGAGACACGCACGCCTACTACACATAAGAATGGCGCACAGCATGGAGTCACGGCAGTCGAGGCTGTCGCGCATATCGTCGCGCACGGACACGGAGATCTTTGACGACGGCAAGGGGGAGAAGCGGTACGTCTTGGATTTGGCGTCGAGACGGGGTGGAGAATGGGCAGGGGGAGGGACGAGATAGAAGCCACGGGATGAAATTTGACAGGAGGCACACTTCAGCCTTCAATCGCAAGTGATAATGGCCCTGTATGTGTATTGGTAGTCGGTGTGTTTCGTGGAGTGGTGTGCCTGGTCGAGAAAGCAAAGCATTTTTGTTCTCACACGCACCCCAACCACACCCACATCTACACAGGCATACCATCTACTACATGAACATCGAGGTGGGCCGCAAAAAGTACTACCTGCACAAGCGCTACACCGAGTTCCTCATGCTCCACCAGGTACGTTCTCGCCTGCCCCTCCTTCCTTCCTTCCCCCCCCTCCTCCCCCCCCTCCCTCACACCGTACCCCTCCCTCCCTTCCACCACACACACAGAAACTCTGCGAGCAGCAATACCCCGAAATCGAGGATTTCGACTTCCCCATCAAGGTCTGGTTCAACAATTTCTCCGACGGCGTCATCGAGTACCGTCGCACGCGCTTCGAAGCCTACCTGACCTTGCTCCTGGAGCTCGTCAACAAGTACCCACCTCTCCGCAAGGAAGTAGAGAGCTTCCTCGGCGTCCCTTCCGTCATTGACCCCCCCAAGAAATATCCCAAGACCCCCGTCCCTGGCCGACGGGCGGTCGAGAAACCTGCAGGGCTCCAGGATGACCCCGTGGACTTCTCTTCTTCTACCGCTGCTGCTACTGCTGCTGCTACTGCTCCTGCGCCTGCTGCTGCTCCGACTCGCTCCTCCTTCCTGGCCCGAAGACGTTCGTCCAACTATGGGGACGACGATGGGGCAGTGGGACCGGGGCGTGGGGATTCTCCTACGGTGGTGACGACGGGTGTGCGAGTCACTTCCCCCAACCCTGCGGAGAGCAGCGCGACGTCTGCGGCGGCGCACGGATGCTGCTCCACCTCGACGACGACCATCTTGACTTATCTTATTATGTATATTCTTATTGTCTTTTTGTTGGCGTTGGCTGCGGCGTTGGAGCCGGCAAATGCGCGGGTGAGTGCTCTGTCGATACTGGGGTTGTCGAGCGTGGCTTCCTTGGTGGTGATGCGCGCGTTTTCGACTGCCACGGCGCATGACGAGGGCAAGCACACTGCCCGTGGAGGAGGGAGTGGGAAGCGGGCGTAGAAAGGAGGGATAGGAGAAAATCGCGCATGATCGTGTATGCGTGAGTGTATGAAAATAACAAATTGGCTTTGATTGCATATTTGGTAAGTGTACGTGTGTATTAGGAAAATGAAAGAGGTGTGAGTGAGAGAGTGTGCGAGCAGAGCGTAGAGGGAGGGAGTGTCATACCCAAACAAGAAATTGAAGAGGGACTTGGCTGAGTAGAAGATAGAAGAAGGAAAATGGTAGAAAAGAAAAGAAAGTAGAAAGAAAGGATTGTGTAGACTGACTAAATGTTGTGCTTTTGGTTTTTGCTTTTGCAGGGAACGAATGACAAACACCAACACCACGTACGCGTCGCGCATTTTTTTGCTTAAAACCGTTTCGAGGCGTTGACTCTCATTACATTCCCCATGGCACACCCACCGCACCCCGCTTACTCACGCCTGCCATCATCACCATACATAGAGATTTCACACAGGTACGTCTGGGCGGCGCGTGGGGTTTCGGGAGGAAGGGCATCAGCTAGGCAAGCAAGAGATGACGGGCGCTAGCAGAGAGAGACCCATGGCAGGAGGAAGGACGCATGCGTTTGGACGCCCCGGGGCTTGGCGCGTGGCTCCACCCACGTAGCGTTCAAGGGTCCTTGCTGTAGTGGAGTAGGCGTGCGGGTCGCGGGGCGTGTGCGCGTGCCTTGATTTGGTCGGGGAGAGGCAGAGAGTGGCGGCCAAGAGCATGACGCTGAGCATGGGCCTGGCCTAGCACCATCTCGTGCACCCACTTGCTCTAGTACCCCGCTCTACCACCACCTGGCCAGGTCGTGCATGTGTACGCTGTTGGTTGTGTTGTTGGCGCGCACGTCCAGGCTGTCGTCGGTTTTCCTGCTCCTGTCATCTCCTTCCATCCATCCCGCTCCTCGCGACATTCACACACGCCTTCCCAACCACAACACAGACCAGACCAAGACGAAAGCCTAGCATGCCGTCCGCGCCCACCTCTTCGTGAGCCGCTTATGTCATCGTCGTCGTCTCGCCATCAGCATCAGCAAGAGGAAGAGCGAAAATCCCTGGTACCTTGACAAGGGGAAGGGAGGAAAGGGAGAGGGAGGGGAGCGGGAAGGATGAGGGCCTCTTGGCCCTACTTCATGTCGTGCGTCTTCTTTCCAAGAAGAGGCAGGGATTAAATTGAGGAAATTTAGGATGAGAGGATGATATGTTTTTTTCGTTGCCTGCTGGCGTGCTCTTGTTGCGTCCATGGTGCAAGACAGGCAGGGTTGGAATAAGAACGAATAGGTGAATCGGAGATGCACGCCGGCTTTGTTGCCAGTGCTTGGTCAGCGCCTCTTTTTCCATGGCTCATGGGTAGGCACGCTGATGGTTCTTATGGTTGTGGTACTTGTTTGAGGGAGAGTGGAGATTGTGTCTTCTAACCATCGCCCGAACTTGTGCGCAACTTTGTCCGTGGCGCAAGGACAAGCGATGCGTGTAAATCATTTTATTAATCATTGCAGCAGTGCAGCATTCAAGTAAATGCCGTTCTGCACCATGTGCGATTATTCGTGATCCTTCCGTAAGCCTTGTAACCATCCTCCCATCTCCCAACTCACCCTCCTCCTTCCCTCCCTCCCACCTCCACCCCACCAACAGCTCAGTCAACAAACAACAAATCAAAGCACCTCCTTACCCTTCATCATGGCGGAGATCTTCGAATCCTACGAGGATGAATTTCGCTCCCTCGCCTCGGACTGCCAGAAGAAGCTTTCTGACCTCTTGACCTATGAGACGAACCCCGAGAAGAAATCAGCCCTCCTCCGGCAAGCCACCCCTCAAGGTAAGAAACAGCAGTAGACATGGGCGTGGGGATGGGGGGGGGCGGTCTATGTTGCCGCATTCAGGGGCTCTCGTGCGTCTTTGTCCATGCGCGCGTTGACTGGTCTTTCTCTCTTATTCTTCCTCCTTATTCACGTCCCTTCCCTCCCTCCTCCCTCCCTCCCCCTTTTCCCCCCAGTCACCCAACTCCAAGGCTTGATCGAGCAAACGAGAGTAGAAGTTCGCTCCCAAGACCCCGCCACCAAAGCCGCCCTCTCCGTCAAAATTCAACTTATGGGAGAGAAAACCATATACTAAAACAAACCAATGGCTCATATCTTTTTTTTAAATCTTTTTTTTCTACATACACAACAGTGACGCAGCTGGAGGGTCTAATCAAGCAAATGAGAGTATAAGGTCCGCTCCCAAGACCCTGCCACCAAAGCCGTCCTCTCCGTCAAAGCCTCCAATCCCACGCGCACTTACTCATCTTCCATCTCCTCCTTCCCTCCCTCCCTCCCTCCCCACCCAGTCACCCAACTCGAAGGCCTGATCAAGCAAATGAAAGTGGAAGTCCGCTCTCAAGACCCCGCCACCAAAGCCGCCCTCAGCGTCAAAGTCCAAGCTTACGAAAAAGCCCTGGCAGGAGTAAAGAGTGATTTCGGGAAGGCCCGCGAGAAGGAAGAGAAAACTGCCTTGTTGGGAGGGGGAGGTGCCGGGGGAGGAGGGGCGGGGTCGGTGGCGCAGCGACAGAGGTTGTTGGAAACGAATGAGCGGTTGGCGAATCAGAATAGGACGA
>Ga0209491_10003709_pt1 | contig 24750 bp, 25 predicted proteins | sample BON02_FD_187213 | JGI IMG/M metagenome (GOLD analysis project Ga0209491, IMG submission 187213) | Freshwater microbial communities from Lake Bonney liftoff mats and glacier meltwater in Antarctica - BON-02 (SPAdes) (version 2) | ecosystem: Environmental > Aquatic > Freshwater > Ice > Glacier...
GAGGGCATACCGCCCCAGACGCACGCATGGATGGGAGGCGGGCAGAGGGGTGCACGGCCCCCAGAGGGTTAACCCGCGTCGCACGGCAGGCGTGCGACGCGGCCATTGGGTGTGGGTGGGCCCAGGGGTGCATGTGGCTGGGGTGGCCAGGGGTGCGGGTGCAACCAGGCGTGTGCGCGCGCGGCCAAGGGTGCGCACCTGGGGCGGCCAGGGGCACGGGCGCGCGCGCCTGGGGCGGCCAGGGGCGTGGGTGCACCCAGGCGTGTGCGCGCACGGCCAGGGTTGCGCGCGCCTAGCCTGTTTCTGTTCACATCGCCAATTTCGCTGTGAATAGACTATTTTCTGTCGTATAAATGGTGTTTGGCGACACGAGCGGTAGTGTGCTCCATTGAGCTGAGGGTACCAGCGCATACGCAGACCTTGCTAGAGTTGCATCGATGTGAGGGTGCGACCGGCAATCCGGTGCGCGGTGAAGACCCTGTTGCCCGTTGCACATACGAGTCGCCCGCGCGCTGACCCACCCCTTCAGGACTGTACTCGGACAGACCGTTCCGCACTAGCAGTCGGCCAGGGAGCGGATGGCCGCTTTGAGCTGTGCGGGCGTGGCAGTGTTATGCTCGAACTCAAACTTCAGCATAGCCTCCAGCACGTAGGCGTGCTCGTCGTCAATCTTGTCGCAACTGAGGAGGAGTTCGTCGCGGTGCGGGGTGGTCGCCCAGACCCTAGCGAGGGCAGCCTTGAGCGCGGCGTGGCCCTTGCCCTTGGCCATAGCGAGCATGAGAGCGCCCAGCTGCTGAAGGGCCTCCGCCTGGTGGTCGCCATCCGAGGTCGACGCGGGCTGCTCTGCCATGGGCGCTGCGCCAGCCAGGGAGCGGATGGCCGCTTCGATCCGCGCCGGCGGGGCAGTGTGATGCTCAAACATGACCAGTTCCTCCAGCACCCAGGCATCCTGAGTGTCGCAAATGACAAGGAGGTCGGCGCGGTTGGGCTGCTCCGTCCAAAGCTCGACGAGGGCAGCCCGCTGCGCGGCGTGGCACTGGCCCTTGGACAGAGCGAGCAGGAGCGCCTTGCGGCCATCCGGGGTGGTCGAGGGCTGCTCTGCCTTGCGCCGCTTGCGCGATTCCGCTCCGTCGGTGGCACGGGGAGTCAATCCTGGTGGAGGAAGGGGGTGGCAGCGGGCGCGGGTGAGAGGCCAGCCGCCGCCAGTGCTGGCCAATGCGTGGGCGCCCGCATCAGGGCACCAGTGGCGGTGCTCTTCACACCCCGCACAGCGCGGGGCGCGGTGATGTCGCGGTGCGGGTGAGAGGCCGGTCGCCGCCAGAGCGCTCGCAGCCGCAGCGGACCGGAGCGTCTGCTTGGCGTTGCCGCTGGCTGCTGCGCTCCCGAGGGTGTACCGCTTTGGCGCTGGCGACCCCTAGAGCGACGCGCCGTTTGGTTATTGTTAGTATTGTTTACTGTTAGTGTTCTCTAGCCCACAACTCTAGCCCCTGGCCGCACATGCAACTGTGCCCGGTCGTGCATGCACACTCCTGGTCGAATCCGCACCGCTCGCTGCCCTCGCTGCGCTCGCTGCGCTCGCTGCGCTCGGCGCTCGGCCAGTCTTGGTCGCACCCGCACCCGTGCCCCTGGGCCATGCACGCGCACTTCAGGTTGCACCCGCATCCCTGGACGCGAGCGCCCGTGCCTTGGGTTGCACCTGGCTGCGCTCGCTGCGCTCGCTGCGCTCGCTGCGCTCGGCGCTCGGCCAGTCCTTGGCGCGCCCCCCTCGAGTCGAGTACACAACTCTAGCTTCTGGTCGCGGGTCAACCCGAGGACCCATGAGTTCTTCCCGAGCCGGGCGGGCGGCAATAGGACGGGCGGCGATGCGATGGGCGGCGGCGCGGCAGCGCGGCGGTGCGGCGGCGCGGCGGCGGGTGTGGGCCAATGGACATGGCGTGGCCAGTGCAGTTCATAGCGCTGGCGGTTGACGGGCGCCTGCGCGAGGGGAGAGGGCGAGCCTGGCTCGTCCCTCTCGGCCGCCGCACTGGCGCGAGCCAGTGGTCGCCATTCTGTATTCAAGGGGCGCCATGGTGTGGACCGGCGGGGCCGTCCTCCGGCGCGCTGACCCGCTCGAGCACCGCCAAGATGAGCGCGTGGCAGCCGAGCGCGTTGAGGTGCACGCTGTCCGCCATCGCCTCCTCGGGCACCAGGCAGTCGGGCGCGCCGAAGCCGCGGCAGGCCAGCCGCGCTGAGAGGTCCACGTACTCGAGTGCGTCGCCCTCCGCCTCGAGCTGCGCGGGCAGCAGCTCCAGGAGCCGGTTCAACTTGAGGATGGAGTCGCGCCGGCTCGGCTTGACGCGCCGCGAGGCGAAGAGGCCGAGCAGAAGGATGCGCGCTGCGGGCACGAGCTGCCGGACGGCCGAGGCCACCTGGTGCAGCCGGTGGGCGATGGCGTCGGGCGTCTCGAAGGCGAGGTCGTTGTTCCCGGAGTGGAGGATGATGACGGGGCGCGAGCTCTCGGCCGCCGCCACGGCGCCGACCGCCACGCGCGTCTAATGCGCGTCAGTGCGCGCGGGGTCACCCCGCGCGCGGCCCCGCGCGGGCGCCAGCCGCCCGCCGCCAGGGCGGCGCCCAGCTGGGCGCCGACTTGCGCCAGACGGTCCAGAAGCCCCCGGGCCGTCTCGCCCGCCAGGCCACGGTTGACGCAGTCGTGCCAGTTGCACGCGTGCGTCCACAAGAGCTTGCCCGTGCGTTCGAGGTCGCTCACGATGGAGTCTCCCAGCCAGAGCATCCGCAGGCGCACGTGCGACGGCGGCGGGCGCAGGGCGGGCGCGTGGCCCACCGAGTGGCGCAGGGCCGTGCAGGCCGGAGGCCGAGGCCGCAGCTCGAGGGGCAGCGCGTCTTGCTCTGCCAGGCCAATGCTCTGCACGACGCTCGTCCAGTGGCGATCCAAGCCCAGGTAGGGCGGCTGCAGGAGCACGCTTCGCGAGGCGCCGCCGCCACCGCGCCGGGCGCCGGGGCGGCCCGGCGCGCTCGGCGGCTGCAGCAGCCGCATCAGTGCCTCCCGCGCGCCGCTGCAGCCCGCAGCGGGCGGAGCGGGCGCAGCGGGCGCGGGCGCCTGGCGTTCCGCGCGCGGCGCGTGGTCCTCCGCCAACCCGCCCAGGTCCTGCCCGTTCGCCGCCAGCCACGCTGCCGCGCCGGCCGCGCCGGCCGCGCCGGCCGCGCCGCCGCCGAGGGGCAGCTCGAGATGCGACACCACCAGCCAAAGGTCCGAGTCCATCACCACCGCCGGAGACTCCGCCACGGGCACCAGCAGCCGGAGCCGAACCCGCCGAGGCGCCGCCGCAGCAGCGCCAGCCGCGAGCGACGCAGCCTTGGGCGGCCTCCGCCTCCGCTTGGTGCCACCCGGCACGGTGGCGACGCCCGGCGCCTCCCGGGCTGGTTGCGGGGCCCTGGCGGCACCCGCCGCCTCCTGGGCGGGCCGCAGCGCCCTGGCGAAACTCGCCGCCGCTACCTTGCACGCACCCGCCGCTTGCTCCGTTGGCTGCTCCAGGGGGTCGCGGCTCTGCTCCGCGCCCCGCTCCGGCCCCACCCTCCCGCTCGTCTGCGTTGATGGCCTCTCGGGCTTCCCAGGAGGTAGTGAGCAGGCCAGGCGGTCGGACGGGTCCAGGCACGCAGCAGCCAGCAACCATGGGTCCGGTGGCGGCTCGGCGTCCGGTGGCTCAGTTGACTTCTCGGACGATGACTCGGCCGCGATCGCCAGACCCTTGCACAAGCGAGGGGGGGGGGCACGCCGCCGCTTGGGCCCTCGCCGCCACCTTCGCCGCCGCGTTGGCCGATTGGGCTCCTCGCCGCCGCTTGGCCCGCCCCGTTGCCACACTCTCCGCCCCGCCGCCACCCTCGCCGCCGCCACCCTGGCCGCCCCCGCTTTGGCTCCTCGCCTCCGCCACTTGGGCCCACTCCGTCGCCCCTCCTCACCGCCGCCACCGCTTTGGCCTCCTCACCGCCGCCGCGTTGGCTCCTGGCCGCCGCCTTGGCCCCGCCACACGCGCCGCCGCTTTGGCCCTCGCGGCCGCTTTGGCCTTCGCCCCCCTCCCCCCCGCCGCCGCAGCCGCTTTGGCCCTCGCGGCCGCCGCGCGCCCCGCCGCCACCCGCCATCCACCCCCTCACCGAGCTCCGCTGTCTGCAGCAATGTCGTTGAGGAAATCATCCGAAAACTCGAGGAGAAAGTCCCCAATGATGGTATCCAAGTCATCGCCAATGTGAGGCGGCGGTGCGGGCGGCGACGTCGACGGCAGCGAGGTAGGCAGCGGGCTCGGAGGCTCGACGACATTCGAGTGCTCGCCGGCCTTGATCTCGTCAAGGGCGGGCCCCGCGAGCTCGCACAGGTCGGAGTCATCGGGCGCCTTGGTCGGCCTGTATTCGGCGAAAATCTCCCGCAGAGTCTCCAGCGCCTGGGCATCGTCGCAACAATTCTTCGCGGTGCCAATGAGGCGTGCGACCTTCCTCATCCAGAGCCCCATCTCGCGCATCTGTAGGCACCGCTTGGTGGCCGGTGTGCCAGGCTGCAGCACCTGAGTCCTAGAACGCGCTCCCACCTCAGCCGCGCCCGGGTTCATGAGCAGGTGCTTCGCAACGTCGGCTATGGCGGGAACGTCGACCGTGGCGGCGACGACAAGGAGCATGGCGCATTCTAGGGCTCGCTGCGTCGGTTCGTTGTCCGTGTTCTGTGCAGAGTCGCGCCAATGGTCAGGGTTGGGGGGGTCCTGGGAGTGCGGTCGGGTTGCGGTCGGCTGGCGTTCGGCCGGTGGTCGGCTGGCGATCGACGGGAGCGGTGGGCGAGGGTCGGGCGTTGGCCGGGGGCGGGCCCAAGCGGCGGGGGTCGGGCGTTGGGCCGGGAGCGGGCGAGGGCCGGCGCACCATGGCCGACAAGTGCATTGGCGATTCGACTGACGATGGTAGAGACGCAATTACAGGCATATTCCTAGGGGCGGCGTTTCATTAAGTTCATTACAAATGGAGGAGCAATTCCGGTGCCGATGGTACAGACGCAATTATCCAGTACAATCGAAGTACATTTCAATATTACTGAACAGCATGATAAGGCACCGTCGGTCCGCTTGTTCCATTTTCAGAACTACAAGCCGCTAATCAGGCGCGGGAAAACCCATTATGATTGTTGTTTCGGGTTTTCGAAACAGCATTTTAGGCACCGTAGATTATTTTAGGCACCGTGCACACCATTTTAGGCACCGTCCCATGCCAACATTTTGTTTACTGGGCCGCCGGTATCGGAGTTAACCAGGCGGTTCCTGGTGAACCGGCCTTAATTCTGCCAGCCGTATAGACGGTATCCTGGAGCCGCTCGCGTTGCGGATTGGCGCTGGTGGATGGCGCTGATCCGCCTGTCCAAGGGCCGCCGCTCGGGCGGCGGGTGGCGGGGCGCGCGGCGCCCCTTGGCGTCGGCGTCGACGGTTCGGGCGGCCGCGTCGGTGCGCGCTGCGGCCGCTGCGGCGTCTGCGGCGTCGTCGGCCTCTGCGGCCTGGGCTGCGTCGGCGGCGTCGCGCGCGACCACTAAGCGGCCGGTGCTGCTCGAGTCTTCGGCCAGGGTGCTCTGCGCAGCCTACAGGGTGTCGGAGGAGTCGCTGCGCGGCACCCAGCCGAGCGCCCTGTCCGGGCGCCTGGGTGTGGTGGACATCCTCGCGGTGCTGCACCAGCGCAGCCTGGAGCTGTGCGCCGCGCACACGTCGACGGCGGCGGGGGAGGGCGCGCCGCAGCGGCGGTGGTCGTTCGGCGAGTGCCCCGACCTGGTGTGCAAGGGCGCGGCGCCACGCGACGCCGACGCGCTGCGCGCGTACCAGGTGTCGTCGCTGGACCGGCTGCTGGACGCCGAGGGTTGCGCGCTGTCGGGCAACGCCGAGTTGCCCTGCGGCGCCGGCAAGACGCTGCTGGCGCTGTGGCATGCGGTGCGGCTGGAGACGTATACGCTGGTGCTAACCAACAGCAACATGTCGACGCTGCAGTGGGTGGCGCAGCTGCGGGCCAACTTCCGCCTGCCGGAGGGGGCGGTGCTGGCGCTGGGCACGGGGGTGTCCGAGGTGCACAACGCGCGGCACCGGCTGCTGCGCAACCGGCCGATGTTTGTGGTGTGCACGTACAGCACCGCCACGCTGCAGGGGGCGCCCGACAGCCCGGTGGCGCTGCTGCGCGTGCTGCCGTACGGGCTGCTGATCCTGGACGAGGCGCAGACGGCCGTGGCGAAGTGCTTCCGGCGCGCGCTCGAGATCCCGTGCGCGTCGGTGCTGGCCATCTCGGCCACGTTTATGCGCCAGGACGGGTGCATCGAGCTGCTGCAGCAGCAGGTGGGCCCGCTGCTGGTGGACGTGCCGCGCGCGCTGCTGGTGGCGGGCGGCTTCATCGCGGACGTGTCGCGGGTCGAGCTGCACGTGTCTGGGCCGGGGCCGGGGGGCGACGCCGCGCTGCACCCGCACAAGGTGGTGGCGCGGGTTAACCCGAGGCAGAGCTCGAGCTGCTGAAGGCAGAGCTGAAGCATCTGAGGGTTAGGGTTAACCCGAGCCTCTGCGGGCTGAACTGGACCGAGCAGAGGAGCTGGGGGAGCTCAGGGCTCTGGTTCCCCGCCCTTTTATTTGTCAAACATATCGGCGATGAACTCCATCGAGCCTTGCATCGCACCCACGAAGGTTGGTGCGCATATGTGAGCGGTTTGATCCGTTGAGCGCCCGGTGACCAAAGGGGTGCAGCTCATATCCGGTGTGTATGGGAAGACCCAAACGCCCGGATTTCCCCGCAGCATTGCCTGTTCCGTGGCAAGGCCCCCCGGGATGCAGTAGGCGTAGTCCTTGGTGTTGTCCCAATCTGCGGCCGGGTGGCTGCCACGAGCGTCTCCACGGGCGGCAAACGACGCGCAGCGCAATCCTCTCCCCTGCACTTGGTCCGTCGAGTCAAGGGATGCGAGTCGCTCGAGTAGATCGGCATAGTCCCCGGGGGACGGGGTGGATGGCTTCATCAATGGCGGTGCCTGGGTGTCGACTGGGGGCATTCGACACCGCTCTCGCTTTTCCGCCAAAAACACTTCTTTTGTACGACACTCCATGGGCAGGGGCGGCCCAGGCGGCCCAGGCCCAGGTAGCCCAGGCCCAGGCGGCCCAGGCCCAGGCGGCCCAGGCCCAGGCCCAGGCGGCCCAGGCCCAGGCGGCCCAGGCCCAGGCGGCCCAGGCCCAGGCGGCCCCAGCCCCGGCCCCGGCCCCGGTGGCCCAGGCGTCGCAGGAGATGGGGGCAAGACTGGGGTCGGCTTCCTCGGTGGTCGTGGATTCATCGGTGGTCGTATCGGGTCCATCGGGTCCATCGGGTCCATCGGGTCCAGTGGCATCGGTGCCCGCTGCACTGCGAGCTCCCTCACCGACGCCTCGCTCACCAGGAGCTGAATGTGCTTGTCAGCAAGGGCGCGTGCACAAACGCTCAGTCCATCGGACCCGGTCACAGCGGCGCACCCGACTTGTTGGGCCCCATTGCTGTACATGAACCCTTCACACATGTCAATGGCGTCTTGTAAAAAATCCTGCCGACTCCACCCGAAGGGGGTCCCGCAGTATCGGCCGTCTTCGAGCATGATGTGGCTGAAGTGGCCATCCCGGCGGAGTGTTGCGACGAGCGCGGCGTCGGAGATGGTCAGAAGGTTGGTCATGGGGGTGGGGTGTAGCATACACGCTCCAAAAAAAGGACGACGCGGCCAGGGTGCCCCCCCCCCCCTCGAGGTGCGGCCACGGGCGGGTGCGGGCGCAGCCGGCGGGTGCGCGCGCCTGGGGCCAAGCGGCGAGGGGTGTGCACGCGCGGCATGCAACACGCGCGTGAGGGCCAACCATGGGCGCTCGCTGCGCTTGGACCACGTCTTGGTTGGTTTGTTGGCCAACCGAGGGCGTTCGCTGCGCTCGAGCTGTTGCGCGCCACGCCCTGCAAGCCTGCGCCCGCGCCCATGGCACACGGGCCGCGCGCCCCCTGGCCCTCGTCAAGCACGTGGCGGCTGCGAACCCGATACGCCGCGCGGCCGCAGATCCGGGTCGCCGTGTGGCCCGCGCGCCCCCCCCCGCGGCGGGGGGGGGGGGGGGGGGCGCGCCACGCTCCACTTTGCAGGCCCGCGGTCACGTAGGCCGGCGACCCCGCGTGCTCGAGGTAGGGCGCGCCGCGACAGGTTGCCCTGCGCACCGGGGCGGAACCGCGTCCCCGCCAACCCATGTGGGCACTGACAGGCAATACGTGAGCCGGGGCGCACTCCAGTGTCCTATGGTACATATCGGTGGGGATGGCCGTGGGCTTCGTGGCGTACCTCTCGGGTTACCTGGGCGCACTGGCGTGTTCCCATGGATGCGGGCACGCCGTCGGCGCCTCGGGGGTAAAGGGCGCATCGGCTGGCGCGCCGGGGGGTGGGCGTCCGGAGGTGTGACGCCCCGTCCCCGAGATGGGTGTGTGTGTCGGCGAGGTGCAGTCAGAGGCGCGGGCGTTTCGCAGCGGGCCGCCCTGCACAGAGTGCGCTCCGCTTGAGTTGCAGCTCTCCTGTGCGGTGGACGCGTGGCTCCTGCCGGGGCCGGGTTGGCCGCCCCCCCCCCCCCCCCCCCCCCCCCCCATCCTCCCCGGGGGTGTGGGTGGGTGTGGGGGGGGGGTCGCCCAGATTGCACCCGACCGCCCGGGGCCCGGGCGCCGCCCTCGTTGATGGGCGACGACGCGCGGTGGGCGGACAGGTCGACCGAACGCGCGGCCCCCGCCGCGGCGGTCGGCGGCGTCTTTGCGGACGGCCGGCTGCTGTCTCGCGTGCTCGCCGCCGACCCAGGCATCCTGCAGCTCCAGCGGCTGCGGCTCGTCAACCGCGCCGCGCGGCACGCCTGCGACGCGCACCTGTCCGCCGCGGCGGTGGGCGTGATCGGGAGGACGCCGCTCACCGCGGCGCAGCTAGGGCTCCTCCTCGGCGCCCCGCTGGCGGTGGTGGCCCTGTGCCTGCCTCGCGGCAGGCTGTCCACTCCGCGCTACACGCGGCCTGTGCTGTTGCTCCTCCAGCGCAACGCGACTCGGGACCGCGCGGCGGGCTTCCGGGCGCAGCGCGGCCGCTGACGCAAGTACACGGTGACCGAGCACCAGCCTGCGCTGGCCAGCCCCTGGTTGAGCGTGGTCTACAAGCGTCGGGAGCCTTGACCCTTGGGGTTCCGCGCCCAGTTGCACCCACCCAACCGCCGGCGATCCCTCCCCACGCGGGTGGCGCCCGTGGCGAAGGGGGCAGGGGTGCGCGTGCACAACCAGGGGCGTGGGCGCAGCCAGGGGCGCGTGTGCCTGGGCGCAGCCAGGGGCGCGGGTGCGACCCAGGGTGGTGCGACGGATGCGTTCGCCTGGGGCGGCGAGGGGCGCGCGGAGCGGTTTGCGTTCCAATGGGCGCGATCCGCCGCACGCGCACCCACAGGCGGTTGCGCCGGGTGGGCGAAGCCGCATTTGCACCGCAAGGGGCGAGAGTGGTTGCCGAGCGCGGCGCCCGCTGCGCGTGTTGTGCTTGCTGCGCCCCGCTGCGCCCGGCACTCGCTGCGCCCCGCTACGCCCGGCGCTCGCTGCGCCCCGTTGAGGCGCCCGGCGCTCGCTGCGCTCGGGGCTTGCTGCGCTCGATGCGCCCGGTTCTCGCTGCGCCCGGCGCTCGCTGCGCCCGGCGCTCGCTGCGCTTGGGGCTCGCTGCGCTCGCTGCGCTCGACGCTCGCTGCGCTCGGCGCTCCCTGCGCTCGGCGCTCGCTGCGCTCGGCGCTCGCTGCGCTCGGCGCTCGCTGCGCTCGCTGCGCTCGACGCTCGCTGCGCTCGGCGCTCGCTGCGCTCGACGCTCGCTGCGCTCGGCGCTCCCTGCGCTCGGCGCTCGCTGCGCTCGGCGCTCGCTGCGCTCGGCGCTCGCTGCGCTCGCTGCGCTCGACGCTCGCTGCGCTCGGCGCTCGCTGCGCTCGCCGTGCGCTCGCTGCGCTCGCTGCGCTCCGTGCGTTCGCCATCGACCATGCGTGCGTTCGCCACCGACCATGCGCATGGCATAGCGTTGTAACGAGACCTGGGTGTGGCGCGCCCATGCCTGGCCGAGCGCAGGGGGCACATCGAGCGCAGCGAGCGCATCAAGCGTAGCGAGCGCGCAGCGAGCGCATTGAGCGAGCAGCGAGCGCAGCGAGCGCATCAAGCGCAGCGAGCGCGCAGCGAGCGCAGCGAGCGCAACGAGCGCAGCGCGAGTGCCCCAGCCTTCGGCTCCGCGGCAACGCGACGGCTGCACTGGGTGCAAGGGAACCGCCCCCGCTGTGGCCCAGGCCAACGCAGCGAGCAGGGTCAAGCGTGATCACGCGCCGGGTGCATCGAGCAATCGGCTCTTCGGCGCTGCCGCGTCACCTAGTGACCACGCAACGGTAAACCAATGCGCCCCTCCCGCGCGGCTGCCATAGGTCGTCTCGTTGACGATCGCAATGTGCGTCTCACACGTCGCGCCAGCTCGGGTGAGGTCGACTGCAGCGCGCTTGAACGCGTCCAGTGCGAGTGGGCCGTACAGCCAGTCCTTGTGGGGGTCGTGACTGGCGTCCCCGGTGTGTGCCACGAGCTTCAAGACTTGATCATCGGCGAGCCACATTGGCAACCGATCCAACCCAGCGGCCTTGCGGTTGCGGTTGATGAGTGTTGTGCGGTTGCCCTCGCGCAATTTCGAGAGGGTGATCGATGCAAACTCGCTTCCCATGGCCCGGAGGGCGAGCGCCGACGAGGCCGCCAGGTCGCCGCACGCATCGTCCACCTGTTCCGCGTTGAAGAAGGGGGTCACCTTGAACCCGCCCTGTTCAAACCAACGTTTGAGCTTGGTCGAGGTTGGTCGATTTAACAGGTCGACGATGACGCACGTGCCCACCGAGGCGGTCTCCGCCGCGTGCCGGTCGGCGACTGGCGGGGGCGAGGGTGGGAGTCGCTCCGCCGCGGCGTCCTGGAGCCGGCGCGCGGCCGCGCTACGCAGCCTCGGCGCCGCCTCGGTGGCCGCTGCTGGGTGCAGCCTCGGTACCCAGCGGGGGGACCACAGCCCGGGTACCCCGGGGCCGGTCTCGCTGGCCAGCCATCCCCGACCGATCCGGTGCCGCGGTGCCCGTCCGAGGCAGGATTGGCCCCCCAGCCACGGGTGGGCGCGGGGGCGCCGCCTCGGCGCGTGTCCAGGAACGAGCCTTGCGCCGGTTCGCCCCCCCTGGCCCTGGCGACCTCCGTGGCTCGGCGCCACGCGCGGTCCACCTCGTTCATTCGGCGCAAGTCTTGTACTCGCACTCCCAGTTGGTACCAAAAAAAATAGTCGATGCGAGTGAGCTCGCTGCGCTCGTTGTGCGCTCGCTGCGCTCGCTGGTTGCACGCGCGGCCAGAAGTTTGCGTTCTGGGCTAGACTCGAGTGGGGCGCGCCCCAGCCTGGCGCGCGCCTGGGCCCACGCGGCCAGGACGCTGGGTGCGCGCGCCTGGGACCAAGCGGCCAGGGGTGCGCGCCTTGTCCGAGTTCGACCAAGGTCCGAGCTCGCCGAGCGAAGCGAGCGCCGAGCGAAGCAAGCGCCGAGCGAAGCGAGCGCCGAGCGAAGCGAGCGCCGAGCGAAGCGAGCGCCGAGGGTGTGGCACCCCCGCGACAGGTCCCGTGCGTGCAATGCGACCGAGGGGCAAGCGCGCGCCACGGTGCGGCGTGGGGTGTCCAAGTGGGGGGTTACCCCCGGGTTCAACCTTGGTCGAGCTCGGACCTGGGTCGGTGCCACACCTTGGTCGAGCTCGGACCTTGGTCGGTGTGCACACCTTGGTCGATGTCGATCTTTGGTCAGTGCGCACACCTTGGTCGGGCGCACACCTTGGTCGGGCGCACACCTTGGTCGGGCGCACACCTTGGTCGGGCGCACACCTTGGTCGGGCGCACACTTTGGTCGGGCGCACACCTTGGTCGGGCGCACACCTTGGTCGGGCGCACACCTTGGTCGGGCGCACGCCTTGGTCGAGCTCGGACCACGGTCGGTGCGCACGCCTTGGTCGAGCACGTACCTTGTTTGGTGCGCACACCTTGGTAGAGCTCGGACCTGGGTCGGTGCGCACACCTTGGTCGGTGCGCACACCTTGGTCGAGCTCGCTTCGATCGGCGCTCGCTTCGCTCGGTGCTCGCTTCGCTCGGCGGTCGCTTCGCTCGGCGCTCGCTTCGCTCGGCGCTCGCTCCGCTCGGAGCTCGCTCCGCTCGGCGCTCGCTGCGCTCGGCGCTCGCTGCGCTCGGCGCTCGCTGCGCTCGGCGCTCGCTGCGCTCGGCGCTCGCAACACGCGGCGCTCGCTTCGCTCGGCGCTCGCAACACGCGGCGCTCGCCGCGCTCGCCGCAGGGGTGCGGCGTGCACCGGGGTGCCTGCGTGCGCGGTCCACAGCCCCCATGCTTGGGCGGCACCGAGCGCGTTCAACTGGATGGACAAGGGGTCACTGAATCTGGAGCCATCGAGTTGTTAATCGGCCCACCTGACAAGACCGCGGTCGCATGCGTCTCCTGGAGCAGGCGGCCTTCGAGTTCCGCGAGTCGGACTTCCCCGTCGACGCGCAGAACCCATGCTCCCTGCTGGCCGGTGAGCCGGCCGAAGGGCGTCCGGTGCGGATGCTGCGCGGGCCGAGCGGCCGGGCGTGGCGGGCGCAGCGCGCGGGCCACTCGTTCACCGTGACAGTCGAGGACGGGCACGCCGAAGTGCTCTCGCGCGTGCTGCGGCAATGCTCCCGCCTGCCGCTCCCCTACCTGGCCGCGCTCGAGATTGTGTCCGAGGCGGGCGAGGACGGGTTGGCGCTCTACCAGTCGCTCGGTGGCGCCGCCGGGCACGGCGGCGAGCACTACCTGAACGTGATCAACTCGTCGCTCCCCCTGCTGTTGCACGAGTTTGGCCACGCCATCGAGCAGCAGGCGCGGAACCACGGCAACGCCGGCTTTCTCGACGAGTGGGCGAAGGCCATCGGCGCCGACGCGGTGGACGTGTCCGCGTATGCGCTGCACAATGCATGGGAGGACTGCGCCGAGTTCAGCCTCCTCTACGCGATCGCGTCGACGCGCGGCGCCCTCGAGCAACTGGGCGGGCACTCGCCCAAGTGGCTCCGGCTGTGGAGCTGGGCACTTGAGCAGGTCAACGGCCCGCTCCACCCGGAGGCCCTGGCCACCGAAGCGGCCCGGCCCCGGCTGGAGGCCCTGGCCACCGAAGCGGCCCGCCTGGAGGCCCTGGCCACCGAAGCGGCTCGCCTGGAGGCCCTGGCCACCGAAGCGGCTCGCCTGGAGGCCCTGGCCACTGAAGCGGCTCGCCTGGAGGCCCTGGCGACCGAAGCGGCTCACATGGAAGCCCTGGCCACCGAAGCGGCCCGGCCCCGGCTGGAGGCCCTGGCCACCGAAGCGGCCCGGCCCCGGCTGGAGGCCCTGGCCACCGAAGCGGCTCGCCTGGAGGCCCTGGCCGCAGACGCGGCCCGCCTGGCCAACGCAGCGGCCACCCCAACGGCCCGAGCAGCGGCGGAGCAGCCGGTGGCCAGGGCGCGAGCGCGAGCTCCGCCGCCGACGGCCGCCCTCGCAGTCCTCGCGCTCGCCCTGCTCATCGCCCTGCTCATCGCCCTCGTTGCAAGCCGATCCAAGTAGCCGTGCAAAGCGCGCGCACACCCAGATTGGAGCGCGTGCACCGCCCAGATTGGAGCGCGTGCGCCGCCCCCCCCCCCCCCCCCGGAAACCGTGCCGTCGCCGCGGGGTTCAACTTTGGCCCGGTGGATAGTCCGCACCAGCGGCAAAGAATGCGCTGGTACCGATGGAACCCGTTCCGCGCGGAGACGCGAGCGTCGCTCATCGTCGGGGGCATCCATGGTACAGGGGCAACCCCGGAGGACGGCGCATTCGCGCTGGAGGGGGCGCCGTGCCCAACTGCAACGGACTTCCATACTATCTTCGCCAAGATTGCTGGGGCCGTAGCGACCACGCTGGCCGTGACTCGGAAGGCCGTCGTCCGCACCCACGACACCTCGTACCTAGCTCGACTTGCCGCGCTTGCCACGCTCTTCGCTCGCGTGGAGGCCGGTCTATTTGGCCTCATGAACCTGTTCATTGAGTCGAGTGAAGCGCAGGCAGAGACGGGCAAGACGCCCCGCTCCACGGTGAATTTACAGCACTTTGCGATCTGCGCAATGGTAATACGCCCCGCCCCCGCGCCCGTACTGGGTGACCCCGAACCCTCTCGGTGGGTTCATGTGCGGGTGCACGTGCCGTGGGTAGCGCACACTGACGGTGCGGTGCATTGCCGTGTGCAGGAAGGAGGCTTCGGTGTTGGTGACACGGCTCTGCGGGCGGCATCGCAGTCGGCGCCCCTATCGAGTGTTGTTCCACCTGGCTCCCGTTCGGGTACAGGCGGAGGGGGGCCGTCTGGTGGATGACGCCACTCTGCGCGTGCAGACATATTTCAGCGCATTGCTGATTGAGCATGGGCTCTCTGTGACGGGCCTGCGCGTGCCGCCGGTCATGAGCTCCCGGTGAGGGGCCCGCGCAGGCCGCGGTGCGGTGTGTGCTCCACCTGCCAAGGTCGATGTGTGCGCCGCGAACACCCGGCCGCTGGGGCCCAGGCGCGCGCACCCGTGCCTTTGGGTTGCGCCTGGCTGCGCTCGCTGCGCTCGCTGCGCTCGCTGCGCTTGGCGCTCGGTCAGTCCTTGGCGCGCCCCACTCGAGCCTAGTCGACAACTCTAGCTCCTGGCCACACACGCACTTGTGCCCATTGGTCGTGCACGCACACCCCTGGTCGCACCTGCCCCCCTGGCCACGCGCGCTCCTGGTCGCACCTGCACCACTGGCCACGCGCGCACCCGTGCCTTGGGTTGTACCTGGCTGCGCTCGCTGCGCTCGCTGCGTTTGCTGCGCTCGCTGCGCTCGGCGCTCGGCGCTCGGCGCTCGGCGCGCCCCACTCGAGTCTAGTCCACACCTCTGGCTACTGGCCCGGGGTGCAGGGTTGACCAGGAGTGCGCGTGCGCGACCCAGTGGCACGAGTGCATGTGCGGCCAGGAGCTAGTGGGGGCACGCACAGGACTGGCCAACCGCCGAGCGCAGCGAGCGCAGCCCGGAGCACCCCAAGGCACGGTTGCGCGCGCCTGGGCCCCAGCGGCCAGGGGTGCAGGTGCGACCAGGAGTGTGCCTGTACGACCCAGGGGCACGGGTGCGGGTGCCGCCAGGCGCCAGAGTTGGGTTCCCCGGGGCGCGGTGCACCCCCCCCCCCAAAAAAAAAGTAACCGGGGAGAGCAGGCCCATGGTTCCAGCCTGGAGCCCTCCAGACTGGCCGAGCGAGCAGAGCCCAAGGGTGCTGAACCCGCGCGGCCCGCCCGACCCGCGCGACCCACTCGACCTGCCCGACCCGCGCGACCTGCCCGACCCGCGCGACCCCCCCAACCTGCCCAACCTGCCCGACCTGCCCGGCGCTTGGGGGGTGTACACCGGCATGGCGGTGCTCGTCGGGGTGGCGCTGCTCCTTTAGCTCGTCGTTGGCCTGCTGACGCTGGCGAGGCGGCGGGAGCAGGACCGACGCATCCAGACACTCCTCTCAACGGTGGGTGACCAGGACACCCGCACCGCCATGCAGATTGAAGAACTGCAGCGGCAACGCACTGCCGATGCGTACCGACGCGCCTGAGCGTGGTTTCACGGGCGGCCCAGGCACCGCCGTCAACGCCACACCGCCACCCTTGGCCCAACTCGGGTTGACGAGGCGCGGTGCCAACGCTCGGGTCCAGGGGTCCACGGGGCGCGGCGCCACCCTAGGGTCCAACGGCGGGGTCCACCCGGCGCGGTGCCACGGTCGGTCTCGCTGGGCCGTGCGCGCACACTCCTGGCCGCACGTGCACCCCTGGCCACGCGCGCACCCGTGCCTTGGGTTGCACCTGGCTGCGCTTGCTGCGCTTGGCGCTCGGTGAGCCCTTGGTGCGCCCCACGCGAGTCTAGTCCACAACTCTAGCTCCTGGCCACACACAGCCGTGCCCCATGGCCGCGCACGCACACTCCTGGGCGCACCTGCACCCCTATCCAAGCGCGCAAACGGGCCTTGGGTTGCACCTGGCTGCGCTCGCTGCGCTCGCTGCGCTCCTCTGGGCGTTCACGGCCAGTCAGCCTGGGCAGGCCTTTTTGGTTCGAATTGTAATAGAGTGTGAACCCGCGATGCAAGTCACCCGCAACCTCCTCAAATGGGCGCTGACACTCATCGCGGTGTCACTCGGCGTCTCCGTTGTGCCTGCGACCCTGATGTACGCGTACATACAAGACGTGCGTCACAAGGGATACTGTGCCTGAACGGTGTGTCGGTCCCGGCCCGCCTCGAGCACCTCGGCCACTCGGTCACGACGCGCCTCCTGAAGGGGACCCCTCGGACACACCTCGGCCACGCCACACCTCCTCCGTTCTGCAGCGCGGCACCCTGCTCGCCCGCGCGCCCGGCGAGCCGTGCGGACTGGCGGTCCTGCCGTGCAGAGGGCTCTGCCTGGGGCGAGTGGTGCACGCGCACGCGCGTCGTCGGGATGCCGACGCCCACCGGCCCAGCGTTGTCGTGACGGCTTCAGGAGGTGTGGCCGAGGCGTCCGTGTTGTGCCGTGCCCGAGTTGTGGTCGAGGTGTCCGGGCTGCGCTTGCTGCGCTCGGCGCTTGGCCAGTCCTTGGCGCGCCCCACTCGAGTCTAGTCCACACCTCTAGCTCCTGGCCGCAGACGCACCGGTGCCTTGGGTTGCACCTGGCTGCGCTGGCTGCGCTCGCTGCGCTCGGCGCTTGGCCAGTCCTTGGCGCGCCCCACTCGAGTCTAGTCCACGGCTCTAGCTATTGGCTACGCGTGCACCCGTGCCTTGGGTTGCACCTGGCTGCGCTCGCTGTGCTCGGCGCTTGGTCCGTCCTTGGCGCGCCCCTCTCGAGTCGAGGCCCCAACTCTAGCTCCTGGCCGCAGACGCACCCATGCCCATGGCCCGTGCACGCACACTCCGCACCCCTGGCCAATTGAGCCCAGGCGCCTGGGCGCGCACCGGGTGGGCTCTGGGCGCCCTAGGCGCCCAGGGTGCCCATTTTAGCAGCTCGAGGTGCCCCGCCCCCGGCCGCTCGGGCCCGGGCGCCCCAGCACGTCCATTCGCCCCACCGGGCGGGTGGGGTTACGCAGGGCCCATGGCACCCCCATTCATAGTTTGTTGAAGGGCATGCACAGTACTGGACAACTTGCTGATCTCTTCCCGCATAGAAATGACGGAGTGCTGTGTGGCGAGTGTTTCCATGTCGGTCTTGCGATTCACAGCTTCCAGAAATGTAGGTGCGCAGATGTGAATGTCAAAGTGACGGTTCGACATGGGGGTGCAGCTCGCGCCCGGTTGCAACGGTTGCACGTCTTGCCCTCGCGCGCTCGCGAGCTCGATATCAACAAGAGCTGGGGGTGCACAGACATACGTGGTCATCCCATCCACCTGGATTCCCCACTCTCCCCCTGGAATCGGTGTGGTCACTCCGCTAGTATGTTCCACGCCAGAGATTGTGCGGCACAGAAAATCACCCGTTTGCACCTTGTTCGTCGAGTAGAGGGAGAGGAGCCGCTGCATCTGTTGGGCCTGCACCGCCTGCGCCTGCACCCGGGCGGCCAGTTCCGCCGCATGCGCCCGTTCCGCCGCCAGCTCCGCTGCCCATCCTTCCGGTGCCAGTGGCGGCGGTGCCTGCAGTTGTTGGGTCTGCACCGCCTGTGCCGCCGCCGCCTGCCCCTGCACCCGAGCAGCCAGTTCCGCCGCAGCATCATTCTTGTAGTCCATTGCCCCCTTCAATGCCTGAGCCTCCGTCCAAAACCCTAGCCCTGACCCAATCGGCCCGGTCTTGGTGCAGTTCTGGACACCATTCGACGCCTTGACCGCGCATCCAATGAGAGCGTCTCCACTGCCGCCAGGGAAGGCGAGACGGCTGCACAGCGTCTGCTCCTGCTCGCTCAGGCCCGTGGTTCGACCCCAGCCCCCAAAGGGCGTCGCACAGAACCGGTTGTGGTCGAGCTTGATCATCATGGGGTCATCCTGGGAGTTGAGCAGCGCGACGACATCACTGACGTTCCCGGGAGCGAGCATGTGTGGATGTCTACCCACCGTGAAAAAAGGGTTGCAGTGTCGACAGTGTGTCCGAGGCGGGTCGTGTCCGAGGAGCGCGGGGCGACACGGCACCACACGTACACATACGCACCGCCACACCGCTCGGGTGCGCGGCGGCGACGGGCGGCAGGCGCGTCCGGCTGCTATTCGCGGCGGTCGTGGCGGCAGTCGGGCATCAGTTCGTCCAGAACAATTGATGCACACCGACTTGGACCTTTCCGTTTTCTTTCCAAGGCTGGAACGAATTGGCCACAGGCAGGTACTTGCCGACGCGGAGCAACTGAAGGGCCCCGATATCGTCCCCATTCTCAAATTTTTGGACGAGCTCCGCTCGTACATCTTCGTCGTCGCCGTCTCCCGACAGGGCGAGCGCTGCGAGCAGCTGGTAGAACGTGAAGACGTCTGCTGCCACGTCTTTGATGAGTGGCTGTGTGAGCTTCTCTACGATCAGCGATGCGACTTTGTCCTTTGCAGGGGCAGCTGGTCCGCGCGAGGACTTGGCGCGTCTCTTGGCAGTCGGCACTTCGATCTTGAACATCGGCAGCTGGACGATACCAGCATCCGACTGGATCTCCTGCACCCACACAATGAGTGTGTTGCCTCCGGCAATGCCGCTAAAATCAAGCGCCTGTAACGCATCATGCACCTGCTCCACGTTCATGGACTTGATCGGCATCGTGGATCGCGAACTCGGACAGCGCCGGGGCACTGCAGCTGGCAAGAAGTGGGCCACGGGTTAGGGTTCAGGGGTACCCCTAACCCGGTACCCCAACTCGGAATCTGGCAGCGCCAACAACCAGGGCCTGGGCGACCAGCGGCGCGGGGCGTGCACAGGGTTCGAGGGTGTATGCGGCCAGGGGTGCGGGCCCGGGCCTGGGCCACGGGGTGCGGCCATAGGGTGCGGCCACAGGGTGCGGCCACGGGGTGCGGCCACAGGGTGCGGCCACGGGGTGCGGCCACGGGGTGCGGCCACGTGCGGCCACGCGCGGCCACGTGCGGCCACGTGCGGCCACGGGCGGCCACGTGCGGCCACGGGCGGCCACGGGGTGCGGCCGCTCGGTAACCCATTTGGTTGGTCAGGGCGACCGCGCCCCGACCACGCGCAGGCACGCCAGGTACGTCCAGGCAAGGTGCGCACTCACTTTCTGGTCCGAACGAGGAGCCGCCCGTTCAGGGCTCTTGTCCAGCCGCGCGAATGTGCGCTCGACCACATTGCGCCCCAAGTGCGTCCTCGTGTGCACCCGGCAACCCGGTAGTCACCGCGGATCGCCGTTCGCACCCTCGTGTCGAAATATGTTGACTTCGACAAGGCATGAAGGCGGCCCCGGCGGTGCCCCAGTGGGCACAGGCGCTGGAGCTATCGGTCCCGTTCGTCTCGCTCACAGCAATTCTGGTCGCCTTCCGCCCCATGCGGAGCGCGCTCTGGGACTGGCGCGACGACGACTAGACCGTGACACGGGGCATTGTGGTCAGCTCCACCGTCGCGGCGTGGGTTGGACTGGTCAACCTCACGTTTGGTGTGCCGCTCACCGGGGCCAATGCGTTGGTGCTATACAGCACCTCGACAAACGCAGTGTCGCTCGTCATGGATGAGTTGTTGTCGCGCGGCACCGGCCTGCGCGTGTTGCACGAGAGCGGGTATGGCGCCGCGGTGCGTGCGGCCACGCGGCGACTGGGGACAGCGCGATTCGTCAAGACACAACTTCTCGGTCTGCTCGACCTCTTCGTCACGCTCAGCCTGAGCCTCGTTGCCGCGCAGTCCATCACGCCCGACCGCGCCAGGCAACGCAACTGGCGCATGGCCCTGCTATGGCCGTCTCGTCGAGCGCGTTCATTGCCCACGGCAACTTGCTGCGCCTGACGTGGGCGCGGCAGAGCGACACCTCGATGGTGTCGGTGGCGACTTCCTTGGCCGCCACGCTCTTCCTCGCGACGCACCTGTCGGCCGACGCGACCCCGTCCATGGGCGCGGACGTAACCTCGAGTGGCCCGGTGCGTGCATCGTTGGTCGCGACGGCCCTCGCGCTGGCGACACTGAGCGCGATGTCACACGAGCCCCCCGCCAGCTCGCCCGGCGCGGCGCCACGCGCACCCGGCGCTGCGGCCGCGACCGGCCTGGTACTCCTCCTCGGCGGCTTGGTTGCCGGGGCCACCAAGCTCTGCTCGCCGTCGATTTCGGTGGCACGTGCCCTTGGGGTGGGTGGCACAGTGGTCCTGCCGCTGCTGGCCGCGCCGTTGATCGGGCGCGCCGCTGGCTGAGCGCGTGCTGAGGGGTGAACACGCGCGCGCGTTCCGGCGCGCGGCGCTCAGCGTGGGCTGGCTGCCGCACCCGCCGCAACTGCCGCCGAGTGCGCTGACCGACGGCCCAGTGGGTGCGCTACGGGTGCCGGCGTCGACCAGTCGCAGCTGTGGCTCCCCGCCGCGGCCTCCCGGAGCCGCCGCCTCAGCCCGCTCAGCAGCGCCGCGACCACCCCAAGGCACACCACGGCGAGAACCGGCACTGCGGCAGAGTTGCACGCGTACAAGGCGCGCCAGCCGTGCACCGAGTGGCCCAGGCCGAGCCGGCCCATCAAGGCATGCACGAGCCGGGCCACCTCCCGGTCGACTCGGCCCACCAGCCCGCCGAGGCACACGAAGCACCAGGTGCCCGAATTGGCCGTCACCGGAAAGGTCTGCACCACGAGCGGCCGGTCGAGGGTGAAGCAGCGCGGCAGCTTGGCCAGGAAGCCGCCGTCGATGTGCATCGGCAGCCGGTGCGCCGCGCGCCGGAGCAGCTCGTCGCGGGCTCGAGGGGACCAGATGACCGCCTGCGCCATGCCCCAGTGGTGCACAAACGTCCGGTGGCGGCTACCCCACCCGTCGGGGCGGAAGGGGCCGATCGAACCGAGCGAGTAGACGTCAAACTCGCGCGTGGCGAGAAATTCGTCGACGAGCCCAAAGTCGGCGTCGGTCGCGCCGGGCATGAGCTGGGCGTCGTCCTCCAGGATGAGCACGTTGCCCATGCCCCGGGTCCAGCGCGCCACCTCGGCGTAGGCGTACGTGAGGTCATACGCGGTGTTGGTTACTTGCGGCTTGTGGCAGGCGCGGTAGCCGCGGTTGATCTGCAGCAGCGTCCGCGCGCACAGCCGGTGCAGCGGGCAGTCGGCGCGCTGCAGCGGGGGCAGCCGCGGAGACCCGTGCATCGTGAGCACGACCGCGCACTCGACCCGCGGCAGCAGCGGCCGCCCCGCCGGGTCCCCCGGCGCCGGCGCCAGCGCCGGCTCGAGCCAGTAGCAGCCGGGCTCCGTCATCCTTGCCAACCGCCGCATAAATTCAAGGCGAGCCCCGGGATCGCGGGGTTCCCTGGGCCCGGCGCCCACGCCCACGAGACCTTCGAGGGGGGAGCGGCCGAGGCCGCGCCCATGGACACCGCGCCCATGGTCGCCGCGCCCGTGGACGCCGCGCCAGAGGACGCCGCGCCAGAGGACGCCGCGCCTTGGGGTGTCGTCTCCGCGCCCGTGGACGCTGCGCCCATGTGGAGCCTGTCCCAAAGAAGGTGAGTCTCAATGGGAGTGTTGTCGCTGCCCTGGGGGAGGGGGTTGGGTACGCGCCCCCGAGGGTTCCAACGCACCCCACGGGTGGGCCCAAGGCTGGGTCGAGTGCGCCCGTTGCAGAGATTCTGCTCGGGGCTGCGCGCCCGCTCGACTGCAGCGCAGCCGCCGCCGCAGCGCCACGGCCACCCCAAGGCACACCACGAGGCACACCACGGCGAGAACCGGCACTGCGGCAGAGTTGCACGCGTACAGGGCGCGCCAGCCGTGCACCGAGTGGCCCAGGCCGAGCCGGCCCAGCCCCGCGTGGTACAGCCGGGCCAGCGCCCGGTCGACTCGGCCCACAGGCCCGCCGGTGCACAGGAAGCACCAGTTCGCCGAGTTGGCCGTCGCTGGGAAGGTCTGCACCACGAGCGGCCGGTCGAGGGTGAAGCAGTGCGGCAGCTGGGCCAGGAAGCCGAGGTCGATGTGCATCGGCAGCCGGTGCGCCGCGCGCCGGAGCAGCTCGTCGCGGGCGCGCGGCAACCAGATGATGGCCTGCGTAATGCCCCACGTGTGCACAAACCTTCGGTGGCGGCTACCCCAGTGCTCGGGGCGGAAGGGGCCCATCAAGCCGAGCGAGTAAACGTCAAACTTGCGCGTGGCAACAAACTCGTCGACGAGCCCAAAGTCGGCGTCGGTCGCGCCGGGCATGAGCTGGGCGTCGTCCTCCAGGATGAGCACGTTGCCCATGCCCCGGGTCCAGCGCGCCACCTCGGCGTAGGCGTGCGTGAGGTCGTAGGCGGTGTTGGTTACTTGCGTCTTGGGGCAGGCGCGGTAGCCGCGGTTGATCTGCAGCAGCGTCCGCGCGCACAGCCGGTGCAGCGGGCAGTCGGCGCGCTGCAGCGGGGGCAGCCGCTGAGACCCGTGCATCGTGAGCACGACCGCGCACTCGACCCGCGGCAGCAGCGGCCGCCCCGCCGGGTCCCCCGGCGCCGGCGCCGGCGCCGGCGCCGGCTCGAGCCAGTAGCAGCCGGGCTCCGCCATCCTTGCCAACCGCCGCATAGAATCGGGGCCAGCGGCGCTCACCCCGACGCCGCGCCGTAAAAGGTGAGCGCCACCGCCCAGCTGTAGAGCCGGGAGAGCGGGCCCGCGCGCGGCGCGCACACGTCGCAGTACAGCACGTTGACCACCAGCCGAGTGCCCGGCCCCAGCCGCCTGCGCACGCGGTGGCGCAGCAGGTCAGCGCGGAAGAGCACCATCTCGTTGACGGCCACGTGCACCGGCACGCCGGCCACCTCGAGCTGCGCGTCGCCGTCGTCCTCCACCACGTAGATCCCGGCCCAGCGCGAGCCCAGGTAGACGTTGCCGTCCAGGTGTTCGTCGATGCCGTCGCCCGGTTCCGAGTAGCGCAGCGCACTGAGCTCGCTGGCGTCGGTCCGGGGCACCGTCTGCAGGTGCGAGCCGCAGGCCGCCTGGATGCGGGCGGTGAGCGCCGCGCCCCGGAACGCGCGCACCACGCACCCCAGCGCCGGCTGCGCCTCGGCCTTGACGGCCAAGGAGAGCGCCGCGCCGCTGCGGGTGGGCCCGCTGATGCGGTAGAACTGGCCCGCGGCGCGCGCCGCGCCGAGCGCCGCGACGATCTCGGCGTGCACGGCCGGTGGCAGCGCATCCGGCACGCGGACCACCGGCGGCCGGTCTGCGCAATCGGGGTCGGCCAGTCGGGTCCCCAGGGCCGTCTCTTGGCGGGCCTGCCGCGCGAGGAGGGCGATGGCCACCAGCACCACAGCGAGGACGGACACGGCCACCGCGCCTCGGCGCCGTGCCGACGAGCGCCAGGCGCGGCAGGCCACCGACCGGTCGCACTCTGGCTCCCCCATGTTTGCTGGGCTGGGCAAACATAATTGATGGAGCGTGGGTCTGCAATGGCCCATGCCGAGGGGGGGGGAGGGGGGGGGTCTGGGCGCCTCGCACCACCTCGGGCACCTCGGACACCGCGACCACAACTCGGTCAACGACACACCTCGGACACCTCGACCCCAACTCGGCCGCGGCACGGCCACACCTTGGTCCACGGCACACCCCCGGGGGGGGGGGGTACCCCTACCCCTGGGTCAGGGCTCGAACGTGCGCGTTCCGGACAGACACTCGGCACGCGGGCACCGCGCCGGCACGGATGTCGCGTGCCAAGGCCACGGTGGTGCAGCACCCGGCCCTCGAGCTCCGGCGCGCCACCGCCCCTGTGCAAGCCACCTCTACCCAAAAAAAACTCGCACTAGACCAAGTCCCACCATGGCGACGTCCACGCCATGGAGGCCCAGCGCGGATTGGCAGCTCTCCGCGACGAGGCCGGTGTCCACAGCGACCCTCGCGGCCATCGACTCGGCGAGGGGGTCGATCCACCAACCGTCAGAGCGCGACCTGTCCGAGACGGTGCACGAGCTCTTGCACGGGCTTCAGGGCACCGTGCTCGTCGCCGGCGGGGCCCGCCACATCTACCTATTGGAAAAGCGCACCACGGAGCCGCTTGTCGCACTGGTGGACGAGCACAAGGGCCGGTTCAGGCGGGTGCTCCTGGCCCAGCTACCCTGCCCCTGGTTGGAGCTCCGCCAGCAGTTCCTTCCGGCCACGCGGACAAACTTCGGGGTTTCGCTCCACCCGGCGCCAGGGGGGCAGCCCGTGGAGGTAGAGACGAGCCAAGAGAAGGCCTTCCGCAGACGGTTCATCGTGCTTGGCGACGTCGCGAGCGATGCGCTGGGGATGCTCCGCCTGCGCACCCCGTGCGCAGAACTGGTCACGTACACGCTGTGCCCGGTGGACTGGCTGTGGAGCCCGCAGCAGGTCGCCGTGGAGAACGCGCATGTGCTGCAGGTGAACCACGAGGGCCAGTACGACGCGTGGCTGCAGCGCATCACCGACCCCATGCTGCACGACGCGTTTGTGGCGCGCGAGCACGAGTTGCAAGGCCGGGTGCGCGAGTGCACGCACACCCCGATGTTTACGGCCATCGGGCTGCCGTTGATCGAGGGCATCGGGGCCCCGAACCCGGTTCTGGTGCACCGGGCCGGCGGGGCGCAGGAGGCGATGCTCCTCGCCCCGTGCGAGGGGGGGGGTCGGGCCGCGC
>Ga0209491_10003714_pt1 | contig 24735 bp, 24 predicted proteins | sample BON02_FD_187213 | JGI IMG/M metagenome (GOLD analysis project Ga0209491, IMG submission 187213) | Freshwater microbial communities from Lake Bonney liftoff mats and glacier meltwater in Antarctica - BON-02 (SPAdes) (version 2) | ecosystem: Environmental > Aquatic > Freshwater > Ice > Glacier...
TTTTCTGGTCATGCTTTTGCTTTTTGGACATTCTCAGAATGTCCAAAAAATATTACAACCTATTAATAATGATTCAATTTTAACACTTATATGACTTATTTATTTTCCTACTTAAAGAATGATATAGTCAGATATATCTCTTTATTTCATATTTTGGTTTCTCTGGCTACGACATGGATTACTTTCGGATAATAAACTTCACGGTCATTTCCTGCGAGTGTATGACGATGGATATCCAAACATTTTTGTGAGAAATCAGAATTACAATCTTTATAATCTGGGTTCTCTTGTTTCCATTCTGCTAACTTTCCCATACTTCTATAGGAAACGGTTTGTATGGCTTTTTGTAGTTTTTCGTCATCTTGTTGTTTGGTCCATATATTATCGTCTTTTATGTACATGGTTTCTCGTTTTGCATCCGTACAGTGAATCGGGCGCTCATTGATTCCGATTTGTTTCAAGTTGTCTATAAATATTTTAGAGATCCCGCTTACAAAACCTAATTGGGCATTGTTCTCCAAGTCTTCATAAGAAATGTTAATATTCTTTATGAAATCCGAAAAGTTGATCGCATCCTTACATGTTTCATTAAGGAAAACGTTGATATTGAACCGCTGATTATTGTTATTAGTCGTTTGATTGATAATAGTGGATTTACCATTGTCTTTGTTGTGTGTCATCAAGATATCCATCAGTTCTCTATTTTGTAGTAATATATCACGTAGAAATATATTTGTATTAGCATCTACTATATTTACTTCACAACATTTTTTTTCGTGGTACCACAAGCTATTACGAGCTGTATATTCTTTGTTACATCGATAACATGTGAATTTTGAAGCGGCGACTTTTGGCGACATTTTTGTTCTATTTGTTCTATATTGATGTTTACGTGTGAGAACATGTTTACTCAGGTCGGATTGTTTACAGCATATATAGTTACATAAATCACATTTAAAATTTTCGGCGACTTTTGGCGACATTTTTGTTCTAAATGTTCTATAATTATAGAACACAAAAAGTCGCCAAATATTTAATATAAAAAATATTATGCTAACAATATTTCCAATGCTTATTTAGTTTTTACATCATAATGGTAAGAAGTGTATTTTACGCGGTTTTTTTGGTCATGCTTTTACTTTTCGGACATTCTGAAAATGTCCAAAAAATATTACAACCTATTAATAATGATTATGTTTCAACATTTATATGACTTATTGATTTTACTATTTAAAGAATGATATATTCAGATCATGTCTTCTGTTATGACGGAGTTTGTAAACTTATCTTATAGCCCTTTGTAGTTTTCTTTCGCTGTAGTTGCTTAGATGGTTCTAGATGAATTGAATCGTGACATTTCTCACATACTGACATCAAATTTGCTGGATGATTTTTATGAAATGTACCAATGAATCCATCCTCATTTGCATGCTTCTGTTGAAATATATGATGGGTTTCATCAGAAATTGTTTTCTTACACATCTCACAAAATCCACGGACTTTCTTCGCATTATAAACGGTAGTATTATGGGATAATTCGCCTTGGTTTTCGGGAAAATACTTATTTCGGATATCATATGCGGATTTCATAAAATCATCATCCAAATAAAGGGATTTACACACTTCAAGACCATACATGCGATTTCCCGGACCCATCTTCAATTTACGATCATAAACGAGACAATCATTCTCTCTGTCAAATGTCACTGTCATATGCGCCAATACCATTGCATCCAATTGTTTGACTTCCGTAAATTTAATAATTTCATGAAAATGTGTTGCAAAAATAAACGATACTTGTTTTGTATGCAATTGCATTAAAGCGGCTACGAAAATACTGAGCGCCGACTCAGTTTCAGTTCCCGAACAAACTTCATCACCGAGAACCAAACTATTATCATCTGCCATTTTCAATATAATTCGCAATTCGGACATTTCTACAGCAAATGTGCTGAGTCCTTTGAATAGATTGTCATTTCCCAATATACGGGAATATATTGCAGTGTATGGTTTATATACGAATTTGGAACACGGAACGTACATACCACATTGCGCCATAATGACTGCTATACCTAGTGCACGAATAAGACTAGTTTTTCCAACTGCATTGGTCCCATAAAGCAACATTCCATCCCGATTTTGACAACCAATATGAATGTCGTTGGTAACATATAGTTCATTCGTTTGAATATGTTCTATGAGACAGTGTCGCAGACCCTCGGTATCAACAAATGATTTGGATGCATCATCGCGAATGGATGGGCGACAATAATTGTAAGTTTTCGCGATATATGCTTTCGATTGTATTACATCGGCACGTGCAACATATTTCGCAAGGATTTCCATTTTATTGTACCATAGGTTATCAAGAGACACTAAAAATTGCGAATATGCGATTGTTATTTGTGCGTCGATTTCAGCATTTAACTTGTAAATGTCCTTTACAATTTTATTAAGAATCGGAATGTCAATTTCATCCGTATTTGCCGATACACTTATAAATTTGACATCTGATAATTTAAATAATGGGACTTCCATAGTTGGGTTTTCTAATGCAATAGCCTTTTTACACATTGCTGCGCGTTTCTTAGTTAATTGTAAACTCACTCCAGATTTTTCTGTCTCATGTTTCTTTACATATTCAGTTGTGTCGCCTTCTTTCCCGATAAGTTTGTTAAAATACGATTGAATGTCATTAAGAATCTGATTGTTTTTATGCTGTAGTTCGATCATTTTATCTAATTCGGATGATATTCCCGTTTGCATAATGTTTCGTTCGAATGATTGCATAGACTGAACGTTCTTACATAATTCAATATTAAGATTGGTCTCAATGAACTCGCATAAATCAGAACAAATTTCCCCAATATAGTTAGAATCAGTTAAATATATACACATTTCAGGGTTCTCACATATAGATGAATGAAGGTGTTGGATTATTCGCACACTATCATGTAGATGTGAGACTGACATTGGATATAGTTTGCGTAAAACCAATTGACGAAGTATTTTCTCAATATCTCTAACAGAGGGTAATTGACTGCGGAATAAATCTACAATTTGATAATTGTTCAGGAACATATCTATAGCGGTATATTCAGTTTCCAACCATTTAACATTAAATGTAGGATTCGTTATTTGTTCGTGAAATAGGCGTTTACCCATTGGAGATCGGCATTTATTCATAAAATTTGATACAGATATTGTACCACCGATCATATTTAATTGCGACAATGTATGATTTGCGAGAACCATTCTATCGCTCGTATTATTAAATAATGGAATGGAAATTTTGTGTATGAGTCCTGGATTATGTTCTTGTATGAAATCCGTCAAATAACAGAATGATTGGGTCGCCATAGCGCACGTATTAAATTCGGTACACATAGAATGAGACTCTTCACCAAACAATTTAGTAAGAATGTGTCGAATATATGTTTGCTTCGCACAGTTAGTCGCCTTTTCGCAAAGAGAACTAATGCGGTGTATTGTAGTACATTGGATTCCCGCATATTGTATTACTGTATCTACTGTCGTCGCATCTAATGATGAAACAATAACAACTTCACTAGGGGAGAACACAGATATACAACGCTCCAATTCATCAAAAGTGGTTGGATTCATGTAGAATGGGCATTCATACTCAAAAATATAAGATTTTCCAGTAAAAATATTTACAACTGATATACCATATATAAGGTTCTCCTTATGTCCGCGAAATTGTTTTGTTTTATCCAACCAAATACACATAATATTATTAGTTATGTTGGGTGAACTATCAGTGTCACAAGAGATATATGTTCCAGGCGAATAAATAGCTTGAAGTATCCGTGTTATATTTTTACCGTTTTTCTCTTGAACGTAAACTACGGCTGTATATCCATTTTCCGTAAGTTTCGTGATGTATTTATCAAGTGTATAATCACGGAATCCAGCCATAACGACCGAGTCTTTTCCTACACATACTTTTTTATCCGAGGTATTCAATTGACACACATGACATGCATCATTCAATGAACTATCCGCTTTTTTTAAACCATACATTTCAAAAAAAGCACCGACTTGCATAAGGAGAATTGTCCTCACACCGTATTTTGCAGTATATTGTTGAGATAATTGCATATATTCATTTATTAGAGATGTTGGTTCAGAAGCCATTTCGTATAATAGTATACGTATTAATATCCTTATGTTGTTTACGATAATGTATATAGACACATTCTGTGGAATAATGAGATATACTAAGCAGTAATATGAAGATATTATTCACTATATTGAACGAATATTATCTAATCCGAAATTTGCAATTGGCTGCTGCGACATATTGTAATTTTAGTAATTGGGATTGCGTACATTGTGTTACGGGAATAACCGTCCAAGATGCGATTATCGGAGAAACAAATATAATAATCGCAAGTGATTCGATTCAAAACGCAACAGTATTTGCATTCCGTGGCAGTACTAATATAAATAACTGGATATCGAATTTCGAATTTGAGTTTGATTCTCCGTATCCAGATCCAGCGATAAAAGTTCATAAAGGTTTGCACCGAGAATATTTGAAATACAAGGATGCTATATTCCAGTATTTACCGACATTAGATACTAAAATTATTATTACGGGACATTCCAGTGGCGGTGCATTATCTATGTTTATGGCGTATGATATATACAAATCATACGATGTTACTGTATACACATATGGGAAACCACGAATTGGTAACAGTGCATTTGTAGATTCGGCGAAAGACATCGAACATTATCGGATTACACATCATAATGATATAGTGCCACATATACCTGAGGAATTATTAGGTTATCAACACACAGGTATAGAGATATGGTATTACGACGATAGTGATAAATACAAGATATGTAAAAATAACGAAGATCCTGAGTGTAGTAATAGTTGTGCACCAATACACTGTAACTCTATAAGCGACCACTTGTATTATATTGGTATGAACATAGGTAGCGATTACTGTTGATATTATGATTCACTATTGAAGTAATTATACAATAGATTATCTGGGTTGTAATTATGAATTTCGCCGCACATTAACATTGATGTCTCATACATCTTTCGGAGAACATCATTCGGTGCTATAGAACCAACCTTTATAAATCCATTTTTAATAAGATGTTTTTTAATATCGTATATAGGTGTTTGTTTTAACATTTGCGATTTGTTTGATATTTGATTTCGGATTGTCTTATTTGATATTAGAACAGATACTTTCGGAGTGTTTTTCGACTTACCTATTTTATAGGTTCTCCTGAGGGTCTTCCTACGTCGGGATGGTTGTTTTGGTTGATATACATCTGATATAGATAATGTGCTGTTCATTGCCTTAATCATATTGATTTTATCAAGATTAACATTAGATGAAGGCATTAATGAAGGTGGCAGTTGTAAACTAGATGGAGGCGGAAGTGGCGGTGGCGGAAGCGGAAGCGGAAGCGGAAGCGGTGGCAGTGGCAGTGGCGGAGCCGGAGAACCTATCGAAAGTGGTAATATGGGTTTAAAAACGGTAGCAGTGTTAGGATCGTTATTATATTGACGGCGTGTGTAGAGCGGTAATTTACCGCCCTTGAGACAACCATAAGTTGGCTGTGGTAAACGGAACGGCGCTCCAGTTGGTTTAATAATCGGTTCCAAATTATTAAATATAGGTAGATCTATGGTAGGCGACGGTAATATATCAAAATTCTTCAATGTTTTATTATGTGAAATTTTAGGTATATCATTTTTCTTGGCAATATCACTCAGATATTCAAGCGATTCTTTGAAATCGGATTTGAATTCTAGATCCAAAGGTTCTGTCGATTGCATTTTATTGTCTTGTTGATTTCGTATAAACTTCAGTAAATTGCGTTTGAGTGATTTATTGTTTGCCTTTGCTGGTGTGCGGACCTTTATTTTTTTTTCGTTAGTTGGTTCTCGTTTTCGACTAGTTTTATTTCTAGAGGGTATTTTCAACATTTCGAGATCTATATTAATTTTACGTGTATTTTCAGACATCTAACTAAATTATATGTGTAAATCTTTTTATATATATACACCTTTGAAGATTTAAATCCGCACAAAACAAATATAGCTAAACTATATAAATATTTTTCGCTATATTTAGTATCGTAATGGAGGATTATAAAGACAAAATTAAAGAATTAGAAGAAGAAAATGCTAAACTAAAAGAACATCTTAAAAAATATACAGCACCACCCAGCAGAAAAGAATGTCACCTAGATTTTGATGTTTATACCACCGAAGATTTAAAATGGCACGACCCGAAGGGTCGCCATTTCAAAACATTGACGGTATCCGACCATTGGAGAATGAAAATGTGCCATTTTCAATCTTCAATGGTTTAAAATGCATATTGATTGTATGTGAAAAATCAGCAAATGCTATATAGTCCATTGTGTTTTTCGCTTTTTGGACATCTAAATAATTTATAAAATTATCCATTTATTCCTTTTTAGAAGTGGGAAAACTTTATATTATTTTATTGTATTCATCTAATATAATTTTATTACTTTAGATAGTTTGTAATTTAAATGTATAGTATTGTATATAAAATGTTTAATTTTGGATTTTCCAGAAGACGAATATCAGGTACTATGGGTTTAGTATCACGAATTCTATCTCCTTCCCAAGTTTCTAGTCAGATAGAGACCGCTCGCATTGCTGCTCAAGCTGAAATAGAGGCTACTAGAATTGCACTTGCTGCTGAAATAGAGGCTAGTAGAATTGCACTTGAAGCGGAAGTGGTTCGTGTTGCCGAGGCGGTCCGAGTTGCTGCTGAGATAGAGACCGCTCGCCTTGCTGATGAAATAGAGGCTACTAGAATTGCACTTGAAGCTGAAGTTGTTCGTGTTGCTGAGGCGGTCCGAGTTGCACTTGAAGCTGAGATAGAGACCGCTCGCCTTGCTGCTGAAGCTGAAGCTGAAGCTGTTCGTGTTTCCGAGGCGGTCCGAGTTACACTTGAAGCTGAAATAGAGGCTACTAGAGTTTCAGTCGAAGCTGAAGTTTTACGAATTAAAGCCGAAGTTATTCGCGTTGCACTTGAAGCTGAGACAGAGCGTGTTGCTTCTGAAATAGAGGATCCAGATACCCATCCTAACGAAGACGAATAAATCATCGAACCGATAAAATAAAATATAATAATATAGTATACAAATGGAAAGAGGTTTAGTTATGTTAGCGCATTCAGTGATCATCGGATTTATCCTTTATTTTATAATGTTATTTGGTATCAAACAACCGCAATCAGTTGCTGAGAACCGAAGTCTATTGTTATTTGCTGTAATTTTGATTTACATGATATTGTTCGGACATGGATTACCTAAAATACCGATTAATTTTTGATGTAAAAAACCACAATATTCGATAAAAAAAACTATAAAAAATTGATTTAGTAAATTGTAAAAATACAATACACTAAATATCAAAAATGAATACAGAACCAATTCAATACATCAAGGTTAAGCGACCAAAGGCGTTAAAAAAACCAGACACCCAGAAGGACATCATAAAAATTATTAATGAGGAGAAATATTTAGAGAATCTAAAACTAAATATCGAGTCAATTCCATTAGACGTTAGCGATTCACCTCTTTCACACTTAGGAGACTATACAGAAGAACCATTCGCCATCATCGAATCTTATTTCCGTGGACAGCATTTAGAACGTTTAGTACGCCATCAGATAGAATCCTATAATCATTTTATAAACTTCCAAATATTACGTACAATTCAGATGTTTAATCAAGTGAATATAAGATCCGAAAATGATTTTGTTCCAGAAAGTGGACAATACTTCTTAGAAATATTCGTATCATTCGAAAATTTCCGTTTATATCCACCACAAATCCATGAGAATAATGGAGCAACAAAGTTGATGTTGCCACAAGAAGCTCGTTTGAGAAACTTCACATATTCCTCCAATATGACGGTTGATTTGAATATCCAGTATGTGATTCGTAATACGGATAAGATGGATGCACCAAAGATTATTAATAAGACTCTTCCAAAGATAAATATCGGTAAGATGCCGATCATGACAAAATCCTCTATATGCGTATTAACCCAAAATGGTCATATTTCACCAGATTTCACGGGTGAATGTCCGATGGACTCTGGTGGGTATTTTATTATTAAGGGTTCAGAAAAGACCGTTTTAGGACAAGAGCGAGCGGCTGAAAATAAGATATACTGTTTTGATGGTAAAAATACTACAAAATGGTCTTGGTTTGCTGAGATAAAGTCAGTGCCAGACTTTAAATGTATATCACCAAAACAAGTTGAGATGATGATTGCTAGTAAAAATAATGGGTTTGGACATGGTATATATATTACAATTCCACGTATTAAACAGCCGATCGAATTATTCACCTTATTCCGTGCATTAGGAATTATGACAGACAAAGAGATTTGCGAATACATTGTTTTGGACCTGGATAATACGAAATGTAAAGAGGTGTTGAAATTCTTACAGGCATCTATAATTGACGGAAATAAATATATGCTCAAAGAAGATGCATTAAGACACATTACTGCATCAGTAGCTTATACCCCAATGAATATGGATAAAGAGGCTGGTGCAATTAAGAAACGTGAGTTTGCTATGGACGCATTAAACAATGATTTATTCCCGCATTGTAAGACGATGACGCAAAAGTTATACCTCATAGGATATATGGCAAATAAGTTGATTCAGACAAGTTTCGGATGGAAACCACCTGATGACCGTGATTCTTACATAAACAAGCGTATAGAATTGACAGGTACATTATTGAATAATCTCTTTCGAAACTATTTTAACAAGTTAGTAAAGGAGATGCAGAAACACGTGGTTCGTGAGATAAATAATGGGTCATGGCGTTCTACGGAGGATTATGAGAATATAATTAACATGACGAATATATATAAGATTTTAAAATCAACTACAATTGAAAATGGTATTACGAGGGCACTTTCGACAGGAGACTTCAGTATAAAACAAACAAATAGTTCAAAGGTAGGTGTAGCACAGGTATTGAATCGTCTTACATACGCATCGTGTTTGAGCCACTTGCGCAGAATAAATACACCGATAGAGAAGAGTGGTGAATTGATCGCACCGCGTAAATTACATAGCACGACTTGGGGGTTCTTATGTCCTGCGGAAACTCCAGAAGGACAGTCTATCGGTTGTGTCAAGAGTATAAGTTGTTTGAGTCATATTACGATTCCTACAAATAGTTCATCGCTCTACATGTATGTAGAAGAGTATGTCGATAAATTAGACGATGCAAAGTCATCCGAATTATATGATAAAGTGAAGGTGTTTATTAATGGTGCGTGGATTGGGACAGCTAAGGACCCAATGGAATTATACAACGAGATGAAATCAAAGAAGCATAAGGGGATAATTAATATATATACATCTATTATATTTGATTATAGGATTGCTGAAATTCGTATATGTAGCGACGGAGGACGACTAAGTAGACCCGTTATTCGTGTGAAAGACGGTAAGGCATTGATTACTAAGGATATAATTGACCGTTTAACAAAGAATGAATTGTCATGGAATGACCTATTGACATCATGTAAATTATCAGAGGCAATGATTGAGTATATTGATCCAGATGAGCAAAATTGGTCAATGATTGCAATGAAGGACAAAGATACGAGTGATATATCCACAGACATCAAATATACACATTGCGAAATTCACCCAAGCACTATTTTCGGAGTTCTTGCGTCTTGTACTCCATTTCCAGATAATAATCAGGCACCTAGAAATACATATCAGTGTTTACATGTTGATGAAACCGTATTAATGTCAAATGGTAAACGTATCCGTATTGCAGATGTGAAAGTTGGTGATGAGGTAGTATCATTCCATCCAGAAACATTCGAAATATCCAACACCAAAGTGGTAAATCAATATGTCAGAGCAACAGATAAAAAGATATACAAATTAACAACATTAGATGATAAGTCAATTCGAGCAACAGAAGATCATAAATTTATGACATTAGATGGATGGAGAGAGGTGAGACATATGAATATGGATACCAAAATCGGTATTCACGGATATATGAATGCGGATATCGATTTTGATATCCACGAAATCGGAAGAGCAACATTCGTGGGTGTCAAATCAATATTAGAGATTGATAATTGTATGATTTCTGATATAACTGTTAAGTCGGATAATCACAGTTTCATCGCGGGAGATAATTTCATGTCAAGCAATTGCGCGATGGCAAAGCAAGCACTTGGCGTGTATGCATTGAATTTCAATAGTAGAATGGATAAGACCGCGTATGTATTGACTAATCCAAGTCGTCCTTTGGTTGATACACGTTTAATGAATTTTATCCATCTCAACCAGATACCATCGGGTTGTCAGATTCATGTTGCAATCATGACACATACTGGTTACAATCAAGAGGATAGTGTACTAGTGAATAAAGGGTCTATAGACCGTGGTCTATTCAGCGCCACAATATATCATACAGAAAAGGATGAAGATAAAAATATAATTCGTGATGAGATTATCCGATGTAAACCAGACCCATCAAAAACGAGAGGAATAAAGTTTGGTAATTACGATAAATTGAACGCACAAGGATTCATGCCAGAGAACACACTTATCGAGGACCGCGATATCATAATTTCAAAGATAATTCCAATCAAAGAGGCACGAAATGATCCTACAAAACTTATCAAATACGAGGACCAGAGTCACGTGTATAGCACATCCGAAGATACTTATGTAGACAAGAATTATACTGGTCGAAATGGAGATGGATATAATTTCGCCAAGGTTCGCACACGGGTTCATAGAAAACCCAGTTTCGGTGATAAGTTCTCTAGTAGACATGGACAAAAAGGAACGTGTGGTAATATAATTCCAGAGGAGGATATGCCGTTTACGAAGGACGGATTGAAACCAGATATTATTATAAACCCTCATGCAATTCCATCTCGTATGACTATAGGTCAATTGAAAGAAACACTATTGGGTAAGGTTTTATTAGAACTCGGTATGTTCGGCGATGGAACCAGTTTTGGAAATCTAGACGTCAATACGATTTCGTTGGAACTACAGAAACTCGGATATGAAAGTTATGGAAATGAGGTGATGTATAACGGATTAACTGGCGAACAATTGGAAACAAGTATCTTCCTCGGACCAGTCTTCTATCAGAGATTAAAACATATGACGAATGATAAAGTCCACAGTCGTGCAACGGGTCCAATGGTTAGTCTTACGCATCAACCTGCGGAGGGTAGATCACGAGCTGGTGGTCTTCGTATAGGAGAGATGGAACGTGATGTCCTAATTTCACACGGTGCTACTAGATTTTGCAAAGAACGGTTATTTGACGTATCAGATAAGTATCAGGTGAACGTATGTAAGAAATGCGGAATGGTCGCAGCATGCAATGACGGGAATAATAATACAAAGTTTTATACACAAAGTGATTTCACAGTCCATTCGTGTAAGACATGCGGTAATAAGACCGACTTTGCGTTGGTGGATATGCCATATGCTAACAAACTGCTATTCCAAGAATTACAGACGATAAATGTAGTTCCTAGAATTATAACAGATTGAGTTTACATATAAAAAAAAATATATACAATCAGAATAAATAATGTCTGACTCACAAATAAATGATATTCGTCAATCGAATCAATTTAAAGGATATTCATTTTCCAAATATAAAAAAACAGAAGTAAGGAATCAATTTATAGATAATTTAATGAAAGGTAAGATAGAACCCGCATGTCATTGGTGTGCTGAATTAGTATGCGCAGGGCATTATGATGATGTATGGGAATCTATTTTTTTTTTTATAGGAAAGTATATACATATTGGCAATCCGAAGATAGTAATATATTTGGATAAGCGGTTGAATGTATTTAGAAATATAATGAATCAGGGTCATTATACGAATGAACTACAATTACGAAACAATCCAACGGTCCGTCGTATATTCGCTGAAGTAATAACTATAATTATCCACTCTGAAAAGAGGACCAGTTTCGAACCAGTGAAGATTAAACGAACCGAAGAATTTGATATGACACAAATGTCTCACCGATTAAAAGCGCCAAATGTTAAATTTGCCGAACCAATTCTTCACCCAGAGGATCCGAAAGAACTATATATAGCGATAAATGAATTTGCATATCATATAAGCTGTAATAGACCGAATATGATACAAGCATGTTATTGGATCGAATGGTTAATTGAATTTGATATAGTATGCAGAACCCGAAAAGAGCCTTGCTATTGTAAACGAAGATTATTGGAAATAGAACCTAAATATCAACGTGATATCATATGGATAATGTGGGATACACTCGTATATTACAGCGAACAAAAAAATAAATTCATTGCAAAAATAATGATATCTATTAGAAATCTGTTTTCATCGAGGTACACAAGCGGTGCATGTAAACGACGAAAATACTTATTGTATTTTGCAGTTGAATTGCTAACTGAATCGGTTCCGATAGATGTAGATATAATGTCGTCTCAGTGTAAAGAAGTTGTAGAAACAGTAACAGAAAAAATAGATAATGTATACAAACGTATTAAGAAGAATGAAGAAAGCCCAAATACAGAATATCTATTTAATAACCTAGAAACTGAGAACAATATGGATAAAACCATCAAGAGAATGGACATGTTAAATAATATGGATTTCGTTCCTAGAAATACTCCACCTACTATTTGATTTTATATGTTTTTTTTATATGTATTTTTTATGTTTTTTTTGTTTTTGATCAAATCTAATTGTTCGTTTGCATATTGATTGCATGTGCCACAATGATCTTCGTTGGCTAAATCAATCTTACGATCTGTTTTTATGTTACAATAGTTTATATTCCATCTACCCAGTGGTAGTGATGTTGATGGAACCTTCTCTCTAATTATGTAGCTAATGATTTTTGTGATAAACTTCATGTTTGCGGTATTTGATTCAATAATATCGAAAAAATATTGAATCAATTTTATATAATTGAAGCAAAAAAAAAATCCAAGGTGATAATATCTGGATTCCAATCTAGAACGATGAACCAAACGAACCTCCAAGCAATCCATTCGCAGCAATCGGTCCAGAATTATACATAGGTTCTGTTTGACCACCCGTGTAATGATTTCCTAATTGTTGATTCGATTGAGTAGTAGTAGGCGCGGGTGGAAACATATCCTGTTGCATGGCATTATTGTCTAAATGATCTGCTTGACTAGGAGCATGTCTCGCAAGTGGCTGTCTGACACGAACCTCGCCTTTAGTATTATTTGATTGGTCCATAGGACCATTCCATAGTTCATTTACCCGATCTACCAATATATTTGCCTTAATACCAATCTTAGATTGGATACTGAGAACAATTACAAGAAATGCGAGTATTACGTTTATAAGTGTAAGACGTTCATATTTGAATCCGCTATAAGACGGTACAAAAGTAATCATACGGTGGATAAATACTAAACTTCCGAAAATAATAACCAATTGTATTGAAATTTCTGCTAAAAGTTCAAGACTAGACTTATCTGGGTCAGCTTCCGGAATAAATCGTTGAATCATTTTATTCATTAAAACTACTGGAATCACTCCCATGAGCGAATATTGAACGACATTTAAAAGTTCTCCTTTGTCTTCTTCGCTTGTTGAGAACACATGCGATATAAATGAACTATTTGTAGCATCCCTAGTTTCTTGTAATACTTCCATTATTATTATATGTATATAGTTTTTGATTAGAAAATATATATAAAAAAAGCGTTCTAATACTCAGTATATGAATAAAGAAGAACATCAATATTTGGATTTAGTGAAGGAAGTAATAGAGTCTGGTTATCATGAAACGGGTAGAAACGGAAAAACCCGAGTTAAATTCGGGCATACTATGCGGTTCTCCTTGCGAGATGGTACAATTCCGATATTGACTACAAAGCGAGTTGCAATCAGACCATGTTTCGAAGAGTTGTTCTGGTTTATACGCGGAAACACTGACAATACTATTTTACAAGAAAAAAAAGTATCTATTTGGAATGGAAACTCAACTCGGGAGTTCTTAGATAGTCGTGGATTATATAACCGTGAAGTCGGTGATCTTGGTCCAGTATATGGGTTTCAATGGCGACATTTTAATGCTAATTATGTAGACAGGAATTCGGATTATGCCAATAAGGGAATAGATCAATTACAAACTATTATTAATAATTTGAAAAACGAGGATACGCGAAGTTCTCGGCGACATATTTTAACTGCTTGGAACCCATGCCAGTTAGACGAGATGGCGCTACCACCATGTCATATGATATGCCAGTTTAATGTGAGGGAAAATAAATATTTATCTTGTGCTCTATTCCAAAGAAGTGGAGATATCGGGTTAGGTGTTCCATTTAATATTGCATCGTATTCGTTATTTACACATATTTTAGCCAATCACTGTGGATTGATAGCCGATGAATTCGTGCATTTTTTAGGAAACTGTCATATTTACGAAGAACATATAGAACCACTCAAAATACAAATACAACGAGAACCCATGGAATTTCCGAAAATCAAAATAAAACGCACATGTGAGAACATTGAAGATTATTGTATTGATGATATTATTTGGCAAACGCCGTATGTATCTCATGACATCATTAAAATGAAAATGAGTGCATAAATATTGTAATTCAATTACCTGAGTGATTTTTAAAATGAATATTTACTTACTAATCAAAAATTTATTTGCTTAACATGGTAAAAAAATTGTAAAATGTAATTTATGTTTTTTTTATTTTTTTTATTGACCTATAATGGAATTATCCTCTACTTCGCAACCATCTACTTCCTTTTTGTAAATTAATATTTTTACTGATATCTATATCCCATTCTTTATCATTTTCTTCTTCTTTACACTTATCGATATATTCTACAAATAAGTATGTTATATCCTCGTATTTAATATTTTTCTCATAACATATAGTCGCTAGTGCATACAACCAATTCTCATCACTACTATTATCATAAAAGAATTTACTTGATATAATACCACTATCTCCTCTCTTTATCCAATCGATAAAACTACTATTAAACGAATTAAATTGATAAATATTGTCATATAGCATACTAATTTCATCATCCACAATATTGCCTTGATATTCAATTTCACTTTGTATTGAATAATTTGATTTGCTTATATTTTCTTCTTCATATTCGTTAGTTTCTTCTTCTTCATATTCGTTAGTTTCTTCTTCTTCATATTCGTTAGTTTCTTTTTCATCATCAGTTTCTTCATCATCAGTTTCTTCTTCATCATCTGTTTCTTCTTCATCATCTGTTTCTTCTTCATCATCTGTTTCTTCTTCGTCATCTGTTTCTTCTTCATCATCTGTTTCTTCTTCATCATCTGTTTCTTCTTCATCATCTGTTTCTTCTTCATCATCTGTTTCTTCTTCATCATCTGTTTCTTCAATTTCTTTTGCTTTACTTCCAACGGGTTCAAATAATTTTGACATCGATTTTTTGAAACCATAAGTGTTATATTCGCACTCACACTCCTTTTCGAATATATAATACAAATCAATTAAATAATCACATAAGTCATATATATAATCTAATTGTTCCAATATGCTTGGTAATAGTGACTTCCAAGAATGAATAGTATCATTATTGCCATGAATACATAAGATAGAAGATAATAGCCCGAATATAACAATATAAGATAAAATATCAGTGTAAAACCAATTCATAATTAATATTGCTGATAATATAGCATTTAATTTATAACTAGGACGAATGTCAATTGCACCTTGTGCTGTTCTGAATAAAATATGTTCGTCATCTAGAATCTCAACATACCATATACCACCAGGATTCATATACTTAACCATAGTATTTGACCTATATACAAACTTACTGCGTGTCGCAGATGATGGGCATATTTGAACATTATTCAAGTTATCGAGGTAAGATAAATTATTTTCTTGAGAGTACATTGTTATATGAGATGATATGATTGTTTCAATAAATATATAGTTATTTTTTTACATTCAATTTTGCAATGTTTAAAAAAATATATATGTAAAAAAATGGATTTAGATAATCAACCATTTACTAGTGTATATGAGTAATTCTATTGCTGCAGCAAAACGAAGAAGAGCAGGAGTTATCGAACCGCCACCTCCCCCATCCATTCCAGTTGTCCAATCCAACCCATTACAAACTCAGAATAGATTGACTTTACCACAAGTAATTTCCATGTTTGATGTGCGTTTATCAAAATTAGAAAATTCGCAAGTAACCGAATCGGCTGGTAATATAGATACACCAGAAGGTGTTGTATCAATATCTGAATATGTAGTTGAAATGGATCATAAATTCGGAGTATTAGTTGAAGAGATTACAAATTTGAAAGACATTGTTTTAAAACTACAATCATATACGATGGATGTAAATAAGATGTTAATTGATGGTCGAAAATCGGAATTTAATATCTTACCAGAAAAAGAGGAAGACGAGGGAAAATAAATAATTGAAGCAAACAATATAAATATGTAAATATGTATAGTTAAAATGTCAGATGATTTATTAAATGAATTGGAGAAATTCAAATCCCAATATTATTCAGACAATAAGAAGAATATGATATTCAAATCAACACAGAAAAATCATCTAGCAAGTAGTATATGCGAACAATTTGGGACTGATGATTTGTTTATCCGAACATCTTTTATAATTCCAAATACAAATAAGATCTACATAACTTATCCGTTATTGAAATTATTCGCAAATCCATCAAACTACGAACAATTTACAAATTATGTTCAGTCGTTATTTCTCAGATGTATAAATCAATATGGTTCATTTGAGTGTCACGTAAACTTGGAATCATTGACAGTAACTGCAGTGGAACGCAATAAAAAATTAATTGAAATATTTGCTAGAGACCCGTCGGAAAATGGAGGGATAGAATATACTTCACATTTGACTACCCTGTGTATGTATAATACTCCGAATGTAATTGATAATATTAGGCAAATAATATCTTATTTAATAGAACCTGAATTAATGAATAAAATTACTACATACAATAAGAAAGAATCTATCGTTAAATTGAATGAATTATTGTGATTCTTGGATTTCTATTTCACTATATACTACTATTTCTGTATCTATAATACTCCAACCATCTTCTTCCAGACTATCGTTTTCCTCCCACAAATATTCTATCCGATCTTTTCGTTTATTTATTATATTGTCGGGGTAACTTGAAACATTCTTACTATAACATTGTTTTAACATGTAGTTGAAATTGCTAACGTGAATGTCTTCTTCAAAATATTTCAAATTTATACCATTGTATTCTATAACATTCTTACTATAACATTGTTTTAACATGTAGTTGAAATTGCTAACGTGAATGTCTTCTTCAAAATATTTCAAATTTATACCATTGTATTCTATATCTTCGATTTCAATGACAATGTCCACATCGCAAGTTACAAATATGTCTATATCCATCCAACGACGAACAGTAGTGATTTGTTCTCCTGCACAATTACTCCATAGAGTATATTCCCTTACTTTTCCATAATAATTCGGTATTAATGTATATTTAGGCATGGAATGGTTTTTACTATGTATAGAATAAAAAATTTGAACTTCAATTTTTGTATTATAAAAAAATATATATAGAATGAAACACATTGATATAATATATACAAATGAAGATCCAAATATCAAATTTAATAAAAGCTGAAACATTTGCAGTAATTTTTCAGAATATGAAGTTATTTGCTGAAAATATCAATATAATATTTATGGACGATAAAATGTTTATCCAGGCAATGGACGCGGGTCATGTATCAATTTTGGAATTGAACCTACCCAATATATGGTTTGATAAATTCGAACACACAAATACAACTATTGGAGTAAATTCAATTATTTTCTCTAAGATTCTAAGTACGCGTGATAAATGTCAGAGTATTGAGATTGAGTGCGACGGAAACAATCTTGATACACTTTTAATCAAATTTATATCAGATAATAAAAACGTATTTGATAAGACATTTGAGATGCCACTGATTGATCTAGACGCAGAAATGATGTTGGTGCCTGATATTGATTATCAGGCAGAATTCATTCTATCCTCCGTAAATTTGTATAATCTAATTAATCAACTCAAGATGTTTGGCGAGACGATGGATATTGAATGTTCCGAAGATAAGATAACATTGTTGTCTAATAGCCAAGACTGCGGAAAGATGTCCGCTGAAATAAACATTGATGAACTTACCTCATTTTGTATTGAAGAAGGAGAACAAATCAAAATGTCATTTAGTCTGATCCATTTACATTACATTACCCAGTTCAATAAATTGTCAAAGGAGGTTGAATTGAAATTCAAACGAGAGTATCCTCTTCAGGTAGTATATAATTTAGAGGGAACAGTAGGTTCCCCATACGATGAAAACGGGGTGAGTCAATCTATTGTCCCTACTTTGCGATTCTATCTGGCACCCAAGATTTCAGATAACGATGATTGATTGCGTTATATTACAACATGTAATGTAAAACTATACTATAAACATGAATACATTAACTACAATTATAGTTTTCATTATTGTTCTCTTTTTATATTTTCATTTGACTGCTCAGTTTAAGAAATCTGAAGATTTGGAAATATATGAAATGGATTATACGACAAATCAAAAATTAAACGAAATATGCGAATTGCGACAGCCTGTTCTGTTTGAACTCCGCGAATCACAACCTGAACTATTTGAGCGCATTGTATTAGAAAATGATGCGATTGTTACTATAAAAGATACGAATGACATTGAAACTGGCGAGAGTATAACCATGTCATATTCTAATGCAGAAACACTTACAAAGACAGACCCGAAATCCCGATTCTATTCGGAAAACAATACAGATATACCGACTGATAATACAGCCGATGAACTATTGAAACCGATGTCTACATTAATTTCCAAAACGGATGTTCTCTTTGGTGCAAAAGGTGCGAGGACTGCAATGAAATTCCATACAAATTCCCGGAAGTTTATATGCGTTAAATCTGGTAAAATTCAAATTAAAATGACACCCTGGAGAAGTCGAAAACAGCTGCATCACGTATACGAATATACAAATTATGAGTTTCGTTCTCCAATAGATGTATGGGAACCACAACCTGCTTATTTGAACGATTATGAAAAAATAAAATTCTTGGAGTTTGATGTTGATAATGGATATATTTTATACATTCCACCATATTGGTTCTATAGTATTAAATATTTCGATGAGTATACACAATTAGGCGAATACAATTACAATACAGTTATCAACAGTGTAGCAAATATTCCCAATTATTGCATGTATTATTTACAACAAAGTAATATCCATAAAAAAACTCTCCCTACCGTAGTTGTTCCTAATGCAGAAAAAATGTAACTATATAATATAATAATGCGTTTATTTGATACTGTTATCTTACCTGGTATTATATTACTTGTAATAGATGGTATATTTTTGGGTCTTAATAGAGAAATGTTTAAACTCCAAGTTGCCGAAGTTCAGCGTGTAGTATTAGAAATTAAATATTTAGGTGTTGCATTATGTTATGCATTTTTGATATTCGCGCTTTATTATTTCATCATAAAGGATCGTAAACCAGTTATTGATGCCATAATCCTAGGATTTGTAATATACGGTGTTTACGAGACCACTACATATGCTCTACTGAAAAATTGGAGACTGCGAACGGTTATGATAGACACATTATGGGGCGGTATTTTATTAGGGCTCACAACAATGGCAACTTATAAGTTAACGCCCATTCGTTAAATGGTTTGCATGCATATTTTGAAGCAATATCGGTCCATGATCGATATGTCTGAATGAATGAGATTGTCTTACTGGATTGTTCGTCTGGTTCCATATTATACCATAAATTAAATTGTTCTTCTTGGTCTTCGTCTTCAAATATAATTGTTTCATCTACTAACTTACCTCCGTATTTTTCAATCCTCTTACGCCAAATAGGAGAACTATAAGCAAACAATAACCATTTCGCGTCAAATAGTACATTTATACTATCTGGCGGAATTTCTATTATATATTTACGTTCGCGACGCAAAATCTTCCAACTTTTATTTTGTACGAACGGTTTATTTTTGTATTGTGTTATATCATCTTTGCTTAGAATGATATAAACTTTTTTATCGAATCCATTACTTGCGTCGAGCAAGAACACACCAGTGAATAATCTGGACGCGTATGCTTGGCGCGTAGATATCATCGGTATCTTTGAGATGGTATCGCGGAATGACTCATATGCTTTCCGTCCCTTTAGACGAAAACAATTATATTGTTGCACGAACTCTGAAAACACCTTTTCAGGATCTATAGTATCGTCGTCCAATATTTTTCTTATATATGCGTCTAATCCATCGGGGGCATTGTGTTCCTTTTGGAAAATACGTTGGAATTCAATGCACGGTTCTTGACGCGCCATATTCTCTACAATAGTTCCTATAGTCCAATCGTGCGAATTATCATCCATCCATTCCAATGTTTGTTGTTTCAGTAAATTTTCTAAATTCACGTAGAATCCTGCGTAGAGTTGGTAATATAATTGCCATACAATTGTAAAGCACTCATATTTGAATCCAGAATAATACAGTTCGTATATCCAGAATTTTGCTTGATTTGGGTCACGATTCAGAAGCGATAACAGCAATGAATATTTCACATGTTCCTTGTTATATAAATATCGTGTGAAGGTCATTCTTCTCGTTGTAATTTTAACACTGTTGTATTGTAAGTTCACGACAAATCAATTTTTTATTCTTTTATTATTGTATATGAGACAAACTAAGCGCCGAACAGTAAAAAAACGTAAATTGCATAAGGCAAATATAATAGAAACATTCTTGGGAATGCTGAATACAGTAAAACTCTACCACTGGAACACATACTCCTTTTCGGAACATAAGGCAACAGACAAATTATATAAACTGTTGAACGAACATATAGACAAATTCGTGGAAATAATGCTAGGAAAGAATGAACGTGAAATTCCCAAGTTTAGTGAAAAAATAATGGATTCTCATAAATCTAATTTTACAGAACGAATACATCAGTATCGCGATTTTCTGATAAATCTGAATAATATACTGGATAAAGAACACGATACCGATTTATTGAGTGTTCGCGATGAAATACTGGGAGACATAAATCGGTTTTTGTATATAATGACATTAACTAAATAAATCGGTTGGAAATTTTCCAGTTGGAAATTTTCCGTGGACTGCGCGATACAATAATGATGATGGTTTCTTTCTCATATTGATACGCTTTGCATAAATATTCTTCCATCTTCGTTGGAACAAGCGTAACCAGTGAGTTTTTATAGTCACATTATATGTTTGTCTATCGTCAATATGTACATGTAGGATGTCCAATGTTGGATTATTTACCTTAGATATGCTATACGCAGTCAAATATTCCAATATAATGGAATGATCGTGGAGCATAAATGCACGTGGACTAATAGAACTCATTAAAATCGGTTCTATTTGTCCTTTAACATAACCAGCCAATCCTATATAATACGACCCATGTTTTACTTCAGTTTCCATATATTCACCGTCATCATCGTAGATGTCGTATTCACTTCCATACAATACTACACTATCGTTATCTGTATCAGTATCACTCATATTATTTTTTTGTAATTTCTTATATTATACGAAACAATTAGTTTGAAATCAATTTTTACTATTGAATTCCTTAGAAAAGTTCGTATAATAGCCTATTTTTTTCCCGAGCTATGTAATTAGAGAAAGTATAATGAAATGGGATGAAATATAATTTGAATCAACCCACTATAGGTATAGACTCTGTGATGTAGCCACATATTTCAGTATCATACCATCAATCGCAGCTAATTTGTGTTGAAAATCAACCATACCCAGTTGTTCGCATATCGAAATAAATTCTTTTACTATTGCGCTTATTTTCAGGATCGCCTTTGTGAAATCACCAACCGAACACAAAAGTTTATTCTGGATAAAGACTTTACATTGAATATCGTCTGTAAAATCGCACCATTCCATCATAAGATCGGTCATATCAAATATCACTGGGTCTGTATAGTTATATGCAGGGTCTGTCTTCCGTTGGCATTCAATTTCGTCATATATTCGAAATACGTCAAGCATTTCATTTATACGTAGTTTCAATAGTACGTCGTTTGTGGTGGGAACCGATACCTTGTAATTCTGTTCTATTTTAATATCAGTGAAACACGATAGCAATCCCACAATTTGTTTGGGTGTAAGTTCAGACCATGATTGGAAACAATCGGTAGCAACAAGAGGATGTATTTCAGCAATACCTGCAGCAATAAGTCCTTTATGTGTAAATTTATACGAGTTCTCATCATATTCAATAAATTTACGCTCATTCAATATATCACATATAGTTTTTACATTTCGCGGTATGTAAGTTTGTAAGTGCGCTATATATGATCTCATATTATCTATATCATATACAATAGTGTTCAATTTACTGGTTTGAACAGACTCCAAAACACAGTTTTTATATTCAAACAATATTTGGGATATTTCACGTTCCACTTCTTTGCGTTTTTTATTCACAAGTGTAGGTGCCAATTTTTTTAGTTCTATGTACCGATTACATACTTCAATCGGTGTTTGAATCCCAGACAATAATAGTTCGGTTTGTTCTCTGTTGATTAATAGTTTATCTAAGTATTCTACTTCACTAATCACTGATTTTTCAATTTCATTTTTGCACATACTCTTATCAACAAATTCCGTAAAATCTGAGATACAGCATTTGTTATTGCGCATCAGATTGAGAATCACTGGAAATGATATGCGAAATTTAGAAACAAGTTTTTGTGGCTTTCCGCACAATATGTCTTTATATTCAATGGAAGTCGGCATATTAAACATATTATTGCAATGAACAACATGACCGATTGTGTCCAACCCGCGTCTACCACATCGCGACGCTGCTTGATTATACTCATGTGGTAATAAATATCTCATTTGAATACCATCAAATTTAGTAAGACTCGTAAAAATAGCGGTCCTGATCGGGCAATTCAAACCGATGGCAAACGATTCTGTAGCAAACAGTAATTTTATATATTTTTTCAGAATCATAAACTCTACTATTTCGCGTAATACAGGTATCATACCCGAATGGTGAACTCCAATACCTTTCTCCAATAGTGATACAAGACGATTGTATTCGGGTAATGCAAGATATTCTGCGTAATTCGGTAATTTCCTTATAATTTGTTCGCATTCATTCCGAACTTTGAATGCAACTTCACTATCAAACTCCAATAATGGAATTGTAATTTCTCCAGCCATTATTTCGGCTTGTTTTCGTGAAAATACAAATGCAATTGCTGGTAACATCTCCTTATCCCTCAATTGTAATAATAAACTATTCATAACATGCTGGCGTTTATGGTTGTCATTTGACATTAATTCCTTTGTAGACTTAATTTCTTTATATCCCAACTCACTGAATTTACCGTGTTCGTTTTTCAATTCAATGAGTTTTCCCGTTGAATCTTGTATTTTTTTCTGGATAGATTTATCCTTGATTCGTTTGATACAACCTTCTGTAGTGCATAAATATCCGTAATGCACCAATGGCACGATACGCGACTGTGTAGATGATACTATCACTTTTTTTTCGGTATCGCCGCGTTCGCACCAAGCCGCAAACTTTTCAGGAGAATCCATTGTTCCGGATAACATGACCATTTGAACTTCTTTAGGTAACATTAAGATAGATTGTTCCCATACTTTACCTCGTTCTGTATCATTAATATAATGTATTTCGTCAAAAATGACGCACGCTAGGTCTGGAATAGGTCCAGTAAATAAGGAATTCATTAGAATTTCGGTCGTCATAATAACCACATCTGCTTCTGGGTTTATCTTAATATCACCTGTCATAATACCGAATGATATATGAGGATATTTTTGAATGAATTCGTAATATTTTTGATTACTTAGCGCCTTTATTGGCGATGTATAAATTACTTTTTTCCCCTTATTTGTAAAATATTGGATTGCAAATTCTGCAGGTAAACTCTTACCGGAACCAGTATGGGCGGTTACCAATGAATGATTTCCATCCACAATTGCTTGGATAGATTCTTTTTGAAAATCAGATAAGGTATATGCAAACAAATCGAAATGTTCTTCATAACTTGTTTGCATCATATTATATTATACTCGTCGAGATACCTTTATATTTTTATATGTATATAATATAATGGAATCAAAACCGATATATGGTCTTCATACAGGTCTCTCATCTGGGCAGCACGATCGCGTAGATGAATTAAATGATAGAATTTTAGGAAGAGCATTTGACAACAAAACGTCGAAACCCGTATTTAATCCGAGATCTGCATCTACCAAATATACGTTATTTCCGATTCTAGACCATCGCCCTAATGTACATTTAGAGGATAAGGTGATAGTAGGGAAGAATATAGAAACAGAAACCGATTTATATGGGAGAAATGAACGCACCGGAGTATACGATTCTGGGTCTGTATTCCGACCATCTTTAGAAAGTGATATGTATAAAAATATCATTGGCAATCCCACCGATCTGCCTCCAGCAGAACGAGCACTTTTATTTACTAGACCTTCATTT
>Ga0209491_10003719_pt1 | contig 24693 bp, 22 predicted proteins | sample BON02_FD_187213 | JGI IMG/M metagenome (GOLD analysis project Ga0209491, IMG submission 187213) | Freshwater microbial communities from Lake Bonney liftoff mats and glacier meltwater in Antarctica - BON-02 (SPAdes) (version 2) | ecosystem: Environmental > Aquatic > Freshwater > Ice > Glacier...
CACGTCGTCCGGGGGGTGGCTGGAAGAGGATTGCATACGTCTAAATGAGATACCTATCTCTCACGCGATTGAAAAGCCAATCGCATCCGTCGCCAGCACATCGGGTTGACTCAAGTGAAATGACAACGGAAAGAAAAAACCTCCGATCCACACCCGTCCGGAGATGCTGCGTGTTGCGATCATTATTCTAGAGCGGCATACCGCCGCCCCGAATCGCCCAAGCCCTTATGAAAAAAATATCACCATTAGTCCTCACTGCCGCAGCCGTTGCTGCCGTAGCATTGCTCTCGGCCTGCGCGACCGAGAAAGTCACTCGCAGTACCACGACAGAGACCACTTACGAGACCGGCTACACGATCAACAGCCTACCAAGCGGCTATACGACCTACAGCGATTCTGGAAACGACTACTACGTTATCGGAGAGAACTACTTCCGCCGCACACCCTCGGGGTACACAGTGGTTGAGACCCCTTCAGGCGTCGTTCGCTCAACACCCGGCGCCGCTTATAGCCCCGGATACGTCACCCGCACCCTGCCTGCGGGCTACACGACCTACACCAATGCTGGCAACGATTACTACGTTGTTGGAGACAACTACTTCCGTCGTACACCCTCGGGATACACAGTGGTTGAGAGCCCTTCAGGCGTCGTTCGCTCAACCCCTGGCAGCAGCGCGTATAACCCTGGATACGTCACCCGCACGCTGCCCGCAGGCTACACCACCCGCTCGTATCGCGGTGCAGACTACTACATAGCCAATGGAAACTATTATCGTCGCGACAAGCGCGGTTACGTAGTCGTCGAAGCTCCGATGTGACGCACACAGCTTCTGCGCCGACCAAGAAAACCCTCGCCCAAAGCGGCGAGGGTTTTTTGTATCTACGCGCTGTCGAGTTGAAGTGCCATACTCTGCCGCGCGCTGGGGCATCTGCATTTCCTTGGCTTGCACGGGGAGGTAATCATCCGCTATTCCTGATGACGTGTCGAAAATTCCTGTTGCGGTTGTAGGTGCCAATGGTTACTCGGGCGAGGAACTCTGTGCTCTGCTCGGACGGCATCCGCGCGCTGAGGTGCAGGCAGTGACGTCCCGTCAGCATGCGGGTCGCAGGCTCGGCGATGTGCTGCCACGATTTGCCGGGTGGCCCACGCTCGACCGGTTGGTTTTTTCCACTTCCTCGATTTCCAGTCTCCTCGCGAGCAGTGCGGAATATTTCTTCTTGGCATTGCCACATGGGCTGGCGTCGGAGTTTGCAGCTCCGTTGGTGGAGGCAGGAAAACGTGTGATCGATCTGAGTGCGGATTTCCGGTTGCGGGATGCGGCGGTCTACGCGGAGTTTTACGGTGAAGTCCATCCGGCGCCCGAATTGCTGTCTTCAGCGGTGTATGGCCTGCCTGAGTTGCATCGCGACGAGATCCGGGCGGCTCGGCTTGTGGCGTCGGCAGGGTGTTATCCCACCAGCATTTTACTGCCGCTCGTTCCATTACTGAATGCCAACCTCATCTCGGCGCACGGCATCGCGGTGGCGAGTGCAAGTGGCGTGACCGGCGCCGGACGGAAGGCGGACCTCTCGCTCTTGTATGCCGAATGCAATGAAAGCCTGCGTGCCTACGGGCTGCCAAAGCACCGGCATTTATCTGAGATCGAGCAAGAACTCTCGCTGGCTTGCGGCGAGCCGGTGGTTATCACATTTGTCCCGCATCTGGCTCCGATGAACCGGGGAATCCACACAACCATTTTTGCAACCCCTGCGTCGGATACGGACGAGGAGATATTCACCGACGCGCTGCAGGCCGCCTACGCAAACGAACCGTTTGTGCGGGTGAGTAGAGCATTGCCCGACACAAAAAACGTCATCGGGACCAACTTCTGCGACATCTCGGTGCGGCTCGATCCCCGCGCAGGCCGCGTAATTCTGCTCAGCGCCGAGGACAACCTCGTTAAGGGCGCGGCCGGTCAGGCGGTACAGAATTTCAATCTAATGGCCGGGTGCGAGGAATTCGCCGGACTGCTCTAGTCGTTTTTAAGAATTCATGTCAACCACCCACAAAATCAAAGGCGGCGTCTGCGCTCCCCTCGGGTTTGCCGTATCGGCCACCTATGCCGGCATTAAACCGGGCAACCTCGATCGTGACGACGTCGCGCTCATCGCTGCAACCGGCCCGGCGATATCCGCAGCCACATTTACGACCAACAAGGTAAAAGCTGCGCCTGTGCTGGTGTCGATGGAGCACGCCCGCTCGCGGACCACGCGCGCAGTGATCCTGAACAGCGGCAATGCAAATGCCTGCACGGGCTCGCAGGGAATTGCGGATTCCCGAGCCACCGCCGACGCCGTGGGCCGGGCTCTCGGCGTCTCCGGCAGAGAGATTCTCGTCTGCTCGACCGGCCGGATCGGCGTGCCGATGCCAATCAAAAAGCTCATCGATGTCGTCCCTGCGCTCGTATCGTCGCTACACCCGAAAAATGGACGCGCCGCCGCACTCGCCATCATGACGAGCGACAGCGTGCCAAAAGAAATCGCTCTCGATGTCACCACGGACGCCGGATCATTCCGCGTGGGCGGCATCGCGAAGGGCGCGGGCATGATTGACCCGAACATGGCGACGATGCTCAGCGTTGTGACCACTGATCTCGCCGTATCCAAGGCGGATCTTAAAAAGTGCCTCAAGATCGCGGTGGCGCAGTCGTTTAATCGAATCACCGTGGATGGTGACATGAGCACAAACGACACCGTGATCTTGTTATCCAGCGGTGCAAGCAATGCGGCAGTAGATCTCGATGCCTTTCAAGAAGCCCTGAATGTGGTCACGCTCGACCTCGCGACGAAAATCGTGCTCGATGGAGAAGGCGTGAGCCGCTTCATCGAAGTGATCGTCCGGGGGGCAAAATCTCTGAGGGACGCGCGGATGGCAGCAGAAGCAGTTGCAAAATCCCAGCTCGTCAAATGCGCGTGGGCCGGCGGCGATCCGAATTGGGGCCGAATCCTCGATGCTGTTGGATACTCCGGCGCAGCGATGGACCCCGACCGCGCCGACATTGATTATGATAACATAGCTGCCGTTCGCTTCGGCATGGCAGCCGCCACACCAGTCGCCAAACTTCAAAAAGTCGCCGCGAAGAAAAGATTCACCGTCGTGATCGACCTGCATTTGGGAAACTCGGGATACTCGGTGCTCACCACCGACCTGACCGAAGACTACGTCAAATTCAACCTCGGTGAGTAAATTAATGTCCGACACCCGCAAAGAACTCACCGCTCAGGGCCGATCCGAAGTCCTCATTGAAGCGCTGCCCTTTATTCAAAAATTTCGTGGACAGACCTTCGTCATCAAATACGGGGGTAGTGCCATGGATGACGACCGCGCCGTAGAACGACTGCTGCGCGACGTCGTATTCCTCGAAGCTGTCGGGATCAATCCTGTCCTTGTCCATGGAGGAGGCAAAGCGATCTCGGCCAAAATGCGCGCAGCCGGCCTCGCGCCGCACTTTATTAACGGCTTGCGCGTCACCGACGCACTATCCGTCAAGATTGTCGAGGAAACGCTCGATCAAGAAATCAACCCGGGCATCGTGGAAATGATCCGCAAGCTGGGCGGTCAGGCCGTCGGGCTCTCCGGTAAAGATGTATTCAAAGCCTCGCGTCTCTCACCCGTCGAGACCGAGCAAGGCCTCAAAGACATCGGCTATGTGGGCGAAGTTTCGACCATTGTCACCGGACCCGTGCTCGAACTGGTGCAAAATGAATTCGTCCCCGTGATCTCCCCCATCGGAGCGGAACCCGACGGGCAGGTGCTGAATATCAATGCCGATGTCGCTGCCGCCGCTCTGGCTGCCGGACTGCGTGCGCACAAGCTCATCTTCATCAGCGACGTTCCCGGCATTATGCGCGATCCGACACAGCCTGACTCGCTCATTCCAAGTCTCACCGTGGCCGAGACGGAATCGCTCATAAAACAAAAGGTCATTGACGGCGGGATGATCCCGAAAGTCCGCTCCGCGACGCGCGCACTGGGTGAAGGCGTGACGAAAATCCACCTCATCGGCGGCCAAATCCCACATGGATTGCTACTCGAAATTTTTACCAATTCCGGCATCGGCACAGAAATTACGCCGTGATCCACAAAATTCCCCACTTACCTTTGGCGGGGATTCGCGTAAGTTCAGAATCATGACGTTTTCGCAGCGGTTTCCATCCGCAAAATATACCCCATTTATTCAGCAGTTCCGAAAGCTTCTGGATCCCGTGGGTGACGCGCGGCTCGACGCAATGGCGCAGCAATCCACCGGTATCACGCGGCGTTTTTTTGGCCGGACGATGCGGCTTTTTGCACCGCTGTATATTTCGAACGAATGCATCAATTCGTGTGCGTATTGTGGGTTTTCGCGAGAAAATGCAATCTTGCGCGTTACCCTCGAGCAGGATGAAATCGCCATCGAGGCACATCATCTTGCGGACCTCGGGTTTCGGAACATCCTGCTCGTTGCTGGAGAACATCCGAAATTTGTCTCGAATGGGTATCTGGAATCCTGCATTCGCCGCCTCGCGGAACTCATTCCCAGCATCTCGCTCGAAGTGGCACCGATGGAGGCGGCCGACTACAAACCCCTCGTCGCAGCCGGTGCCGAAGGGCTTGTGGTGTATCAGGAAACCTACGATCCGGCAGCGTATCGCGAACTCCACACATCCGGTCCAAAAAAAGATTTTTCTTGGCGATTGGACACTCCCGAGCGCGCCTATGAGGCAGGATTTCGACGCATCGGGATTGGTGCGTTATTCGGGCTGAGCGACTGGCGGGAGGAAGCTGTGGCGCTCGCCGCCCACCTTGAGCACCTTTTGAAATCCTGCTGGCGGTCGCAACTCACAGTCAGCATGCCCCGGCTCCGGCCAGCAGCCGGCGAGTTTGAGCCCACGCATCCACTAGCCGACCGCGATTTCATCCAGCTCCTCTGCGCACTTCGAATCACGTTCCCACATGTTGGCATCGTGCTCAGCACGCGCGAACCGGCCGCTCTCCGTGACGCAGTCGCCCCGCTCGGTGTCACAATGATGTCCGCAGGCAGCCACACCGAACCCGGCGGCTACACCGGCCAAGGCACGGACAACCTCCACATCACGCGTCGGGGGAAAATCACCGATGATGTAATCCCGACCGCATCGTCAGCCACGGAGCAGTTTGCTATTTCCGATGACCGTTCACCTGCCGAAGTCGCGGCCACACTCAGCGCCATGGGATTAGATCCCGTGTGGAAAGATTGGGACGCAGGTATCCTCGGTGCAGTGCGGGCCGGCGGGTAGCTCCGGCTCACCTCGAAGAAACTGATGATCTACCGAGCTCGACGCCTTCTCACGATGGACGGACAAGCGCCTATCGACGATGGTGCCATCGTCGTCCGCGACGGACGTATTGAAGCGGTCGGGCGATACGACGACATAGCGCCGATCCACGGGAGCGACGTCTGCGATCTGGGCGATGTCGTGCTGCTGCCCGGGCTCGTCAATGCGCATTGCCATCTCGACTTCACCATCATGCGCGGCGCGATCCTCCGGACGACGAGTTTTTCTTCATGGATTAGGCGTCTCAACGAGCTCAAACGCACCCTCACGGACGACGAATATCTTTCGTCGATTGCGGAGGGATTTGCGGAACTGAAGCGCTGGGGCGTGACCACGGTTCTCAACATCGAGTCGTTCCCAGAGCTGATGGTGCGAATGCCAGCGCCGCCGATCCGGACGTGGTGGTTTTACGAACTGCTCGACATTCGCAACCGGATTCACACGGAGGATGTCGTGGCGGGCGCACTTTCATTTTTTGAATCGCACCGGAATTGGCATGGCGGCTATGGGCTCGCCCCACACGCTCCATACACCACATCCTTGGAACTCTACGAACTCGCCCGCTCTTGCTCGGAAGCGCGCGCAATGCCATTCACCACACACCTCGCAGAAACAGACGAGGAGATGGCAATGTTCGCAGATGCCAGGGGACCGATGTGGGAATTTCTCGCGGGCCTCGGTCGCAACATGGACGATACCGGTGCAAGCACGCCAATCCAGCATTTGCTCCGGGCAGATGTCCTGCCGACGGGCGCCATACTTGCGCACATGAATCAGCTAGGCCCCGGCGACCTCGAAGCGCTCGCTCCCCACGCGCATCGGTTTGCAGTGGTCCATTGCCCAAATTGCCACGAGTTTTTCTCCCGCCCGCCCTTTCCATACCACGCCTTGCGCGACCTTGGGTTTCCTATTTCCCTCGGCACGGATAGCTGTGCCAGCAATATCGGGCTCAATTTGTTTTCCGAGATGCGCACGTTCCGCAATGCATTCCCGGACGTGGACCCGGCCGAAATTCTGCGAATGGTCACGACCCGACCTGCGGCAGCGCTCGGTCAACAGGGAAAACTGGGCGTGCTCTCCCCTGGCGCACACGCGGACTTTATTACCATCGCAGATGACGCGGGTTCCGACAGCGTGCACGAAATGCTCATCGACACCCGTCAGCCACCGATCCATGTCTTCGTCGAGGGCCAGCGCACCATGTGCGCGGCTACCTAGGGTCCGACGGCGCCAGCTCCTCCGGCGACTGCAGCGCCGAATACAAGCGTTAATACCGCGATCATAAATCCGCAAAGCAAAACCATGGGAACGATCACTGCCACGATGGCTGGGGCAATGGCAATTTTGTGTGCTTTGTGTAAACCAATGACCACACCAACAAGGTTCCAAACTATTTGCACATATTGTCCGCAAAACGGAATGCATTGAAAGATCGACGTGGACCCGTGCACGTAACATGCAACACGAAACGTCGTCGCAAATCCTTCTTTCGCACTCCCGGTGATCATTAACCCAAGGTGATACAACCCGGCCGTAAGGAACGCGATAACCGACACGATGACCGGCATCAAAAACATCGCCACGAGGTAAATCGGCACTATCCATTCGACCGGAAACGTCGGTGCTTGCTTGGTCAAGTGCTCGGGGTTAGCGATCGAAAACGCCAGTTGATAACCCAGCGCGATGATATTTCCCGCGGTTCCCAACATGAGAAAATACAAAAACGGCCGGAGGATAGCTTTCGCCTTCGAAAGATGGGAAAACGTCACGCCTGGACTTCCGAGCGATTCCTTGACGGTACCAATCACACGTTGAAGAAAAGCCTGATCACCCTCCGACTCCCACGCGGGCATCACTCCACGCTGCGGCTCAATCGCTGATTCCAGCATCACTGCGGGGACGGGCACCAGAGGATCATTACTAGATAAAAATTCCTGCACCGTGACAACCGGCAGATCAGTCCACTCGGATATCGGCTTCCATGCATCCATACCTTCCTGCCAGGCGAGATCGGTGGATTTGAAGCGGCCGGACTGTAATCCTTCGGCGATGGCATCGGGCGTGAATTGCCCGAGTGCTTCGCGGTTGCGGTTCAGATGGATCTTAGTCATTGCCGCTGCCTAACGCATCCCACACCGCAGGGCAAGCCTGCAAGCAAATGCCGAACTCATTCTCCCCGGGCCGGAGCTTGGATTGAGTTCATCACTACAAACAAGACTTGCTCCAAAACAGATGCATTTGTTTTGAAAATATCGGTCGATCCGGAAGGTGGCAGCCACATCGCAGGGGGCAAGGCCGGCGAATACGTCAGGTCTTCAATCCCCACGGTGATAGAAAAATCCTTTCGTTCGACACGAATCTGTCTGGGTACATGCCCGGCAGCGACCCAGATCGTCGCGCGAAAGTCCTCCGCCTTGGTCGCCTTGGCCAGTTCCGGCATCAGCCCGCCCGAGATCACGCGGCAAGCTACACCATTCACATCTTCAAACGCCTTGCCGTCGTCGAGCGTGAACACAGCCGGCAGGAAAATCGCCTGCTGCGCGGTAATCGGCAAAAAGAGCGGCGTATTCGCCTTGGACGTCGGTGCAGGAAGTTTGTCTTTAAACTGAGCCAGGAGGAACTCCACTTTCTCACCGGGGATCGCCCAGACGATGGGACCATTACGACAAACGATTACGTTTTCGCCTAAGACCGGCGCACTCAGTCGCACTTTGTCAGGAAATTGAACCGCTGCTTCCAGCGTTGCTCCGGAAAACTCCTTGGGTAATCTCCCCGTGACTTCGCGCACTTCCAGCCGCATCGATAAGGCTTGGTCACCCGATTTCCCTCCCACGAGCAGCACGGATGCAATCGGGGCCAGCATTTTACCGAGAATATCATACCGGTTCTCCGCTGGCGGCTCCTGCGCCAGCACGCCGCGACCAACCAAAAGCACCAAGGCAACACACAAAACCGGGAAATCACGCAGAGGAATCATTTGCGCTGGAAGATAGTGGCATGTGCGATCCGGTGCAAAAACTATCGCTGCGATGCTTTTAACGTTGCGCCCGGCGGCACTTTGGCTTTTCGATAGAAGGAACAATGATGGCTTGGGAAGCAATATTCGCCCAGCAAGGCACGGGGCTCTACTACGCGTTCACCGAATCCACGGTCGAGGGGAAAATTATCCTACTCACCCTGTTTTTCGCGTCGATTTTTAGTTGGTCTGTGATGGTGACTAAATTTCGCGTCCTCCGATTCGGAGAACACCAGTCCGAGCGATTTTCGGAGATCTTCCACCGCGACCGCCAACCGCTCCGCCTCTATGAATCCGGCGAGCGTTACGATGGCTCACCGCTCCACCACATCTACGCCGCTGGCTGCGCTGAGCTGTGTTTTCAGATGCTGGGGTCCACTGAGGTAGACGAAACATTCCGTGCACGCCTTGATTCCGCACCCAAAATCACGCCTGCCCAGATGCATTCCGTCACGGCCGCCATGGAGCGCGCTGTCGGCGAATCCGCGTTGGAGTTGGAATCCCAAATGAACGTCCTGTCGATGGCGGTCAGCGGGGCGCCCTTCCTCGGGTTGCTCGGCACCGTGTGGGGCGTCATGGACGCCTTCGGCGGCATCGCTGTCGCTGGCAATGCCAACCTCGCAGCCATGGCGCCCGGCGTCTCGGGGGCATTAATCACCACCGTCGTCGGACTGCTCGTCGCAATCCCCGCGATGTTCGGTTACAATTTTCTGGTCACGAGCATTCGGTCTCTGCTCGTGCGCTGCGACAACTTCGCTGCGGAGCTCGCTTCAGAAATCGAACATCGGTTTGTCGAATACGGCACCCGCGAATCCCACCGCGGTAACTAACCCACCCCCGATGCGCCGATATTCCAACCGCGCTCACCTGACAACGGTCGCCGAGCTTAACGTAACCCCGCTGCTCGATCTCTCATTTGTCCTATTGATCATTTTCATGATCACGACCCCACTCATCGAGAACAGCCTCGACCTCGTCGTGCCCACCAGCTCCACTGCCAAGGGGGCTGTCGATTCCGCCGAGGTCCAGATGGTGTCCATCAACAAGGATGCTGAAATCGAACTCAATGAAGAGCCACTGACCATCGCAGAACTGGAGGCCCGGCTCACAGCAATGAAGGGGGATCAGCCAGGCATCGCCGTCGTCGTACGGCCGCACAAGGACCTGCCAATCCAAACATTTATCGGTATCATGGATCTGCTCCAGCGCGTGGGAATAACCAAGGTCGGAGTGATGACCAAACCCGAAGACTCCTCCGCGCCGTAATCTTCCGGCCCGCAATGAAACGCCGACCGATCAGGAAAAAGTTGGACCCGAGAGCGCGTTCTCGTCGCCGGCAGTTTCAATGGGCGTTTGTGTTGGTCCTAATGCTTCACGTAATCGCTATCGGCTCGTTCTTCTGGATGTCGAAACAACGCACCGTGGAACCGCCACTCGGCGAAATCGTATGGATGGATGCCAGCGCCTTTGTCCAAAACATCGAGCTGCCGCCCGAGGTCGAAGAAACTCCGGAACCCACTCCCGAACCCGAAAATAATCCAACCCCTCCACCCACGCCAGAACCCACACCGCCGCCAACACCCGAACCCACACCGGAACCCACACCGGAACCCACACCGGAACCAGAGAGCGAGATCCCGCTCCCAACTCCAACCCCGCTCCCAACCCCAACTCCAACTCCAACTCCAACTCCAACTCCAACTCCAACTCCAACTCCAACTCCAACTCCCAAACCTACGGCTACTCCCACGCCAAAACCCACTTCCAAACCGACGCCGAAGCCGACACCCAAGCCTTCGCCCACGGCGACACCCAAGCCGTCACCGAAACCGTCGCCAAAGCCCAGCCCTTCTGCCACTCCAAAGGCCACTCCGAAAGCATCTCCGAGCGCATCACCCAAGGCATCTCCGGCGGCAGCAAAACCTGCCAGCACTCCGGCAAAAGCCACTGAAGGTTCGGCAACCCAGGGGGCGGGAGCGGACACGCAGTCTGGCGGAGGTGGCACCAGTGATTTCGGGTGGTATCATGAGATGATCCACGATTCGTTTTTCCGGCAATGGGATCAGCCGACATCGGTGATGGAAGCAAACCGGCAATTTGCCACAACGCTTCGGATCACGATCGAAAAAGATGGCAGCATATCATCAGCCGAAGTCGTCAACTCCAGCGGTAATGTCGTGATGGATGAATCTGTGCTCGCTGCCGCAAAACGCGTCAAACGCATTGCTCAACTTCCCAGCGGCATCTCGAAGGGGGAATCATACACAATCAATATCGCTTTCGAACTCGATCAGAACTAGCGTCTTTGAGACAGCTTCTAAAATTATGTGGAATTCCCGTTGGCTTCGTGCTGCTGTCCTTGGTGTCCTTGCTGCCTCATCCCTTCAGGCAGCTGACACCCCGCAACCCCCTCCCGCTCCCACAGACATCCCGGATCGGCAACTGCCGGCGGTGCTCGCCGACTGGCAGTCATGGGCACTTTGGGATGAAAACCCATCGCCGCCACACTTCAATGATGCCGGGCAAAAGATTGCGGTTTGGCCATCCCGGATGGTCCTCAATGCCACGGCAACCGGCGCGGAATTTTCTGTCACGTTGCGCGTATTTCACGACGTCCGCACGGCACTGCCCGGCGGAAACGACCACTGGCCACAGGACGTCACACTCAACGGCCAACCCTCACCTGTCACTCCGCAGGATGGACGCCCATCCATCCGACTCACACCTGGAATCTGGGAAGTCCGCGGCAGATTCCAGTGGGCCACCATGCCGCAGCAACTGCATGTCCCTCCGGGTATCGGACTGCTCGCCTTGACGGTCGACGGCAGTACGGTGCCATTTCCAGCGTGGGACGCAGCGGGCCAGCTATGGTTGCGTCGCGACCGTGTGAGCGACGAGGCGGAACGCGACTTTGTCAGCGTGCAGGTCTATCGTGTGATTGAGGACGGAATCCCGATGTGGCTTCGCTCTGAAATCGAGCTCACGGTGAGCGGAAAAAACCGCGAGGAGGCTATCGGCGCTGTGCTCCCAGCCGGATGGAAACTATCCTCAGTCAACGCACCAATCCCCGTATTTGTTGATCAAAACGGGGAGATGAAAGCCCAAGTCCGCCCCGGCCGCTGGGTCGTGCAGGTCGATGCCTTTCGATTGGACAGCCCAGCGGAAGTCGCCTATGCGGGTGGGATTAAACCTGCGGTGTCCGATGAGTTGATCGGATTCCGTGCACGCCCCGAGTTGCGTCTGGTGGAAGTGACAGGTATTCCCGCGGTGGATGTATCACAGACAACGTTCCCGCAAAAGTGGCGCGATCTTCCCGTTTATCGCTGGGAGACGCAGACGCCGTTTGGACTCGCCGAGCGGCAGCGCGGCACGGGGCTTCAGCAACCCGCCGAGCTTACCATTTCCCGGCAACTCTGGTTGGACGAAGATGGCGGCGGGATCACCGTGCAGGATCAAATCACCGGTGGCAGCCAGGAAATCTGGCGGCTGGATGCTGCCCCAGGCCTGCTCCCGGGGTCGATCCAAGTCAATGGTGAAGGCCAGTTGATCACACGCAATCCCGAGACAGGCACACCCGGCGTGGAAATTCGCACGCGAGATCTTAGCATGATCGCCATCGGCCGCGTGGATGGCGTTTCGGAATTTTCAGCCACGGGATGGCAAACAGATACAGGCGGCCTCAGTGCGACGCTCATGTTGCCTCCCGGGTGGCGGTTGTTTGCCGCTTTTGGACCTGACGAGGTGGATGGGGAATGGATCTCATCGTGGTCTTTGCTGGATTTGTTTTTATTACTGGTCTTCTCGGTTGCTGTATTTCGTATTTGGGGCGCTGTGCCTGGCGTTCTGGCCTTCCTTGCCTTCGCGGTGTCATACCACGAACCCAATGCCCCGCATTTCCTCTGGCTCGCACTGCTAGTCCCACTAGCCCTGCTGCGCGTGATCCCGGCAGGCGTCGGACGAAATCTAGTTCTCACGTGGAAATGGCTCACCGTGCTCGCGCTCGCGTTCGCATTGATCCCGTTCCTCAGCCAGCAAGTCCAACAGCTCATATATCCCCAATTGGAATCAAATCGAAACGCCGACATCATTCGTCCAATGAGCGTAAATGAGTCGTCGGTTGATGCCATGCACTTCGAAGCGCTGGCGGTCACAGCCTCCGCGGATGCCGCACCGCCATCAAGAAGCGCCAAGGCGGGCGCAGACGTTTATTCCCGAGGCTCCGTCGCGGACAACTCGTCAGCAAAAAGCAACCTCGCCTACGCCGCCGGTGCCCGCATCCAGACAGGCCCAGGAGTTCCGGAATGGGGATGGCGTGCCATCACCATGCGCTGGAATGGCCCTGTGCAGGCGGACCAAGTCGTGAACCCCATTCTCATACCGATGGGAGTGGAGCGGGTCATCACGTTTTTCCGTATTGTCCTCCTGCTCCTGTTGGCAGGGCTCTTGCTTGATGCACGGCGGCTGACCACGTTTCTGTCCCGACCTAAATCCACCGTCGCAGCAACGCTCCTCGCGGCATTTGTTCTCCTGTCCGCCCCGCAGGCCCTGGCGCAGATCCCTGACAACACGCTTATCGAGACCCTTCGGCAGCGCCTCGTGCTGCCATCAGATGCATTTCCCAACGCCGCCGAAATCCCATCTGCCACGCTCGCAATTGCGGGCAATCGTATCACCGTCACGTCAGAGATCCACGTCGCTGAGGATTGCGCCGTGCCACTGCCAGGCCGCCTGCCATCCTGGTCGCCGGTGAGTATCACGGTGAATGGAACCCCTGCTGCAGCTGCAACCCGCCACGATGGATTTCTATGGGTGGCACTTCCAGCGGGCGTCCACACCGTCGTCATGGAAGGCATTATCTCCGAAGCTCCCGACTGGGAATGGAGCTTTGCGCTCAAACCGCGCCGGATCGTTGTGGACGCGCTGGACTGGAACGTCTCCGGGATCAACGCGGATGGCGTCCCGGAGTCCCAGGTTTTCCTCGCGAGAAAACAAAAAACAGATGCTGGCGAAGCAACTTACGACCGTCAGGATTTGGACTCCGTTGCCGTGGTCGAGCGGGCATTTGAGCTGGGGCTCGTCTGGCAGGTTCGCACCACGGTGCGCCGGTTATCGCCACGCGGACGCGCCATCGAACTCCGCATCCCATTGGTTCCCGGAGAGCGGATTCTTTCGTCCAACCTGGTTTTGGACGGTAACCTCGCCGAAATTCGAATCGGCGGCAATGAAGACTCGGTGTCATGGAACAGCGAGCTGCCTGCGGCGGAATCCATCACCCTGACCTCCGCAATGGATTCGCCCTGGGTCGAACGCTGGACGCTCGTGGCAGCACCCACCTGGAATCTCACGTTCTCCGGAATTGCTCCAATTTTTGAATCTGCCAGTCCCAACCTCGTCCCCACGTGGTCGCCGTGGCCCGGAGAATCAGTGACATGGAAAATCACCCGTCCTGAAGCGGAGCAAGGAGCAACCCTCACCATCGACCGCGCGCAACACACGATCTCCGTGGGGAGCCGGCAGCGCACCAGCGAACTTTCGCTCACGATCCGCAGTAGCCTCGGGGAGGAGTTTTCCATCGTGCTCCCCGAATCTGCAGAGGTGACATCGCTCGCCCATGATGGAAAACCGATTCCTGTCCGTCTGGATGGCGGGCGGATCATCCTCCCGCTCAGGCCTGGAGCGCAGAATGTGACAGCGAATTGGAGAACCAACACGGACGCGGGATTTCACGTGCAGGCAGATCCCGTAATCTTGCCCGCAGAGAGCGCAAACGTGACGACCGCGATGGTCGTGGGTCCGGATCGATGGATATTGTGGACACAGGGTCCGCTGCGTGGACCCGCGGTGCGGTTTTGGATCGTTCTCGCCGTCGCGGTAACTGCGGGATGGATTCTCGGATCCATCCCCGGCTCTCCCCTCAAACGGTATCAATGGATGCTCCTGGCCGTTGGGCTGACGCAGGTGCCATTGGCTGCCGCCCTTTTTGTTGCAGGATGGTTTTTCCTCTTTGTTTGGCGGGGACTACCGTCATTCGAACGGATGCCTGTGCTATTGCACAACATCATTCAGGTGCTCGCAGTGCTGGCAACCGGCGTGCTGTTGTTGATCCTCATCTGGGTCGTGGGCGCGGGTCTGCTCGGGAATCCTGAGATGTTCATCCTCGGGAATGGCTCGCGCAGCAACTTTCTACAATGGTATCAGGACCGCTGTGCAAAAGCACTCTCGCAGCCCGGCTACTTCTCTATCTCGATTTGGTGGTATCGACTGTCGATGTTGCTGTGGGCGCTATGGCTCGCAGGATCGCTCTTGCGGTGGCTCTGGTGGGCATGGGCGAGATTCACCCTCGGAGGCGTATTTCGCCGACGCCGGGCAAAGTGAGTATTGTATCTACAAATTGGTCTAGCGCGGCATCGCAACCGGAAGCAACTTCCGATGCGGTTGCAGAGTATTTCCAGCAGGCGCGAGCGAAGAGCCCAGATTAAACACTTTACCCGTCGGCATGATACGTTTCTTCTCACGGATATGAGCGACAACACCCCGAACATCGATTGGGAGCAGTTGGACATGATTGCCGACGGATACACGGAGGACTTCGTGGAAATCTATCACGAATTCGAACTGGATTTACCGTCGATTCTAAACACCTTGGAAGCCGCCTTGAGCGCCGGCGATCCGGTTGCAGTGTTCCGCGCGGCGCATCAAGCCAAGGGCAGCGCCGCCAACTTTGGACTCAAGGGATTTAGCGGTATCATGGCCAGCATAGAACATGGTGCCAAGGGTGGGTCGATCGATGGTGCCGCCGATGCATTGAAAGCTGCTCGCGAGACATTCCACGCGTCTATTGCTGCCGTGAAGAGTGAGCGAGGGATCTAGCCAGAGGTCGCAATTACCGGGTGCGGCGTCCTCCCCCATGCGCTGTATGCCATTCGCGGAAAACTACGGGTGAGATCTCGGATGGCTTGATCTCACTGCGGCCGCCCCAAAAGACATTGGTGTAGCTGACTGGCATCCCAATAGCCTGCAAATGCTGGTCGATTGCTGCCTTGTGCGCGAGCGTCCGATTCTTATCCGTGCCATGTGCGACAGCCATGATATTTACGTTATTAAACTCCGGGCCTCCTTCGCGCCAGTAGCAGTGCGTGAGGATCTCGTGGCGGCCAATTTCAGAACCTGCTTCGACTTCCCGTCCCGCAGGCACGGCCCAATGAAATAACCCATTGAAACGGGTGACACGCACCCCGCTTTGCGACGGCTTCACGTGTTCCAGAAAGGTGGAGAATCGCCCGATCACTTTGCGCTCATTCAGGGATTCCGCGATCGCAAAAAACTCATCGAGGGAGACTCCTGCGGCTTGAGCTCGGCCATCCCATGCGGGCTCTGCGATTTCCTCCGAAAGGAACTCACGCTTCAGTTCGAGGAGCACTCCCCATTCGCGGTCCGTGAGGGTAACCTGCGCGACCTTAAGCATCCGCGCGGGGCCATCTGACTTATCACCCAGTTCGATCGTCTTCCGACGGACATGTCCTACACCCAGCGCAAAGATCCCGACCGCTGGCATCAATCGATAGGTGTCGGCGCCAGTCAGTCGCTGGAGCGCGTCACAATGCGTCGTCAGAGATTCTCCAGTCGGAACCTTCACCGTAGTCCATAGCCGATACGCCTCACCGGGAATTTTAGCCTCGGTAGAGCGCACGACAACATGACCAGAAAACGGATCCTCCCGGAACATAAACTCAAACGCACTGTCCAGCTTGTCCGCGGGCACTTTCCAAGCGACTAAAGCCCCCTCCGCCAGATTGGTGGCGATCAACGTCTGCCGCACCCGACGCACCGTTCCAGCTTCTAACATCGCGCGAAGCCGCTCCAATACTACAGGCAGCGAAACCCCCGACTGATTGGCAATCTGCTGAAAGGGAGCCCGAACAAACCCGGTGATTTTATCCTCTGATACGGAAAGGATTTGCGAATTGATTGGGTCGTCGTGCTCTAAAGGGATCATGGAAAGACTGAATTGAGAATGTTGATTTAAACCTCAGAGTCGCACAGCTCCACGATCCTGTCACCAAGGAGATGATAATTTCATGGAGCACTCTTGCGCAGTTTCATACCCTCCGGAAGTTAGAACAAGGGATGACGCCCCGGCACCCTTAGATTATTCAGAGACTTGGATTTTCTTTAGGTCGGCTCGGGTGTTTTCGTAGGAGGTGTCAAAAGCCAGCAAGTTAGGATCAGGGTTTTGTCCGGTTTTGTCACACCACGCACGGTAAAGATCCGGCCACCAGTTGCGATGCTGCGTCCGTCCGCTTTCCTTCCAACCCGCCCATCCGGAAAGCACACGCGCCCAGCAACGGTCGCCATATGCCACAGCCTCGGCCGCGCTGCCCATGTCCGCTACATACCAATCACGACCGATCCGTGCGTGCAGGACCTCATCGGCCCAGTCAAAGTCTTGGAAGGTAATTGCCAGCGGGCACTCCGCCGCTTTGCTCACCTCCCATTCGTGGCGTTTCCCCGTCTTTGGCATCAATCCCTGCTCGATATAATAGAGAACGGCATGGCGCTCCTTGGGAGTTAGCTCGGTGTTGAGCTGGCGGGACCAGGTGGAATTCACCATCACGAGTGACGGCCAGTCCAGTCCGAGGCTTGCAAAACCGACCTCGCCCATCATGGCGTGCCGTGCCTCGTCCCAAAGCTGACGCGTCATGTCCCGGTAATACCCCCACGGTTTTCCGGCGGTCTCTGCCAAAATACTGCTCATCATTTCAGGCACATCAATCTCCCGGAGCCTTTTGTAGAACATCATGAGCACCTTGGGAGGGGCAGGGATCGTTTCGTCGTAGAGAAACGCTTCCGCATTCACTCCCATATTGTACGGATCCGGAAAGCGTTCATCACGGCGGGGCTCGCCGTCGAAAACAAACGGCTTGGAGGAGTAGTACGGCGTAATTGTCCCCTCGGAGCAGGGAGCGCTGCCGTCCAATCCGCCCGCGGATGCCAGGCAGACATCCAGAAGCGACAACCATTGGGCTGCTTCAAGGCGCTTCGCGGGACTCACCATCCCCGCCACTGCCTTGGCACCCCAGTCGCAGATGTCCTCGATGTCGAGAAGGGCGTGGCGACAAAGGCGCACAGACGGGGCGTCGGCCAGCGCATGCGTCTGGGTGATATATCGGCGCAGCGCATCGCGCAACGCAGGCCATGCAATTTCGTAGAGACCCCAAAGGCGCTCTTCGACTGATGGCGTCGCAAGGATCTCATCAAAAAAGACTGCCAGTGCCGGGTGCGGGATTCTCTCCAGGCCGAGGGGCGGCTCCCGCATCTCGCCGACGCGCACACGGAACGCAGAATCGTTCTCCGCCGCAAGATAAGCGTGAAGGCTCATGGCCATCTTCAGTTCGTAAACCGGCTCGGAGGCAATGTGGGCAATCGCAATCTGGTGCAGCCTCCACAGGCTGTAATGGAAGCGTTTCAGACGGGCCACGCATCCCCCAACCGCCAATCCCGGTTGCGTTGCGGAGGCAAACGTGGACAGGCCAGCGAGAGGCGGAAAGTTGTAGGGAAAATTGCTCACTAGAAGATTCATTGCACATCGGGCCGTAAATTGCTTCGTCAGATTTTGCTAATTCTAGGCTTTTAATGACTTTTTTTACTTATTCGTGGACACAGAGTGATAGTATTTAGCTGCTATGCGTGCACAGTTTGAAAAAATCCCCAAAGATCCAGCTGCCTCGTTTCGTGTTGCTGAGCGTAGACTTGCCCGCTTCGATGCACCTTGGCATTTCCATCCCGAGATTGAGCTGACCTGTATCCTAGAGAGTCGCGGGCGCCGGTTCGTGGGAGATTCCATCGAACCGTATTGCGAAGGCGAGGTGGTATTGCTTGGGCCCAATCTTCCGCATTTTTGGCACACCGATGATGACGATAGACTCAGGATTTGCGCCCATTCCCTCGTCGTGCAGTTTACGTCTGATTTTCTCGGAGACCGGATCTGGTCCTGTCCCGAGTTTTTGTCGATTCGCCGCATGCTTGACCGCGCGGTGCATGGTCTGAACTTCTCGCCGAATCGCGCGAAACGCGCGTCGGAAATGCTGCGCGAGCTCCCGCGATTGAAGGGTGTTGTCGCGTTGTCCTTGCTGCTGGAAACGCTCGACTGGCTCGCCCGAGATCGCAAAGCCCAATGCCTTGCGAGTCTCTCCTTTTGTCCCGTGCCAGACCGACACAAAGAGGCCCGGCTCGCTCGGGTGTTTGAATACGCGGCAAAGAATTTTCGTGCAAAAGTCACCTTGGCGGAGCTGGCCAAAGTCGCATCGATGTCCGAGGCAGGATTCAGTCGGTATTTCCAACGGGCCACCGGACGCAGTCTAACGGTTTTCCTCAACGACCTGCGGATTTCTCACGCCTGCCAATTGCTGCGCGATACCTCCCGGACAGTCTTGGACATTTCGGTCGAGTCGGGGTATCCGACCCTTACTAACTTCAACCGCCGATTCCGGGACCAAACCAACCTTACCCCTCGTGAATACCGAAATGCCTTCGTTGACAGCGCCTCCGGAGGCAGCACGGGCCTCTTTCCATTTAGCTGATTTGCGGAATACTGCTTCTCCCTCACGGACCGCTTGGACTAGAAAGGAAGCCCCAAATATTCTATGAGCACGTTTTTTCACTTCCGGGCAATCCGCTAATGTCCAGCCGTCTTGCGTTTCGAGTCGATGCCCGGGCTAGTAGCTCGGAAGCGAGGGCCGGCGTGTTTCGCACGCTGCACAACGAAGTCCTCACGCCGCTGTTCATGCCTGTGGGGACGCAGGCCACGGTAAAGGCGCAAACGCCGGAAACCCTGGCGGATGCGGGCTCTCAAGTGCTGCTTGCAAATACGTATCACCTGCTTCTGCGGCCGGGCACCGAAGTTTTTCAGCGGCTCGGGGGGATTCACCGGTTCATGAATTGGAAGCGATCCGTGCTTACAGACTCCGGTGGGTTCCAAATCTTTTCCCTTCCGCATTCGCGATCGCTTTCTGAGGACGGGGCAGTTTTTCAGAGCTACACGGACGGCCGCTCGATCCTCTTGAGCCCGGAGATGAGCATCCAGACGCAGTTGGCCATCGGCAGCGATATCATGATGGTGCTTGATCAATGTGTGCCGTCCACCGCAGAGGAGCCGGTTGCACGCGCGGCGGTCGAGTTGACCCGGCGCTGGGCAGCACGCAGTCTCGCCGCAAGAGGAGATTCCCCGGCGGCGATGTTTGGGATTGCTCAGGGAGCGGTCTACCCGGAGTTGCGCCGTGAGAGCGTGATGGGGCTCACGGAAATGGACTTTGATGGATTTGCGATCGGCGGCCTTGCCGTAGGAGAAGGCCGGAGCGAACGCGAGGATATCTGCGGCCTTACGGCCCGGCTTTTGCCTGCCGACAAGCCCCGCTACCTCATGGGAGTTGGGACGCCACTCGATATTCTGGAGGCAGTGCATCGGGGCGTGGACATGTTTGACTGCATCATTCCCACACAAGTCGCGCAGCGTGGCGGGGCGTTCACTTCACGTGGCTATCTACAACTCCGGCGCGGCGTATATAAGTTTGCAGACGAAAAACTTGATCCCGCGTGCGGATGCCCGACCTGCCTCAATCACTCCCGGGCCTATCTGCACCACCTCACGAAAACCGGTGAAACCCTCGGATGGCAACTACTGGGAACACACAATATTCATTTCTATCATCAGCTCATGCGGGAAACGCGGGCATCCATCCTCTCGGATACCTTTGGCAAGTTCTATCACGAGCGTCGTGCGACACTGCAAGAGGACGACATTGATAATCCGGTCCTTGTCCAAAAACGTCGCCCGACACGTAAGCGCACCCTTGGAAATTACGAGGTTCATATCGCCCGGGAGGGATTTGCGAGCATCCGTCATGTGCGTTCCGGGGAAATCATGCACGCTCATACGCCACCGATGGAAGAAGCCCGGAGCCTGTATGTCGAGCAATCGCGGCTCGCTGAGCGCTTGACCGAAACCGATGCGGCCGGTCCACTGGTAATCTGGGATGTTGGTCTCGGTGCGGCTGCCAATGCGATGGCGTCCATTGGATGTTTTGAGGCCATGGCCGCCACGGCACCTGTTCGTGACATGCAGATCGTGAGCTTCGAAAATGACCTCGACTCGCTCCGTCTCGCATTCACGCACAACGAACTCTTTCGGTCGCTCCGCCACAGCGGACCGGCGGGCGTGCTCGCCAAAGGTGCATGGCAATCCAAAACCCATCCGGGCCTCGCGTGGGCGCTGGTGAGGGGCGATTTTCCTGACAGCATTAACCATGCATCCGAGCGGCCGGATATCATCTTCTACGACCTATTCTCGGGACGCACCAACGCGTTCGCCTGGACATTTGCTACCTTTCGACGCTTGTTTTCGGCATGCCAGGGACGTCCAGTCACGCTCATCACCTACACCTGCTCCACGGCGTCACGCGTAGCGATGCTGGCAGCGGGATTTTATGTCGCACGCGGCCGTCGCACGGGTGACAAAGCCGAAACTACGATCGCCATGACGCCCGAAGCAGTTTCCGACTACCATGAGTTGCTTGGCGTTGAATGGCTGGGCAAATGGATGCGATCCACAGCGCGCTTTCCCACCGACATCGAGGCTCGCGATCACCTGGCTTGGGAAAAGATTGTCACTCACCATCCCCAATTTGCGCATCTCATCGCAAATACAATGGACACTGAATAACCCGTTTTCCGGCGATTTCTTTTTATGTCGTATTGCAGGATTACTGCGATGTTACTAAACTCAATCTCTGCGCCGGGGTGACTTCCGACGAGGCGAACCCTTCTTCTTTCTACCATGAAGAGCATGAAGGGGGAGAAGGCTGAGTAAGATTTTTTCTGAATCTTCATGCTCTTCATGCTCTTCATGGTTTTAATTCTTTTCTCCTCGGTCCAGGGTGTCCGCGTGCGCGCGGATAGCCGAAGAATACGCGCCCAGTCACGGCCAGTAGGCGGCAACTACCGAAACTCGTGGTGGGGCATATTCTCTGCCTATGCAAACCGGCGACAGCTTCGGCACAGATGAGATGCGGTTGAATCATTATAAAATGCAGGATAAGGGTTGATCTGTAGAAAGCTCAGGGTGCAAACCACCGGAATTCGATAAAGTAAGCGTTTCGCCCCGGCAGGGGCCGAGGAAAATCTCAACCCTGCCATCGACCCATCTCTGCCTGCATTACCATCTGGTTTTTGGAACCAAGGATCATGCGCCGGTCATTGCATCTGCGTGGCGTGGCGATTTGCATGCTTTCATGGGTGGTATTGTGCGCACCCTTGGTGGCGTGCCGGAGGCCGTCGGTGGTGTTTCCGACCAGGTGCATTTAATGGTTGCGGGCGACGGTTTGAAAGTGGCGGATTTTAAGAGGCATTTTTTTGGGTTCCTTTTGGTGCTAGTTTTTGAGTTTCCGGGTGCGGTAGCTTTCGCCTTCTAGGACGATGGAGTGGCAGTGGTGGCTGAGGCGGTCAAGGATGGCGCTGGCGAGGGCGGCGGCGTAGCCGATGGCGAGGTGGGTTTTCCGGGTCCGGGGTTGACGAAGAACAGGAGGTTTTCTTTGCGCTGGAGGAACCTGAGGGTGAGGAAGCTTTCGATGGCTTGGCACTGGAGCAGCCTTCTTGGGCCAGTTGTCGGATGCGGCAGTAGGTGGCGTAGTTGATCATGGCCGGGTGAGTTCAGGCACTCGAATCAAATCACTCACACAGAGAGCCCGACCGGTGCGTTCCCGGCTGTCGCTCTTCCAAGGATCCAAGCTCAGAAGCTGGTAAAGGGGTCTTTGGAAAATGACCAGGTTCGCCGCGATGAGCGTGGCGCGGGCTTGCGCGAGTTCTTCCTGCTCGATGCCAAGATGCGTGCGAATGCTTTTATCCGCGTAATAACTGAGCCCCTGAGCATCGCTGACAACGGCAAGAAAGAGGTAGAGGCCTTGGGCTCCAGAGCCGCACTGGCGCAGGTGGCCTTCGGTTACAAGACGTTGGTCGAGCCAACTGAAGCGTGTGGGCAGTTGTCGAATTCGGGCGGGATCAAGAGGATATTTTTCCATGGGTGTTGATGTGTTTCAGGTTGTTGACGACATGGGCTCCATCGAAATGGGGCGCAGTAGCTCGCCGCCACGAACCAAACACCGTCCGTAGAGATTTTGAACTTCGTCTTGTAACACCGAGCCAGTGACGAATGACATAAACCACACAAGGGCAGTGTCTTGAACGATGGGAACTGAATCTTGTAACCGCGCCATCCCAGGTTCCTCCCGGTTACAAGATTCAGCTTTTGCGCTTGATTTTCCTGCCTCTTTTTTTTGCCGATTTCTCCAATCAGGATTTTTTCGTCGCCACTCCCTCACCCTTTCGACGTTTTCAGACCCTCGAAAATAATCGGAATTTTGCTCAACCCAGCTCGCCTCCCGCTCTTTTTTTGCCGCTGCCCGGCATCGAAAATTATCACATATGCACTGCCTGACTCCGGATTACTTACTGGGAATAAACGAGTTATGACAATGTTTGCAGAGCTTGGGCGTAACGTCCATGCACTGCCATGCAGAGATCGGACTCTCTTCGCAAGATCCGCCGCAAACTCCTCTCACCCCCCTAATAAGGAATAAGATAACAAGCAGCTAGGGCTGTCTTTTTTGAATAATATCCAGCCGTGGCTTCCGCCACTTTCAAACCGTCAGAAATCCGCCACTTTCAGTTCGGTGCCCGCTGTCTCCATCATCACAAAAAATCACTTCCAGTCGGTTGCCACGGTCCATCACGTGATACAACGCCCCTTCATATTCCACGCGCTCTTTCTTCGGCGCCTCAATATCAGACATTCAAACCTCCATAATGTCAATAATCGAGAACTGACCCCTGCTGACCCCCTGTTTGGCCAAACAGGGCGCGTTACACGCCGCAATTCGTGTTGGCTCCCCCGAGCAAGCGCGGGGGTAGTTTGTCAAGATTTGCACACTGACCCCTAGTTTCGCGGGATGCTCGCTTCCCACTGGAAACAGCGAAGAACCTAACTTTCCTCCGACCTTCTCCAGTCGCGGCGGCGCAACCAGATGTCCAAGGGCCACAAGACGATAGCTAGCGCGATCCACCATGGTACCAGCGAAAGCGTGGAGGCTACCTCGTGCCCGGTGGCTCGGAAAACCGCATCCGGTGCAGGATTCAACTGCCCACCACCACGCTCCGCCGATTCCTCCAAAAATGCAGCGACATCGCGCAGCACCCACGCCTCGCCATCCGGGCTACGGTGCCAAGCTGCAATCGTCGCCGCGTCATCGACAACCACGGAAACTAACCCTGACTCCCCGCTCGGGAGATCAAAGATCGCTTGGTAAATACCCGGTCCGATGGGCTGAGCGACCGCAGATTTGCCTGCGCTCCCTGCTTCGCTCAACGCCACTTGCGGCTCGAGTCCCGAGCGGTAGCTGCCGTCCGGCTCGGTTACGTTGATTTCAACGACGAGCTGGGAATCGTTCAGCGTTGTTCGGACAATAACCTCACCGGGCCGGGAAGCTGGAATCAGGCTGCGTAAAGTTTGAAGCAGCCATTGACGAAACCCGGACCAGTCCAGCCAATCCATGCTCCAACGGCCATTGATGTCGCTGGTGAATGCAGTGACTCGTCCGAGCCCTCTCCGCCAAGTTGCCTGCAACGGGGTTCCTGCGTCGGTGAGTAGGAGGTTTTGCGCCTCTGATCTCGCCAGCACGGCGTTGTAGCCCAACAGATCCGGCGCATCAGCCCATGCAATCCCGGCGAGGGTTGGATCATCGTCGCCAACCACCGGCAGAAAAGGCAGTTCGATGAGGCTGTTCTGGGTTGCACGCAATGTCTCCTCAGCAAAAATTCTCGGTAGCGTGGTGGCGTCTGATGTTAGGTAAAACCGCCCGCCGCCGCGCGCGGCCAGGTTTCTGAGAAAACTTGTGTCCCGGTCCGACTCCCCGCCGAGCGCCACCACGGACACCGTGATGCGCGCGGCCAGCATCGCCGATGCAACGTCGAGGGCGGACGCCATGGCTCCCGTTCCGGCGGGAGCCATTTGCTCTTCGGCATCGGCCGCGTCACTGAACAGGATGAGATGCTTCAACATCGCCTTCGCCGAGGCCAACTGTCGGTAACCCGCGGTAAGCGCTGTGAAGACATAGATTCCGCCACCGCCCGAGGTGATCGACTGGATGATTCGTGCGGCGGTTGTCTGATCGGATACCGGCCCGAGCGAGAGCACCGGATGCACCTCGGTATCGACAGCAGCGACGCCGAATAAGTCCGTTCTGTCGAGGAGCTCCATGGCACGGACCACTCCCGCATTAGCCAGCGCCATC
>Ga0209491_10003724_pt1 | contig 24683 bp, 23 predicted proteins | sample BON02_FD_187213 | JGI IMG/M metagenome (GOLD analysis project Ga0209491, IMG submission 187213) | Freshwater microbial communities from Lake Bonney liftoff mats and glacier meltwater in Antarctica - BON-02 (SPAdes) (version 2) | ecosystem: Environmental > Aquatic > Freshwater > Ice > Glacier...
AACGCCACAATCTCGTTTTCCCGAATACCAGGCTTCAGAGCATCAACAATGTCTTGATACACGCCATCGACCATCGCGGCCGCCTGGGAGAGCAACATAATCTCATCCACAGACTTGATTGCCCGCGCATCGAGCATGTGCTGTTGGATATCGACCACGTTGAGGCCCTGCGCTTGCATCTCGAACAAAAAGGCCGGCTCCACAATGTCCACACCAATGGGATCGTTTGCGACACCAGCATCGACAAGCATGCCCTTAATGGTGGTCACGGCTTCCTTCATCAGCCCCACCTCGGGGTGGATTGCACCGCGAAGGCCCAACATCCCCGCATGGGAATGCCCTTCAGCAATCCACGGAGCAAACAAACGGTGGTGTTTAGCCGCCGAACCAAAATCCCACAAATGTGGCTTGCCATCAGGCATCAAGAGCGCATATCGGGACATTTTATCGCCCAGTGCCCCACCAATCCAGGTTTGGGTACTGTATCGGATGTTGTAAAAATCAAAAAGAAGAAACGCGCCACACTCGCTCGCCTCAAGAGCCTTCATAGCTCGATCAAGTCGATAGTCCCGCAACCGGCCAAAGTCGACACGTTGTTCGTAATCAACACCCATAGAACCATGGGCAGGAATCTGCCGGTTCGCAAAATCGAGAGCAGGAACCAACGGTGTGGGGCGGTATTCTGAGGTCATCACATTTCTTTCACAAGCAACGCTAGACATATAGGCGACTAGCGATGGAATCTACGGGACAAGAGATACAACGGCAGTCTTGGGAGGGCCGAAGCCCTCCCAAGACGCGCGTTGGTAGTGCTACCGAGTTATCGGATTACCACTCAGGAGCGACTTCGGGGCTCGAAGCGTTCGCAGCGGTCACCTTGGGGTTAGGCATGTACAGCGCGACGCGCTCGTCGTCAGCGGTAACTTCACCACTGAGGACCGAGTACATTCCGATTACAGCATTCTCGCCGTCCCATGAAGAGGACTGGAAAATGGTGCCATCGAGCTCGCCACTGACAACCAGGGGGTTACCCAGGAAAGTTCCACCAATGGAGGTGATGAAGAAGTCAGCGGGGTCAAGGCCACGTGCCTTGAGCGCGTCAATTCCACCCTTGATCATCGAGTCATCGGCCGCGTACATTCCCTGCACGTTTTCGATACCCACGGAGGTCAGCATCTCAGAAGCAGCAATCTGCGACTTGTCTGGTACCCAGTCGCCAGGCTGTTCAGCCAGGATGGTGACGTTGGGGCAGTTAGAGGCAATGGTCTCCTTGAAGCCGTTGCCGCGCAAGGTTGCAACCGAGTTACCGGTCAGACCATTGATCTGGATGATGCCAATTTCGGCGCCATCAACAATCTCACACATGATTTCTGCAGATGCAGCACCCTGACCATAGCTGTCGGTGCCGGAGTATCCGTAGGTCAACTCCGTGTCTTCGGGGTTCACGTCAGCGTTGGTAATCCACACGGGGATTCCAGCTGCCTGTGCTGCCTCGAGGCAGGGACGAATGGTGTCAGCAATAGCTGGCCACAAGATGATGCCATCTGGCTGTGCAGCAACAGCAACTTCGCACTCGGAAGCCTGCTTGTCCCCGTCGTACTCCGAGTTTGTGATAGTCAGGTTGATACCTAGTTCAGCTGCCTTAGCCAACATGGGTGGCAAGTAGGTGGTGCCGTAGGCCTGGTCGTTACCCTGGGGCAGAAGTGCGAACACCTCGTAGGTGTCTGCACCCGTTTCGGCGGCTTCTTCAGTTGTGTCTGCCGCTGTTTCATCAGCATCTGTCGCTGTGTCATCAGCAGCAGCACAACCTGCGAGTGTCAGCCCTGCGACAGCAATCAAACCTGCTGTAGCGAGCCCAATACGCGATCTACGCATATCTTTGCCTCTTTCTTTTTTGATGATTTGACACCGGTTGGTGACAAACTCTCCAGTCCGTTAGGACTGGAATTTCAGGCGACCCTGGAAAACCGATCTAATGCCCCCCACGACGGCTCGAAGGCTGGCGGGATCTGTTGTGACGGCCAGAAGCAAAATAAGACCGATGAAAATCTCTTGGACCGGAACTTGAACGCCGGAGAGGGTAAACGCGACCTGCAACACTCCCAGCGCCGTTGCTCCGATAAGCGTTCCCACAATCGACCCGCGACCACCCTTGAGGTAGTTCCCGCCGATGATTGCTGCCGCGAAACTGGCCAGCAGCACGGTGAGGCCAGCCCTGGGGTCGGCAGCTGTGCGCTCCAACGTGTTGATCGCACCAGCGAGCGACGCAACAAAACCCGAAATCATGAAGCCGGTGAAGATGCGTCGCTTGACGGGAATCCCCGCGTCGTACGCAGCTTGGCGGTTGCCTCCCACCGCAAAGAATTCGCGACCGGCTTTGACACGAGACACGAAAATTTGCAACAGAATGAACGCCAGAATAAAGATGAGGACACGAGGCGTGAGCGGCCCTATGATCGCGAGCCCAAAGGCAATGCCGGCATCCGTGTCAGCGATTCGGACAGGCGCCTCATCGGAGAGGATGAAGGCGAGGCCGCGCAGGGCAAAGAGCATCCCGAGCGTGGCAATAAACGAGTTGATCCCTACAACCGCGACAAAGAAACCGTTGATGAAGCCAATGAGCAAACCGACGCCCAGGGCAACAACAACGCCCAATCGCACGTCGGGAATTAGGGCCATCACCACGCCCGACACAGCGAGCGTGCTGGCGACACTCAGATCAAGCTCACCCATCAAAATCACGGCAGTCAGCCCCAGTGCAACAAGACCGATCAGGGCGATTCTTCCGAGGCTGACCTGGTATGCGGTAAACACGAGAGGCTCCGTGAAAGAAACCACAATGAGAACAACCGCGAGAAGGACAACAGCTCGACCTTCAGTTCGACGGGCTAACCTCAGACGGAGTTTCCCTATAAGAGTTGTCTCACGTTGACCTATTTGGATGGTCTGGTTGTGACTCATCGCTTTCCCGCCTTTCGCGACAGCGCGTCCACCGTTACGGCAACCACGATAAGAACTCCCAGGGCCAGCTGTTGATACCCGAAACTGATGTTGGAGAGCACAAGGACATTCGTTAGGACACTCACAAAGATGACCCCCAGGAGTGTTCGAAGCACGGAACCTTTACCGCCGAACACACTTGTTCCGCCAACGATGATGGCTGCGAGGGCCTGGAAGTCATACCCCGTGGACATCGAGGACACTGCGGTGTTGGAGAAAGCTGCCAGCACCCAGCCGGCCACCATCGCAGCAAGCGCAGTCACGAAGAAGGCGCCGATGATGACGAGGCCAGTGTTGACCCCACCCAGCCTTGTTGCCGACTCGTTGGACCCGAAGGAGCGCACAACGAAACCAAAATTCGTCCGGTTCAGGACAAACGCCAACACCAGGGTCACAATGATTAGCACGATTGCGGAGTACGGGATAGGGCCAAGTTTTGAGGTGCCAAACGCTCGTATAGGCCCGTCTTCGGGGCCGAAGAAAATGCTTCCCCCGGAGAAGAATCGCAGGACGCCCACGCCGATGTAGGTGGTTGAGAGGGTCACAATGACTGCGTTCGCTTTGAAGTATCCCACCGCAATTCCGTTGATGAGCGCGTATAGCACCGCGGCCCCAAGCGCCGCGAGCATTGCGATGGGAACGCCATAGAGGTTGCTCACCGCGAGCATAATAACCGCGGATGTGGCCACTTGGGCGACGACGGAAAGGTCAAGGTAGTTACCGCTAATGACAACAAACGTCATGCCGGCAGCCACAATGCCAATCGGGGCTGCTCGGTGGAAGACATCGGTGATGTTCACCAACGACGCAAAGCCGTCGACAAACAAAGCCGCGAAGAGGAGGAGGAGCGCGGTGAAGATGAAAATTCCATTATCCGCAATCCAAGGCAGAGCGGAACGACTCTTCTTGACGTCAGCTTCGCCACTATTGGCCACTGTGATGACCTCGGTAAACGTTTCTTTTGCCATTATGCATCCACCATTTTCTCTCCCGCTGCCAGTGACATCACGTTTTTCTCATTTGCCTCGCCGGCCGGCAAAGTGCCCACGATCATGCCATCGCGCACGACATGAATCACATCAGAAAGCTCGAGAAGCTCAGGAAGGTCAGAGCTGACCATGAGGACTGCTGTGCCTTCGTCCGCTAGCTCTCGAACAATACGGTGAATTTCAGCTTTCGCTCCCACATCCACTCCTCGTGTGGGTTCATCCAGCACGATGAAATCGGGACGCCGACCCAGCCACTTTGCGATCACAATCTTCTGCTGGTTCCCACCGGAAAACATCCCGGCTTCGAGGGTGATCTGGGGTGGCCGAAGTCCGACCTTGTCAGCAAGCTGTTGAGCAAAAGCGCTAACCCGGCTTCGGATTTGCACTCCAAACCGGGAGAGCTCGTGCCTATTTGTCAGCGTGATGTTCTCAGCCACAGTCATTGCCAGAGCGAGCCCGTCAACACGACGTTCCTCCGGAACGAAGGCAACACCGTTTCTCACAGCCGACTGGAAGGTCGTAATTGTGGCGGACTTGCCTTTGCGTGTTATGGTGACCCGTCCCGCGGTGCGATTGTCAGCTCCGATGATGGCCCGGACAAGCTCGGTGCGGCCGGCGCCGACCAGGCCACCCAGCCCCACGATTTCGCCTTCTCGCACTTCCAAATCAACGCCGTTGACGCCGGGAGCCCGAATACCTACGGCCCTCAGCGCAACCTCACCAGGGTTCGCGACCCGCCTGGACTGGAAATCAAGCTTGAGTTCACGCCCCACCATCTGGTCAATGACATTGTCCGGCGTGGTGTCAGCAATGTTGGAATTCAGCACCTGCTTGCCATCGCGCAGAATTGTGACTTTGTTGCCAATTCGGAAGACCTCAGGAATGCGATGAGAGATGTAGATGATGGCCATGCCATTGGCCGCAAGTCTCTGAAGCATGTTCAAGAGGTAGTCAGTCTCTGTCGGGGTCAGGGTTGCCGTCGGCTCATCCAAAATCAGGACTTTAGGGTTTCTCGCTACAGCGCGGGCAATTTCGACGAACTGACGCAGGGCAACTGACAACCGCGAGATTCTTTCGTTGAGGTCAACGGACACGCCAATTTCGTCGAGTGCTTTTTTAGCAATGGCGTTCAACTCACCAGATTTAGTGAAACCAAGTCGGGTCGGCGCGTAGCCGAGCATGATGTTCTCTGCCACGGTCATCTCGGGCACCAGACTGAGCTCTTGGTGAACGAGGGAGATTCCCGCCGCAATCGAGTTCTTTGCACCCGTTTCGAGCCTGACGCCGTCGACCAGCACCTCACCGCCGTCTTGCGAAATGGCTCCGGCCAGGACACGCATAAGCGTCGACTTGCCAGCGCCGTTCTCGCCCACGACCGCGTGGATTTCTCCTACGCGAACTTCAAGCGACACATCATCTACCGCGGCCGCGCCGCCAAAACGTTTGACAATATTTCGGGCCTCAATGACAACATCTGCCGTAAGCGGTGACGATGCGGTCATAACCAGGGCTCCTTTGCCTTACCGATGTGTGCACAAGCACTTCACGGGGTAAGGCAAGTGTAAACACAGAATTGACACCGTGTCCACTTACGAGGCCAGAGTGACCAAAACGTTATCTAGCAGAGAACGTTTACGGTACGGGCTGGTGGTGCGAACCAGAACCTGCCCCAGGGAATTCTGCTGCCATGTCCTGGGCGACCGCATCCCATACGAACCACACAGCCTTGACTTCTTGCTCCGTTCGGTTCCAGAAACGGTGGGGGATACTGGAATCAAAGGCAATGGAATCCCCGACGTGCATGTCGGCCTGCCCAAATCCCACCTGAACACTTAACGTGCCCTGAGTAATAATCCCGTATTCCCTGCCGATATGGCGGATAAAATCCTCGGGTGCTTCGGCGCCAGGCGCAGGTGCATAAATCACCTCAAGAAACTCGGCTCCGACCTCCGGCTTTACGGTAAGTCGTTCCCACCTGGGCCCCGACTGCAACTGCATCGCCGGTCGTGCGCTAGCGCGCAGAACGATTCCCGCACCGTCCAATGGCCCATCGTGAGAAGTGGCAGCCACCTCATCCTCGACTCGAGGAGGCCTGGTGTCGAGGCTCGAATTCTCAAACAGCGAGTCCATCGAGATCCCGAGAATGCTCACGACGTTATAGAGAGCGCGAACGCTAAACGATGCAAGCCCACGCTCAACCTGCGAAACGTGGCTCGCGGACACGTCTATGCGACGCGCAAGCTCCCGGACACTAATCCCATCAGCGACGCGGGCACGGCGGATGCGTTCTCCGACAGCAGACCACTCGGTTTCCGAATTCATGGTGCCCATTTCTCGTGTCTTTTATTACGGTACTACGAAAAACGACCAAACGTGCACTAGGACAGCACAGTCCTCCAGGACAGAACAGCGACCTGCGCCGGGTGGCTCGGGCTTCTAGACTGCGGGCGCCTCCTCAGCGGTGGGCTGGACCCACAGCACGATCATGACGATGGTGCCAAGAACAGGCACAAGACCAATGAAGATTAATCCCCAAGCCAAGCTGGCATCGCGCAAACGACGCACACCCGCCGCGAGGTAGGGCACCACTGTGACAAAGAAAAACACGCCTCCCAAGGGGGCCCAGAGAGTGCCCAATGCCAAAGACCCGATGACCAGCAACAGATTGAACCACCAAAACTCCGAGCGGGAAGCAGTTCCTGTGAAGTCTGCATACTTTCTGAAACTTGTTGCAATCGCTGTACCAAAACTCATCATCATTTTCTCCCCTGTATGTGAGTATTCAGACTAGCGAACAAGCCCTTGTAAGAGGCTACGGTTGGACAATGGCGAGTGACCACTATTTCTCTAGCGACCCGGCTAGCCCTTTCAGAACCGCAGAGCGCACCCTTACTCTCCGAGGCCACAAGGTTTCCCTTCTCAGCGCCAGCGGAACATTCAGTTCAGGCTCGCTCGATAAAGGCACCGCACAGCTATTGAAATATGCCCCGCGCCTCCCTGCAGAAGGCATTTTTGCTGATGTGGGGTGTGGGTGGGGGCCTTTGACCATGGGAATGGCCTTGGAATCTCCCGCCGCTCACGTCTGGGGTATCGATGTCAATGACCGGGCTCTTCGCACCACCCGCGAGAACGCTCACTCCTTGGGCCTCACCCACATCAGTGTGTCTCGACCAGAAGATGTGCCCGCGTCGCTCACCTTTGACGTGATCTGGTCAAACCCCCCGATTCGGGTCGGAAAAGAGGAATTACATCAGATTCTCATCCAGTGGCTACCGCGCTTGGCCCCGCGCGGCGAAGCGTGGCTGGTGGTCGCCAAAAAACTAGGGGGAGATTCCCTTCAGGCTTGGATTAACGCTGGGCATGCCGGCCCGCTAAAGGCAGAGCGTCACGAAACCTCCAAGGGCTACCGTATTCTGCGAATCCAGAGGGTCTAGATCTCCACAACGGTGTCAAACACCAATGTTGCCGGGCCAGAAAGGCTCACGTGTTCACCCTCTTCAGTGGCGAACATTCGAACACCCAAAGTGCCCCCCGGAACCTCCACTCGCCAACGGTTGGGAGCGCCTTCTCCGGCCCAGTGACGAGTGGCCAGAGCGGCGGCGAGCGCCCCCGTCCCACACGACTGAGTCTCGCCGACACCTCGCTCATATACCCGCATGTGAATGACCCCCACCCCATCGACGACGAGAGGGTCTGAGGGCACTACAAATTCCACATTGGCTCCGGCAGGAGGCACTGGCTCCACCACAGGTGCCAGTGATAAATCGAGAGACTCGAGTTCCTCCCGAGACGCCAACGCTACGACGAGGTGAGGGTTAGGAACGGTTATCGCCAGTGAAGGCCTCGCCACCTCAAGCCCTCGTGCCGACACAACATACTCGCCCTCACTAAAACGCCACCGCCCCATATCCGCTTGATAGGTGCCACGCGCACTGCGTGTGACATCCACAATGCCCGCTCGAGTCGTAATCGGAAACGTGCTCCCCGCCTCCAGGACAGCCAATTGCTGTGCCAGCAGGAATTCGACAAACACCCGCACACCATTGCCACACATCTCGGCGAGAGACCCATCAGCGTTGCGATAATCCATAAACCACTGCGCTGCGGGCTCTTGCTCCAAGAGGTGCGCTACCTCGGGTGAAGCCACGGTGTGAACGGCGCGGATGATGCCGTCCGCTCCAAGCCCTCTATGGCGATCTGCGAGAAACCGGTATTGATCACCCGTGAGCTCACGGGCTCCATCGGGATCAGCAAAAAGCACGAAATCATTCCCCGTGCCGTGGCCTTTGGTCACCGCTAAGGGCATGCTCATCTGTGCTTTTTTCACAGCTCCTAGCCTACGCGAGCGCGCCGGTCACGAGCGAGGTGGCAGCAGAAACGCGAGCAGGCTCATCACTGGCCAGCCATACGGTATTTTCATCGCGCCGAAACCAGGACACTTGTCGCCTGGCATAGCGCCTTGTGAGCGCTTGGGTGCTCTCGATTGCGTCTTGCGCGCTGAGCTTGCCAGAAAGTACAGCGAGCCCCTGCTGGTAGCCAATCGCCCGGGACGCGGTCACCCCATTCTCAATTCCCCGCGGGATAAGACGGCGAACTTCTTCGATTAAACCTTCCGACCACATTGCCTCCACGCGGGCATCAAGAGCTTTCGTGAGGAGCTCTCGCTCGGTGTGCAGCCCCACAACGACAAGGTTGTGTTGCCACGGGTGATGTTGGGCATCCAAACCTGCCCCGAAAGGCTTGCCCGTGAGGGTCACCACCTCCAGCGCTCTTATGAGTCGGCGAGAATTGCGTGAATCAATCGCCACCGCGGCAAGGGGGTCCTGGCGCGCAAGCTCTCTCACAAGCGCTTCGCGACCCTCCACCTCTAAGCGCTTTTCGAGCTGCTCGCGCACCACAGGATCGGTGCCGGGAAACTCAAATTCGTAAAGTACAGAGGACACGTAGAGACCAGATCCCCCGACAAGTATGGGGACAACGCCCCGCGCTTGAATACTTTGCACATGACCGCGGGCAAGCGCTTGGTAGTCGGCAACGCTGGCCTCCCTGGTGACCTCCCAGATGTCACACAGATGGTGCGTGATTCCCCGCCGGTCCGCGACCTTCAGCTTCGCGGTACCAATATCCATTCCTTCGTAGAGCTGCATGGCATCCGCGTTAATAATCTCGCCTTGGTGGCCCATCGCAGCAAGCTCTTCGACGAGGTCCAGGGCGAAAGCGCTCTTGCCCGTACCGGTCGCTCCGACGATGGCCACCAACGGTGGCTGTCTGTGGGGACGTTCTCCGGCCGCAGGGCTAGTCACCGAGATGAGCCAACAATTTTGAGCGTGGGCATTCCCAGGTTGACACCCCCGGAGGATTGAGCGCTCGAGGGGGCGGCACAGCTTTCTTCTTGCCACCGATCCCACGCATCACCGGCACGAGTTCGTCTGAGGGAGAAACTTTCCTTGGTCGGGTTATCCGCTAACAAGAAGTAGGGCTTGGCCTCGGTAACCACACTTGTCACGACATCTCCAGGTCGCGGCACAGCCGACCACTCAGGCAGCGCACAGTGGGCCAATCGTCCGTCTTTCGCGCGACCCGACAGGCGCTCGGTTTGATGACCTTTACGCCCGCCATCATGCGACACGACAACCTCCACCGTGGTGCCCACGAGTGCGCGGTTTTGTTCCCATGACAAAGAATCCTGAAGAACCATGAGGCGCTCAAAGCGTTCTTGAACGACCTCCTTGGGAATTTGATTGGGCATCGTCGCAGCCGGTGTCCCCGGCCGGATTGAATACTGGAAGGTGTAGGCCTGAGCGAAACGAGCCTGGGTCACGAGATCGAGGGTGTCCTCGAAATCAGCGTCAGACTCTCCCGGAAACCCGACAATGATGTCTGTCGTGATGGCCGCATGAGGAATGGCTGAGCGCACCCGGTCTACAATTCCTAGAAATTTATCGCGTCGATAACTGCGCCGCATCGCTTGCAGGATGGCGTTGGAGCCCGACTGAAGGGGCATATGAAGCTGGGGCATCACCACATCGGTTTCTGCCATCGCGTGAATCACATCGTCAGTGAACGCTGCTGGGTGAGGGCTGGTAAAACGCACGCGTTCTAAACCTTCGATTCCCCCGGTAGTGCGCAACAGCTTCCCAAAGGCAAGGCGGTCGCCAAACTCCACCCCATAGGTGTTGACGTTTTGCCCGAGCAACGTGATTTCAATCACACCGTCGTCGACAAGGGCCTGAATCTCTTTGAGCACATCGCCGGGTCTGCGGTCCTTTTCTTTGCCCCGAAGGCTTGGCACGATGCAAAAGGTGCAGGAGTTGTTGCACCCCACAGAAATGGATACCAATCCCGAGTAGCTGGAGTCGCGCTTAGTAGGTAGCGCAGAAGGAAATGTTTCAAGAGCCTCCAGGATTTCCATCTCTGCTTGCTCATTGTGTCGAGACCGCTCTAACAGCACTGGCAGCGAACCCATGTTGTGGGTACCAAAAACGACGTCGACGTAAGGAGCCTTTTCCAAGATGGTGCCTGTGTCTTTTTGTGCCAAACACCCGCCGACAGCTATCTGCATTCCGGGGTTTTCTCGCTTGATGGAGGCCAATTGCCCCAGTGTTCCGTAAAGCCGGTTGTCAGCGTTTTCGCGCACGGCGCAGGTGTTGATAACAACGACGTCAGCGAGCACACCGTCTGGACTTTTGGTGTACCCGGCTGCCTCTAGCGACCCTGACATTCGCTCTGAATCGTGAACATTCATCTGGCACCCAAATGTGCGCACTTCATAGGTGCGGTCGTGCAACTTATCCAGGCTGTCGATTTCGCGCGCCAGATTTACGCGAGCATCCGCTTCATTCGTCATCGTCACCTGACCATCCTAGGGATGCGACCTTTGCCCCCTCATCGAGGCAACCCAGGATGTCAGCCTGCAGGCCTGAAACTCACTCGCAAAGAGGTGAGCGTCCGGCCGCGAGCGCGCAAAACCTCCAGGGGAGACACCGGGTCTGGGGCTTTGCTTTTCCCTGCATAGGCCGACGCGCACCGTCCCAATCTAGGCACGCCGAAACCTCTTCACTGCAACAACCACCGCGGCTTCAGGAACCCGTGGCATGCAGCATTGTGAGGCTAAGGTGATCCCAAAACTCGGTCCACAGTGGCATAGACCTCGGAGGAAGAAAACCCTTTGCGCTGCAAGAAGGCAGCGAGACGCCTTTTGGTCACGGCGGGACTCAAGTCGCCCATTTTTCGCAAACGATCCCGCGCAAGATCGTCAAGCTTAGACATCTCAGTGTCGTCGTCGAGGCTCCCGAGAGCAGCAATAACACTTTCTTGATCAAGATGGCGCAAGCGAAGCTTCTGCGCCACGACCGGTTTGGCCATCCCTTGCCGGTGGGCATACCTATCCACCAGGTCAAGAGCTAACGCATCGTCATTGATCAAGCCTGTTGACACCAGGTGCTCCACCTCTGCCTGGATAACGTCGGGAAGAAGCCCTCGCTGACGGAGCTTGGCTTCCACTTCATATCGGGATTGATCTCGCCCAGCCAACGCATGGAGGGAGACGTTGTGTGCACGACTTTCCGCCTTCGAGGGAGAAGCATCGCTTGTCACCGCTGAGAGCTCCTGGTGCTGTTCGACCACCGGTAGCTCCTGAATGATGGCGCCCTCTGATGCGTTCTCGACTCCGGCGGGCGCGCTCACTCGGTGCAAGGGAAAAGGAATGATGGTGGCATTCCGCTCTCCGTGTGCAGATATCTGGCTCATGATTTACGCCCCCTGCGCTTTGCGTTCGGTGATCTTCTTTTCGAGAGACTCAACTGGGGCAGGTGCTGCCTCTTCAACAGGAGCAGGCACCGCTGCAACTTGACCCACTCCGAGAGCTGCCAGGATTTTGCGTTCAATTTCTGACGCCGAATCAGGGTTACTGAGCAGGTACTTCCGAGCGTTTTCTTTGCCCTGACCGAGCTGGTCGCCATCGTAGGTGTACCAGGAGCCAGACTTCTTGACGATGTCGTGCTCGACGCCGAAGTCAATCAAGCTCCCCTCACGGGAGATTCCTGTGCCATAAAGAATGTCGAACTCGGCCTGCTTGAAGGGAGGCGCCATCTTGTTCTTCACCACTTTCACCCGGGTCCGGTTTCCCACCGCTTCCGTTCCCTCTTTCAGTGTCTCGATGCGACGAATATCGAGGCGAACCGAGGCGTAGAACTTGAGCGCCTTACCGCCGGAGGTGGTCTCGGGGCTGCCGAAGAAGACACCAATTTTCTCTCGCAACTGGTTGATGAAGATGATGGTGGTTCCGGTTTGATTCAGACCACCGGTGAGCTTGCGAAGAGCCTGAGACATGAGTCGTGCTTGGAGGCCCACGTGGGTGTCTCCCATGTCTCCTTCGAGCTCTGCCCGAGGGACAAGCGCTGCTACAGAGTCGATAACAACTAAGTCAACGGATCCCGAACGCACCAACATGTCGGCGATTTCAAGTGCTTGTTCGCCCGTGTCCGGTTGGGACACCAACAGCTGGTCAATGTCCACGCCGAGCGCCTTGGCATATTCCGGATCAAGAGCGTGTTCGGCGTCAATGAACGCAGCGATTCCACCTCCGGCTTGCGCGTTGGCGATGGCGTGCAGGGTCAACGTTGTTTTACCCGACGATTCGGGACCATAGATTTCGATAATGCGACCCCGGGGCAGTCCACCAATGCCCAGTGCGACGTCTAACGCTATGGATCCGGTACGAATTACGGCCACGGGGGGCCGGTCATCAGCTCCGAGTCGCATAACCGACCCTTTTCCAAATTGACGGTCTATCTGAGCGAGAGCAGCTTCGAGGGCTTTCTCGCGATCGGCGGATGTTGGCATGTCGGTCTCCTGGTCCTGTTCGTTATCGGCGGCCTATCGGCTGTCGTCCTCCACCACGCCCCATAAGGCTTGCGGTCTCTCGACAAGGCTCAAAATGCGGGTAGCGGGCCCTAACCTAAGCGCGACGCCCGACACGAAGTGGTGGTGGCGTCAAAACTGGGGACAAGACTGCGTTCCGTATCTCTGTGGACGAGACTAGCGCGATTCGAACGAATATTCGAATGACTCAGAGGGGCGTGTCGCCGAGCGGGGCGCGCGTTCCCGCGCCGTGTTGACGGGAAAGAGGAACCTGCATTGCCGCGCACAGCGCGGCCCAAATGGTTTTAGGGGCCACACCCTCTTCAAGTGCCTGCTGAGCACTTCTGTCGTCAAGACCATCGAGGGCAAGATCGCGCACGAGCGTGCTGCCTTGCGTCTCCCCAAACTCTTCGAGTACAGCCAGAAAAAACTCGCTGCGTGTCACGTCGTTAGCGAACCGCTATGTCTGAGTCGAACTGCGCCAAAAGTTCATCTGTCAGAGTGTCAGGAACGCGAGAGGAGGGGATAATCTGCTCGAACACAGAAAGCCTGTCGCTTACCTCGTGGAGAATGACGGACAAAGGAATTTCGAGGGCATCCGCGATTGACGCAAGAATTTCACTGGAAGCTTCTTTTTGACCACGTTCGACCTCGCTCAGGTATCCCAGCGCAACGCTGGCCTTACTCGAAACTTGGCGTAAGGTAGCACCTTTTTGCTGGCGAAAGTCGCGGAGGACATCTCCAATTTCGTGTCTCATTAACACCACGGGGCACCTCCCTCTATCATCGTTTGCGTAACCAATAATCACCACCCTATCCGCACCCACCCTGGATTAGACTCGGAATTCCCTGTGTGCCAGCTGGGTGCCTCCTCGGTAAAACTATGCCTCGCCATCCATGGCGAGGGCATCTCGAAGAGCCTGGAGTGCCGCTCTGGTAGCCCCCTGGCGAATCTCGGAGCGAGAGCCGCTTAAGGCGAGCTTTCGCACCAAGGTGCCCAATCCTGACCCGGCAACGGCGATGAACACCGTTCCTGGAGCCACTCCAGACACGGGGTCGGGGTCAGGTCCCGCCACGCCGGTGGTGGCAACGGAATAGTCAGTACCGAGCCTGGCAGCAACCCCTTCCGCCATGTCGATGGCAACGCGAGCACTGACTGCGCCCTCGCGAGCGAGAAGTGCTGCATCAACACCGAGTAGGTCATTTTTCACCAACGGGTCATACGCAACGATCGCACCGCGAAAAACCAATGAGGCCCCGGGTATCGCGACTAACTGCGAGGATACTTCTCCCCCGGTGAGCGATTCAGCGCACGACAGTGTGTGACCCCCTGCGGTAGCCAGCGCAATTATGTCTTCCGCGTCACTCACGGGGCTACAGGGGGCGCTTTGGAGCCCTTAATCAGATAGTCAACGCCCGTAGCGAGGGTGACGAGAACCACAGCACCCATCAGCACCCAGTTGACGAACCCTACCCACATTCCCAGAAAAACCCAGGTGGGAACCAACCAGGAGGAGACCGTAATGGCCTGCAGAATGGTTTTAAGTTTGCCGCCTCTCGAGGCAGGAATAACCCTGTTTCTCAGGTTGACGAAGCGATAGACCGTAATGCCTATCTCTCGCACCAGAACTACCGTCACAACCCACCAGGGAAGTTCCCCCACCAGCGCCAAGGCCATCAGCGCTCCACCGATGAGCACTTTGTCGGCTATGGGATCCAGAACAATCCCTGACTTTGTCACCAGATTACGTTTGCGGGCGAGAAACCCATCGACACCGTCGGTGGCGATAGCGAGGATAAACACACCCGAGGCCACCCAGCGCCACACACCCAAGCTGCCGTCATCGAGTAACACCAAATAGATGAACACGGGTGTCAGAAGAATCCTCACCACCGTGATGATGTTCGCGATGTTGCCATTACTCACGGGAGTGTCGCCGGGGGCCAGTACCCGACCGCGAAGACCGCTCGGTAGGACTTTTTTGTACGCTCTCACTGCTTACTCTCTGCCCGTGAGCTTCCAGGCGTCCTCATCACCTTCTGGCGTGACTTCAGAGTACTCCTGCGTCATTGCGTCGATGGGGTCCTCTTGAAAATGCACAACGTGGTCAGCGGCCGGCTTAGGCGCCGGCCAATCCTGGCGAGGAATCTCTTCGGTGAGGAGATCTTCGTCGGGGATGGCGCGCGGAGGAGTCTCGCCGCGCAGAGACGCCAGCACCCCGGGCAGCTGCTCCGAGGTGACCAGGACGTCACGGGCCTTGGAGCCCTCTGAAGGCCCAACAATGGAGCGCGATTCCATTAAGTCCATCAGCCTGCCGGCCTTAGCAAACCCAATTCGCAGTTTGCGCTGCAACATCGATGTGGACCCAAACTGGGTGCTCACCACCAGCTCTGCTGCCTGAAGCAACACGTCAAGATCGTCCCCGATATCGGCGTCGATGACCCTTCCCTTCACAGCTGCCTCCGCGACGTCAGCTCGATATTCGGGGTTGGCCTGCTGCTTTGCGTGTGCCACGACCGCGGCAACTTCCGCCTCGGATACCCAAGCACCTTGCACGCGTTTGGCTTTCGCCGCACCCTGAGGCAGGAAAAGAGCATCGCCCTGGCCGATTAACTTATCTGCGCCTGGCTGATCGAGGATGACGCGCGAGTCAATCATGCTGGAGACAGCGAATGCCAACCGGGAAGGAATGTTGGCTTTGATCAATCCGGTCACTACGTCCACACTGGGTCGTTGCGTTGCCAACACGAGGTGAATTCCGGAAGCTCTGGCCAGCTGGGTTATGCGAACGATGGAATCTTCCACGTCTCGGGGCGCCACCATCATCAGATCCGCTAATTCGTCGACAACCACGAGCAGGTAAGGGTAGGGGCGAAGCACCCGCTCGCTTCCGACCGGAAGCTCGATGTCATCCTCGAGCACGGCCCGGTTGAATTCATCAATGTGTTTAAACCCAAAACTGGCGAGGTCGTCGTAGCGCAGGTCCATTTCTTTGACGACCCATTGCAGTGCTTCGGCAGCACGCTTCGGGTTGGTGATAATTGGGGTGATGAGGTGGGGAACCCCCTGATATGCGGCGAGTTCAACGCGCTTGGGATCAATCAACACCATGCGCACCTCGGCCGGCGTTGCTCGCATCAACACAGACGTGATCATGGAGTTGATAAAGCTTGACTTACCACTTCCCGTCGCACCAGCCACCAAGAGGTGTGGCATTTTGGCGAGGTTGGCAGCCACAAAGCCACCTTCGACGTCTTTACCCACGCCGATCACCATGGGGTGCACTTCCGAGGTGGCGACCGGGGACCTCAACACATCACCCAGGGAGACAATTTCACGGTCTGAGTTAGGTATTTCCACCCCGATGGCCGATTTGCCGGGGATGGGAGAAATAATGTTGATTTCATTCGATGCGACCGCATAGGCAATGTTTTTTGTCAGGGTTGTCACACGCTCTACCTTGGTTCCCTGGCCCAGCTCCACCTCGTACCGGGTCACAGAGGGGCCTCGGGCAAAACCCACCACTTTTGCGTTCACATCAAACTGGTCAAATACGCTCGTAATGGCCGCTACCACCTGGTCATTGGCGGCACTGCGGGATTTAGGGGGCGTCCCGGGAACGAGCAAAGATGCCACCGGCAAGCGGTAAGGCTTAGTGGAAGCGGAGCCCACAAGAGCTCCTCCCTGCGGGCTCGGTAACACGGTGGCTTGGTCTGCAGAAGGCATGGGGGCGGTGGCAGCTGCGAGGGCCGCTTCTGCTTTGCGCAGTTGTTCCAGCAGATCTTCTTGGGTTTCCACTTCTCCGGTGTCTTCGAGGGGTGTACTTACCAGGGGCGAGTCAAAGGCGTCTTTCCGATCCTTTTTACCCCGGCGCCACCACGGCATCGAGTCGGGATCCGCCATGTCCAAACCCAGATCACTCAACGTTCCAAACCCTGCGCTAGGAATGAGCTCTTCCTTCTTGTTGCGGCTCACCTCGTCGAGGTCCACGCCAAAAAGATAGGCGTAGGCGTCTTTCGAGCGCGACACGATCTTGTTGGGTGGCGTTTTGGTCATGATTAACACGGACATCAGGAGAAACAAGACCATGACAGGCCACGCCACATACACGGTGGCCGCCCCCACCAAGACGAAAGGCTCGGCGACGAGCCACCCTACGAGCCCGCCGGCGGCAGCAAGCTCCGCAATGGTTTCTGATCCGGGTGCTGGCCGTCCCTGAGCGAGATGGGTCATACCCGAGATAGAGACGAGCAGAAGGGTCAGCCCGATGGCCACCCGCCCATTGCGGTAAACGCTCGAGGGATGTCGGAACAACCACACCGACAGCGCTATCAAAATCACGGGGAGCGCAAACGCGAGTCTTCCCAGCAATCCGCCCACGGTGAAGGTATCAAGAACTTGCGCCCAGGTTTGGTTGTAGTTGAACCATTCCACGACAATTCCCGCAAGGGCGAAAAGCAGCAAACCGAAAGGAATCCCATCGCGTCGGTACTCCTTGGCCAGTGGCTCTGCGGAAAAAACCCGGAAGCCTTGGCCAACAAATCCCGCAACACCCATCCACCCTGTGACCAGCGCGGAGGGGCCCCCTGTTGTCTGAGGGGTGACGACTCGGCTTCGGGGCGCACGTTTGGTCGCAGAAGATGCGGTCGAGGCCTTCGAAGAGGTCGAGCCGCGAGCACGCGAGGAAGGGCTTCTAGCAGCCATAGCCCCACGCTACCGGGCATTTTGGGGCGAACAGGGCAGCGAAACACAAGCCGCCGGTTGTGGACAGAACCCCTCCCCAAAAACTCATCCACGAATGCCGTTCAATTACGGAGACACCTCACCACTGTCGTCAGCCCAAAGCCAGCTGTAAAGACGGAACGGCGGCTTAATCCAAGGACCGCCCGGGTTCTTTGCGCGGCCATGGATGCGAATCACGCGTCCACTCGATAGCGTGTTCACCATGAGTGAGTGGAACTACACCCAATGCGCCAAACCCTTTGCTTCTGTGGATGATGCCCGGCAGTACCTTCACGCAAAAGATTTTGCCGGCTGGATTCTGCAACGCGAGGAAGGCTTTTCTGCCGTTTGCCCCGCCTATCCCGAGGGCTACTACCCTGACGCTACCGTCATCGAAGAGGTCAATAACTCCCGGGATGAAATGGGAACAGAGAAAAAGCGCGAGTCTTCTCTTCAGTGTTGCTAGACCAACTTCGGAGGTCGTCTAGCAACGAACGCAAGGCTAAGAGACATTCCCCCTGCCAGTCAAAAAGCCGGGCCTTCCTGCCCCGCACCTCGATTAGGGGCAGGTCAGCGCTCTTCCAAGCCCCACGTTTGGCCGTATCCTCCGCTGTTTTCGGGCAAGGCCATTAGGTCGAGGAAAGGTTTAGCATCTAATGCTTCCGGACCGAGAACCCCTGAACCCGACCACGCCCCGGTTGCCAGTAACTCCAAAGCAATGGCTGGTGCCAGAGCTGTCTGCCACACCACGCACTGCGCGTCATAGTGTTCCATCGTCCACGCGTTATCAATGGCGTGATAGAGATAAACCGCGCGCGGCTTGCCCTCAAGGTCTTTTCCTGTCACCCACACGCCCGCGCAGGTCGTTCCCGACATACGATGACCAAGTGTTGCCGGGTCGGGAAGCACGGAGGCCACGAGGTCGCGGGGTGATACTCGGGCAAGATCGCGAAGGCCCGTTGCATCGGGCGCTGTGCGCACGGTTATGGGCTCGTTCTTATCCAGTCCTAAGAGGTGGAGGGTTTTGAGGACTCCAATAAACTCATCGCCCAGCCCGTATTTGAAGGTCACCCGCTTCGCGTCAAGAAATCGGGGAACAAGCACCACTTCCTCATGTTCCACATTCACACACTCCACCGGACCGATTCCTGCCGGAAAATCGAAGATTTCCGGTTCACTGAACGGTTCGGTAGTGAACCATCCCCTCCCCTTTTCGTAAATGAGCGGGGGGTTGAGGCACTCCTCAATTGTGGTCCAGATGCTAAACGAGGGAGCAAAAATTTCCCGGCCATCATCATCGGTGACAACCAGGTTGGCGCCATCGCGGACCCCAATCTCATCGATGTCACTAAACAGGTGATCGCTCGCGTAGCGCGCGAACACGTCTGAAATCCCGGGTTCCACACCCATTCCCACCAGTGCGAGCCGGCCAGCCTTTTCCCATTGCTCTGCCCGCTCAAATTGCCAATCCCCGAGTTTAATGCCGGTTTGGTTGTAGGGATCATCGGGATGAGGATGAGAGAGGCTCATCGCCATGTCCATGTAGTCAGCTCCTGCGGCAAAAGATCCCTCAAAGATGCTTTCCACGAACGAGGGCTCGACCGCATTCATCACTATGGTCGCACCGTGCTTCTTAGCCACGCGAGCGACGTTGTCTGCGGATGAAGCATCGATTTGTTCAGCCTGAAACCTCGATGAGGCCTCCGGAAAGCGCTCACCAATCCATGTGAGGACAGCCTCAGCGCGGGCCAGGTCGAAGTCCGAAACAATAACCCGTTCATAAAAACTGCGGGTAGCCAGAATCTTTGCGAGAGAATTTCCTACGCCACCTGCGCCAATCAGCAAAATCTTCATGACCTAACGCTAGCCCTGTGCGCGAACCAAAAACGACGCAGTACACCCCACAAGTCACGGCGGGTGATATTTCCACCTTCGAAGGTGTCAGCCGCAGGTGTTGGTGGCCGCCTGAGGGATTAAACTTCCGATTTTCTTATGACGAAAGAGACATCTAGTCCCCTGGTTAACACCCGAGAACCCGGGAAATACCGAGATGTTTTCCCTGGGGGTCCTCTTCTGCGGCGAAAGCGAGCTTCGGTCTTTCACGGCCCGCCAACCCTGTTCTGGGCACCCAGCTGACACAGTGCGGTGCGGGTGCGAAAATTCCTGGATATGTGGGGGTTCCGAGCAATCCTTCGAGACCCGCTAAGGGACTCGAAGGTTGGTGCGAACTCTCCCCGTCCTACCGGACATACATGGCGTGCATATGGACCACAAGCGGGTCCTCTTCAGCCTCCAGGCCCACACCGTGTCTGGCATGCACTGAAGGCGGACAAGTAAGCAAGGGCTGCCGTTACAGCGGCGGGCGGGAAGAATGTTGACGCGAAACATGACTCATCGGTTTGGCGCCGTGGCGCGCGGGAAGCGCACGAGGGCCGCAGAAGTCAGAGCCAAGGCTGGAGTCGTTGCCCAGCCTTGGCCGCATCCCACGTCATGAAATGCTGCGGAAAGGGTTCTGCCTAGGCGGCAATAAACCTCTTTAGCGCTTCAATTCGTCCTAACCAGATGCGCTTGGACAGCTCTGCCTCCGGGGCAAATACTTCCGAGGCGTGATAGGCGCCAGGATAGACCCGGAATTCGCAGGGAATGCTGCTGTTCGCAAGCCTCAGAGCGAAGGCTGCGTCCTCGTCGCGAAAAGCATCCATCTCGCCCACATCGATAAAGGCAGGGGGAAGTCCCGACACGTCTTCTGCCCGTGCAGGGGCCGCATACCCATCGGCGGGCTTCCCACCTAGATACAGTGCCCATGCCTCGATGTTTCCCGAACGATCCCAAATTCCTACCTCGGTGACCTCGTGACTGGAGGCTGTCTCATTGCGATCATCAATCATGGGATAGATCGGCATCATGTATTTGATTTTCATGCTCCCGCGGTCTCGAGCCATCAAGCACACTCCCAGGATGAGCCCACCCCCCGCTGAACCCCCATAAATACCGATGTTGTCGGGGTCAATTCCTAGCTCCTGGGCGTTATCGAAAACCCACTGAGAAGCAGAATAACAATCGTTCAGGGCCGCCGGATAGGGATTCTCAGGTGCTTTTCGGTAGTCGACAGAGACGACAATTGCGCCTGATTCCACAGCGAGCATCTGAGCTGTGCCAGCATCGGCTTCGACGCTGCCTAAAATCATGCCGCCACCGTGGACGTTAATCAGACCCGGCAACGCGCTCGTCGCTCCCTTCGGGCGATAGATGCGAATCATCTGATCACCATCCGGGCCGGGGATCATCCGGTCTTCCATCGTGACTCGAGGATCGAGCTCAGGTTCGACAAGGAGCTGGCTCACCACCGCTCGCCTCTGCTCAATGTCGGCAATCGCATTGAACCCTCCGGGTATTGCTGCGAGCAGGCCTTCCAGTGGCTCTCGTGATTCTGGGTCGAGCCGATTTCTTTCTTTAGACATGTGGCCCCTTCTCTAAGGTTAGGCAAATCGTAGCCCGGGTCATGAGGGGGGTCAATGGTGCAACGTGCCTCCATCACCTCACGAGTTGCGGGTTTCGAGCGGCCAGCTGTGCCGGGTAACGGTTGCCTGTACCATCTGCGCGAAGGACAGCATTTCGGGTGACCAAGACGCCATGAGTTTGCGGGTTCCCGGCCACCGCTGGGCGCTTCGCCAACTCAAAGCGTTTCGTCAGTTGGTCGGCCACGGATGGTAGGCCCCAGCGCCTCACCGCCACCATGATTGGCCACAGCGGCGGAGTGGCTGTTTCTGACCGATGGGACTCAACTATTCGGGTGCCACGCTCTCATACCCAGCATTATTCCCACACCGCGCGTGGGGTGGCGGGCACCAGGAAACTATGCCCGAGAGTTTTATGCTGCCCTTCGAGAAGCAGACCTGCAATGCTTAAAAACGGTGCGAGTGATGCGACCCTCTGAGAAAGGTGTGTCCATCGCAAATCGCGATGACAGCACCCGTTCTGCTGCCACGGGACAGTTCACACCGCTGTTTCGCACAGTGCCCCATCTAAGCTTCATAAATGCCACGGAGAGTGTTTCGATCGCCCTTCGTGCTTCTGCAATTGGCAAACATTTCTGCCGCTACTGCCAACGCGATGGCGTTTATCGCCATCCCGTGGCTGGTTCTGGAATTGACGGGTTCTGCTGCCATCACCGGAGTTGTGGCTGCGGTGGCCGCCGTGCCGGCCATCCTGATGTCACCTCTGGCGGGGCTCCTGATTGACCGAGTGGGGCGACAGCGCATTTCGGTGCTCTCCGACATTCTCTCCGGGATATCCGTCTTGCTGATCCCGTTTGTGGCACTCGTGGGCCGTCTAGACCTCTGGGTCATTGTCGGTGCGGCCATTTTGGGGGCTCTGTTTGACCCCGCCGGGTACACCGCACGAAAAACCTTGATCGTGCCGACCGCGAAAGCCAGTGGCGTGGGGCTTAATCGAGCGAATTCTCTCCACGAAGCGCTGTTTGCGTTGGGTTTTGGTCTGGGTCCAGCCATTGGCGCGTTTCTGATTGGCGCGGTGGGAACCACGACCTCTTTTGCGGTCATGGGTATCTTTTTTGGCCTCGCCTCGGTTTCCGTCATGCTGATTCCCCCCGCCTCCACGCTGGTAGCCGAGGATGGGGTGGCTGACTCTGACACCTGGTGGCGGGACGCCATTGCCGGTTTTCGCGTTATCCGCCGGGACAAAGCACTGTTGACGGTCACGGCGTTTGTGGTTTTTTTGGATTTCTTTTACATGCCCACCGAAGTGGTCATCCTGCCCACGTATTTCGAATCACAAGGCAACCCGTGGGGAATGGGAATTGTCATTTCTGCGATGGCGATCGGCGGTGTGATTGGCTCCTATTCTTACGCGCCCTTGGCAGCCCGCGTCAGTATGCGCGCCATTGTGCTGGGATGCTCCATAGCTGCCACAACCCTCATGTTTGGGCTCGCATTTTTCCCACCGGTGTGGGTGATGGCCCTTTTTGGTTTTGCTTTGGGGGCAAGCTGGGGCCCCATGGGACCACTACTGAACACCATGGTGCAAACGCGATGCCGCCCGTCCGTGCAGGGCAGAGTCTTTGGAGCCCAAATGTCCCTGTTTGCCTCCGGCCCACCGCTTGGCATGGTCATTGTGGGAGGGCTGGTGGAAGGCCTTGGTGTGTTCCTGGTCTACCCGATGATTGCCGCAATCCTTTGTGTTGTCGCTTTGGCGATGGTGTGGATCAGACAACTCCAAGATATAGACCCCCCTAAAACACTCGACCCTCCGCCCTAACTCACTTCGGTGCACCACGCAGCATTGGGCGACACAGGGTCACCCGCTACCTGCTCTCCTCCGGCGCCTTTGCTGCAGGTTGCGTCGAAAAAGGAATGTGCACCTGCTGCACAGCTCGAGGACCGTTGGTGCCCGCAGTCAACACCCATTGCTGGTGTGCCCCGCGGCGCACACTGAGCATTCCCACACGGCACTCCCCGCTCCGGGCCCCACACCATTGTTAACTCCGACCGGGGCGGGGAACGTCACCATTGCGCACCGTGGTCACCTCGAGGTCGACGGTGCCATGTCCGCGGGAGACGAAACCCGAGAAAGCGTACTCAAGAACCTCGCCGCCCTTGGCGGTGGGATGCGGCCAGTGGGATCGCTACTCAGAGCAGATTCCCGCCTAACACCGAGATTTCGCGCGGACAACGCCGGTCTCACGAAATGGCCTCGCCATGAACTGAACCTGCCGCCAAAAAATGTGAAGTCCGTTCCTCAAGGCCAATATCTTTTGTAAACCGTAGATTTTTGCTCGTTGCCCGACGACGGGTGCATCCAACGTGCGGTGAAACTATCAATCGAATTCGCCCATTCAAACTGAGGTTCAGAAGCCCGGGTCCTTTGCTCACCGAAGGTCTTCCATTTAGGCTAGTAAGACCACACTCCCCCGTTGTCAGAAACTCTAGAGCGATTGCCGTTGCCAGAGCTGTCTGCCACAGCACGCGCTGCGCGTCATCATGTTCCATCGTTTACGCATCGTGGCCTGGGCTTCCGTAGACCTCCCATCGGCCTCATCAATATGAGTCAGATGGCGCAACTTGCCCGTCGATGCCGGCTGCACGGTAAGGTTCCGGCTATGGATATTACGGTCTACGGAAAACCAGAGTGCCCCGACTGGGCTCGTAGCCGAGCAGTCCTTCGGTCTCATGGTCTGGAATTTGACTTTCACGACATCCTGTCGGACCCAGACAATGCTGATGTCGCACAAAAAATCAGCGGAACCCAGTCCTCTCCTGTAATAGTTTTCAACGACCAGGCCTTCCTGGTCGAACCCAGTGACGAAGAGCTGACCGGGTCTCTGAAGAACCACGCCCTCATTTAGCCCCGTCCACGCAGGCGCGATTTCACCGGAGTGAATCCTGGCCTCAGAGTTATTAACGCACGCTGGAATACAGTCTCGGTTTGATTGAATCCGCTCAGTGTTGTCCCTCTAAACCCGGGTCTTGCAGCTGGCCAAGGGGCTTTGGCCTAGGGACCTATTACTCCTACGGGTGCCAATGAAGCCAGGCAACCTAATTCGCTGAGATCTCGATGACAACCTCTCGGTTATCGGTGGGAGCGCCATCGACCATTCCCCAGAAGATCCCTGAAAGACCGAAACGGAAACCAATCAAGCCTTCTTCCACGTACGACCCAAAGGCGTCCTCGTTAGCCGTCATTCCAAATTTCGAGACCGCATCGTCATAAGTCACGAACTCGAGCACTTTGGCTTTCTCATCGACCGGTTCTTGAACAACCGCGCCGTGAGCAGCCTTGGACATTGTGTTTGCGACAGTGCCGTCAGCTTTCATTGCCGAGGAGCTATAGCCCCTAGCTTCTTGAACACCACAACCTGATGTGGCAACGACCGCGAGAACCGCAAGGGCCCCAAGTGGAAGGGAAAGGCGTTTGGGAAATCGACAACGTATCATGTTCTGACAATAAACGCAAAAAAACCCGTGGTTGCGACTATAATCGTTCTAAACGTGTTCCTACATTGGGGCCCGCGTGTACCGAATATCAGTCCCGTGGTTATGCTGTCTAAGGAGGACCATCTTGTTTTCCTCCTTGTTTTCCTCCTTGTTTTC
>Ga0209491_10003725_pt1 | contig 24679 bp, 45 predicted proteins | sample BON02_FD_187213 | JGI IMG/M metagenome (GOLD analysis project Ga0209491, IMG submission 187213) | Freshwater microbial communities from Lake Bonney liftoff mats and glacier meltwater in Antarctica - BON-02 (SPAdes) (version 2) | ecosystem: Environmental > Aquatic > Freshwater > Ice > Glacier...
TGTTTTTCAATCACATTTGCTTTATCTTGTTCGACCAATTGTTCTACCTTGAGCAAATGGTCTTGCAACCATTGTGGCAATGCGTCAAATTCGCTTGTGGTCGCGAGTAACTTGACCATATCAATGCCAAATTTTGTTTTCAATGGCGCATAGTGTTTGACCATGCCAGCCAATTGTGAGATTCGTGGGTTAGTTGCCAACAACTTGCACCGCCTCTCTGTTGAAAACGACTGTGTAGGTTTCAGTCAATCCAATATCTATCTGCATACCATCATAACCTTCTAAGATGAGGTCTGTCACAAGCGCATTGCCATAATCACCATAAAAGTTGTTAAAAATTGAATCTTCAGCGTCTGATGCTCGCGTGTTTATGTTGAGCTTGTCAATGGCATTGCTATTAGATGCAGTTGCCACATCGAGCCAGCCGTCAGTATTGCCAACATCATAAACTTTTGCGTCTTTTTTCCAACCGCCTATCATCACATCTGCTGTGGTGTTGCCATAAATGCGGTCATCGACAGCTCTTTGAGCATAATCCTGAGCAGTCGCTTTGGTATCAGAAAAGTAATACCCATCCCCATACTGACCAAGACCGATTCTGTCATACTCAGATGTTTTGAAAGAGTCATTTGTAATATCAGCAGCGCCACGATAAAAGGGTTCGCCATCTAAATCGGCTACAGCAGCAACGATTTCGGGCTTTCCACCTTTGCCCACACGCTCAAGCAATACTCGCATTTCCACATTCCCGTCTGCCGCTCCAGAAATGCCTAGTTCATCAATCGCTTCTTGAATGTCTAAGCCGTCTTTTACAAGGTCGTCTGTCGATTTATAAGACCTCTTGCCCGCGTGGGTCGATTGGTCATGCTGACCCGCGAGGTGTTTGGTCACATTGTCAGTTGCCCACGCTTGAAAGGCTTTCCAGTCGGCGACTAGTTCGGCGTATTCATTGTCTAATAAAATCAATTCGCCGACAGGCTTAATTGGCTTGACTGGTTTTTCCCACAAATTGTCAGCGGTTAGTTTTGCGATTACTTTTTTTGTATTGGTTATGTAATGTTCTGCATCTAACTCGGCAAGCAAGGTCGTGCCGCTTTTGTATTCAAAAGGTAGCGTTATCATCGTTCAGTCACCTCATATTTGATGCCCAGCTCATCTAATTGTGTTGCTGGTATATCAATCATAGGCGAATGAAAGATAATTTTGGCTATGTCTTTTAACTTAACTCCCCCATGCACTTGCGCTTCAATATAATTTTCATTCCAAAATCGAAGTGTGTCAAACATGTTTGTATTCTCATTTTTACGGCTGTATGCGGCTCTTTGTGCAGTAGTGATTAAGTCCATAGTTCGTGGAACTTTGCCTGTGCCAGAGTTCGGCTTTTGGAATTTGTCTAAACTATCACCGAGTGTATAAGTCGTTCTGCTCTTTACTTCATCTTTCAACACAACTTGAGCAGACCCGAAGTGGTCGCCAAAAGCGTAGAAAGCTTCTTGATTTTCTGCTGTTGGCAATACTGTGCCAGATACGGGTCTTGATTCATTGGGAAAAGTGCCTTCATAGCCAAACGCCGCTCGTTCATAAATCAATCTGTGGTCAAAATAAATGTCGCCTTTTGCATCAGGCATATCGAAGATGGTTTTCATTTTACCATCATCTAAAAGTGATTCAATTACTTGTTCGGGCATCATAACCGAAACTGGATTGTCTTTCACGAAAGCACTAAACTCCTCATCTAACACTTTAAACTTATTTTCAAAACCTTCAGTAGCTGGTAAGGAACGAAACCCAAATCGATTCGCTCCGAAACGAATGTAGTCATCAGAAACCGCTGTCCCATCAGGTCGTTTTAATTCGTTCATTGCTTCCATGAATTTTTTGCCATCAGGACTAATCAATTCATCGTAACCAGCGGTGTTATAAGCCTTTGAGCCTCCTCGCCCATGAGTGGCTTGGTCATGTTTTCCGGGAAGATGTTTTACAATTTCGTTGAGAAAATCGCTTCCTGCCATCTTGGTCAATTCAATTGCACCCTTGGGCATTTTGCCACCACTTGCGGGAGTAAACACATTGTCAACATAGTCAGGCGGCAAGATGGCTACCGAACAACGACAGTTGGGATGAGCGGGTGGCATCTTGTTCGATGACCCCGCAGAAACGCCTTCAGGGAATTGCCATTCTTCATTCCACCCAATGAGTGTGCCATCGAGGGGTTTGCAAATAGGACAAGCATCGGGTTCAGCAATCCATTCTTTTACTGAATCACTTGCGATAAGCCCAGCATCAACCCCAGCTTCCCACCCAAGATAACGACCCGACATCGCCGCATCCATAATTTCAGTTCGTGCAATTGTTCTGGTGCGTGAGCCGAGTAATTTAGCGGCGTATTTTGCACCCATGTTTTGTGCTTTGATAGTAGCTTTGGTGGTGGATAATCCATTTTTGACAAACCGCTGGAATTGTCTGTCAATGAATTTATCGACTGCGGCGGCATCGCGCGAGGTGAGAGGTATTGTTGACTGCAAGCGTATTGCAGCGCCTTGATAAGTGATTAGACCTTGTTCTGCTTGTGCAATTACAGCGCGAACAGTATCTCGCATTTGTTCGCTAATTTCAACGATGAGTTTTGCAGTGCGTTTTTTGGCGTATTGAACAGCTCGCTCATCTATCAACTCGAACATCAGGTTGGCATCAATGCCCCCAAGCTTAAAAGTCGCGACTCCTGATTTTCCAGCGGTATTGGCAATTAGCGTTTCGAGGTCGCCAAAACCTATTCTGATTTTATCCCAATCGACAAAACCCAAAAAGGCATCTACATTGCCCATTCGCAATTGTTCAAAAGCGGCATCAGGTAATGTAGACCCAGATTCTTTCAGGGCAGCACGAAGAATTTTTAGGGCTTCTGCGGTAGCGGCATTAAATCCAGCTGGGAGAACCCAAGGATTCTTTGCCATTATTACTCCTCAGCCAGTGGCGGGATATCTGCCTGTCGTCTAGCCCAAGCCTCTAGGTCTGGGTCGCTCATAGTTAGGATACCCGAATCTGCCAACGCAGACAAGTAAGGCGCGAGTGCAGAAAGGTCTGACCTAGCAACCGAACCGAATACTAATTTAGGTGGCGTTTTGCAACTCATCCCGTTTAGTTTTAGCAGTTTTTTTATCGCGTTCTTATTGAAAACCTCGGCGATGGATTTTGCAAGCGACTCAATAATCATCTGCCATGATTCAAGCTTTTGAGAACCCAGAGCAAACGAACCCACATTGCCTTGTCCCAGCAAGACAAAATCAGCAAGCATCGAGGTGGCAATCATTTTGTTGTAGCGGTCAATAATTGCGCCTGTGTCAAAAGAACGCGACCCACCTGAGCTTAGAAGTTCGAGGGTGAGAACCTTAGTGCCGTTTTCGTCAGTTATGAAGGGTAAGACAGCACCTTCGGATTGATTCCTCTTAATGTTCGTCACCAATGATTGAACTGCCGCTAACGACTGTGCCGCACCTTCGTCACCATCGCTGGCAAACCATTCGTTCGGCGCATACACAACTGGGTAGCCCGCTAGGTCGCGCTCAATGCCAATGGCTTCAATTTCTTGAATACGCTTTTTGTAATACCAAGAAGTGTAAGCCTTACGCAACAACGAAACGCCTTCTGGGTTATCCTTAAATTCATTTGTTCTGAACAGGAGCGACTTCTCGTAGGGAATGTAGTGCATACCCGTAGTGATGTCTTGCTGAACCATTCCTTTGACTTTGCCGTTACCTGCAAATTCCCACCTCAAGTAAGAATCCTGTGAGCGAATTGTAAAATTCTTCCAACCTATTCGACCATCAGCAGATGCGGAGCGATACTTTTCCGAAGGATTGTATTCGCCACCTCGAATTTTATAAATGACCTCAAGCCATGACCATCCGTAGATGAGCATTGACAAAATCTGAGAAAGGGTAACATCCCATGAATCTTCGGTGTCCTTAAATGCGCTGTCAATAAATTCATAGGCGATAAGTTCTTCTGCTGTCGCTTCTTCGGGTTTCTCGATGTGCCAATCAAGGCGACCCATTACCTCATTGAAGGCGAGTAAAATTCCGCCAACGATTGGGTCATTGTCAGCCATCTCACGAAACGCTTGTCTTGCTTTCGTGCCTTGCAGTTGAGGCAGAAATTCTTCAAGAACAAATCCCCCAGAACGCCTTAGTCCTGTTGCGCCCACTTCAGTAAATTTAGTATTCTTAGTAGTCATCTTCGTCTAAGTCCAATTCTCCGTATGAGTTTTGTTCATTATAAAGGCTCGCCTCAAGTGTTTTCATTGTAAGCGCAAGCGCCTGATTACTTTTGAACCCCGACTCCAAGAAGGCAGAGTAGGTTTCGTGAGTCAAAATTGCCATCTGTAGCAACGGACCTACAACATCTTCAGGCATTTGCCCATCCGCTATAATTCCATCGCCCTCGTCTGCCATTCAACAAGTGTCCCACTCACGCGCTCGGTTTGATTACTGACACGCAGACAACACAAAGTCACAGAAATGGCTAAGGGGTTTGATTTTGCAGCAGGGGTGATTGGTCGTGCTGTAGGTTCAAACCCGCTCAGAGGCGCTCACAGGCAGCGTGATGGCACTCTTTTGGATGTCTGTTGCTCTAAGGTTCATCTGCTTATACATCACAAATTTCCACATCCCCTATGCTCATTTCAATGTCGTTGAACTCCAGCTTTTCTTCAAAATACAACGCAGACGCTTCTTCTCTCGCTTGCTCCTCGTTGTCGGCTTCGACTTCCACAGCCGCTGTTCTCAGTTCCGTAACTTCAACCATGTATGTTTTCATTTTTTTCCTTTCGTTGTCATTGCATTAGACAATCTTATCGATGAAGTGGCAAACCCCTCACCCGAAAGCAAGGGGCAGCGGTGAGACTAAGGAATGGTAACTTCCCAGCCGTTTTCAACCTTCACAACATTTCCTGGAAGTTGATAACCGAAGTCAAAGCCCTGCTCTAATTTCAGCATTGCATTGACTGTCGCAGCATAAGAACACTCGTCAGCGATTTCCTGTGTCGAATAAGTTCTCCATCCAACTTTACAGCCAGACCTTTGACTAACAAAGTCCTGTTCTGAATAGTTGATTTCTTTCCATTCAGCCATAGGAACGGTTTCGACAAGATTGTCTGCCGCATCTATTTCATGATATTTCATATTCATTTCCCACCCCCTTCATTTGTATTATAACATAGGTGTAGTTGATTGTCAATCTTATGTGTGTTATAATGTAAATGTAGGAGGTGAAAAAATGACGAAACAAAGAGCATATGCAAAAGCCCAAGAGTTGGGTGCAACCATTGAGGATGATGGATGCGTTTATCAACTCATTGCGCCAATCGGGAAAGTATCGAGCGCGTCTTTTACTCATTACTCTCCGTTTAGTTATGAGGATGGCATCAAAGACCCTTGGAGCGGTAGAACGGTGTGGCAAGACATAATTGAATTTCTGACTTATGGCTATGAACCTTGCCCGACAAACGAGTGTGATGTTTGTCAAGAAGAATTTGACACAAAACATTGACATTGTGTTATTATTGTTTTGTAAGAGAAAGGAGACATCATGAAGGTCGGAGACAAAGTTTGGATTTATGTTGGTTCGTTTTGGGAGAAGGCGCAAGTAGTGGCTAAACCCGAAAACATGAGTGCGAAGCGAGGGAGAGTGTTTGTTCAATGTGAAGCCTTCGGTCAGGTCTATCGGTATAACAAAGAATTTGTAAGGAGGGAAAACTAATGGATATGAAAACTACTGTTGTGTGTGCAGAGTGTAAGAGATTCTTTAATCTCAAAGATGAAGATGATTCCAACGAGTGGTATTACGGACACGATTGTGAGGATAGCTAATGGCTGACTATGACCAACTAAAAAAAGTGATGTATAAAGAATGGGAAAGGATAGATGGCGAGCGAGGCGCGTGGATGAAAACAGCAATTGACGAAGCCGTTCCTACTCGCACCAAAGACATAAAAGCTCAATGGGTGCAAATGCCATATGAGTTTTGTGATGCGTGGCAAGACAAATGTGGAATTATGTCCATGTCTATGATAAACGATTCCCAAATTCTTGCCATAGAATATCCGTCTCGCTCAGACGCGAAACAAGAGTCCTGCACAATTGAACAATTGATGTTGGTCGATTTGTATCTATATATTGAAGGACAATATGTATGCGCTCACCGAGAGATAACAGAACAGAAAGAGGAATACTGATGAGCAAGACAGCGTATTTTATGACTGACGAACAGGCGGAAATGCTGGCAGAATTATTAGCAGACAAACTTGAATTGGTTTTACTCAAGGCGGATTCCAAATTTTATGAAACCATGAAACCTGTCCATGAGACATTAACAAGAAGTTGGACTTGGAACACTAATGGGGAGGTCGCGAAATGACAACTCATAAACTACAAGCCACAGTTTGCTATCAATGCGAGGTTGCGATGTTGGCGAACCCCAAGAACATTCATCCTCTTTGTTCTGACTGCGAAGATGGGTTTGCAGAATGGTTCTCTGAACAGATGATACAGCTTGGGTAATTGTCAGGTGTGTGATTATGTGTTACAATGTGAATGTAGGAGGTGAGAAAGATGGGTGGCAATATGATGTGCAATTTCTGCTGTGAATACCGCGAGTGTTTTGATGTGGTTCACAAAAATGCGAAATTGAAATTTGGCATGTGCTATCGCTGTGCATACAGTTACAACGGCACAGATGTTTGGCGTGTGTTAAGCGATGAAGGGATGAAAGAAAATGAAAAACAAAATAGCTAATGATACAAAATCAGGTTCAAGTGACAAAACGATTGTCGCGTGGAATGGTGAAACTTACAAGGGCGTTGGTGCTTATTATGAACGCATCCCCGCAATAGGTGAGTTTCAATCTTTTACAGATGAGGAAATAATCCGCTTGGCGATTTTTGCGTGGAATGAGTCGCAGACACTTACCGATGAAGAATTGATTGATTTGGCGGTGACTGAGAGATGGTCGTTCGTGACTGAATGTGAATCAGAAGCAAAATTTGCTGAAGAAATGATTGATTCAAGTGGGTTCGAGGGCTTGCCCAACTGGGTGAAGATTGATTATCAAGCAACTTGGGACACCGAGCTACGCTTTGATTATTTTTGCTATGACATTATTACAATTGACGGCATTTACAAGAAATACTTCTGGTCAAATAACTATTAAGTGAGGACACAAAATGGACAAGCTGAAATTAGACATTGACAACTTGGGCGAACTGATAAAACAAACCTTCGCCTTACGCCGTGAAACACTTGAAGCAATAAGCGTTCTGTGCAGGAATGACCACCCCACTTTCCCAACGGTGCAAACCGAGGTGATGGAAAAGGCGGTTCTGTTGCACGAACAATCGCAAGAGATAAACAGGATGATGGTTCAGCGAAAATTTATGAAGTCAAAAAGGGTGAAGTGTGAGTGCGGTAATTTTCTTTCCCCATAGGGTTCATTCTGCAAGCGACTGGCGTGGTTGATTTTGACCGCCCAGTCGTTTTACTAAACTACTGCTATGCCCGTCTATCAAATAACGATTACAATTCCAATGTCCATCAGCGGTGACAATGAGAAAGATGCTGAGGAACAAGCTGCCTACAAAATGTTTGAGCGACTGCAAAGGTCAATCCCAATGAGAGAAATTACAGCAAAGGTCGAAGGACAAACCAGCTTTTTTTGAGACACCTGCGCCAATTAGATTTGCCAAGGATTTGACTGTCCGATTGAAATGACTGGCGCATTGCCAATTGGCGCTCTGCCTGATGCAAGTTCGGTCATTGCCCACACCAACGCATCCATCCTGTCAGGTGAAGTGCCATCTTCAGGTGTCCACCCAGTCATCTGCGCCTCAAGGTCTTGTAACCCATACACATGCCTAACCTTGCCCTGTTCATACAATGCAGCAATCGGCTCTGCTCTTTGAACCTTACCCCTAGAAGCTGTAACCATTTTGAATGAGATGTTTTTGTCTATCTGTGCAATAACGGCTTTCACCATATCTCCGCCAAAGTTTTTCTCGGCGACCAATTTGTCGGCTGAAAATTCGTTGTATGCGCCGACTGCCCTTGATGCCCAACCTTGAGGTGTAAGTTTGCACGACCTATCGGCAAGCACATAATAGAAACCATCAATTCCTTTACCTGCCACAACAATTCCTTGTTCGTCATTGCCTTCACCATCACCGCCCGATGGGTCAACGGCTACGACAATTCGCTGCATGGTTGGAACTTCTTCAACCAAAGCCGATTCGAGCATCTGATTAGTCCATAATGCGCCCTCTACATCTTCCAACAACTCGCCCAATAGCTCCTGTCTCCCAAGACGAGTGCCTTCATAGGAATCAAGAACCTGTTGTCTGAATGATGCTGCGAGGTTGTCTAGGTTGTCATAAGTCGAACCGCGAGTGATAGTCGTTGATTTGCGCCCCAAGATATCCTTTGTAAGACGATTTGGCTTGGGAGTTGTTGTAACCATCACTTGAGGTGCTGTTCCAAGGCGTAGACCTAGCATAAGGTTGTTCCAAGCGGTATCCAAGGAGTCGCCTTTAGGTGCATCAGTCCACGAAGATGCCTCGTCTGCCCAAGCGTAATGATGTTGGGGTCCACGCAATTGTGATGCGACTTCAGCAGAGTAAGTCATTGCGATTGTGCCATTGGGAAAAGTAAGCTTTCGCTTCGATGGCTCATACTGAATGTTCATACCTCTGCCGCAAGCCATAATGCCCGACTCGCCTTCCACCATAACATCGCGAACATCGGCAGGAGTTCTTCCAACAAGCGCAAGTCGTAGGTTGGGTGTCTTTGCTCGTTCTATTATCCATTCGGCAGCCGAGCGTGTTTTGCCAGCACCTCGACCCGCGAGAAACATCCAAGTCAACCATTCACCATCAGGTGGCAGTTGCTCGGCTCTAGCTATCGTTGCCCAGTCGGGCTTATCGCCATGCATAGCAAGAAGGGTAAGCATGTTCGCTTCATCTTCTGATAATGATTCAAGAAAGACTCTCCGTTTGTCAGGAGTCAATTTCTTGAATGTCTGTAGAATCGTCACCTATCAACTCTAACATTCTGCGCTCTAAATCATCGATAGAAATGCGACCCGTCACTTCAGCTTGTATTTTCCTGCCGAACTGTTGCGGGTTGGTTCTCTCAAGCCACCATGCAGCAGCTTGCCAAGTTCCGTCTCTGGCGGCTTTTTGAATCACAGCGACATTACCAACTATCGCTTTTGCTCTTGCGCTTTCTATTGCCTCAAATAATTCTAAATATGTTTTCTTGGTTGGGTCGGCTAAGTCGCCATTTTCAATACGCGTTTTCTCTGCCTTGCCCTTTTCAAGCCATTGGTAAACAACCCCAACTGACAATCCAGCGTAGGCACAAGACACTTCAACATAATTACCCGCTGATAACGCCTGTAACAACAACACGACTTTTGGGTCGGCTAGCTGGGTGACCTTCCTGCCTCTTGTAGCCATAACACTCTTACCCCTTAGCGGCAATTAGGTTCAGGAACTCTGCCCTTGTTTCTGGCTCGTTGCGGAATGCGCCATTCATAACGCTCGTTCGCATGTTTCCCGATGTTCTAATGCCTCTCATAATCATGCAGGAATGTTCGCCATCTGCAACAACTGCTATGTCTTTTGAACCTGTAACTCTTTTTACCTCGTCAGCAATTTCCTGCACAAGTCTTTCTTGCACCTGTGGCTTGTGAGCATATTTGTGTGCTATTCGTGCAAACTTACTCAACCCAAGAACCTTATCGGTTGGGATGTAGCCAATAGCGATTGTGGCGTTGAAGGGCAAGAGGTGATGTTCACATAGTGACCAGACCTGCATTCCAGTTACTGCAACCATTTGGTCGTTGTTGTCTAAAGTAAACGCTGTTTCAATTTTGCCAGCATCGTAGTCAATGAACTCTTTCCACCACTTCGCATACCTTTGTGGCGTATCTTGCAATCCATCACGATTTGGGTTTTCGCCAATTGCCACAAGAAGGTCTTTGCCTATCTGCACTAGCTTGTCAAAATCTACAGCCATCATCGACCTCTCTCTAAGTTCCAAATTAGCGTGTGAATCCTTGGGGATAAATTCCACCCTTTGGAAATTACTGGGTCTGCAAGTAAGCGCATTGATGCAAGTTGGTCGTCTGCTGTCGCGCCAAGTGGCATTACCCATACTGCTGCTGCTGGGATGTTGGCAATATCAATCATTGCCTCAATCTCATTGAAGTCGCTTGGGGTTTCTGCAACAAACTTAAACATCGCCTTGCCTTGCTTTGACAATTCAGCAAAAGCAATAAGCGCATCAGGGTTTACTCTTGCTTGCTCTGTGTCACCTGAGTGTGAAAGCTTGGGAGATACAACGAACATATCTACTGCATCAATCGTCTCTAGCTTTGGGATAACCGTTCCGTTGGTTTCGATGTCCAACAAACATCCAGTTACCTCGCGTATTCCTGCAAAGTTGCGCTGTTGAAGCATAGGTTCTCCGCCGCTAACAATAATACGACTGACACGCATTGGTTCAATTTGTGTTGCAATTTCCTCAAGGGTCATTTTGTGAACCTCGGCATCGTAATCATACCGCTCCCAATCCCAAGAGTAAGGAGTGTCACACCATGAGCAAGCAAGGTTGCAACCAGCCAGTCTTAGAAAGGCAACGAGCTGACCAGTATGAATACCTTCGCCTTGCACAGTCGGACCAAAAATTTCATTGACATTTATATGATTGACTTTGGGCGTAATGTCTAATTTCATAATTTCCATATCGCAGAATTAGCGCCGTGTTCGGCACATTCAACTTCTACAACCTTTACCCGCGAGCTTATACCAAGGTCTTGCAATTCTGCACTGGCAAGCTGGGCGGCGAGTTCCGCGAATTTTTCACAACCAACATGCTCAAGTATGATTACATCCGCCAACCCATCGTCACCTATTTTAGCAAGCAGCTCTAGCCTAGGGTCATCTTTTGCGACCACCAGCTTATGGTCAAAGGTTTCTTGTAGTTTTGCTTTCAACCCTTTTAGTCCACCAAAATCCATGACCCAATTGCGGCTATCTAGCTCTGATGCCATAAATGTAAATTTAAAGCTGAGGGCGTAGCCATGTAATTTATTACAATGACTATTGGCTCTCCATTGCCGAAACACCGCGCTAAGACCAAGTTCATGCCCGTAGGTTTTTGTGCTTAGAAATGTCACTTATTTTCCTTCTTGTCTAAGCTGATACACTTGAGGCAAATGTCACCTTTGGTGATTAAGTGTCCCCTCTTGCAGCTCTTGCTTTTAGCCAATTATTTTACTTACTATAAAAAATCCCAGCGTGATGCCTATAATTCCTAGCAGTCCAGCCAAAGTTGGCGGTGCAGGAATGGGCAGCCGAAGAATCGCAAACAGGAATCCAACCACCAAGCCTAGTCCCAAGGCGCTTACTTCATGCATCTTTATGGCTTGCTATCTCACCTAATGCAAAATCAATACCAAACTCGTAATCAGTCGGGTCGTCTACTCCTGCTTCAATAAAAGCCTCTACTCGCTCGACACAAGTGCCGCATCGACCACAGTGCTTTTCTCCACCCTTGTAGCACGACCAAGTAAGGTGATAGGGAACATTTAGCGACTGCCCAATTTGTGCAATTTCAGACTTGAGGATGCCGACAAAAGGCGCTTCGAGATGGAAGCCAGCTTTTGAATGACCTTCTGTTCCTAGCTCAAATGCCAAGCTAATCGCATCTATGAACTCGGGTCGGCAATCTGGATAGATAAAATGGTCGCCCGCGTGAACTCCTGTTGCGACCAAGTCAGAGCCGTTTGCAACAGCAATCCCAGTTGCGATAGACAGCATGATGGCGTTGCGATTAGGCACTACAGTTACTCGCATCGTTTCTTCTGCGTAATGCCCATCTGGGACATCAATTGCATCTGAGGTCAAAGACGAGTTGGCGATGCTTGACTTGAGTTGGCTAAGGTCAATTACTTCCACAGAAGCCTTGAGTTGTTTCGCGACAGCAAAAAGCGACTCAAGCTCTTTGACATGCCTTTGCCCATAATCAAACCCAACAAGATGAAGGTCGTATCCTCTGTTGGCATAATAGTATGCAAGAGTAACGCTGTCCATGCCTCCTGAGACAATAAGGGTTGCCTTCATTAGAATGGCATTTCCATTTGATTCTCCATACGAACTGCCCGCGAGGTCATTCTCAGCCCGCCACGAATTTGCTGAGTGGTTGATACCTTTACGGCTTTTGGCGAAATTGATTCAAACAGGTCGTCTGCAATTCGCGCAGTAATGGCTTCTCCAAACATGCCTTCGTTGCGAAAGCTCATTAAATATAGCTTGAGGGTTTTTGACTCAACGCAATATTCCTTTGGAACATAACTAATTTTGATGGTGTAAACATCTGGCTGATTGGTAACTGGACAGAGTGCGGTCAGCTCATGCGATTCAAATTCGACTTCGCTCACATTGGGTGCTGGGAACTTTTCAAGCTCTGATGCGGAAAGGCTTCCGTCAACTGTGCTGCCTAATACTGTTAGCTTATGGGACTTGCTCATGATGCCTCGTTTTCTTTAAAGGGTTTCGATTACCTTGCCGATGGTTCGGTACTATAAGTATAACTTATAATTGCTATGTTTACAGTTTTTCGTGTGTGTTCAAGAAGCTCTTTAGCAGAATGTCAATCATTTTGCCTGAAGCATCGCGCTCGTTTTTGGGCAACGCAGCGGCATTATCAATTAACGCTTGTGTCCAAAGAATTTCTGTATCGGGAGTAAGGTCGGCAACAAGGCGATAAGCCATAGAAGCATCTTCGCCTTTATCTTCTTCTATAAGTTCTTCAAGGTTCTCCCAGTCAAATTCAGCCAGCGATAGCAAGTCAATAAGCTGACCTTCGTTATATGGCAATCCACGAATAAGGTCATCGCCAAAATCCAATTGGATTGAATCAAGCAGTGCGCCCAGTTCGCCCAGCTCTGCTCGACCCCTTGTTTCATTTAGCACAATGGTTAGCTTTTTTGCCTGCGCGTCCGTAACATCAAGAACGACACATGGGATTTCTTGAGTAATAACAATCTCTTGAAGCGGCGCAGTTTGCAAGGACTTGTCAGCAAAGATTTTTTGCAAAGCAAGCCAACGATGATAACCGTCAATTATTTGATACTTTGATTTTTGAGTGGGGTGCTTGCGAACCGTTACTGGCTGAACAAATCCGTTGTCAGTAATTGATTCAATTTCGGCTTCAAAGGCTCTTTCGTTTTGCTTGTTTGGATTCCAGTCATTAGGAATTATTTCTGAGTGCTTTATATTTACAAGTTGCAGTTGCATTAGTCCTCCCAAACTATTCCTCGTCTTTTCCAAGTGGTGGTGACCAGTTCTTCCATCTTCTTATAATAGTCAACAGATTGAACCATCATCATTCTCATTGCGCTTTCTTGTCCGCTTCTCACATTGATACCCAAGAAATCTTTTACTTTTATTCCATTGCCATTATGGTCAAAAGTCACACCAAACCTTGCGGGATTTGCATAAGTTGATGAGTCAGCGGAGTAAAAAGGGAAAGCAAGCATGAGGTCTTTGGAAGTAACAGCAAGCCCGTGCATCTTTGGCAGGTTATCTTTGCCAACTGTCTTGACAAGGTGTGTCAAGATGCTTTGTAGCCAAATAAGTTTCTTTTTTTTAGAAACATCATTGCGAGGAGAAATGCACAAGATGTCACCCTTTGCTAGTCTGCTTACCAGTAAGTCAAGAAATTCAAAAGGCTCGTCTTGATGAAATACTTCCTCAATCAAAATGCCCCTACTGCGTAAATAATCTGCGTTTTTGATTGATGCTGTCATGCCCAATTTGCGTTCAGCTTCGGTTGAGGTTCGACCTGCTTCTCCGGGAATTACATCTAGGTTTACTGCGCGCACTTTGTCCTGCTTGGCTTTCCACTTCAAGCACCATTCCGCATATTTAATAATGTCTACTGACTTTCCGCTATTCCAAGCCGTAAACGCACCAGAGTCGAGAGCAAGGTCTTTGGGAACATAATCAAGTTTATCCAGCGCGTTGCTATAAGCAAATGAGTTCAAAATATAAGGATACTTTATTTGATTCATTGTGCCGATAGAAGTGGGCGCAGAAGCAAGAGCCATAAAAATTTTCACAAGCCAAGCTTACAAGGAAAATTAAGTCAAAAGGTTCTCAACATACTATACACATAAGTTTGACATAGTATCATTTTTATGTCATAATAAAAGTGAAGAAAGGATACATAATGAATAAAAATGAATTTGAGCAAATTTTTGCTCAAGCATCAATGGCTGCAAACAAGGCGTATTCAGATGCAACGCCCAATCCAATGGCGGTTCAAAATTCCGACATGAATGAAGGCTTCGATTGGAACAAGCCATACGAAATTGTTCAAGGTGGCGTTTGTGGTTTTGCTTGGTTGAACTTTCCAGTTGATGGTCGTTCTGCAATTGCCAAAATTATGAAGGAGTTTGGCGCTTACAAAGATTACTACGGCGGGTTGTCATTTTGGTCAAGCGATTTGATGCACGACAAAACTCAATCGATGCAACGAAAAGAAGCTGGCATAAAAGCTGCTGCTGCAGTCTTTGGGGCGCATGGAATACAATGTTACCCAATGTCCAGAATGGATTAACGCTTCTTTCGTAATCGCAGTCTTTGCGAGGATGTCATGCCACCCCACACTCCATAGTGTGATTGGGTGGTTATGGCAGTTTGAAGGCACAAATTTTTTATCGGGCAAGGCGGAGTTCGTTGCTGTCCTTTTGCCACGCTCACAGTTCCGTTACAACCGTTCTGTGCAATTTTTGAATCCTCGGTATTTTCTGCATCCCAAATGTTCGGAGCTTGCTGGCAAATTGTCTGATATTTGATTGCCAAATCTCTTAGGCGTTCTAACATTACAGCCCCTTCAGGAGTTAATTCAAAAAAGTCAAAAGATTTAATTAACTTACCGCCCTTGCGTATTCGCCCTCCCAGCGAAGTTTCACAAGTGCTGGCGGTCCTTGTCTGTTTTTGGCGATATCTAACATAAGTAAATCATCTTCCTGATGCAATAAAATAACACAATCACTATCTTGCTCTATTGCACCCGATTCACGCAAGTCGGCAAGCGAAGGTTTTTTGTCATGTCTTTGCTCAGCGTTACGATTCAGTTGACTTAACGCGATAACTGGCACTTCTAAATCTCTCGCCAATATCTTCAATTGTCTTGACATGTCAGCCACTATTTCGTGCCTTGGGCGCTTATCTTTGCTGCTCATTAGTTGCAAGTAATCAACCACAACCCCCTTCAGCGGCATTACTCTATGAACAGACCGCGCAAAAGCCCTGATGTCCTGTATTGAAACCTCAGCCCTATCGTCAATTACAATGTTAGGTCTAATCTCCTCTTTGAATCTTGCAAGGCGTTCCCATTCAGTTTGAGTAAGTGAATTGTTCATTGTTGAATCCATCGGGATTGATGCCCCCATGGAAATAATCCTTTTGTGAATTTCCATCCTGCCCATTTCAAGCGAAGCAAAAGCAACTGCACCTTCGCGGCTTAATGTCATGGCACATTGTAATCCAATTGAAGTTTTGCCAATTCCAGGTCTTGCACCAATTGTGTATAATGAACCGCGCCTGAACCCTCCTATGGCTTTTGTGAGTAAAGCCCAAGGCGTTGGATAAGCTTGACTGGGTTGTTGCATGGCATCAATCGTTTCGCCAATTTCATCGCTTATAAAAGTAATCGAACCGTGTTTAACGCCGACTGCATCGTCTAATCGTTTTCGACTTGTTTCTGTCAAATAAGTAAAATCAAGCGATTCAGCATCTTTGATTATGTTTCTACTCGCATCAATTACTTTTCGGCGTGTGCTTGCTTCATACACTAAATTGGCATAATATTCAACATTGTCTGAATGTATGGCAAAATCCGTCAACGCAAACAAATCAAGACTATGAACTCCTACCGTAGCAAATTCAGGATGAGCTGAGATTGTTATAGCATCAACACCTTCACCTCGTAAGTGCATTTTGCGAATCAATTCATACAATCTGCCAGTTTTTAATTCGTAGAAATCATCTGGTTGCAAAGTGATGTCATCTAAGCATTTGCCATTGGTCAACAATATGCCGCCCAGCACAGCCTTTTCGGCTTCGATGTTACGAATCAGAATCTCCATATACCTTTTTCCTTTTCTCCGCTTGTAAGTCTTTGCTCATTTTGTAAATGTGAGCTGGCTTTATGGTTTCAGTATGCGATTGATAATAATGAACAACCGATTCACTTGCAAAAGTAAAACTTGTGTCCATAAGCAAAACCTGCCACGCCGCTATTTGTTCATCTGTAAACTTGCGATTTTCAATCAAAGCAATCATCGCCAGTATTTTTGATGTTTGTTCAATGTCCAATTTCCTTCATCCTTTCGCTTTGTTGCTGTAACGCTTTGCCTCGATTCAAAATATCTGCTGCGTTTGTGCTTGCGTTTGAATTACCAGACGCACTCAAATCATCGTTCCATCGTTCTTGATTCAACCATGTGGTTGGGTGTGGAATAAATTGTAAGTCGGGCAAATCTGACTTGCCCGCATATTGTTCGGCAATTTGTAAAATGGTTTCTGGAATCACCTTTGCGGCGGCTTTAGCAAATGCAGTTCGCGCACTTCCTTTGCCAATGCGCCGCGGGTAAATAGCCCAAAATTGCTCAAACAAATCGTCATAATTGTTGTTAATATTGTTTTCTTTATATTTAGTATTCTTAATATTAGTATTCTTAAGCATTAGATTTCCTGATGTTAGGTTTCCTGATGTTAGGTTTCCTGATGTTAGGTTTTCTAATTCAAAGGGGTCAGCCAATAACCACTCGCTTCTTTCAACCTGCGCTTTGTCATTTCTCACCAGTGTTCGTGTGAGATAGCCCGATTTTTCAAGTTCTTGAATTGCTGTCCTAACAGCGGTAATCCCATCGGGCGAACCGTGTGCAAGGTGAGCCAGTGAAATGCTCCAACCGTTGCTGTGACTCATAAGCAAAACAAGTATGCCTTTTGCTCTAAAGCCTATGTTGGTGTCTCTTGCCCATGAGTTTGGGAACTGAGTAAAATGACCTTCAAATCCAAGCGGTCTGCGTAACAATGAGTTGCGATTCATTATCCATCCTTTAGGTAATAATCGCAATTATGATTTATTTTAGTTCAAAAAACAAGTTCCATTCTAAAAATCCAATTCGACCTGTAATTCTAAGGTTGTTTGCTTTTTGAAAATCTCTGACCGTTCTTATTGTCTCAGTTCCAAAGCGTGAAGTGACTGGACAGTTGTAACCATACACTCGCAGCGCAGATTGTAATATGCGAACTTTTTGCCCAGCATACCCAGCCGCGATTCTTTCACCGCCTCTTGGAATTATTGAGTTCCAAGTGTACCAATCTACTGTTTTCGTAATTGGTATGCCCATACGATTTTGATAGAAATTCAAAGCCTCAAGCATTTCATTATCAAAAACTCTTTTGTTTGCTGGGTCAGTTAAGCCAAAAAGATATGCGAGAAAGCCGACATCATCGCCGCCTGTTCCAAGCGATATTTGCCTGTATCCAATTTTAGTCGGTACTTTGTCAACAAACCTTTCTTCATGAGTCGGTATGTTGACTTCAATTTTTGTGTCGTAAATGAATACATCGCCAATTTGTTTAAACCCGATGTCCGCAACATCGATTACAGTATCGAAATTTTCAATCTGTAATTTTAATCCCATTTTTGAACTGGGTGAATCATCCATCAAATACGCAGGTAAAATAACAGGCAGGTGATTGGTAGCGAAAATCGCACCGTGATTGATTGCACGAAGCAACAACTCCTCAACCTGACCCACAATGTGCTTGTGAACAAACACCCTTGCTTGGTCTACTATCACCCTGCGGATGTAATTATTCTTAAAAGATTTGAGTTCGGGATTGCCCCATTTTTCAGCCATAGTAATAGCATACTGAATTTTATACTAAATAGAGTTCTTTCTGCGTGTCAAAAGATTGAGTAAGAATAAAAAATGTGCTAAGATATGTTGTTGAGCGCCTACCCATCCTTTCGGCTCTCAACAAAGCCCCTTGGGTTGAGCATACCGCTTGCTCCCCAAGGGGTTTTATTTATAAAATGTCAGTGCCTGCTTTTATAATTATGCTTGCACAAAGAAATAAATGCCTTATTATGTTATTGAAGGGATGAAAAATGACACTTGAATTAATCATGAAACGCATAGTTGCACACTCAGATGACCGTGATGCTTGGCTAGAGGCTAGAAACAAAGGAGTAACCGCGAGCAATGCCGCTTCACTCGCCACTCCCAATTCGATTGAGTCAATTCTAAAGTCAAAATTTTATACTGACTTTGTTGGCAACGCCGCAACCGAGTGGGGGATTGAACGCGAACCATTGCTTTTAGAATGGGCGGGATTTAGTCAAAATAAATATTTGCTTCACGCGGCAGACAATAAACGCTTTATGGCAACACCAGACGGAATCAAGGAAACGAAAACTGGTGTCGAGTTGTGTCAAGTCAAAACATCGAGCAAGCCACTTGGCAAAATACCAGCAACTTATTGGAGACAGATGCAATGGGAAATGTATGTTGCTGACGCAAACAGAAATCTCTTGGTGTGGGAACACCATGAAAACTTCGTACCTGTAGACCTACAACCAGTAAGCGTTTGGGTTGACAGAGACGAAGATGCAATAAATCAGATAAAACAATTGGCTACTGCTTTGCTAGGTCAACTAGATGAAGCAAACGCTTTCGAGAAGGAGATGAAATGAATGAAATAGCAATTCCAGTTCATGGAGATGCCACCCAATGGTCAGACTCGCAAAAAGCACTAATGGAGTTTGCTGGGTTGTATAAGAAAATACAAAGCTCAAAGGGCGAGGAAATGAAACTTGCTCCAAGAGCAATTGTTGAGGCATTTGCCCAAACAGTTCAACGAACGCAACTTGACCCTATTGCTCGACAAATTTACTGTATCGAGCGAGGCGGTAAATATACAATTCAAGTAGGCATTGATGGTGCAAGATTGGTTGCTCAACGAAGCGGTGAGTATGCTGGTCAAAAACCAATTGAATGGACATCAGACGGCAAAGAATGGGTTGATGTTTGGCTTGAACAAGAACCCCCAAAGGCGGCTAGAGCTGCGGTTATGCGAACAGGATTTGTTGAGCCGTTGTATGCGGTAGCAACTTGGGCTTCTTACGCGCCTTACTTTAGCGGCAAATTATCTTCAATGTGGCAACAGCATGGCAGTTTGATGCTGGGTAAATGTGCTGAAATGCTTGCACTTCGCAAAGCGTTTCCAATGGAATTGTCTGGGTTGTATGTTGCCGAAGAACTTGATGTTGCAACACCTGTGCAACTCGCGCAAGTCGGTTCGGGCAGAGATTGGCTTGCTGAATCAAAAGCGTGTCAATCAAAGGATGAATTACGCGAACTGTTTAGAACTTGTAAAGACCTTGGCGAAATGACACCCAACCTAAGTGCTGAATTTATGACACTTTCAACCAAATTGCTTGACTTGATTGAAGTCGAAGTAATTCAAGAAGATGAGGCTGTATCAACCAAGAAGGAGAAGGTCAATGTCGGCACAAATGAACCTGAATGACCACTTGATTGAATGGAATCGTTTTTTATTAAGCGATTGGCGACCTGCCTTGCAAGTTGAAGCTGAGTCAAAAGCCGAGTATGAATATCAATTTGCTTTATCAAAAACCTCTCATCGAATCAAAAATCCTACAATTGCCGCTTCTTGGGCTGAGGCGCTTACTTCTGCAAACGAACAAATTGGCGTTTTGAATATGAAGCGAAGATTAGCGGAAGCAAATGTTGAGGCGATGAGAAAAACATTGAACTACATGGAAGCCAGAGCGGATGCAATTCGTTCGGAGGTTTCGTCTGAACGCGAAGAATCAAAGCTTCATTCTGTGAATAAGTTCGTGCCTTGATTTCTAAGAAAAAACGCGAGCTAATTATTCATCGTGATAATGAAATTTGTGTTGCCTGTGGGAGCAGGAACGAACTTACCATTCATCATCGCGTAAACAGAGGTGCAGGAGGTTCAAAGCTATTTGATGGGTTTGAATACCTATTGACAGTTTGTAACCCTTGTAATGTCGGATTTGAATCAGACGCGTTTTCAGCGCAAGAAGCAAGACGCTTGGGTTATAAACTCTCGCGTAATGCTTCGCCCGCAGTCGATGCAACTCAGATTCCGATATATTATTTAAGTTCAAATAAGTGGTATCACCTTGATATCAAAGGAAACAAGAGAGAGAATAATGAGTAACGAAACTAATATGACTGTTGTTGGCTACTTGACATCCGACCCAGAATTGAAAAATACCTCAACTGGGTTTGCGGTTACAAACATTACAATTGCCAGCACACCAAGCAAATATGACAAAAACACAAGTTCATGGGTAGACGGACAAACACTTTTTATGAGAGCAACGGGTTGGCGAGCAATGGCTGAACAAATTGTTGCATCAATGAAAAAGGGTGACAAAGTAATCGCCTTGGGCAAACTTGTTTCAGAAACCTATAAGGACAAAGACGATAATGAACGCACTTCAATTCGACTAGACCTTGAATCAATTGGCATTGATTTGTCCCGACTCCCAAAAACAAACATGGGAGTTTCTGGCGTGACTTCGACCACGAACGATGTTTATGAGTTTGCAAACAAGCAAAACGAAGATTCGCCGTTCTAAACACATTCATTGATTTAGCTTGATAATTCTGTTATACTAAATGCTAAGTCACAATTGATAAAGAAGGGGCAGTAAAGTGAATATTGAGTGGACACAACCACCAGCGGCGAGGCGCGGAAAAACATCCTCTAAGTGGCGAACAATAACTAATGAACTTAAGGCGAATCCAGACTCTTGGGCATTGATTGGGAAAGTGAAACACGCTTCTCAAGCGACTGTAATTTCTCGCACTTATAATGTGAAGGTTGTTAGTCGCAAAAATCCTGATGGCTTTTATGACCTATATGGGGTTTACGGGAATGCAAATCAAGAATAACGGCACATCAACCAAAGAGCAAGAATGACCACGACTTTAGTTATAGGGCTTATAACCTTTATGGTTATCTTCATAGCCATTTGGTTTATTGCTGTTGTCGTTTTGATTGATGGTGTTACAGACCACTTGCCCGATGAGGATATTTGGTGTGAAGAATGTAACAACAGAAAGTATTGACATCATTGAGTTGAATCGAAACAAAGAGAACCCCTCCGAAGCCGAAGGGGTTCTTTTCTTTGCTCATTAGGCTAAACGCCTTTGTTTATTACCACAGTGGGTTTTTTGTTATGAGTCAGACTTCTTAGTAAGGGTGGCTATCGATGTAAGGATTGACAACAAACCCGCGCCCAAAGAGACAGACATAAGCGATGCCCAGTCAATCGAAAACAAGCCAAGCGAGCCAGACCCCAGATAGGCAACCGCAGCTTGAGCTATTGTTTTTATTCCACGCTCAACCGAGTATGACCAAAATTCTTTATTAAACATCTCCATTAGTCCAATCTTGATTATTTTTACCGTCTTGCCATGATGCACTTACAGTGTACGCCGTTGTGATGATTGAAATAAGAGACACGCCACCCGTAATAAGTGTCACGCCGACTCCCCATTGGTCAACAAGAAAAGTAAGAGAGCCAAAAATTATCATTGCAAAGCCAAGTCGGTAAGAGCCAAAGATTAGTTTGCGCCGAAACTTCCAACTTGCACCAGTTGCGGACTCTGGCTCATCCTTGAGAAAAAACACTCCGTCAAGGACTTTTAGTAGCTTCTTTTGCAACATGGGCAAACTCCTGTAGATTGAATTGGCTTAGCTTGAATTGCTGGTGCTCTTTTAGTGTTAGCAAGAATCAGTTTGTAAAGGTCTACTTTTGCGGATGTTACTCCGAACACTCCTTTTAATGTTCTTGAAGCCGTTGCATGCAAATGTGAACCCGAAGATTTTCCAGTATTTCCGCAGAGTCCAATCGTCTGTCCCTTACGCAATTTCTGCCCAACCCGATAATTTGGTTTGTTGTCCATGTGGCAATAGCCTAGATACCAAATTACGCCATCCTTATCCATAGCGGTTTGAACTACTACCCAACCAAGAACCTCTGAAAACTGGATGAGCTGAATTGTTCCTTTGGCTATGGCTGGTATGCGTGTGCCGCGAGGTCTTGCCCAGTCTGTTCCTGAGTGTGCTTGCATCTCGTTGTCTTTACGAAACTGAGACATCTCGCCATAGTGAGCGGTTATGTATTTAGCATCATAAGGCAAACGCCAATCAGCTATTCGTTTAGCCATTAAGTAAGCTCACTAACCCGACCGCTACTGCTCCCAGCGTTGCTCCGTAGACTCCGTAAACGAGTCGAGCAATCAATTCAACCTTTGAGAGTCGGTTCTCCATGTCAGCAACCTTTTCAGGTAAATACTTCAATCCACGCAACTCGGCAAACATCTCAATTTGATTCTCGTTCACTTCCATCAGCTTTTCATAAACCTGCACATTAGTAATGCGAACCGAGGAGCTTGTTTCGTCTGACACGAGTTAGCCTACTTCTACAACTCTTACAGAACCAGTTCCGCTTGAAACAGCCCAAAGTTCATCAGTCTGATGCAACTGGAAAACAGTAACATTCGTCTTGGATAGAAGAACTCCGTTGGTTGTTGCAACAGCACTCCCACCTACATAAGTGAGAGTGTCTCCATCAAAATCCCCATCTTGAACATAGACAAACTTAGCGACAACGCTTGGGTCGTAATATCTATTTGCTTGAGATGTAGGAACTTTTGAATCCGAAATTTTTACTCGTGTTCCTGTGACTGTTACGCCTGTTGATACTACTGGCATTTTTATGCTCCTGTGATTGCAGCGATTTCAGCATCGCTTAGTCCGAGTGCCGACAACTTTGCAACACCTGAAGCTTTTGCGTCTGCTCTGTCCTGAGCTTCGGCTTCTTCTAGGGCTTTTCTTTCTAAGTAGTCGGTGCTTTCTTTTTCTGCCTGAGCTATTTCCTCAGCAGAAAATGGAACAAGAGTTTCACGCTGCCCCTTTGGCTTGCTCAGGTCAATGGTTAGCCTCATGGGTGTTTCTGTTGCTTGGGTTGACATTATTTTCCTATCTTGTTTTAGTAGGTCTTGTAAAGTGACATTGTTGAACCAGTATAAAAGGGAGCGATGAATTTTATTGAGGTGATGGCGGCTTTTCCGTCTGTGCTGTCATACCTTGCAAGCCCACCAAATTCTGGGGCGTTATTTGGAATGTTGGTAGGCGTTTGTGAGGAACCCCTTATCGCATCATAGGTCAGAAGTTTCTGCGTGCTGTCAGCATAACGGCTGAATCTCCATTTCATCAGCGCCCACTCCCCTGTGTTATACCCGCCTGTGTTATAGACATAGATGTTTGTGCCACTATTACCAAGACCACTTATGTCAGTATCAGACCCAGTAAGCTTTGCGTGATAATAACTATCCGTGTTATTTATCTTGAATTGAAACTGGCTTCCGTTAGACTGTGCGCTAATGTAGACAAACAAATCTTTACCGTCTTGGGGGATATTAGAAAACTCTATCTCACTTAGTGTGCCTGTAGCCTCAACAGTTTGTATAAGTTCAAAGGTCATGATTTTCCTAACGAATCAGTTTGTAAATGTCAATAGTTGTTCCAGCGGAATAGGATTCAGCGCCGTTCATTAGCCCAAACTTAATACTATTCAAGGAGTTTATCCCTGCTGCGGATACGGCAAACAATTCAGATTTTTGATTGTATTTCATGCTGTGCCCAGTTACGATTTGGTTAACGCTAATGCCTAAAGCTATAACCTCAAGATTCCAAACTACATTAGGAATTGACTCAGGGTAGCCCTGCTTATTCAAAACTACTTGACCTGTCCCTGATTCCCAACCGCTTCTAGAGCCTGTACCACTACCGCCAAACATATAGGTCATGTAATGGGTAGTAGATGTAGAGTTGTTCAATCGAATCCAAGGGTCTGAACTACCACTTGAGATTGGTCTTATGCTTATAGAATAGCTGCCGTCTGACGGAAACCCTGTAATTTCAAATGTCGCTGAGCCTGATGAAAGTGTGGTGCTTGAGACTAACTCAAAAGTTTCTGTTGCCATTATTTACGCCCTTACGCCATAGATTGCAAAAGTGGTATTACCTGTGCTGGGGTAACTGCCTTGAATACTAAAGTCAATTTGAGTAATTGCTGCTGTGCTGCGCCAGTTACCTAAGCCATAGAAAATTCTTCTGTAGCTTGCTGAAATTTGAGCGAAATACCCTTTTATGGACTTAATCTTGGTTGTTGAATTGAAGTCCATAAGGTCTAAAATCATAACTGAGCTTGTATAGGTATCCCTGCCCATAGCTTCGGGGAACTCAATTCCAGAAGTACCAAGGTATTGCTGTGATAGCGGGTAATCATTACTTGAGCTACTTGTGTAAAGCCCTGTTCGGTTATAGTTGCTACCGCTATCGCCGTTGAACTTGACTAGCAAGACTTCTCTGCGTGTTGATTCTAGTGTTGCTCGAATGTGTAGGTGCTTGTAATCCGAGTAAGCGCCAAGCCCTGTTATCGACCAGCTTGAAGCTGTCCCAGGACTAAAGGTTGCT
>Ga0209491_10003727_pt1 | contig 24675 bp, 13 predicted proteins | sample BON02_FD_187213 | JGI IMG/M metagenome (GOLD analysis project Ga0209491, IMG submission 187213) | Freshwater microbial communities from Lake Bonney liftoff mats and glacier meltwater in Antarctica - BON-02 (SPAdes) (version 2) | ecosystem: Environmental > Aquatic > Freshwater > Ice > Glacier...
CCGAGGCGGACGAGGCGGACGGCAACGGGCGGCGGCTGATGCGCGGCTGGCCGCCAATCATGTTTGTGCGGGCGGAGGACAAGATTTGCGTGTTGTGAGAGGCGCCAGAGGGGAGGGGGCGGGGAGAAACCGTTTTTGTTTTTGACGTCGCTTTTTTTTTAACCCCGTTGATCAGGCCGCAGCCGGCGGCGCCTCTTTTCGTTCTGCAACGCCACCACAATTCTATTGCTGTATACACACACACACATCATCACAACTTTGAACACCGGAGCCGCGCCTCCCACTTTTTATAAGTGATTCTTTTCATCACGACGGCAGCGCAAACGGCAGAGGTCGCCGGTGCCGCGTTTGTTGCCGAGAAAACCCAACAGCAGCAACGACGCCTCACCTGCGACATGGTCTGCGCGGCCTGGAACGCTTTCCTGAAGCGCTCGTACCGCTCGCGGTCCGCCTCCCACTCGGCTTGTTCCTTTGCGTCTTCGGCGAGCGGCGGGGAGGCGGCAGAGTCCGACGGCGCCGCGCCGGCGTCGGCGTTGGCGGGAGCCGCGGCGGCGTCCCACGGCGGGGCGTCGGCGCCGGCGCTGGCGTTGGCGGGAGCGGCGGCGGCGGCCGACGTGCGCGCGCGGGAGGCGCTGCCGGCGGGGGAAGCTGCGAGCGGGGCGGCGATGGTCCGCGGGACCCGGGGCCTGGAGAGGGGGGGCCCGCGCGGGAGAGGGCCGACGCGCGCCCTCATCCTTTGCTCTGAGGTCCCTCTGAGGAGGCGGCGTCAAATAAGCCAACGACGAGCACGTCCCCCGACGCAAACGCCAGGCGGACGACGGCGCCCTGCGGCGACGGCGGAGAGGTCGCCGGCGGCCGCGCGCCCGAAAACGGCAGCGAGGGCAGCCGCAGCCGCAGCCTTGTCTCGGCCGCCGGCGGCCGCGGGCTGTTCTCCCCTCCCGGCTCCAGGAGCGTGGCCGCGCCGCCTCCCGGCGCCCCGGCGGCGACCGCGAACGGTCGGCCGCCGAGCGTCACGACGAGCGGCGGCGGCGCCCGCGACGCCGCCCTTGGCCCGCCGGCCGCCGCCGCCGCCGCCGCCATTGCCGCTGCCGCGGTCCCCTTTCGTCTGGAGCAAGAGCAGCAGCTCCCGTGCCTCTTCGGCCGTCACGGCCGGGAAGGCGCCGCGCTGCGCCCACACGCCCGAGGACGCGCCCACGACCGCGCCCCCGGCGGCGCCGGCGGGGAGGGGCGAGCGGGCGGGAGGGCGGCGGGCGGCGCGCGGTCCGAGGGAGCCATTTTCCTTTTTGTTCGGGGAGGGGCGGCGCGCGCGGCGGCGCGCGGCGCGGCGCAAAGGCGGGCGCCCGCCGGTAAAAAAAAACGCCCCGCCCCTCGCGCCCGCCCGCCAGCCCCCGTCCCTGGCGCCTTGCGTAGGTCGGTCTTCCGGCCGCCGCGCGCGCCCGGCCAGCGAACGGTCGCATGGTCCCGCCGACGATCTCGCGCGCCGTCGATCCGCCGGGGGGAGGGGCGAGCGGGCGGGAGGGCGGCGGGCGGCGCGCGGTCCGAGGGAGCCATTTTCCTTTTTGTTCGGGGAGGGGCGGCGCGCGCGGCGGCGCGCGCGCGGCGCAAAGGCGGGCGCCCGCCGGTAAAAAAAAACGCGGCGCCCCTCGCGCCGCCGGATCGACCGCCGAATCGACCGCCGCTCCTTGCGCGCACAGGTCGCCCCAGCGCCTCCGCACGCTCACCTCACAAGCTCTCGACGCGATCACCAATACTGACACGCATAAGGCATTACTCGTTTGTCCTTGGCGTGCACATCACATCGAATCGCGAGCGCACGCAACACACGCCCTCCTGTGTTTGCATTCGCGGCCTCCTGGCGACGCGGGGCCGCGCGCAGCGCGCGCTCACACACACGAGAGAGGCACCTTGCGCCTGGGATTAAACCGCCTGAATCATCAAAGATGCCGCTGAAAATGTGCGATTTGCCCGCGGCCTTTTTTGTCTCGTCGCGCCGCCACCGCCGCCGCCACTGCCACCGCCACCGCCACCGCCACCGCCACCGCCACCGCCACCGCCACCGCCACCGCCACCGCCATTGCCACCGCCCGACGCCCTCGCCCGACGCCCTCGCTCACGCCGCGCCGGCGCCAAACAAACAAATCATCAAAAGACAGCCTCCAGAAGAACGCGGGCCTGCTCACGCAAGAGGAGCTCCTCGAGCTCTTGCGCGAGGCCGACCGCCGCGCCGACGCCCGCGCCGACGACCCCACCTCGGCCGCACTGCCCAGCGAGCGGCGCCTGTACCAGGGCCAGCTGCTGCCGGCCGCGGGGCCGCCGCACGCGGGCGGCGGCGCGGGGTGCCGCGCCGCGCTCGCGGCGCTCGCCGCCGAGCTGCGCGCGCTGGGCCTGTCGCGGCGCGAGGTGCTGATGTGCACCGACCTGAGGCCGCGGTCGGCCGTGGAGCTGCACGCGATCGTGGCCGACTGCGACGACCGGCTCGGCGAGGGCGGCGAGGGCGGCGGCGAGGGCGGCGGCGAGGGCGGCGGGGGCGACGAGGGCGAGGGCGCGGGCGGCGTCGCGTGCGCGCTGGCGGCGGTCGAGCGGCACCTGGCGCGGCGGCGGCAGGGCGCGGCGGAGGCGGCGGCCGAGGCGGCGCGGCTGGAGCAGGCGGCGCGACGGCGAGGCGGCGGCGGCGGAGGAGGAGCAGGAGGAGCGGGAGGAGGCGGGGCGCGTCGTTGAACCCCCCCCGGCGTGTCGGGAGGGGGCGGGAGGGGGGGCGAGCCCCGCGAATCGAAGAAGACGAAAAGACAGATCACCCAAGCACACCTTGAAAATTACAAGAGGAGCGCGAAAACAAACAAAACAGGCAAATCACCCGACCACCACGCCCGCGCCGCCGCCAGGAGGAGCCCCACCAGCCGCCGCCGCCCCCGCCATGTCGGCCGCGTCCACGCCCCCGCCCAACCCCTTAAGCTTGAGCAAGCCGCCCGCGTTGGGCGGCGCCAGCTCGTCGCCGTAAAGCGGCACCTCGTCGCCGCGCAGGAACAGCTCGCGCGCGCCCTCCGCGTCCACCGTCACCAGGCGCACCACCCCGCCCGAGGACCCGTCGCGCGCCATGGCCAGCGCGAGCGCCTCGACCACGACCGCCTGCGCCTCGTGCCGCGTCATGCCCGGCCTCCACGCGCTGTCCAGGTACCCCCAGATGTAGGTGCTGCCGCTGCCGTCGGTCGCCCAGCCCTCGCTGGCGGCGGGCGCCGGCGCGAGCGTGCCGCCGATCGGGCAGCCGAAGACCTGCCCGCCCAGCTTGGCGTCCCAGCCCGCGACGATCATCGCGCCCACAAGCCCGGCCTTGTTATTGTAGTTGACGCGGCTGACCAGGTTGGCCAGCGACGCCACGGTGGGCGTGACGGAGAAGCCGCGCTCGCCCTCGAGCTGGTCGGCGTACAGGCGGACTGTGTGGTTTTGTTGTTGAGTTGTGGGGGGCGTCGTTGTTGTCGTCGTCATGTGGTTTTGTTTGGGGCGTTTGGGAGTGGAGGGAGGGGGTTAGAGCGCTGCGTGTCAGCGAGAGCGACCGACGTGTGCAAAGCGGCAGCCAACGTGTGCTTGTCCCCCCGCCCTCGGGCCGACGCGTCAACCTCGCCTCGGCGAATCGACGGCCAGCCATACTGACGGACCCCCACCCCACACCTGCCCTCCACCCCCTGACCCAAAACGACCAACCCACCAAAGTCGCCCACCGCCTGCGTGTCGGCGGCGCTGCCCGAGCGCAGCAGGTAGCACCGCTCCGACAGCGCCATGATCTTGTTGGACGCGCGGTTGGAGATGTAGTTGCCGGTGGAGACGCGGCCGTCGGCGCCGAGCACCACGCCGCCCTCGTAGGCGCACGCGACGATGGTCGTGCCCGTGTGCGGCGCGCCGCCGCCGCCCGCGCCGCCCGGGCCGTGCGGGCCGGCGTCGTCGCGCCCGCCGCCGCCGCCGATGTCGGCCATTTCTTTCTCCTGGTGCTTGGTTCTCTGGGCGCTGTCGGCGCGCGGCGCGCGCGCAACGCGAGAAGCGAGGAGAACCCGGGTGATGCTAGTTCGCTCCACCCGCGCTTGCGATCAGGGGGGCGCGCGGGGAAACGGAAAACCAACTCTCGTGAAGAGAGGTTTTCTTTCTGCTTTGTCGTGTTTGGTCTTTCGTTGGTCTGCTGACGGAGGATCGCAGAGAGAGGCGATGATCGCTTGAAGACTGTCGGGACGGTCGTTTGGTGTGGGCGGGTGTAAGCGATTGTGGTGTCGCGGCGCTGCCGCGCCTTTCTGCTCTCTCTCTCGGCGACGCGCTCGTCTCTGGCGGTAAACGTCGCTCGGGCGCGGACGACGGAAACCCTTCTTGAGGGGGGGCTCCCCGGGTAGCAGTAGCCCCCGCCACGCATTGATCGCCCCTTTAGAAGAACTTGAACACCTCAACCGCCCCTACGACACCTTCTCGTGCGCGCAGAGCCCTTCGAGGTGATCCGGCCGAGTGCCGCACATCCCTTCCTCTCCCGCGCCGTGACTTTTCCTCTCTCTTCCCCCCGTCTTCCGCCCAACGAGTGACACGCCGATGGAGTCTGGCGCGCCGACGACCTTGAGCGTCGCCCGCCCGTAGACGCCCTGCCATCTGGAGGACCTTTTGGACCCACGTTTCGGACCCCCTCCCTCCCTCTCTCCCTCGCCCGCGCGCGATGTACGGCCGCCCGCCGCTCGACGACGGGCACCGCCTTCGGACGCAGGTGAGATCGGCGACTGCCCGCCCGCTTCACAACAACGACACGCGCACAATTGCGGTGGCGACGCTGCGAGTCGCCTCTCGCGTCGGTGCCGGCGCGCCCCGCCGTTCCCGCGCATTTCGCTCCGCCCCCCGCCTGGCGGCCATCGCAGTCGCCGACGCGTGAACCCACGCCGACGACCGACCCCTTGTCACGCGTGCCACCCCTCCCGAGAACCACCAACACAATATCAATTAACAGCAAGAGGCAGCGTCGGCAGCAGCGGCAGCAGCAGCAGCAGCATCGGGAGGAGGAGGCCCTAGCCGAGCGCCGTCCGACGCCTCGCTCCCGCAGCAGCAGCAGCAGCAGCATCAGCAGCAGCAGCAGCATCAGCAGCAGCAGCAGCAGCAGCAGCAACACCCACCCGCGCCTCCGATCCCCATGCAGCCGCTCATGCCGCAGCCCCGTCTGCTGTGCGAGGAGCGGCACGACGCGGGAGACGCCGCAGGCGGCGCGGCGGCGCTCGCGTCGGCGCTCGCGCTCACACGTGCCGCCGCCGCCGACGCCGCGGCGGGCGCGGCGGCGACCGCCGCGCTCGGCGGCGCGGCCGCGCTCGCCCAGCAGCAGCAGCTGCTCATGCAGCAGCAGCAGCAGCAGCCGCCGCTCGGCCTGGGCGCCTCGTCCGCCGCGGCCGCCTCCGCCGCGGCGCAGCACGCCGCCGCCAGCGCCGCCTGCGCCTCGGCCGGCGCCACCGCCGTGCTGGCCACGTCGCGCCCGCTGGTGCGGCTGTCGTTCGTGCCCGTCGACCCGTCGCAGTCCCTGCCCGCGGGCGAGTCCGGGGCCGAGGGCGCGGCGGCCGCGGCGCAGGGCCCCAGCGCGGCGGCCGCGGCCGCGGCGCTGCAGCAGCAGCCGGACGGCGGCCTGGCGGCCGCGCACCTGGCGGCGCAGCGGGCGGCGCAGGCGAGCGGCGCTTCGCTCTTTTTCCTGCCGACGCCGCCGCGGGCGGGCGGCTCGAGCGCCGACCTCTGCGTCGGGCCCGCGTCCGCCGCCCTCGAGGCGTTTACGTCGTCCGCGCTCGGCCTGGGCCCCGGGGGCGCAGCAGCAGCAGCGGGCGGCAGCCCCGGCCGCAAGCAGCGGGGCCACCCCTCCTCGGCCCACCCGGGCCGCGAGGGCGACGTCCAGGGCGGCAGCGGCGGCGGTGGCGGCGGCGGCGGCGGCGCCTACGGCGACCCCAGCAGCGCCAACAACAGCGACGGCGGCGCCGGCGGCAACGGCAACGGCAACGGCGACGACGACGACGACGAGGCCGAGTCGGCCGCCGCCGCCGCGCTCGCCGCCGCCGCCGCCGCTGCCCGCCCGGCCCTCGTCTCGCGCTGGCGCCAGCGCGAGAAGCTCAAGACCACCGCCGTCGCGCTCGTCCTGTGCCTCAACGTCGGCGTCGACTCCCCGGACGTCGCCCGCGTCAGCCCCTGCGCCCGCCTCGAGGCATGGGTCGACCCGATGAGCATGGCGCCCGCAAAGGCGCTCGAGGCGGTCGGCAAGAACCTGCAGGCGCAGTACGAGCGCTGGCAGCCACGCGCCAAGTACAAGATGCACCTCGACCCGACGGCTGACGACGTGCGCAAGCTGTGCGCCTCGGCCCGCCGCGCCGCCAAGGGCGAGCGCGCCCTGCTCCACTACAACGGCCACGGCGTCCCCCGGCCAACGCCCAACGGCGAGATATGGGTGTTCAACAGCCGCTACACGCAGTACATCCCGCTCAGCGCCTACGAGCTGGCGGGGTGGCTGGGCGCGCCCGCGGTGTACGTGCTGGACTGTCCCGCGGCCGGGCTTGTGGTGAACGCGCTGCGGGCGGCGTGCGAGTCGGCGGGGCCGGGCGGGGGGCCGCTGCCGCCGCCGGTGGGCCTGCCGCGCGGCGCGGTCGGGCCGGGCCTGACCGGGCGGCTGCACGGGGGCGGTGGCGGCGTCGGCGCCTACAACAACGACAACGGCCACGGCCCGGGCCCCGCCCCCGTGGTCCCCGCCCACCGCATGGGCCTGCCCGGGTACGCGTCGCCCTACGAGCAGCAGCAGCTGCAGCAGCAGCAGCAGCAGCAGCAGCAGCAGCAGCAGCAAGGCGCCTCGCCGTACCGCCCCGGCGGCGGCGGCGGCAGCTGGGCGGGGGCGGGCGGCGGCGGCTGGACGGGCGGCGACCCGATGCGCGAGGCGGTCGTGCTGGCCGCCTGCGGCGCGCACGAGGCGCTGCCGCAGGACCCTGCCCTCCCGGCGGACGCGTTTACGGCGTGCCTGACGACGCCGATCCGCGTGGCGCTGAGGTGGCTGGTGGCGTCGCGCGGGTCGATGCTGCAAGCGGGGGGTCCCGCGGGCGGCGGCGGCGGCGGCGGCGCGGCGGGCATGGGCATGGGTTTTGGCGGCGGCGCCGGCGCCGGCGCCATGGCGGCGGCGGCCGCGCTGGCGGCGGCCGCGGCCAACGTCGCCAACTGCGGGCCCGAGGCGGCGGCAGCGGCGGCCAACGCGCTGCTCGGCGGTGACGCTGGCGCCGCCGCCGCCGGCAACGCTGCCGGCGGCGGCGGGGCGGGCGGCGGCGGCGGCGCGCATGGGGCTGGCGCCGGGGGGGCGGCCGCGGCTGCCGCTGCCGCGGCTGCAGCCGCGGCGGCGGCGACCGCGGCTGCCGCCGCCGTTGCCACGGCGCATGGCGGCGCGGGGGACGGCGCCGCCGAGGCCACGGCTGGGAGCAGCGCGGCCATCGCGGCCGCCGCCGCGGACGCCGCCAGCAACGTCGCGGCCGCAGCGGCCGGCGGCGGGCACGGCAGCACGCCGCCGCCGCCCGGCGCCGCCGCGGCCACGGCCGTCGCCGCTGCTGCCTACAACCAGCAGCAGCAGGTGCAGCAGCAGCTGCACGCCGCCGGCCAGTACGACAGCAACAACTACACCAGCGGAGCCGCCGCAGCCGCGGCCGCGGCCGCCGCCGCAGCCGCGGCGGCCGCGGCCGCCGCGGCGCCCTTTTTCGACGCCGCGGGCGCGGCGGCCGCCGCCGCCGCCGCGGGCCCGCCGCCGCCGCTCGCACTCACGCCGGCGCTCGTCGACCGGGTGCCCGGGCGCCAGACCGACCGCAAGACCCCCCTGGGCGAGCTCAACTGGGTCTTCACGGCCGTCACCGACACCATCGCCTGGAACTCCCTGCCCCGCCCGCTCTTCCAGCGCCTGTTCCGCCACGACCTGCTGGTCGCCTCGCTCTTCCGAAACTTTTTGCTGGCCGAGCGCGTCATGGGCGCGGCCGGCGCCAACCCCGTGTCGCACCCGCGGCTGCCGCCGACGCGGCAGCACCACATGTGGCAGGCGTGGGACACGGCGGCCGAGATGCTGCTGCTGCAGCTGCCGGCGCTGCTGCAGCAGGAGGCGGCGGCGCAGCAGCAGCAGCAGCAGCAGGCGGCTGCGGCCGCGGCGCAGCAGCAGCAGCAGCAGGGCAGCGGCGGCGGCGGCGCGAGCGACGGCAACAACAACGGGGCGGGCGGGGGCGGCGGCGGCGCGCAGGCCGCCTCTGGCGGCGGCGGCGCCGACCCGGCCGCTCCCCACGGCAACCACCCGCACCACGGCCACCACCACCATCACCACGCCAGCGGCCACCACAGCTCCTCGCCGCTCCCCTCCCCCTCTGGCTTCTTCGCGCAGCAGCTGACCGCCTTCGAGCTGTGGCTCGCGCACGGCTCGCCGCACAAGAGCCCGCCGGAGCAGCTGCCCGTGGTGCTGCAGGTGCTGCTGTCGCAGGTGCACCGCCTGCGCGCCCTGGTGCTCCTGGGCCGCTTCCTCGACATGGGTGCCTGGGCCGTCGACCTCGCCCTGTCAGTCGGCATCTTCCCCTACGTGCTCAAGCTGCTGCAGACGACGTCGCCCGAGCTGCGCCCGACGCTCGTGTTCATCTGGGCCAAGGTGCTGGCGCTGGACGCCTCCTGCCAGCAGGACCTGGCCAAGGACGGCGGGCACCTGTACTTCTTGCGGCACCTGCTGCTGCCGCTCGGCGGGGGGGGGGGAGGAGGGGCGGGAGGGGGCGGGTCGGCGGACCCGCGGGACCACGTGGCGGCGGCGCTGGACGCGGCGACGCCGCCGCCGCACGGCGGCGGCGGCGCGGGCGGGGGGCGCGTCACGCCCGGCAGCGGCGGCGGCGGGTCGCGCCGCGCCGCCGCCGCCGCCGCCGCCGCCGCCTCGTTCGGGGGCGGCGGCGGCGCCGCGGGCACCGTGTTTTGCGGCACCGACGCCTACAGCCGCGCCCAGGCCGCCTTTGTGCTCGCGGCCGTGTGCGACGGGTACCCGCGCGGCCAGGCCCTGTGCGCGTCGGCGGGACTGCATTCCGCGCTGCTGCGGTGGCTGCGGCCGCTGTCGGCCGACGCGCGCGTGCTGGGGCTGGGGCCGGGGTCAGGGCTGGCCGGCGGCTTGGGCGCCTACGCAGGGGTGGGGCCGGCGCAGGTGGCAGCGGCCGGGGGCGTGCGCCTGCTGGCGCGCTGGTGCTGCCTGGCGCTCGGCAAGCTGCTGTCCGGCGGCGGGCAGGGCGGCGGCGGCGGCAGCGGCAGCGGCAGCGGCGGCGCGAGCGGCGGCGGCGCTGCCCCGCCGGCCGGCGCGCGCGCGGCCGGGTGCGACGAGGCCGCGTCGCAGTGCCACCGCGAGGGCGCGGTCGACGTGCTGGCGCGCCTGCTGTCCGCCGGGAGCGCCGACGTCGAGCTGAGGGCGGCGGCCGCGTTCGCGCTCGGGTCGCTGGTCCGCCCCGTGGCGCGCGGCGGCGCGGCCGACGCGGCGGCGAGCGCGGCGGCGGCCGCCGCCGCCGCAGCGGCCTCGGCAGCAGCAGCGGCGGCGGCAGAGGGCGCGGCCGCGGCCAACAGCGCCGCGACCGCCGCCGCCGCGGCCGCCGCGGGCATGCAAGAGCACCACCGGCAGCCGGGCGAGATCGCCGGCGGCGGCGACGACGAGCTGCGCTACTACCGGCAGCACCAGCAGCACCAGCAGCAGCACCAGCAGCAGCAGCACCAGGCGGACGGGGAGGCCGCGTCGGCGGCGGCGGCCGCCGCCGCCGCCGCCGCCGCCTCTGCGGCCGCGTCCGCCGCCGCCGCGGCCGCCGCCGCGGCCGCCGAGGAGGAGGAGGTCGCGCACGAGCGCCGCGCCGCCGCCGCGCTGCTTGCGGCGGTGTACGATGCCTCCCCGCTGGTGCGCGCCGAGGTCGCCGCCGCCCTCGCGCGCCTCATGCGCGGGCACGGAGCCGCGCTGGCCGAGGCCGCCTCGGGCGACCGCCACGCCCGCCCCCGCCCCCGCCGGCCCCCGTTCGGGGGGCGCCAGCTGCTGCAGGCCGCCGCCGGCCGCGGCGGCCCGCCGCCCGACGCGCCCCCGCGCCAGCCGCCCGTGATGCGCCGTGCTTTCAGCTACGCCGACGCGGGCGCGGCCGACCGCCACCGCATGGACGACGACGACGACGACGACGACGACGAGGACGACGACGATGACGACGGCGGCGGCGAGGGGGAGGAGGAGGACGACGACGAGGCGCCGACGACGGCGAGCGACACATACGAGGCGGAGGAGCGAGAGCGGCAAGGCGGCAAGCAGGACGCCGCTGGGGGCTCTCCTCGCGCATCCGCATGCGCCTCGCCCCTCCTCATCGGCGTCGCCGGCCTGCTGCTGCCGCCCCCGAAGCAGGGCGCGCGGCGCTCGCTCGACAGCTGCGGCGGCGGCGCTGGCGCCTGCGCCGGCGTGCCGCGCGTCAGCCGCCGCCGCCTGTACGCGGCCGTGCTCGAGGCGGCCGCCCTGCTGGCCACGGACCCGTCGCCCAAGGTCGCCGCGGCCGCGCGGCAGGCGCTCCGCTGCGCGTCCTCGTCCTCGCCCTCGTCCTCGCCCGCCATCGGACACCACACCCCGCAGCACCAGACGCAGCAGCAGCAGCAGCCGCAGCGGCAGCAGCAGAGGCTCGAGCTGCGGCTGCGGCCTATCCCGGCGGCGCCGCTCGCGGCGGCGGCGGCGCCGTCGACGGGCGCCGTGCCCATCCCTCAAGGGGGCCCCGGTGGGGAGGGCAGCGTAGCCGGCTCTGCCGGTGCGCAGCGGCCGCAGCCGGAGATGCTCTTGCAGAACGCGACGCCGCCGGCGGGGGGCCCGGCATCGGCCGGCGCCTCGCCGGCCACCGCGCTAGGCGGCGGCGGCGGCGGCGGGCCGTCGTCGGCGTCGTCGTCGGCCGCGGGCCTCCCGCCGCCCGGCCCGCGCCGCGTCGGCACGCCCCTCGGGGCCGCGCCCGGCACGGCGCCCGCCGCTGGCTCCGGCTCGGCCTTTGGCGCCGCGGCCGCGAGCGCGTCGTCCTCGCTCGGCTCGCTCACGCAAAAGCTGCTTGTCGGCTCGAGCAAGGGCGCCGCCGCCGCGGGGCGCTCATGGCGCGCGGGCTTTGGCGGCGGCGGCGGCGGCGGCAGCGGCGGCGGCGGCGGCGGCGCAGACGGCGACGGCGGCGGCCCGTCCTCGTCGCACCCGCAGCAGCAGCAGCAGCAGTATCAGCAGCAAATGCAGATGCAGGGGGGGCAGCAGCAGCAGCAGCAGCAACAACAACAGCACCAGCAGTCGCAGCAGCAGCAGCAGCAGCCTTCGTCCTCGCAGCAATCGTCCGCCACGCACGCGGGCGCAGCTGCTTCCGCAGCGGCTGTTGCTGCTGGCGGCGGCGGAGGAGGCGGGCCGGGCAGCGCGCCCGTGTCGCCCGGCGGCGGCGGCCGCGGCAGCGTGGGCGCCGACGACGCCGCGGCCTTTGCGGCTGCGGCCGCCGCCGCCGCCGCCGCCGAGGCCGCCGCCGCCGCCGCCGAGGAGACCGCCCAGCGCCAGATGCACCAGCACCAGCACCAGCGCGCGCTCCTGCAGCGGCAGCTCGAGTCGTACCGCGAGGCGGCGGCCCTTGTCCGGCTCGCCGCTGACGAGGCGGCGGCGAGCGCGGCGGCGAGGCCGGCGGTCCGCGTGGCCGCGGTGCCCTCCTGCTCCTCGGTCGCGTCGGCGTCCGCGCGCCAGGCGCCGGCGTCGGCGACCGACCTGCAGCATCAGCATCAGCAGCAGCAGCAGCAGCAGCAGCAGCAGCAGCAGCAGTTCGAGTCCATGCCCCCGGACGAGCGCACGCACGGGCGCCACGCGCGGCAGCACGGCGGCGCGGCCGCGTCGTCGCTGCTGGCGGCCGCGTCGGCCTCGTCGTCGGCCGCGTCGCCCGCCCGCCCCGCCTCGTCCTCCTCCTCCTCGTTTCCCCCGGCCTCGGCTGCCGCCCCCGCCCCCCTCCCCTGCTCCTCGATCTACCCGCTCGCCCTCGCCTACTTCCGCCGCCCCGTGCTCGAGCCGGGCGCCTCAGCCTGGCGCGAGCTCGAGGGCGGACGCGCTGCGCCCTGGACCGTCCCGCCCGACGCCGCGCGCAAGGCGCAGCGCACGGGCGAGATGGACGGCGCGCGGCGGCGGTGCCGCGCGGTCTCGTGCCCGCGCGTGCGGGACCAGGCCAACGTGGTGGTCGAGCCGCTGCCGGCGTCGGCGCACGCGTGGCTTCCGTCGCCCGGGGCCCCGAGCGCAGGGGCTGGCGGCGAAGGCCACAGCGACGGCGGCGGCGAAGGCGAAGGCGGCGGTGGCGCGTTTTTGTCGCTGCCGCCGATGCCGCCGCTGCCGACGACTGCGCGCGAGGCCGCCTCGCCCACCGCCACGGCCGCCGCCGCTGCCGCCGCCGCCAACGCCGCCGCCGCCGCCGCCGCCATCGCCCTCGCCCTCGCCCGCGGCGAGCAGCTCGCCCCGCGCCACATGGCCAGCGTCGTGTTCCACTCGTTCCACCTGCTCTTGGTCACGTGCGACGGCGGCGGCGGCGTGCGCGTGAGCAACGGGCTTGACGGCTCGCGCCTGAACGCGTTCCACGTGGCGTCCGGGGCCACGCCCGCGTTCGCGCTGCCGCGGCCGCAGTACCGCCACATGGAGCAGCAGGCGGCGCAGGCCGCGGCCTACTACGGCGTCGGCGGCGGCGGCCGGGCCGACCACAACAACCACAACAACAACGCCCTGCTGGCGTCGCTGTGGGGCCCCTCGCCTGCCGCGCTGCTGCCGCCGGCGGCGTGGGCGTCGCGCCGCCCTCTCGGGTACCAGCCGCGCGTGGCCGTCTCCGCCCTCCGCCAGCTCAACGAGGCCGACTCCAACCTGCTGCTCGCCTGCTCCGCCGACGGCGCCGTGCGCGTGTGGCGCTCCTACCTGCACAGCGGCAACCAGCGCCTCGCCACGGCCTGGCAGGCCGTGCCCACGCGGCTTGGAGGGGGCGGCGGCGGCGGCGGCATTGGCGGCGGCGGCGGGACGGGGGGGGGCGGCGGCACGGCGTGCTGCTTCGAGCTCGCGCCGCTGGGCGCTGAGAGCGGCGCCGCGCTGTACGCGGCGGGTGGCGGCGCGGGCTGCGCGGGCGCCGTGCACCGGTGGGACCTGCAGCGCGAGGCGTGCTCGGCGGTCCTAGGGGGCGGCGGCGGCAGCGGCGGCGGCTGGGGCGGCGGCTGGGGCGACGGCTCGTCCGCGCCCCCTGCCGTCGAGCACCTGGCCGCCGCGCACTCGGACCCGGACAACCTGGTGCTGGCGGCCGGGGCCGACGGCCGCCTGCGCCTGTACGACGTGCGCTCCGGCAGCACGGGCGGGGGCGGCGGCGGGCTCGCCCGCTCCGCTGCGCCCGTCCTCACTGTCGACGCGCTCCTGGGCGCGAGGGGGGCCAGCAGCGGCGGCGGCGGCAATGGCGGCGGCGGTAACGGCAACGGCAACGGGTCGTCGCGCGCGCTCGCGGGCCTCGCCTACGAGGCGGGCGGGCGCGCGCACACGGCCGTGGTGGCCACCCCCGCGGGCGAGCTGCGGTTCCTGGACCTGCGCCGCGCGGCGTCCGCGGGCGGCGGAAGCGGAGGAGGGCTGGCGGCGGCCTCGGCGTCGGCGGCGGCCGGCGCCTCTGCGCTCGTGCGCAGCGTCGGCGCCCACTCGCGCGGCGGCATGTCGGTGCTGGCGGCGCACCCGAACGCGCCGCTTATCGCCACGGCCACGCGCGACTCGGTCGTCAAGGTGTGGACGGCGGACGGGGAGGCCGTTGGCGCCATCCGCCAGCCCTCGTCCTCCTTGTCGTCGTCGGCGGCGGCGGGGGCAGCGGGGGGCGGGGGCGCCGGCGCAGGCGCGGGGGGGGCTGGGGTTGGGGCGGGCATGCCCCCGCTGCCGCCGCACCACCAGCAGTACCCGCATCCGCACCACTACTACCAGCAGCAGCCGCCGCAGCCGGCCACGGTCGCGGCAGCCGTGGCGTTCGCGGCGCAGGCGGCCGCACAGGCGGAGCGCCTCGCGCAGGCGGCGGCCGCCCTCGCGCGCGGGCGGCGGGCGACGGCGGCGGCGGCGGGCCAGCAGGCGGCGGCGGCGGCCGCCGCGACGACGGCCGGGGGCGGCGGCGGCGACAGCGGCGGCGGGCGCAGCGGCGGTAGCGGCAGCGGTTGCAGCGGCCAGCACCACGGCCAGCACCAGACCGCGGCCGCCGCCGCCGCCATGGCCGCCGCCGCCAACGCCGCCTCAGCGCACGCGGCCGCCGCGTCGGCGCAGGCGGCGGCCGAGACGGCCGCGACGGCGGCCGCGACCGCCGCGGCCGCCGCGCACGCCGCGCAGGCGGCCGCGGGCACGCTGCCCGCGGGCGTCACGGCGCTCGCGTGGCACCCGTTCAACCTGTATCTCGGGGCCGGCAACGCCGACGGCGGCGCGCACGTCTACATCGTGGACAACGTGGTGCCGCGATGAACGCTTGCGTTGCTCTTTTGCGGTCTTTGTTTTTTGGTTTGGGTCGCGCGGCTTTGCTACACCCCCGTACACTTTTTTAAGCGTCGGTGCACGATCTTTCGAAAAAGATAGGGTGGGCGTTCGGGTCTGTGCGGGGCGACGCCGGGATGCGGAACGCTCAACGGCCCGAGCATGGCAGCACGATCTTGCGCGGCGTGAGCCAGGAGGGGTGCCCGGCCAGCTTGGCTGCGAGGATCATGAGCATGTTGCGGGAGCCGTTGAGGTCGCGGTGCCGAAGTCGGTCGACGCCTTTTTTTGGGCGGCGGGAAGCATCGGGCGCCCGTGGGCGCGGCGATTGCGGAAACGATGGGTCGTTTCCATGTGTGGCCTCCTCCTGGCCGTCCTCCTCCCCCCCACCCCTCCGTCGCCGCCGGCAGCGGCGCCCGCCTGGGCCTCGCGCGGCGCAGTGCACTGCGCGCTCGCGCAGCGCCGCAGCCGCATCGTCGCCGGCGTCGTCACCGCGCCGCACGCGCAGCAGCACTTGGTCGTGCGGTACTCGCTCTCGGGCGCGAGGAAGCGCACGGGCTGGTAGTGGGTCGCCGCGACGCGCGCGAGCTTGCGCCAGATGGACTTGGTCGGCACGGCGTCCTCGCCGCGGCCGCTCGACGCGAAGTCCTATCGCCCCAGCGGCACGTCGACGCGAACCAGTTTTGCTACACTTGCATTTCCTCCCTCCCTTGCATTTGTCACGGCAGTCTCTCACATTTCACACACTGCCGGCTCTTGACCCTCGTCGATCCTCGCTGGCTGGCCCTGTGATTCCCTGCCCGCGCGCGCGCGTGCGCAGCAAAACAGGCGGCTTTTCCCCCCCCTCACCCGGCGGGTGATCCCACCGCGCGGCCATCGCGCGCGCCCCCAAAGCAATCCTTGTCACATCCTGCATCAAGGGTCATGCACGCGAGCATGCAGCTGCGCGGCAACGGCAGGTCGGCGGGCGCCGTCGGGGGCCCCATCGCCGCTTGCCCCTCCACGTCCCTCGTCCGCGCGCCTGTGAGAACGACGACGACGACGCCGATCGCCCGGGCCGGCGTGCCTCACCCTCGCCAGCAACTGCATGAGCTGGCATCGCGCCGCCGCAGCCAATTGTCCAGGCGCAGGCGCCGCGCCGCGTCAGTCCGCGCCGCCGCCGCCAGCGATGACGGCGGCGGCGGCGGCGCCTTCGACGGCGACGCGGCGCGCGCGCTCAAGGAGGCGGCCGCGCTCGACGACCTCATCGACATGCTGCTCGCGGCCTCGGCCGCTTCGCAGCAGCAGATGGCCCAGCTCGTCGCGGAGAACGTCTTCGCCTTCGACACCAAGTTCTGGCTGCGCGTCGCCACGCGCGCCGACGCCGCGCCGGACGAGCCCGCGCGCGAGCGGCTGCGCCTCGTCGCCGACGGCGTCGTCGCCTTGCTCGGCGCCGCCATGAAGCAGACCGAGTCGCGCCTGTCCGAGTCGGCCGGCGTCCTGCAGGACGTCCTGTCCGCCGCCGCCGACGCCCAGGGGCAGTGGTACCTGCCCCTGGGCGAGGCGCAGGTGGCCGCCGTGCGCGCGGCCATGGACAGGGCCGCAGGGCGCGGTCTGCTTGACGAGGCGCTGCTGAGCAACGCGTTCGCGTGGATCCGCAAGTGCAACGAGGACGGGCTGGACACGATGGCGCAGCTGATCCAGAAGGTGCTGCAGCTGTACGCGGCGCGGGCGCTGTCGCCGTCGCCGGGGGCGGGCGAGGATGGGGCGGATGGCAGAGGCGACGAGGCAGAGGCGCGGCGGCGGCGGCAGGACGGGGCGCCGCCGCCGCCGCAGGAGCAGTCGTACCTGCCGCCGAGCGGCCGCGACCAGTCCGCCGCCCGCGTCCTCGACGAGGTCATCGCCGCCGAGGAGCACGAGTGGGAGGGCATCATCGAGCGCAGCGCGACCCTGTCCGCCTCTCCCTCCTCCTCCCCTTCTGCCTACGGCGGCGGCCCGCTGGCCGAGGCCGCCTTTTCCGACGCGCTGCAGCGCAAGATGGAGGCGACCGTGCTGGGGCTGTCGAGCGGGTCGTACGCGCAGCGCGTGCAGGCCGAGTATTTGAAGGAGATCGAGGGGCGGGCGCGGTCGGTGTTCCGGCGGCTGGCCGGGGCGGCGTGAGGGTGGTGGTGGGTTCGCGCGCGGCGCGTTTGTTGTTGGCGGCGGCGGCAGCGGCGTGTCGTCGCCGGTTTGGCGTAGGCGTTGGCGCGTGCTGCGTCGATTTCTTTTTTTATCAAAAAAAAGTGGAATTCAAGAGTGCACCTTTCGCCCTCCGCATCAGAAACCACAAGAGCGTCCAGTACGCCCTCTCGAGAAGAATCACCTGTACTGTTTTGCCCCATCTTCTTGTTCCGTCGTCGGATCACGACCCAACACGAGATGATGATGCGGCCGTCGCCCCTCACGTCGAAGCCGCGCCGAGGCCCAATGGCGGCGCGCGGTGCCGCGGTGTCGCGCTCCTGCTGCAGCCGGCCGCCCGCGGGTGCGATCTTTGCATGCGCGGCGGCCTCGCGCGGCGCTGCAGGACGCGCGGCGGGGCCGTTCTGCTCATCCGCCCGCCCCTCATCCGCCCGCCCCTCATCCTCTTCCTCCGCGGGGGTCGCCTCTACAGCCTCGGCGCAATCCGCGCATGCACCTCGCATGCACCCCGCATGCGGCGCGGGCATCGCGTGCCCGACGAGCCGCAGCAGCGGCGGCAGCGGCACCCGGCCGCCACTCGCGCCGCCGCCGCGCTCGTTCCTCGGCGTCGGCGCGCCCGAGGCGCTGCTCGTCGGCGTCGTCGCGCTGGTCGTCTTCGGCCCCAAGGGCCTGGCCGAGGCCGCGCGCTCCGTGGGCGGGGCCCTCCGCGCCTTCCAGCCCACCATCCGCGAGGTCGTCGAGGTCAGCCGCGACCTCAAGGGCACGCTCGAGAAGGAGCTGGGATTGGACGACCTGCGCAGCGCGGCGTCGGCCTCGGGGCCGCCGCCCGCGCCCCGGGCGGCGCCCCGGGCAGAGGCGGCGCCGGCGGCGGCAGCTGCGGCGCCGGCGGCGGCGGTCGCGACGCCGCCCGAGGCGGCCCTTGCCGCCGTTGCCACCGCTGCCGCTGCGTCTGCCCCCGCTTCCCCTGCGCCTTCGGGGGCGGCGCCCGTGTCGAGCGAGCAGCCCCCGTCGTCCTCCCCGCCGCCCGCCGCCTCTTGGGGCGAGCAGCAGCGGCAAGAGCCGCAGGAGCCGCCCGGCGTGCTCGCGGCGATGCGCGCCGAGAGCGCGCGGCTGGCGTGGGGCGACGCGGCGCCGCCGCCCGCCCCTGCGGCGGCGGCGGCGGCGGCGGTGGTGGCGGCGGCGGCGGCCCCCGCGGCGTCCCTGGCGGGCATGACGGTTGAGGAGCTCGAGGCCGAGCTGGCGCGGCGGCGAGCCAGCCAGGGCGGCGGCGGCGGCGGGCCGTGAACATGGGGGGCGCGTTTTGGCCGACAACTCAGGGCGCCAAATGTAACCGCGGTCACACTTCATTGGTCGCGCACTCCAATTGATAAGCTACCAAGCCGCGCGTACACAGAGTCCATTGGACGTCGGCCCGTCGCCCGTCGCTGATCGCACGCCCCGCGCGCGCGCCGCCCTCCGCAGGCCACTCGATCCTTGCTTCTTTCTTTTTCCCCAATCGCCGACTGTCGAGGCGTCCGCACAATCCCCCGATGATGCTGGCGGGTGGCTCGCGCACGCTGGGTCGCACGGGCGCGCGCCTTTTGACCACCGCGCCGCGCGTCGCACCGCCGACGACCCCCCATTCTGGCTGCTCCTCCTCCTCCTCTTCGCTCTGCGCGCGCGGCCCCCTCCGCGCAGGCGCAGGCGCAAGAGCAGGAGCTGCTGCGGCGGGCCCCATCGGATCCGCATCCCAACAAGGCCACCGCTGCGTCGCCACCACCACCCGCGCCTCTGCGCCCGGCAGCAGCAGCAACGGCAATGGCCCCCCCGCGTCCGCCGCCGCGCCCGCCGGCCCCGCCTCGCCCGCCCGCCGCCCGCGCGTGCTGTCGGGCGTGCAGCCAACCGGCCGCCTGCACCTCGGCAACTACCTCGGCGCCATCCGCAACTGGGTCGGCCTCCAGGACACGCACGACGCCTTCTTCTGCGTCGTCGACCTCCACGCGATCACCAGCCCGCACGACCCGCGCGAGCTGCGCGTTGCCACCAGGGCCATGGCCGCCGCCTACGTGGCTGCCGGCGTCGACCCGGCGAGAGCGAGCATCTTTGTGCAGTCGCACGTGCCCGCGCACGCCGAGCTGGCGTGGCTGCTCGAGTGCGTGACGCCCGTGGGGTGGTTGGGGCGGATGACGCAGTTCAAGGACAAGTCGCGCAAGATGCAGCAGAAGCAGCAGCAGCAGCAGGCCGAGGCGGGAGCGGCAGCAGCAGGAGCAACAGGAGCAGCAGCAGGCAGCGACAGCGACGACGGGGGCGGCGGCGGCGGCGGCGGCGGCGACAACGCGTCCGTCGGCACGGGCCTCATGACCTACCCCGTCCTCATGGCCGCCGACATCCTGCTCTACCAGGCCGACCTCGTGCCCGTCGGCGAGGACCAGAAGCAGCACCTGGAGCTGGCGCGCGACCTGGCCGCGCGCGTCAACGCCCAGTTTGGCGGCAAGGGCTGGCGCAAGCGCGGCGGGCGCGGCGGAAGGCTGCTCACGCCGCCCGAGCCCATGATCCCGCCCGCGGGCGCGCGCGTCATGTCGCTCCTCGACGGCACGGCCAAGATGTCCAAGTCGGCCGAGAACGACGGCTCGCGCATCAACCTGACCGACGGCGCCGCGCTGATCGCCGCCAAAATCAAGCGCTGCAAGACCGACGCCTTTGACGGCATCGTCGCGTCCGACCCGCGCGGCCGGCCCGAGGCGGCCAACCTCCTGGCCATCTACGCCCTTTGCACGGACCAGACGGTCGCGCAGGCCGAGGCCGAGTGCGCGGCCCTCCGGTGGGGCGACTTCAAGCCGCGCCTGGCGGACGCCGTGGTGGCGCACCTCGAGCCCTTCCAGCGGCGGTACAGCCAGCTGATGGAGCCCAAGGGCGGGGGGGTGGAGATGCTGGACGAGGCGCTGGCGGCGGGCGCAGAGGCGGCGTCGGCGGTGGCGGACGCGACGCTGTGGGACGTGCGCGACGCGATGGGGTTTGTGGCGCCGCGGAGGGACCTGGTGAGGAGGGCGCCGCCGCCGCCGCAGTCGCCGCCGACCCGGGCAGAGGGGGCGGCGGGCGACAAGCCGCCGCCGCAGAAGCAGCGCGAGGAGGCGCCCTCCGCCGCGGCGGCCTCGTGAGCAATCGTTGTTCTTCGTGTAACGAGATTGCTCTTGAAACGCGTGTCCGCGCTGCTATTCGGAGCGCGGTCGAGGGGGCGCACCGAGGGTTGCGGTCTCGAGGAGCTGTGTCTAAAGTGAAAAAGAATATGCGGCGGCGGCGGCGGCGGCGGCGGACCGGCCCCACTCCTCCTCATGGCGCGTCCTCCATGGGCGCGCTCTGCGGGCGCGGCTGCTGCAGCTGCTGCGGCTGCGACTGCTGCTGCTGCTGGTGCTGCGACGGAGGGGCAAAGTCGAGCATGCGCCGGCGCTTGGGCGCCTCCGTGCCGCCGCCGCCGCCGCCGCCGCCGCCCCCGTTTGCGTCGCCGCCCGCGCGCGGCGGCGGCAGGCCCGGCGCGCCAAACACTGCCCTCCCCCCCCTCGCGCCTCCGCCGCCCCCCAGAACCTGGCCCGGCGCCGCCGCTGCCGTCGCCGCCAGCACCTGCCGCGGCGGCAGCGGCTTGAACGGAGTGGACGGCGTGGCCTCGCCGCCCATCGCGTGCCGCGCCCACCGCCGGAACGCCAGCCGCGCGCCGTCGACGCACCGCGCGCGCTCCCCTGCGGTGCGGAAGCGCCGCTTGAGGTAGAGGCGGATCTTGTGGTCGCAGTGCTGCGCGGACCCCAGTAAGGAGGAGACGTAGCGGGCCGAGATCTGGAAGCGGCCCGCGCCGCCGCCACCGCCCGACCCTCCTCCTGCTCCGCCGCCGCCGCCCCATCCGCCGCCCCCCGTTCCCGTTCCCGTCCCCGCCCCCGCCGCTCCCCCGGCCCACCCTCCCCCTCCCCCTCCGTAAAATTGGACGCTGTCCAGGGGGTTGGCGTCCCGCCGGGTGAAGTCGATGCGCGTCTCGCCCAGCACGAGCTCGTCCGGCCGGAGCTGCTCGTACAGGCCGTCGGACGCGGGCAGGAACTGCGCCACGTCCTCGGGCCGCGGGCGGAAGGACGACGAGGACGACGCCGACGCGCCGCCGCCCCCGCTGCCCCCGCTGCCCCCGCCCCTCAGCCTGCCGCCCCCCGCTCCCCCTTCCCTCCGCGCCTCGACGTACTCTGGCGGCACCGTCACCTCCTCGACGTAGGCGTACATCTCCCGCCGCGCGATCCGCCGCGACAGCTCCTTGGCCTCGGCCACCGCGCCCGGGTGCTCCGACGCGCCCGGCTCGCGCTCCAGGTACTGAAGGCGCCTCAAGAGGCCGTCGTCCAGCGCCAGGAACGACTCAACCTCGCTCGCCGCCTCGACCAACCTTAGCACGGGCTCGGCGGCGGCCAGCGCGTCGGCGATCAGCAGCTCGAGCCCCTTTGCCTTGCGGTGCGTGTACACCTTGGAGTGCATGGTCGCGCGCTCCTGGAACAGCCCGCGGTAGAGGCCCTCGTACTCCGAGTGCTTGAACAGGATCGCGTCCCCCTGGTCGGCCACGCGCGAAAAGTGCATGATGCGGCGCGGGTCGGTGCTGATGCGCACGCCCGTGCAGTGCGCGTCCCGGACCAGGTAGTCGAACTTGTCGACGTCGATGCCGTTGCGCTTGTTGGCGACGACGTCGAAGCGCCAGTCGCCGTCGCGGCGGCCTGCAGAGGCGCCGCCCGCGGGCGACTCGTCGTTGTCGCCGCCGCCGCCGCCGCCGCCGCCGCATCCGCCGCCATGATTGGCCGCCGGCCCGCCGCGGATGAGCTGGCACACCTCGCGCACCCCGCCGCCCGCGCCCAGGCCGTAAAAGTCCTCCTCCAGGTCGAGGCAGTTGGCGTCCACCAGGTGCGCCAGCACGCGCTCGCTCATCGCCTCGTGGCACCAGGCGCCGGCGGGGACGCCCAAGCGGGGCAGCAGCTCGTTCTCAAACACGTGCGAAAAGGGGCCGTGCCCTAGGTCGTGGCAGAGCCCCGCCAGCTCGAGGAGGCGGACGTCGCGGCGGTCCTCGCGGGTGAGGGCGCCGCCGTAAGCGACGCCGCCGAGGGCGCCGCCGGCGGGGCCCCAGGCCGCGAGGGCGGGGGGGGCGGACGGGCAGGCCGCGCCGCCGCCGCCGGCCAGGCCGCCGCCGCCGCCGAGGCCGCCGCCGCCTCCGAAGCCGCCGCCGCCGCCGCCGTCGTCCGCGCCCGGCATGGCGAGCGGGTCGCCGCCCAGGGGTCCATCGCAGGAGCCCAGGGCGGCGGCCTGCGACATCGTCCAAGAGGGCTCGGGCTCGTCGTGGCCGCCGCCGCGGCCGCAGTGGAGCAGCCCGCCCCCCCTTTCGGCGCCGCGGCCGGGCGGCGCCGCCGCCGGCCGCTCGCGCTCGCGCTGCCGGCGCGCGGCCGCCGCTGCCCGCAGGTCGGACAGCGCGGCCTCCTCGCCGCGGCGCTGCATGAGCAGCTGGCGGCCCCAGGTGGCGGCCAGGTGCGCGACGCCCAGGGAGTGCTCGAAGCGGTTGTGGCAGGCGCCAGGGAAGACCTGTCTTGTTTTTTTGTTTTTTTGTTTCGGGGGGGGGGGGGGGGGGGGCCCGAGCGAGCGAGCGAGCGAGCGAGAGCCCTAGTGAGCGGCGGGCGGAGCGGGCAAGCAGGCGGGCGGCGGTTGGAGAGAGCAATAAGAGCCAAACGCACATAGTAGGTCAGGCCGAGCTGCTTGAGGTGCCGCAGGCGCTGGAACTCGGGCGTGTCGATGATCGCGACGCTGGGCGCCTGCAGATCAAAGTTGCCTGTGGTTGTTAGGGGGGTTGGTTTGCAGCGGTCAGAGCGGTTGCTGTCGGGTGTCGTCGTCGAGCAAAGGCCCGACATCGCGCGGCGGGCGGCAAGACGGGCGCTCCCCACATGCCAGTCTCTCTCACCATGAATGGGGTCGTTGAACGTCTTGCACGTACGCCGGCGGTACGGGTTGTCGTCGTCCATCCTGTCTTGGGCGGGCGCGCGCGCCGCGCGCCCCCTCTATCTCCTCTTGACGCGTCCCCAATCTGCGTTCAAACAGGAAGGAAATATCCCTCCTCCTCCCGCGTCCGATGGGGGCGGCGAAATGCAGCGCTCGATGCTTGAGCTCGTGTCTGACCAGACTGAGCCTCTGGGGCGGGCCGGGGGCGAGAGAGAGAGGGACTCGTCGTTCGCGAGGGGGGAGCAATCAAATCCCCAGCACTGTGCGATGGCGCGCGCGCGCGTCGAGGAATCGTTGCGATAGAGGCAATAGAGAGACGACCCCAAGGCGGTAAGGTTGAGTTGTGATGATGGAGCAGCACATGCGGCAAATGTGTTCAAACACGTGTTCAGGGCGCGCCGACCCCGACCCCGACGCCGACAGCGGCCGGCGCTCCTGCTGACGTCGGCCCGCTCCTGCTGACCCGTTGCCGCGCCTGCTGAGCGCCGACGGCGCGCGATCTCGCCTCGGTTGTTTTTGTGTCCGTGCGCGTATTAGCCCACACCCCGTGAACTGAACGAATCATCCCGCCCATCAACACCGCCGTTCCTGAACCGGGCCGCTGCACACGCAAGATACGAATCGCCGCTGCTCCCCACGACAGGTCCGAAACAAAACCAAAAAAGAAGTCGGCTGAGATCCCCCCCCGTCTCGCGTCTCCCAAACACCTGCCCCCCGCATCGCGCGGGATTGGCCAAAGGCCGGAATCCATTACCTGAATCAGAAGGGCGGGAGGAAGCTCGGACAGACATGGCTGGCCGGCGGCGAGCGGGTCGAGAGGCGTCCACCGCTTGCGCCTCGTCAGCGATCGTCCCCTCCAGCAACGCGGCGTCATGCGCGCGCAAGGCCCATGCGGATGAGCCAGTGGTCGCGGTGGCAGAAGAACGTCCAGGGGACCACCAGAGCCAACGCCAGCGCCGACGCCGCCGCCGCCCCGCGCCGGCGCTCGCGCGCCTGGCGGCCGCCTCGTGGGCGTCGGCCGCGCTGCTCCCGTGGGGCCTCCTGCTCGGCGTCGCGGCGGCGCGCCTCGCCGCCGCCGCGGTCGCGTCGGGCGAGCCGGAGCTGCCCGCGGCGGTCGCGGCCGTGCTGCGGCAGACCGAGACGGGCATCGTGCTGCTCAACGGGTGAGATGGACGTGTGGTTTCAAGGGGGGGGGCGTGAGAGACAAAAAGAGCGCGACCAACCGTCGCCCCCCCGGGCAACACGCTAACAAAAAACCCAAAGCAACCCAAATAAAAAAACCCACAACAAACAGCTTCCTCGTCTTCTTCATGCAGGTCGGCTTCGTCGCCCTCGAGACCGGGTCCGGCCGCGCCAAGAACGTGCGCAACATCCTTCTCAAGAACCTCGTCGACGTGATGCTCTGCGCCCTCTGCTGGTGGGCCGTCGGCTACGCCTTTGCACACGGCCGGTCGGCGGGTGGTGCGGGCGTGATCGGCGCCACGGGTTTTTTCTACGAGGGCGGGGACCCGGGCACGCCCGAGATCCTGGGGGGCCCAGGGCTGGACGGCGGCGACCCCGCGGGCCCCCCCAGGCCCTGGTTTTTCTCGTGGACGTTTGCTGTCGCCTGCGTCACCGTGGCGTCGGGCTGTCTGGCCGAGCGCACTAGGCTGGCGGCCTACCCGGCCTACACGGTGGCGCTGTCGGCGGCGGTGCACCCGCTCCTGGTGCACTGGGTGTGGGGCGAGCGCAGCTGGCTCAACGCGTCGGTTTCGCGCTGCCCCGTGCTGGACTTCGCCGGGGGCACGGTGGTGCACATGGCCGGAGGGTTGTTTGGCTTGGTCGGGGCGGCGCTCTGCGGGCCGCGGCTCGGGCGGTTCGACGGCGGGGGGGCGGTCAAGGTGAGGTGGGAGGGAGGGAGAGATGCATTGTTGGGACGATTCTTCCTTTGTGTTTGTGGACTTGGTTTTTTTTTGGGGTGGGGGGCAGCGGCGCGCGCTCGGAACGCGGCATAAAACAAAAATCGGCGACGGGACGACGGCGCGATGGCGGCCCGCCGACGCTCCACCCTCTCT
>Ga0209491_10003728_pt1 | contig 24670 bp, 25 predicted proteins | sample BON02_FD_187213 | JGI IMG/M metagenome (GOLD analysis project Ga0209491, IMG submission 187213) | Freshwater microbial communities from Lake Bonney liftoff mats and glacier meltwater in Antarctica - BON-02 (SPAdes) (version 2) | ecosystem: Environmental > Aquatic > Freshwater > Ice > Glacier...
TAAAAAATAATAGGTGTAGCTGCAATTGCACCGGTAAAAATCAAAAAGCAGCCTAGTGTATGGTAAACAAAGCGTTATTGCTACTTTCTTCCGATGGCTATCGGAATGTCATCTGCCTCGCCGTAGCGGTCCTGCCTTCTAGTTGAGCAAAGAAAATTAGGTTAGTGGTACACTTGTGGATAATCACAAAATCTGACTTTACAAGTACTTGTCATTAAATCAGTTACGCTTTAAGACCCTAATTAGTTCTGTTTTTTTTATACCTCTTATACTAATTTCACAAGCTTTACCGCGAGTAAGCAAGTTCACGCCAAGTGCTGACATTAATCTTTATCCAGTTCAGCTAGTAGTTATTAAATTCCTCCTATAAATCTATCTTGTTTTGTCAAAAATATTAGTTACAGGCGCATCGGGTTTTATTGGTTTCCATTTGATTAGCAATCTTCTTGAACTTGGTTCCCATGCTATTGTCGGTTTGGATATCGTCAATGACTATTACGATGTAAATCTAAAATATGCCCGCTTGGCGGAGCATGGAATAGCGAAGGAACATATTCTATCACATCACCCTATTCAGAGCGAGCGACACTCAAATTATCGCTTTCTGCAAGCGGATCTTGTGGAGCATGATTTTATTGTAGCCTTTATGTTGCAAGAAAAGTTTGACTTTGTGGTCAACTTGGCTGCCCAAGCCGGGGTTCGCTACAGTATGGACAATCCCCGTGCCTATACCAGATCAAATATTGATGGCTTTTTAAGTATCCTGGAAGGCTGTCGACATAGCAAAGTAAAGCATCTGGTCTATGCAAGTTCCTCCTCGGTGTATGGCTTGAACACGGAGATGCCACTTTCTGAGCAGCAGCCTACGCAACATCCCATGTCACTCTATGCAGCTACCAAAAAAGCCAATGAGCTGATGGCGCATACCTATTCTCATCTGTATAAGTTGCCCACTACAGGTCTTCGTTTCTTTACGGTTTATGGTCCTTGGGGTAGACCGGATATGGCACTGTTTCTTTTTACAGAAGCTATCTTGAAGGGCAAACCTATAAAGGTTTTTAATCATGGGGAGATGATCCGTGACTTTACGTATGTAGACGATATTGCTGAATCCGTCAAAAGATTAATTTTCAAACCTGCTGCGCCTAGTGCAGACTGGAATGGTCAGCAGCTACAAGCTGACCGCTCTTCCTGTCCGTATCGGATTTTTAATGTAGGAAATAGTAATCCGGTGCAGCTGAACGATTATATCTCAGCAGTAGAAGAGGCCTTGGGCAAGCAAGCCATTCGTCAGCTGCTGGAGATGCAGCCCGGAGATGTGCCGGCGACACACGCCGATGCCAGTGCCTTGGAAGCATGGGTCAATTTTAGACCGCAAACCACAGTGACCACAGGAGTACGGAAGTTTGTAGAGTGGTATATGGAGTACTATAATGTACTTGAGAAGAGTCGTTAAAAGGATTTATTTGCCTGCGGGCAAGAGTATGTATATCGTAGAATAACTAGAGTAATTGGTAGTTTTTGATAGGCCAGTTTTTAATGTTTTTTGTCACGAAGGTTTCAACTGCCATTATCCAAGAGTCTAGTAAATATTTTTCTTTCATTCCCTTCTATAAAGTTCTTTGTGATGCATATTTTTTATAGCGACACCGATCTGATAGGAGGAGGTGCCACAGCTTATGCCAAAATATAATTTAAGCAAAAATGGATTTGCAGCTACTTGCGAGTTATTAAAATTTGATAAACCATTGTCTTCAGTCAGTAAACTAATAAATGAATAAAATTGCCATTATAGGTCTGGGCTATGTCGGACTTCCATTAGCTAGGCTTTTTGCGACCAAGTATCCAGTAGTAGGATTTGATATCAATTCCAAGCGAATCGAAAGTTTGAACCAAGGAATTGACGATACACTGGAGCTGGAGACGGAACTTCTAACAGGGGTTCTGAAAGTGTTTAACGATGATAAAAAGGGCTTGTATGTAACTAGTCATGGATTGTATTTGCAACTAGCCAACATCTATATCATCACTGTACCCACGCCGGTAGATAAGAATAATCGACCTGATTTGTCACCACTTCTCAAGGCAAGTGAATCTGTTGGTAAATTTTTGAAGAAAGGGGATATCGTGATTTATGAATCTACCGTATATCCCGGTGCTACGGAGGAGGAATGTATTCCTGTATTAGAGCGCATATCAGGCTTGAAATTTAATCTTGATTTTTTTGCAGGTTATTCTCCTGAGCGCATTAATCCGGGAGACAAAGAGCATACGGTAGAGAAAATTCTAAAGGTAACGTCCGGATCTACGCCTGAAATAGGGAGAAAAGTGGATGACTTGTACAAGTCGGTAATTACTGCCGGTACACATTTAGCGCCTACTATGAAAGTAGCCGAAGCCGCAAAAGTAATCGAAAATACCCAGCGGGATATCAACATTGCGTTTGTCAACGAATTAGCTAAAATATTTAATCTGCTAGCAATCGATACTCATGCTGTTTTGGAAGCAGCAGGTACCAAGTGGAATTTCCTGCCTTTTCGACCAGGATTAGTTGGCGGTCACTGCATCGGAGTCGATCCTTATTATTTAGCTCAGAAAGCACAAGAAGTTGGGTATCACCCAGAAATTATTCTGGCTGGCAGACGACTGAATGATTCGATGGGCGAGTATGTAGCTGCCCAAGTAGTGAAGACCATGATTGGTAAAAACATTAATATCAATGGAGCGGAGGTGCTGTTACTAGGCATTACCTTTAAAGAGAACTGTCCGGATGTGCGAAATACCAAAATAGTGGACGTAGTGCGAGCTTTAAAAGCCTATCATATCAAAGTAACCATCTACGACCCTTGGGCAAACCCAGCTGAAGTTATGCATGAGTATGGCATGAAGTGTCATAATGAACTTTTAAGCGAATCAACCTACGACGCCATTGTCCTTGGAGTAGCGCATCATGAATTTTTAGAATTGAATTTATCAAGTTTAAAAAAGGAAAATTCAATCGTGTATGATGTGAAAGGGATATTAAAGAAGGATGTGGATGGTAGGTTGTAAGAACAAACATAATTCCATCATAATTAATCTTAATGAAATATAGAAATATGAAAAAAATACCATACGGAAGACAAAACATTACGGATGAAGATATTCAAGCAGTTGTTGAAGTTTTAAAGTCCGATTTCTTAACGCAAGGTCCGACTATCAAATTGTTTGAAGAAGCTTTTGCATCCTATGTGGGTGCTAAGTATGCCGTCGCAGTATCCAACGGAACAGCCGCACTCCACTTGAACGCAATGGCATTAGATGTTAAGCCTGGGGACAAAGTTATTACTACTCCAATTACATTTGTGGCTTCCGCCAATTGTGTTAGATATTGCGGTGGGGAAGTTATTTTTTCGGATATAGATCCTGAAACTTACTTATTGGATATTCAAAAAGTAAGAGAATTACTCGAAAAGGATACGCTAAAAGAAATAAAAGGTATTATCCCAGTAAACTTTGCTGGTAGAGTAGTGGATATGGAAGCTTTTAGGAATTTAGCGGATGAGTTTGGCTGTTGGATAATCGAGGATGCATGCCATTCCCCCGGAGGGTACTTTTTCAACTCCAAGGGTGAGAAAGTATTGTCAGGTTCCGGACGCTATGCTGATTTATCTATATTTTCTTTTCACCCCGTAAAACATATTGCAGCGGGAGAAGGCGGTATGATTACTACTAATAATAAGGAATTATACGAGCGATTGTTAATTTTACGTACACACGGTATTCAACAAGATCTATCAAAAAGAATTTATGATGATTCGCTTTGGTATTATGAGATGCAGGAGATTGGATATAATTACCGTTTAACCGATTTTCAAGCAGCACTTGGATTAAGTCAATTAAAGAGAGCGGACGATGGTATAATTAGGCGTAAAGAAATTGCTAAAATCTATGATGATGCATTTGCAAATGTAACTTTTTTGAAAGGCCAATCAGGCTTAGTAGAAGGTCACGCATATCATTTATATGTTTTAGAAGTAGAAAACCGAAAAGAATTACATCACTATTTAAGGGATCAAAATATATTTGCTCAGATCCATTATATACCAGCTCATTTGATGCCTTATTATAGAGATTTAGGAAGCAGTGAAGGTGATATGCCAAATGCTGAAAATTATTATAAGCATTGTATTAGTCTACCGATGTATCCGACGCTAACTATTGAAGAGCAGGAGTTTGTGATAGTTACTATAAAAGAATTCTATGCTTAATCTTTGTATTATACCTGCAAGGGGAGGAAGTAAGCGTATTCCTAGGAAAAATATAAAAGATTTCTTGGGAAAACCTATTATAGCCTATTCTATTGAAATTGCCCAAAATTCAGGATTGTTCGATGAAATTATGGTTTCAACGGAGGATACACAAATTGCAGAAATTGCAAAAGAATTTGGTGCTAAAGTCCCTTTTTTAAGAAGTAATACAAATTCAAATGATTTTGCAGTATTGGCAGATGTAGTGGACGAAGTTTTGGCAAACTATAAGAGTCAAGGTCTGGATTTTGAATATGCTTGTTGTATTCTTCCGACGGCACCACTAATACAACTAGATTATTTTACAGAGTCATTCAGGGTTCTTAAGACTTGTAAGTTTGATAGTATTCGACCAGTGGTAAAATTTTCATATCCAATCCAAAGGGCTGTCCGGATGGACGAAGAATTTAAAATTTCTTTTTTTAATCCAGAATTTTCAAAAACACGGTCACAGGATTTGGAACCTGCTTATCATGATGCTGGTCAATTTTATTGGTTTAAAACAGAAAAAGGACTTAAAGGAATTGAAAAATATGGTTTTGAAGTAGATCCTCGATTTGTTCAAGATATTGATAACGAAGAAGACTGGAAAATGGCTGAATGGAAGTACTCGTATCTTAAAAATAAAAATTAATAGTAAGTCTCCTGTATCTAGTACAGATTCCAATGAGTGAAATAAAAAATAATATAATTGTCCCTTTAATACGATGAAATCATATTTTTTTGTCCCAGCTAATAAGCCTGAATTTCTCAAAAAGGCTTCATTAATTGCTTCAGATGAGATTATCATAGATCTTGAAGATTCTATTTTCAATAGTGACATTAGTGAAGCTATAAACAATATTTTTGAGGCTTCTATTTCCAATGATTATTTGTTGCGTATTCCCGGTAGCAGATCTGAGTTGATTTTACCTCTTGTCCCTTTGTTTAAGACAGGATTTAACCGCGTGATTTTACCAAAGGTGACTGTGCACGACGAGGTTTTGGAACTTATAGATATTCTTTTAAGTGAAGGTGTTAAGAAAGGTGATATAGAGATTATCTGTTTGATAGAAAATGCAAAAGCCGTGTTAGATCTGGAGAGACTACTTAATATAAAAGAAGTGAAGGGGATTGGTGTCGGTAGTCATGATTATTGCGCTTCGATAAAAATGACCCACACTATTGAAAATTTGTATTGGTTCAGGATGCAGTTGTTGAATTATGCAAGAGCATTTGGAAAAATTGCCATTGATATGGCTTCAATGAATCTTATGGATTCACAAGCATTTTTGCAAGAATGTGAGGATGGATCTTCTAAGGGCTTTGACGGCAAATTTATCATACACCCGTCCCAATTGAAACTACTTAAGAGTCGGAGCCTGTTTACAGAAGAAGAAATTTATTTTGCAAAGAGGGTGAAAGAGTTTATAAATGAAATTGGAGGTATAAATAATTTTATTATTGCAAATATTGAAGGGAATGTTGTCGAAAAACCGCACCTTCAACAAATTAATTACATTCTAAAAAGTATAGGATATGAACCAATCTACAATGGGTAACTATTTCGAAGATTTTGAAATTGGCGCTATAGTTAAACATAATACTTCAAAAACTATTTTTGAAAGCGATAATAATTTATTTAGTTTATTAACAATGAATCATCATCCGGTTCATCTAAACATTAATTATGCAAAACAACATCAACATGGGAAAATACTTGTGGTTGGAACATTGGTGTTTAGCTTGGCCGTTGGTATTACTGTTTCAGACATTAGTGGTAAGGCCATTGCCAACCTTGAGTATGAATTGGTAAAGCATTTGAAACCTGTTTTTATAAATGATACCATTTATGTTAGAACACAAATATTGGATAAACGGGAAAGTTCATCAAAATTAGATCGCGGAATTGTATATGTTGAAACCATTGCTAGTAATCAAGAAGGAGAAGATGTTTTGAGTTTTAGAAGAAAAGTTTTAGTATCAAAAAGGTAAGAAAATGAATATTCCTTTTCTAATGCGTAGTTTACTTTTTGTGCCAGCTCATAATGATAAACTTATGAAGAGTGCGGTAAAAGTTGAGGCAGATGTTTTATTATTTGATATCGAAGATTCTGTACAGCCAGTGGAAAACAAACAGGTTGCGCGGGATAACATAATAGAATATTTGGATCAAGGACTTTTCAAAGATAGAATTATTTTTCCTCGTATTAATGACAGGGAAAGTGGTCAATTATTGAAGGACGTTACTCAATTATCTATTCCTGGGATCACAGGTTTTATGTATCCTAAGGCAAAGAGGGGAGAAGACATTTATTTCTTTGATAAATTGCTCGAAACCATAGAATTTGAAAAAGGTGTTGAAATAGGAACCTTTAAAATTATACCTTTAATTGAAACAGCTTCTGCGGTTATGAATGTGCAGGAGATTTGCACTGCATCCAAAAGGGTAGTAGCTATTGCCTTTGGATCTGAGGATTTTATCACTGATTTGCAGGGAATACATGATGCTGAGCATTTAAGCCTTTTCAGTCCAAGGGCAATGATTGCCATGGGAGCACGGGCACACAACGTTATCCCAATTGATACAGTGCATGTACGGGTCAAAGATTTGGAAGACCTTGAAGGTAATTTAAAACTTTCTGTCAAGTTGGGATATGAAGGGATGTTGGTTTTGAATCCTTGTGAATTACCACTTGTGCATGAATACTATACACCATCGAAAGATACCATTGAATATTCAAAGGAAATTATTCGACTGGATCAAATTGCTAAATCCGAGGGAAAAGGAGTCGCAATTATTAATGGAATATTCGTTGGTCCTCCGTTTGTCGCTAAAGCAAAAAAAATCTTAGCGAAAGCAGAATTAATAGAAAAGTTAGAGGTAGGGATATATTATTGAAAAGAATGAATAAACTAATTATAATTGGAGGATATGGCAACGGAACTGTTGTGCAGTCCACAGTCGAAGACATTAATTCGAAAGAAAAAAAGTGGGAAATTCTTGGCTTTTTAAATGATAAGGAAACTGAGCCTATCAATGGATATCCGGTTTTAGGAAAAATTGATTCTGAGACTATTCAGTTTTTTTTAAAAGATCCTGATGTTTATTTTTTTTATACCCTCATTTCGATAAAATTTAATTTTAAATTTCTTTCAAAATTGCTTGATTTGAAAATACCTGACGAGCGATTTGCAACAATTATTCACCCTACTGCAGTAATATCCAAATTTGCTAAAATTGGATTTGGTACCTGCATACAACCTTTCGTATCAGTGGGGCCAAACACTGTTATCGGCAATCATGTACAAATTTTTGCACAGGCTTTAATCGGTCATGGGGCAATCCTTGAGAAGTACAGTTATGTAGCCAACAATGCTTGTATTGGGGCAGACGTTCATTTAATGGAAGGCGCGTATTTGGGGACAAATGCCACTACATTGGAATTTGTAAAGCTTGGTAAGTGGTCTATTACTGGGATAGGCTCCGTTGTACTTAAGGATGTTCCTGATTACGGTAAAGTCGTAGGAAATCCTGCACGTCAAATTGGAACTGTTGTCTGAAATTTGCAGTAAGCGATTTATATTCCGGGTGGATGCTGGGGGATCTGTTGGATTGGGTCATTTTTATAGATCAGTAAATTTGGCAGGAGTATTAGCAAGGCGGGGGCATGTTGTTATATTCACTCATCAGCCTTCAGCTTTTTGGACAGAAGTGGAGAAAGGGAACTTTCCGTTTGTTTGTATCTCTTTAACAAACGATTCTGGTGATGAGGAATGTAAATTGGTAATTTCTGAAAAAGCTGATGTTTTTTATGTAGACAGTATACTCGAATTTGACCCAGCAGTTATAACTCTTATTAAGCAATATGCAAGTGTGGTTTTTTATCAAAATCTGAGTAAATCTCGTGGTCTTGCAGATATATTTATTTTGCCAACTTTTCACCACCCAGCATCTTTTTTCAAATTATTCGATAGTAATACAATTATTTTCCAAGGAATGGAATATCAAATTTTCAAGGAAAAAATAGTTAATCTACCGCCTAAACAGAGCTCAGATCGAGTAAAGCATATTGCTATTACCACTGGTGGTAGTGACCCACGAAATACAATGATGATGATTTATCATTTGCTTGATTTTTTAAGGTTTCGAAAATATTCTTTTACTTTTTTTTATGGTACAGATTTTCAACACATGGATAATCTTGTTGATAATCCGCCTTTAGGAATTGATTTTTTTCCATACGATGAAGAGAGAATTCTTGACTGTGATATTTTAATCTCATGTTTTGGTGTAAGTACTTATGAATTTATGGTTTTAGGTATGCCAATAATTAGCTTTGGACATCAAATATCCAATGCAAATGCTTCAGCATATATATCACATAATTATAGCGGGCTAATCGATTTAGGCCTTATAGATCTTGTAACTTCTGATCTGCTGAATAGTGTTTTGAATAAACTAATATTAGATAAAACATTGAGAATTACTCTTTCTGAGAAAGCAAAAAAAATTGCTGATTTTCAAGGAGTTAATAGAATCGTCAAAATTATCCAAAGCTTATAATAATGGAAAATAGTAATATATATATCATTGCCGAATTATCTGCCAATCATAACAATGACCTTAATATGGCAATTAAAACCATTGAGGCTATTGCTAAATCCGGAGCAGATGCTGTAAAGGTACAAACCTATAAACCGGAGAGCCTAACTATTGATTTAAATACAGGCTACTTTAAACCTAAAACGGATGGCCTTTGGAAAGAATATACTCCCTGGAAACTTTATCAGGAAGCAGCTTTGCCCTACGAGTGGCATCATCAACTGCAGCAGGTAGCGACTGATTGTGGATTGGAGTTTTTTAGTTCTCCATTCGATCTAGAAGGTATCGATTTTCTGGAAACATTAAATGTTCCTAAATATAAAATTGCCTCTTTTGAAATTACAGATATTCCTTTGATAGAATATGCGGCTTCAAAAGGAAAACCAATGATTATATCCATTGGTGTTGCAGAGATTGAAGATATTCAGCTCGCTTTAGAGACATGTAGAAACGTTGGAAATGAGGATATTACTTTATTGAAGTGTACATCACAATATCCTGCCACCATAGAAGCTGCAAACCTGCTCACTATCCCGGATATGAAAAAGAGATTTGATGTAAATGTTGGCGTTTCAGATCATACTATGGGGATTCTTGTTCCTTTAGTAGCAGTTAGCTTGGGAGCGACGGTTGTAGAAAAACATTTTATCTTAGATAGAAATCTTGGTGGACCTGACTCCTCATTTTCGATGGAACCAATTGAGTTTAAAGAAATGGTTGACTCTGTAAGGCAGGTTGAAGCTGCTCTAGGTAAAGTAACCTATGATGTTTCTGATACTGATAAAAACCGTAGACGGTCATTGTTTGTGGTGAAGGATATTAGATCCGGAGAAGTTATTACAGAGGAAAATGTACGTTCAATTCGCCCAGGGTTTGGCTTGCATCCAAAATATTTACCCGAGATTTTAGGAAAAACCATAAATCAAGATGTCGAAAAAGGAACAAAATTTGAATTGGAATTTATAAAATAATATATGATGAAAAATAAAACCCTATTGATCACGGGAGGCACAGGTTCATTTGGTGGGGCCGTATTGCGCAGGTTTTTAAATACAGACCAGTTCAAAGAAATACGAATTTTTAGTAGAGATGAAAAGAAACAGGACGATTTGCGTAATGAATTGCAAAATGATAAAGTTAAGTTTTACATTGGGGATGTGAGAGATCCACTTAGCGTTGAAAATGCTGTAAAGGGAGTTGATTATATTTTTCATGCTGCTGCACTGAAACAAGTTCCTTCTTGTGAATTCTTCCCCATGCAAGCTGTTAAGACTAATGTCATTGGAACAGAAAATGTCTTGAATGCTGCTGAGAAGTTTGAAGTAAAAAGGGTGGTCGTATTAAGTACTGATAAAGCGGCATATCCAATCAACGCCATGGGAATATCAAAGGCCATGATGGAAAAGGTAGCTGTAGCTAAATCTAGAAATTTAGATGACGCAAAAACTATTGTTTGTGTCACGCGCTATGGGAATGTGATGGCTTCAAGAGGCTCTGTTATACCTCTATTTTTAGAACAAATTAAAGCAGGAAAGGCAATAACCATTACTGATCCAAATATGACGCGATTTATGATGACTTTAGACGATGCAGTAGATTTGGTTTGGTACGCTTTTGAGCACGGTAAACAAGGCGATTTGTTTGTCCAGAAATCACCAGCAGCTACAATAGAAACTTTGGCAAAAGCGGTTTTGGAACTCACCAAAACTAAGAGTGAAATAAACATTATCGGAACACGTCACGGTGAAAAGCTTTATGAAACTTTGGTAACTAGAGAGGATATGGCTAAAGTGGAAGAATTAGATAAATATTATAGAATTCCAGCTGATAATAGAGATTTAAATTACGCGAAGTTCTTTAGCGAAGGAGCCCCTATTGTAGCAGAAGTAGAAGAATATAATTCTCATAATACTGAACGTTTGGATTTGCAAGAAATGAAAAAATTGCTGTTGAAATTAAAAGAAGTGAGTTTTAACTAATGGCATTAGTAGATATAATAAGGGCAAATATTAAAAATCCCCTTTTACAGAGAATGCTAGTGTATGCATTTTCTGATGGGATAAGTAAGGCTTTTATCTTTCTTGTTTTTCCTTTCTTATTTTTAAAAGAAATAGAAAAAAACAAACAATTAGCATTTAATGAGGTCCAATAGTTTCAAAAAGTCATTGGCAAAACTAAAGGAAATTGAAGAATGTTAAAATTACTCTTAAAGAACTCATTTATTTATGGGTTCATTCCACAATTGCCCAGAGTTGCATCTTTTTTTGTTTTACCCTTTATAACGCCTTTCCTCACGCCAGTTGACTATGGTATAATAGGTATTATAGAAGTTTTTATTGGTTTGATCAGCGCTATTCACTTTCTAGGGTTTAATGTTGTCATAACAAACGTTTTTATAAAAAACCCTAATTGGTACAAGATTATCTGGAGGCAACTGTATGGGTTTTTGCTTTTGTGGTCTGTAATTTATATTATGATTTTAGGATTAGTTATTTATTTGTCGCTTCCTGAAGAAGCTTCTGAAAATTTTAACCAAATACTTTTTGTCAAATTAATTCCAGAAATTTTATTTACACCTATAGTGCTCTTTATGTCTGTGTACTATAGAATGAATCATTTAGCCTGGCCTATTGCTTTAAGGTCTTTAATTGCAGGTGCAGTTGGGGTTGCCTTAAATTACTATTTGATAGCACACTTAAAATTAGGATATATGGGATGGATATATTCAGGTTTTGTTGCAGCTGTAATTGGAGGAATAATGTTTGTTATACCTTTTTTTAAAGAATTAAAACTTTATCCGATTTTTAACTTTAAAAGAAAACTTATTATTAATTCTCTTAAGGTTGGATTACCAGTTATACCACATAATTATTCCCATTATCTTTTAAATTCATCGGATAGGTTAATCATGGAAAGGCTTAACGTATCCACGGCAAGCATAGGGATATACAGCTTAGCTTATATGTTAGGCATGTACATTAATTTACTTGCTAATGCAATTAACCAAGCAGTATCACCAAATTTATTAATTTTCATAAAGGAGAAAAAATGGAAAAATTATCAAGATTTGGTTATATTGTTCCAGAGCGTAGTTTTCTTATTGTGCGTATTAGCGGCTATCTGGGTGGCTGATTGGATGCCTTTATTAATAAGAAATGATGATTTAAACCAATATCCGGAAATTTTTATAATTATAGTAATGAGCTATTCAGCATGGCCACTATATACGGGATGTTTTCAAGTGTTATTTTATTTTGAAAAAACAAGTATACTGTGGAAAATTACTACCATGGCGGGTGTAATTAACATTATATTAAATATTATTTTAATTCCATATTATGGATTTCTTGTAGCCGCGTGGACTACTTTATTTGCAATGCTTTATCAATCTTTCTCTGGCTTTTTATTTAAATATTATAGAGAATCGAGCAAAGCTAATCTTGATCCTGTTTTTTGGTTTATAATGGTGGTTGGTTCTTTATATGCAGCGCTTCAGATGTTAGATTCTAGTTTTGTATTAAAGCTAATCACAACAAGTATAATTATAATAGTAATCGTAGTTTACACTCTATTGAGAGTAGACGTAAAAAGAATAAAAAATGACAGATAATATGATAAAACACTATTTGAGACGCTTAAAATGGGAGTATGTTTATCCTTATGCTCGACGTTTTACAAAAAACAATAAATTAAATAAATATTTAATCTCGAAATATAATATTGAAAATGTTTCCGTTACCCAACTAAAAAAGTATAAAACTTGTGATACTTTGTTTGTGCTTGGGGCTGGGCAATCTATAAATAATTTAACTGATGAAAATTTTCATGAAATTGAAAAATATGATTCAATAGGAGTTAATGGTTTTGCTTATCATAATTTCGTACCCAAATTTCATTCCTTTGAGTTAGAGAATCAACATAATCCTTTGGCACTTGGCATGTTCATTGGGACTTCTAACAATATTATTAATTTACAAGAAAAATATAAAAAAACCGCTATAATTTTCAGACAGTACAAAATAAAAAATGAAGAATTAGAAAGTAATGTAAAGCGTATAATTGGTTTTGGAAACGCTTATTGGAATGTGTACGATCAAATGCCAGGGAATAGTCTAGAAGAATATGAGAACTATTTGAAAATATATAAGAAAAAGGGGTTATTCGACCACAATGATTTTTTTCCCAATAAAAGTTCATCTATGTCGTGGGTTATTTCAATGGCATATCAATTAAAATATAAAGAAATTGTATTTTGTGGGGTAGATTTGTTGGGTGATCACTTTTACAATAATCCTGAACCCTTGACAATGACAGAATATAATAAACAAAAAAACAAAATACATTTAACAGGAAATAGAACTGAAAAATATAGTATTATATTGCAGGATGTTCTAAAATTCTGGAACAACTATTTTTTTCAAGCATACGACGCTAAACTATATGTGAGTTCAAAATTCTCACTTCTTTCTAAAATATTACCTGTTTATAAATTTAAAAATGAATGAAAGTATTTACACTTGTAGGCACTAGACCTGAACTTATTAAATTAAGTGAAACTATTAAGGAATTGGACCGCTCACTAGATCATATATTGGTGCATACAGGTCAGAATTTTGATTATGAACTAAACGAAGTGCTTTTTGAACAGTTAGGGATTCGTAAACCTGATTATTTTTTAAATGCAGCAGGCGATAATCCAACGGAAACAATAGCTAACGTTATTACAAAAACGGATAAACTATTAGAAGAAATAAAACCTGATGCCTTTTTAATTTACGGCGATACCAACTCGTGTTTAGGAGTCATTGCAGCAAAAAAAAGGCAAATTCCTATCTTTCATATGGAGGCTGGAAATCGCTGTTTTGATCAAAGAGTACCGGAAGAAATTAACCGAAAGATTATAGATCATTTGAGTGATATAAATATGGTGCTTTCTGAACATGCGCGTCGTTATTTAATAGCTGAGGGCGTGAAAGCAGAAACAATTATAAAGACAGGTTCAAGTATGCTCGAGGTGTTGAACAACCATAAATTGGCAATAGATAATTGCAATATTTTAGAGCAGGAAAAATTAGAAAGTGGCAGCTATATAATCGTTAGTGCTCACAGAGAAGAAAATATAGATTCACCAGAAAATTTTGAAGCCTTATTAGACACACTGGAGGCTTTGCAAATACACTTTCAAAAAACAATTATAGTATCAACTCACCCACGCACACGCAATAAATTAGAATCAACAAATTTTGCTAATCAAAATAACAAAATTCGATTTATGAAACCATTCGGTTTCTTTGAATATATCAAATTGCAAAAAGAATCTTTTTGTGTGGTTTCAGATAGCGGAACGATAACGGAAGAGGCATCAATACTTAAAATACCGGCTGTAACAATCCGTCAAGCACATGAGCGTCCCGAAGGCATGGACGAAGGTATTTTAATTATGACTGGTTTGAATCCCGCAAATGTTATAAAAGCAATTGAGGTAACACGAAATCATTTTCAGGATATTATACCCTTTGAAGAAGTGGAAGATTATGCTGTTGAAAGTGTTTCCAAAAAAGTAGTTAAGATTATTTTATCCTATACAGGTTATGTAAATCGTACAGTATGGAGAAAAAATGAGTTGTAAATATTAAACGATAAAGAGTAAATGGTAAAGAAAAAAGTATTGATAATAGGAGCTACTGGTATGTTAGGCCATGTTGTTTATAGCTATTTAGAGCAATTGGATAAGTATAGCCTGTTTAATTCTGTTTACAGAACCAAACTTACGGATGACAGTATTATTTGTAATGTAAAAGATGGGAATGCCCTAAAACAATTGTTCTTAAAAACTAAACCAGATATCGTTCTTAATTGCGTTGGTGCCTTGATAAAAGAATCAAAAGAAAATCCAACAAGTGCAATATATTTAAACGGTTTGTTTCCAAACATACTCAAAAAATATTCAGACGAACACAACGCCAAACTAATTCACATAAGTACGGATTGTGTTTTCTCAGGTTCAAAAGGGACCTATTTAGAAGATGATTTTAGAGATGCTGATGATCTTTATGGGCGCAGTAAGGCTATAGGAGAAATTTTCGACGCCCCACATTGTACGCTTAGAACTTCGATTATTGGACCTGAATTAAAAGAAAATGGCACAGGGCTTTTTCATTGGTTTATGCAGCAAACAGGTGAAATAAAAGGGTATACCAAAGTTTATTGGAATGGTGTTACTACTTTAGAGCTTGCAAAAGCTATTGAGAAAGCTATAACCAATGATTTGAAGGGCTTACTCCACGTTACAAATGGAAAAAAAATAAGTAAATATGATTTGTTACACTTGTTTAACCAGTTTAAACCAGAAGCTTTAAAGATTCTACCTTTTTCAAATTATGAAGTAGATAAGTCATTAAAAAAATCTGATAGATTTGATTTTCAGGTGCCTGATTTCGAGGATATGGTGAGGAACATGAATGTATAAAATAATATTTAACACGAGACATAAATAGCTGATTATCAATTGAAAAAAGAAAACACACCATATCTTTTAGTAGCATCTATATGTCTTCCGTTCGCAATCTATTTTTATGGAATGAGAAAAAGAAGCTTGACAATTCTAAAGTTTGCTTTACCATCTTTTTATGGATTTCTTGGATATACTTTGCAATTAAGGGGGTCATCCGATGCTTATAGGGCGGTTGAGAATTTTGATTCAATCGCAAATAATTACAGTTTCTCATTTTTTGCCTATGCCATAGAAAAAATTACAAATTTTAAAAGTGAAGGAACAGAAATATATTATGATCTCGTATCGGCCATTGTAAGTCTATTTTCATCAAATTTTAGATTCTTTTTTATGTTTAATGGCATAGTAGCAGGAATATTGGTGTACAAAATTATAAAAACAATTACTGATCTATATCCAAAAATTTCTAGAATTTCTTTGGTTTTAATATCACTTATTGCACCTCCTATGTTAATGCTTAATGGAAGATTTTGGTTAGCTTCCGTATATTTTATTTTAATGGCATTATACTATATAAATTCAAAACAACCAAAGTACATTTTATATTCATTTTTCTCAGTTTTTATCCATCAAGGATTAGCGATTGCTTCCATTATATTAATTTTATTTTATTTTCTGAAAGATGCAAAAAAAATTGTTTTTGGTATTTTCTTGATCTCTCTACTTTACTTTGGATCGGGCTCACAATTTGTAGAAAACTTATTAACCTTATTTTCAGATACTATAGAAAATCAAATACAAGGTTATGCAAATATTGACGTTGAGGAGGCGAAAAATACTGTTTTAGAAGCTCGGTCCCAAAACTTTTATATTTATTCATTAAAGGGAACAATGCTACATTATTTGATTTTGTTATGTTTTATTTATTTTTTATTTCTGGATAAATTGAACGATCCATTTTTAAATTATATGATACTATTAACAATCCTATTCTTTTCATTTTACAATTTGACTTCTACTATTAGCAGTGTAGGAGCACGATATTTAAGAATTGGTTCTATGATCGGTTTAATTCCAGTCTTGATAGGCTTTGCAAGAATTAAACAGCGCTATTTAAAAATAGGTCTCATAATGTGTATCAGTTTTGTTTATATTATCGAATTGAGGCTTGAATCAGAGCAATTGTTTGCCTTCTTCCCTATTTTTGGCATTGTGCAGGCACTTATAGCTATTCCGGATTTAACAGTTATGGAATTAATAAAATAAAGAAATGAAAATACTAATTATTGTTAAAGATATTGGGGGTAATGCAGCAGGAATAATTTTCTCTAATTATATCAACGCATTACTAGTGTATGATGATATCGAAATCACAGTATTGACAAATGGACAGTCAATTGTAAATGACCAGATAACTAAACATTATATCGTACCAAACAAAAAAGAGTGCAGTAATAGGGTGATTAAATTATTCGTGTTATTGCTAAAATTAAATCTAAATAATTTTTTTTGGAAGAAAGCGGTAAAAAAGGTTTTAAAAAATAATAAATATATTGATAAGTTTGATTTAATCATTTCATTTGTAAGTGGTAGTACAGAAGCAACTGCAAACATAGGGGTTTACGCATCTAAACTCTTTCGCGCTAAATTATATATCCACATGGTTGATCCAATCCCTCCACCAAAGGGCTGGGAAATTTATGAATTATATAGGAAAAATTTATTTTTCGGGATTAAGAAACCTTTGGAGTTTTGTGATTTAGTTTCACTTAGTAATGATACGATGACCGCTTATCAAATAGCACTTTTAGGAAAAGAAAAGAAACACTTTACACTGCCTAATCCAGTTCTTGCAAAATGTGTAAAGCAAGTAAAAAGGATGAAAAGTGATAACTTTTTTAATTATGTATTTTTGGGTTCAGCAGTTACTGGTGCAAGAACTCCTTACAAATTATTTATGGCATTTGAAAAAATAAGTACTGATTACCCAGATTCAAAAATCTATTTTTTCGGTCATTCACCGAGATTAGATTTAAATCAAATTCCAGAAGCAATAAAAAGTAAAATTATTTTTAAAAACTATACAAGTGATTTAGATGAGGCCTATTCAATTGCTGATGTATTCATCGATATTGACGGCGATTTAGAATATGATGTTTTCATATCATCAAAACTTCAGCTTTATCTTTCAATCAATAGACCCATTTTATCAATAACAGGTCCAAATAGCCCGACTAGAAGTCTGTTGAAAACAATGAATAAAAGTACTTTAATTACAAGTTTCGATCTTCAAGAATTAGCGAAAGGTTTGATTGATGTCAGAAGTATAAAAGTTAACAAAGGATTTTATGAAGAGAGAAATGCATTCCTAGAAAAAAATCAACTATCAGTATTTACGAATTTGTTGTGCAACAAACTACAAGAAATTGTAATCTAATAAATACAAGGAATTTTGTGATTTTTGTTTAATCAACTTTAAAATTTCCCACAAGAAACAATAGTCTGCGTTTTTATTTTTTTAAGAATTATTTAGAAAATAAAGGTTTAGCAGCATGATACTGAAATCCAATTAGTAGGTAGAAATAATTAAATTACATAATTAATTTTAATTCAACTATAAACTGCTGCTTCATTTTATTATGTTCATTAAGTATTTACTAATTTTAAAACTTAAAATCAAATCTAGACAGTGATGGTAGAATTGTGTAAAATTTAGCAATTTGCTTAAAAACTGTTGTACTCATCGTAGTAACAAATCAGTTATATAAATAATAGGCTGCTACAAATTCTGGTGAATGATTTCGATTATCATTTGTTTTTTTGACCTTTATTCATTGAATTTTAAATAAGTAATATCATTTTCACTTGTGTTGTACCTGTTTATTTAAATAACTAAAATAAACATGATCTGTGTAAAACTCAAATTCGTTTTAAGAAAACTTATATCTAAACTTTATTAAGATAACAAATAATCTTTTTCTAAATAACAAATAAAAAATTTATAAAAATAAATGGATATTCTCAAACTTATAGGCAGATCAAACTCCTTGTTCACAGATGATTTAGCGAAACATGAAAACGAACTAGCAGATAAGGTACAAGAGTCCTCTTTTTTGGTTTTAGGTGGAGCTGGATCTATAGGGCAAGCCGTAGTGAAGGAAATATTTAAAAGAAGTCCTAAAAAACTACATGTGGTTGATATTAGTGAAAATAATCTAGTAGAATTAGTTAGAGACATTAGGAGTTCAATGGGTTACATTACTGGTGATTTTCAAACATTTGCGCTGGATATAGGCAGCTGGCAATATGATGCCTTTATCGAAGCAGATGGAAATTTCGACTATGTGCTAAATTTGTCTGCGCTAAAACACGTTAGAAGCGAAAAAGATGCTTTTACCTTAATGCGAATGATCGAAGTAAATATCATTAATACCATTAAAACAGTTCAACAAGCAAAGAAGAATAAAGTCAAAAAATATTTTGCAGTGTCAACGGATAAGGCAGCTAACCCGGTTAACATGATGGGTGCGTCAAAACGCATTATGGAATTTTTTTTAACTAGAGAAAGTAAAGACATTAAAATATCAACAGCGCGGTTTGCAAATGTAGCCTTTTCAGACGGGTCACTGCTTCATGGCTTTAACCAGAGAATTCAAAAAAAACAACCGATTGTAGCACCTAATGATGTGAAAAGGTATTTTGTTACGCCTGAAGAATCGGGTATTCTTTGCTTGTTCTCGTGCTTATTTGGTAGAAATAGAGACGTTTTCTTTCCGAAATTAAGCGAATCCTTACACTTAATAACTTTTTCAGAAATTGCAACACTTTATCTTTACGAGTTGGGCTATAAAGTACATGAATGCAAAAGTGAGGACGAAGCGAGAAACAACATAGAAGATATCATTAAACAAGGTGCATGGCCTTGCCTATTTTCGCCTAGCGATACAACAGGTGAAAAAGATTTCGAAGAGTTTTTTACCGCAACTGAAATATTAGATTTTGATACCTTTAGCAATCTAGGAATAATTAAAAGTGACTTGAATTATGATGACCAGCTTCTCGCTGATTTTGAGGGTCAAGTAGCCGATTTTAGGAGCAAAGGGGTTTGGTCAAAAGAGGAGATTGTTGTTTTATTTCAAAAGATACTACCTTCTTTTGACCATAAAGAATTAGGGAAATATTTAGATGGTAAAATGTAAATCGTATTAACACATAAAAAAAACATGATTAAAAGAGCAGTAATATTAGCGGGTGGAATGGGAACTAGGCTAAAACCGTATACAATTACTTTACCAAAACCTTTAGTGCCAGTCGGTGATAAGCCAATACTTGAGTTAATAATCACCCAATTAAAAAATAACGGATTTACCCACATTACCATAACGGTAAATCACATGGCTGATATTATCAAAGCATTTTTTGGCGATGGTTCAAAATGGGGAATAAAAGTAGATTATACCACTGAAACAAAGTCATTGAGTACGATGGGACCTTTGTCCTTAATCCCAGATTTACCAGACCATTTTCTTGTAATGAATGGAGACGTACTGACCGATATGGATTTCTCTTTGTTTCATAAAGAGCATACGGAAAACCAATCACTTTTTACTATTGGTTCTTTCAGACGAACGGACAAAATTGATTACGGTTTATTGCATCAAAATGAAAAAGGAGAATTGGTTAAATTTGAAGAAAAACCCAATTATGACTTTTTAGTGAGCATGGGTGTATACATGGTAAGTAAAAATATTTTAGAACACATTCCCCATGATACGTTCTTCGGATTTGATCATCTAATGTACAAATTATTAGACTTAAAGCTATACCCAAAAATTTATGAGTTCAACGGATATTGGTTAGATATAGGTCGTCCATCTGATTATGAAATAGCTATAGATAAAATTTCTAGTGGAGAAATTTCAATTTAAAAGAGACAAATGAAAAAAATTGCAGTAACAGGATCTGGTGGATTTATAGGTAGTAATTTGGTGCCATATTTAAGAAAGTTAGGTCACGAAGTAATTGAAATAACGAGGAGTAAAAATTTGAATATAGCGCAATGGGAAACTTTAGTAGAAATTCCCAAATGCGATGTGCTCATTCACCTAGCAGCAAAAACTTTTGTTCCATTTTCATTTGAAAATCCTAGAGCGTTTTATACAGTCAACCAAAATAGCACCATAAATGCATTTGAATTAGCTAGATTATGGGATGCAAAGGTAATTTTAATGAGCTCTTATTTTTATGGACCACCACAATACGTGCCTGTGGATGAGGAACATCCTCTTAACCCACACAATCCTTATGCGCAAACAAAACTTTTAAGCGAGATTGTGGCTAAAGGTTACTGCAGAGATTTTAATATGAGCTGCATTGCACTGCGTTTATTTAATATTTACGGTCCGAGCCAAGACGATTCATTTTTACTACCTACGATTCTCAAACAAGCAAAAAAAGGAGATATTGTTTTAAAAGATCCCCGACCGAAAAGAGATTTTATTCATATAAATGACGTAGTTGCCGCAATTGGGTTGGCGGTAGGTTATCAGGCAAAGAATATGGAAATTTTTAATCTAGGAAGCGGGACATCTTATTCGGTAGAAGAAGTGGTTGCTATTTTTCAAACCACTGCAAATAATAATTGCAAAGTGGACTACACTCATGAATACAGAACGGGAGAAGTACTAGATTCTTTGGCAAATATTGATAAAATTAAATCCAAGTTAGGATGGATACCCAAAGTAACTATTGAAGAGGGCGTTGCATCATTATTTCAAAAACTACCTAAATGAATAGGCTCAAAATTATAAAAAAGAATTTGGTCAATATACCTGGATGGCGCACCAATAAAAAAATTCTCGTAATAGAGTCGGACGACTGGGGTAGCGTTTCGATGCCGTCCAAAGAAGTATATGATGAACTTTTGTTCAAAGGAGCTCCAGTAGATAAAAGTTTTTTCACAAAATACGATTCATTAGAAAGTGAAGAAGATTTGAATGAATTGTTTCATGTATTAACTTCATTTAAGAACTATAATGGAAATCATCCTTGCATTACTGCATGTGCAGTAGTCGCAAATCCAGATTTTGAAAAGATAAAGAATTCTGGATTAAAAGAGTATTATTATGAACCCATTACAGAAACTTATAAACGATACCCCAATCATGGTAAATCTTTTGAAATTTGGAAAAAAGGTATGGAATCGCATTTACTGTGGCCTCAGTTTCACGGTAGGGAACATTTGAACCCAAAAGAATGGCTGAAAGTAATCAATAACGGTGATGAAATTGAAAAACTTGCATTTGACAAAAACACAATACTTGCTATCGGGAAGGCTCAAGGTTCGAATAGAAAAATGGGCTACCTTTCTGCGTTTGATTACGAAAATGAAGCCGAATTGAAAAGTTTTGAAATTGTACTGAAAGAAGGACTTATTCTCTTTGAAAAATTATTTGGGTTTAAATCTACGTCATTCGTTGCGCCAACTAGTGTTAGAAGCGATGAAATGGATGGTTTTTTAAGTAAGTTTGGTGTTAAATACCATCAAATGGGTCAGCAAACAAAACCTTATGCGGAAGACTATAAAATGAAAAATAGACTATGGGGTGATAAAAATGAACATGGTCAAATTTATTGGAGACGGAATAGTAGATTTGAGCCTAGCGGAGACCCTAATCATGACTGGGTAGCTGACGTTATGAATCAGATGAAGGTATCCTTCAGGTGGGGTAAACCCGCAGTAATAAGTTCGCATAGAGTAAACTTTATTGGGAGCATAATTAAAGAAAATCGCGAAAACACTTTGCAATTACTTTCAGAATTATTAAGGACAGTTTTACTTAAATATCCAGATGTTGAATTTATGTCAAGTGATCAATTAGGCGATTTTATAAAAAAGAATCCTTATACTATTTTTTAGATTATTGGTAGTAAAATTCTTTTAGTAAAAACAAGAACAACAAGTATAAAAATATACATAAGTTGGATATCAATAAATAATGACTTTATATTCCACAAGCAAACAATCTATTCTAAGAAATACAGTAAATTCTTTAGGTTTTAAAACTCCACGAAAATTGATTGTAATTGAGTCTGACGATTGGGGAGCCATACGAATGCCTTCTAAAGATGTCTATAACCATTTAGTTAGAAAAAACATTATAGAGGTGTGTAATCCGTTTGCCAGATACGATGCATTAGCAAGCGAAACCGATTTGAATTTACTATTTGAAGTACTTGAATCAGTCTCCGATAAAAACGGTAAGCCCGCCGTAATTACAGCAAATTGCATCATGGCAAATCCTGATTTTGAAAAAATTAAGAAATCTAAATTTGAAGAGTATTATTATGAAGATTTTACAGATACATTACAGAAGTATCCTCAACATGTCAACAGTTTTAAAATATGGCAAGAGGGAATAGCCAAAGGAATTTTTGTTCCACAACTTCATGGACGGGAACATGTGAATGTGCCACTCTGGTTGAAAAAACTGCAGTCCAATGAACATTCTTTTATAGAAGGTTTTGATAAAGAAACTTATGCAGTAAATGACCAGATTGCTGCTGCTTTCAGGTTTGATACGAAGGAAGAAATGCAGGTGCACAATCAGACCATTATCGAAGCTTCTCAACTATTTAAAGATAAATTTGGATTTATTTCCCAGTCATTTATTGCTCCAAATTACTGCTGGAATAAAGAAATAGAACAAAGCTTAGCGGATGCTGGAATTAGGTACCTGCAAGGAACATACAAACAAAATAAAACATTATCATTTAATACGACAAAGTCTGTCTTTCATTACACAGGTGAAAAGAATAGACTAAATCAAACGTATTTAGTTAGAAATTGTCTTTTTGAACCTTCCGTAAATAGAAATCTAGATTACGTTTCTATTTGCCTTAAACATATTAAGAATGCTTTTGTTTGGAACAATCCTGCCATTATAGCAAGCCATCGCCTCAATTATATAGGGTATTTAGAGGAAAAAAACAGAGATAGTAATTTAATTTTGTTGAAACAACTACTGACAACTATTATCAAAATATGGCCTGATGTAGAATTCATATCAACCGCTGATCTAACAAAAATCATGGATGGAGAATAAAAATCAAAAACACATTGCAATTGTGTGTCCCTCTTTTCACGTAGGAGGCATTGAGAGGACATTGTCGGTATTAGCAAATTATTTTGTAACACAAAATGTCAAAGTTACTTTTATTTCTTTGCTCCAAGGCGAAGTCTATTTTGAATTAGACCCACGCGTAAATGTGATAATGCCCGATTTTGAACGAAAAGGCAGTAGTATAATGCTTGCATTGTATAGATTGAGGTTAATACTTTTTTTGAGAAATGAGATTAATGCTTCGAGAACGCAATATGTCTTGTCTATGGCTGATACATTTAATCCTCTGGTCATATTAGCAACGTTGGCATTAGGAAAGAAAGTATATATTGGAGATGTAACAAAGCCAGATCGAAAATTTAGCTTTAGTACAAAAATCGGAAAAAAATTACTTTATCCGTTTTCAACTGGATTTATAGCGCAGACAAAATCTGCTGCAAAATATTACGAAACTCAATTTGGTAAAAAATTAAATATAAGAGTTATAAATGGTTCGATAAAACCCATTGAAATTTATAATATTCCTAGAAAAAATCTCATTTTGAATGTAGGGAGGTTGTCTATTGAAAAAGGACCCGACCGCTTGATAGAAGCTTTTTCATTATTAGCTAATACAGAAGGATGGACTTTGGGTTTAACGGCCGACGGACCGATGAAAAAAACTTTAGAGGAAATGGTTTTGGATAAAAAACTGAACGATAAAGTTATTTTTCTAGGTAATGTTGAAAATTTGGACAAACTATATGCCGAGGCTAGTATTTTTGTGCTTCCTTCACGTATGGAAGGCTTCCCTAATGCATTGTGCGAAGCAATGGCGGCGGGTCTTCCATGCATTTGTTTTGATAGTTTCCCAGCAGATGAAATTATCACTAATGGATTTGACGGTATTATAATACAAGAGGGCGATATCCATACAATGGCCAGTCAAATCCAATATCTTATGGATAACAAAGTAGCAAGAGAAGAAATAGGTAAAAATGCGCGAGAGATTGGAAATCGGTTAAGTTTCGATAAAATTGGTAAAGAAGTCTTGGATTTTATCACCACTAAATAATCTTTATGTTATTTAATTCTTTAATTTTTTTGGTTTTTTTTAGTGGCGTCCGAGTAAAACTAAAACTCTGAAAAAATATGCTCCAGTTAGCGCAAAATGAACATTTCAACGCCTTTCTGAAAACTACCCCCCTTTTGAACCATCAATGATACATCACCTAGGGAG
>Ga0209491_10003729_pt1 | contig 24670 bp, 24 predicted proteins | sample BON02_FD_187213 | JGI IMG/M metagenome (GOLD analysis project Ga0209491, IMG submission 187213) | Freshwater microbial communities from Lake Bonney liftoff mats and glacier meltwater in Antarctica - BON-02 (SPAdes) (version 2) | ecosystem: Environmental > Aquatic > Freshwater > Ice > Glacier...
CCTGACTGACAATTTACTGACTCATACGGGGCTCAAAACCCCGTAAAACGCTCGGGTACGCAAAATGGGCAGCTACCACCAGAGCCCCCCAGAAGACGTATCCTTCGTCTTACTGCGACCGAGGCTGGGACGATCATAGGTGCAATTGAGCCATGTCCATGGCAATTCCTATCGGACTGCCGCACTGGACCGGGAGACAGGTAAGGGACCATGTTCCGCGACAGACTTCGACATCGCAATGGCACTCGTCAACGTCGCCGAATAAATTGGAGGGCTTGACTTGCGGCGATTGTTCAATCCAAATGTCAGCAGAACCCCCTTGAACCATTGAGGAAACAGGGGTTGTGCTGACAACGCAGGGATGAACAATACAAATTCCGACCGTGCTACGGTTGTGAACGGGGCCCCTGTGGCGACGTCCGGTAGATACCACACACACCGCCGCGCTGGCCAGGGTTTGTTTTGTTTGCAGGCGGGTCCGTCTGGACGATCCTATATTCCCTACTATGGAATTGGCCCTGTATTCTCGAAAGAAAGTGTGTGCGTTATCATTCATCGGGGTCAGGGGTGGTATCCACTGGAGTTCATAGGCCGGTGGCTTTTGGGTCCCTTTTGCCTGGTCGATTCTGAACAAGATGAACGAAGTCCCGAAGCTCATTACAGACAGTCCGGCGCACGATCATGCTCCGGGGAGCGGGGGCGGCTTACGCACTGGCGTGTACGAGAATGAGTTCCTGATGAAGCACGACTTGAGATACGAAATCACCGGAGTCCGAAAGCTCCCGTTGGGCATGGTGCAGTTTACGGTCGAGCTGGAGTAACGACCATCATCGGCCTTCAATCGTGTCCAGAAACTCCTTCCGAAAATGTCGCGTCGCTTTTGTCTCCTGCCCTCGTGACTGCAGGTACTCGCTCGCAAGGGCCTGAAGCAAGCCGAAGCCGATTGTCGCAACTCCTCTGCCTGCCCTTGATCTTTCTTCGATCAGCCGCTCTTGCCATGCGAAGTGCGGGCCGCCGCCCCCGAAGCCATAGGTGGCGAATGACTCCGAGCCCTTTAAGCCATCCAGCTCCCCAAGCATCGACCGCAAGAACGGACTTTGGTCAATCACCGGTGTCTGCACTTGTGCAGGGACTGGCGATGGCGTTGGAGCCTGAGTCTGCACTTGTGCAGGGGCTGGGTCTGCGGCTGGCGTTGGGGTTGCAGCCTGAGTCTGTGCTGTTTGTTGCGGTGGGGCGACTGGCTACTGTGGTGAGAGTCGGAGGAAACAAAATCAGGTATCGATATTAACGAGGCTCTCAGCCAGAGTGAATCGACTTTCCGGAACCTTTCTGTCCGGGTGCGTTTAGGCTGTTCACATCCGTCACGGTGAAAGCAGTCCAGGATTCCCGCAACTGGCTTGGCTCGTCACACCTTACCCCCACTTCGGAGTGAAATGGGTTGTAAATCAATGCAATTGAATAGGTTCAATTGCAATGCTCTACAGAGCCCAATACACTGTGGAAAGCTGACAACTGTTGATTTTCGCGGCTGTGGTGTAGTGGCAACACATCAGCTTCCCAAGCCAATGTGATGCTGGCACGTTCGGGACGCCGCGAAACGCACAAAACACAATCCTTTCCGAGTGTTTCGGAAACCTGTTCCCTGTGAACAGTGAGGAATCCGATTCGATTTTGACCACTTCTATCCTTTGGAAGTGGTCAAAACGATGGTGAAAACCTTACGTTCGGGAGTAGGTTCAATGGCACGTCAACCGGTTTACGGTTTCCATTCCACAAGCGGAAATGCACGGACCACAGTCAACGGCAAACGGGTGTACCTCGGGACGTACAACTCCCCTGAATCGCTCGCCGCATTCAACAAGATCATGGCCGACTGGGAGTCAGCGCACGCAGAACGCACGCCGACGGTCAACGTCGAACTCACGGTGTCACGATTGGCCTTCCTGTTTCTGAATCATGCTGACAAGGAATATCGCCGGGACGGGGTGCCGACCGGTGAGACAGCGAACTTCCGGCATGCGCTGCAGGCGATGAACAATCTGTTTCATGGTGTCCGGGTTATCGACTTCGGGCCGAAGAAACTAAAACAGCTACAGCAGCAAATGGTAAAAGACGGGCTCGCACAGCAGACAATCAACGGTCGGATTCGTCGCATCAAACAGGTATTCGACTGGGGTGTCAGTGAGGAAATGGTCTCTGTCAGCGTATCGCAGGCCCTGCGGACCGTTCACGGGCTTCGAATCGGCAAGACAGCAGCACGACCACCACAGCCGAAGGGGCCAGTCTCTGTGGCCGCCGTCAACGCCATCAAGCCGCTGCTCACCAGTCCCGTGTGGGCGATGGTTCAATTCATGCTGTTCACCGGAAGCCGACCGTCTGAAGCGGTGGCGTTGAAATGGTCCGAGATCGACACGACCAAAGCCGTCTGGACATACTGCCCAAAGCAGCACAAAACAACGCACAAAGGCAAGAACCGGGTCATCGTGATTGGTCCGCACGGTCAGCAGGTCCTGAACGGAATTCGGGAAATGAGCCGTAGCGACTTTGTATTCGATCCGCAGGTCGGATTCGAGGAATACGTCCGCAGGGCATTTGGCGAAAAGGCCAAAGCCCGCAAGGTTGGCGCTTGCTACACGAAGCACGGGCTGAACACAGCAATCCGCAACGCCTGCGACAAGGCCGGCATTCCTCGCTGGTCACCGGGACAGCTTCGCAAGACACGAGCCACACAAGCACGCCGTGACGGAGATCTGGAGACCGCACAGCAGATTCTCGGGCACTCCAGCAAACAGACGACAGAGCGACACTATGCCGACGTGGATCTCTCACGAGCCGAAGCGAACGCCCTGCAGTACGGATGACACCGCAGTCGTGATACACTGAAGATTGCAGGGCTAGATTAGCTCTCGAAAAGCGGTTCCCGAAAGCCGCCTGCCCTGCATGTTTTTGACTTTCGGGTGATAACTTTCGGGAGTTGCAGCAGTGACCATTTCAAACGATGAATCCCTTGGGGGATTCTATCTCCTTTTCAATATCCCGATCGTAGAAACAGAGAGGGAGATACTGAAGACAGCGGCAAAGTGGATCAAATATCCAATGGAGATGTTGGCTACACTCACACGCGAGTTGAATGAATTATCAGACAAGTGTGTGAGTCACCAAGTTGATGAGGATGGCGTGATGGAGGCCCACCTCAAGCCTGAGTATGTTGGCCAGATTAAAGGCAAAAACCTGTTGAAGCTATGGTGGGAAATGGATTTCCGCATGCGAGCGGATTGCGTTGACCTTGTGAACAAGATTGAACCAACGCCCTTCCTTGGCGAGATTCTTCGTGAGGTTGCCAGACATCTACACGCCGGAAACACAACGGAATTTGACCAGGCAATCTGGGGCTACAGATCTGCGCTTCAAAAATTGTCTGACTGGATTCAGGTCAAACAGATTCTGAGTGGAAAGGGGTTGCCAGAACCAACGGGGAGAGCAGGCACGTCTGCCAGTTTTGAGGACATCGTACGTATATCCCAGGAGATTGAATCTCGGGAGATTCGCCCTACATTAGACAGAATCGGCAAGCTGCTTCGCGCTGAAGGTTTAACGATTGGCAGAAGCGTACTTCAGTCTATGAAAAGGAAAGCTGAAAAGCAGTCCGCAGTCCGTCCGCCAGATTCTGCGGACTGATTTTTACAACGCTTTGCATTGTCGTGCATACTCCGACCATTGATGTGATTCACTTCGAATCACTCGCAATGGATCGGAGTTTTTTCATGCAAACGACAAACGCAATTGACGACGACGACGGCGACGAACTTAAGCCGTTGGTTGTCGCAATCAAGGCCGTAATTCCCGGCAACAAAAATCCGTCAACGCCGTGGCGTTGGATTAACAAAGGAATTGCCGGCGTTAACGGGGAACGTATCCGCCTGCAGGTTTGGTATGTGGGCCGGGCTCCGCATACCACGACGACCGCCGTCCGGCAGTGGCTTGATGCCGTGACCGCCGCCCGTCTCGAACGCATGGAACGCACTCAGCAGCGAGCCGCCGACGTGACCGACGACGAACTCGAAGCGGTCGGGCTGACAAGTGGCCGTCAATAATTCAGGACGGGACAATTATTTGTCCGCACCTGTTGTCTGACAATTATTTGTCCCATATGGCTGTGGGGAAATTATTTGCCCCATAGCGACAGAGCCCGAACAGGCTCCGCAGTCCCAGAAATAAACAGAGCCCGCCCGCGACAGTAACGCGGGACAGGCTCCAGTGAATCACGCTGACATCATCGTCGATGCCAGCAAGTTAAAAGACTCAATCCAAAGGGCTCAATCCGTGAATCGAAAATCTCTGACTGACATTCTATCCAGCTCCGCCCCCGATGACATCACAAAGCTGTGGGATTCCACCGAAGCCGCCGGAGAATTCGCGCTGCTTCCCGGTGGTAAATACCTCTGTCATCTGGTCGAAGGGGAATTGTCGAACTCCGCCAAGAAGCAGACGCCGGGCTACAAGATGACTTTCAAGGTCATCGAAGGCGAGCACACAGGCCGCAAAGTGTGGTACGACATCTGGCTGACGCCCGCCGCAATGAGCATGGCGAAACGTGACCTTGGCCGCTTGGGAATTACGAATCCCAAGCAACTGGAACAGCCCGTACCGCGCTGGCTCCGATGTTCGGTTGTGGTCGTGGTACGTCGCGACGATGACGGCACCGAACGCAACGCCGTCAAGACGTTTGAGGTCATCGGCAAGGATGAACCGGTAGCCGATCCGTTTGCACCAGCGACGGAGGGCTGAACCATGACAGGACAATCCTCTTTTCCGTTTGGGTTTCGTGTTATCGGTGGCCGGGATCAGGAACGCCGTTTGATTGATTGGAACACTGCGTTCCTTGCGCATCTGCATAACGATGACAGAGCCGACAATCGGCAGGAATGCTATCTCAGTGGCTTTCAGTTCTCCGATGACTTCCGGGATTATCTGAAGACGCACGGCAGCACGAAGGGCTTTAAGGGTCCGACGTGGTCGTCATGGCTGTGGTTCGATATCGACCGGGAGGACGACATCGACACCGCGATGATTGACGCCCGTCGTCTGGTGGTGTTCTTGTGTGCCCGGTGGCACATCGACGCCGGCGGTCTGTTGATATTCTTCAGCGGTTCAAAGGGCTTCCATATCGGGCTCCCGTCAGCGCTGTGGAATGCAGAACCGGCAGCGACTTTTCACGCCTATGCAAAGCACTTCGCTACCAGCCTGGCAGCACTGGCAGAAGTTGAGATTGATACCGGGGTTTATGATCGGGTCCGATTGTTTCGGGCTCCGAATAGTCGGCACCAAAAAACAGGACGACACAAGCGACGACTGACTGCTGACGAATTCTTCGGGCTGACATCGGCGGAAATGCTGACTCTGGCACAAACGCCGGACGCCAGTGAATTGCCGCCGCCGTTACCGACGATGCAACAGGCCGTTGACGATTGGGCTGACGCTGTTCTGAACAGCAACAACAACAACGTCAGCAGCAGCAACGCACAACGCCAGCACGTCGAAGTGGACGGTCTGCCGGGCTACGACGACATCGGTCTGAACGCTTTGACCCGTGTCTTCATTGCCGAGGGCGCATTGATCGGAGATCGACATCGGCAAGTATATTCGGCCGCTCGCAACCTCGCAGAATTCCAATGCCCAAGGCCGCTTGCATACGCATTGCTGATGCAACCAGCACGGGACAGCGGGTTGTGTCCGTCCGACGCCAGACGGCAGATTGACTGCGGTCTTAACGACGGAGGTCAGCAGGATGGCTGAAGCATGTTTTGTGTCAGCGGCTGACGCCTTTGATGATTGGCGTGATGACGTGTTGACCGGGAAGCCGCCGATTCTGTTTCCGGTGGCTGACGCATCAAGCCCGCTTTCAAAATTGGAGATCGGGCCGGGACTGGTCACCTTGATCGGTGGCGCTCCCGGAGCCGGTAAGACGGCATTCACAATGCAGATTGTTGTCGATGCTTTGCGGCTGACGGATTCGCTTCGGTGTGTGGTCTGCAATATCGAAATGACGCCCGCCGTCTTGCTCAACAGGCAGCTCGCACGCCTGAGTGGTATCGACCTGCAGACGATCCGTTACAGGCAGTTCCGCCCAGAGCACGGCGAAAGAATCGAAGCCGGATTAAACACGCTGGAAGATATCAGCGACCGCCTAGCATTCTGCCGACCGCCGTTTGATCTCAGAAACGTGGCAGCGACTGCTGACGCATTCGGTGCGAATTTGATCATGCTGGATTACATCCAGCGAATTACGCCGCCGGGGAAGCACATCGACAAACGCGGGAGCGTTGACGCCTGCATGAACCACATTAGACAATTCGCTGACAACGGGGTCGCGGTCATCATCGTGGCTGCAGTGGCCCGCACAAAGGATAAAGCAGGCCGGTCATCGTATGACGCCGACGGGTTGAGTCTGGCTTCGTTTCGGGAGTCGTCAGAACTCGAATTTGGGGCTGACGATGCCTTCATTCTTGCCCGGACATCGGAACAGCAGGTCTTGCTGAAACATTTGAAAGCCCGACATTCAGAGCCCTGCAATCACCTGATGAACTTCGACGGAGCCCTGCAGCGATTCACGCCGGTGTCATCATCGGAGCACGACGCCAGTCAGCAGGGTGGCCGCTTCGACGTGTCAGCCTTGTGGCGTGAATCCGATGATTGCGAGGTGAGCGCGTGACAGCTCGCAACAGATTGAACGGCGTTTCGGTCATGCCGCCGATGGAATCACGTCAGCCGAAGCCTGAGAAGCCCGGAACGCAGGAACCGCATGAACCGCGTAACAGCAGGCAACGCAGCAAGCCGAAGCGGTCAGGGCAGCGGTTCAAGATTCTTAACGACTTCGTCGATTGCACCATGCAACAACTGACACCACGACAGACATCAGTTTGGTTCTGCCTGTTTCGGGATTCCCGCAACGGGGTGGCGAAGTCTGCACAGGTCTATGTCGCACAACGCTGTGGACTGAAACGCCCGACGGTCAGCACGACAATCGGAGAACTCGAAGCACTCGGTCTGGTGGTCACAATTCATCAGGGTGGCGTGAATCGTGGTCTGTCATGGTACCGGGTTTCAGGGCTTGTGACGGAGGGCTGACGTGTCAGCATTTGCTGACATTAACGTGTCAGCATTTGTCGAAGCCACCGGTCAGCATTTGCTGACACTATCCAGAAGGATACCCAGAAAGGGGGTATTCATTGTGACGTGGCAGAGAATGACAGTACGGAGCACGACCATATCACGGTGAGAAACGGTGGAATTCCACATTCGCACTCCTGCAGATATACTCAGGGACGAGGTTTCAAAATCGGCTTGACGGGGAATGCAATGATTCGTTGCGAATGCGAACAGTGTGGCAAAGTTTTTCAAGTGAAGGACGAGTATTCCGGAAAGCGAATTCGGTGCCCGAAATGTAAAGAAGCGGTATCAGTATCACCCCCCTCGAAGAGTTGGAAACATGAGTCGCCCGGTCAAGCGCCCCAACCCAAGAGGCAAAGTAGAGTAGCCCTGCCCGTACCAGCGCGGTTGCCACAAATCCCAAGCCACCTGCTGTCGAGTAGTGAGGCCGGACAGGCACTAATTGTTGAACAGAACCGCCTTGCGGATATGGAGAAACAATTTGCCGTGGTCAATAAAAAACTCGCCTCGGCGGAGTCTCGCCGCAGTCGATTCAAGAAAACATTTGATCGAATCCGACAGACCGGCGCTGAGCCAATTAGCAAGATCATTCGCACTGACGCAAAATGGATACTTGCGGTCAGCGGCATTGTCGGCAGCGGAGTGGGGTTCATAATTGGACATGCGATGTTGGGTGTACAAGGTGCGATTGTGGGGATTCCGATGGTAGGGGCCACTGTCTTTGTTTTGGTTGCGAGATTCGCTTACAACGTCACCCTGTATGATTTGGAGACTGTTCGTGAAAAAGGCCGGGAAGCAATAGCCGAGGTGGAACACTGGACGCATGAGTCGGCAAGCATGGTGCAAGTAATCGACGCAGCAAGATCGGGGGTGGAAGAGGCCGCGATTGCCTTTGATCAAGAGCAGCAGCAACGTCAACGGGACTCACAAAATCAGCCGGTTGAACTGCGAGTCATCCCTGCGAGGGAATCTTCTTTCGTCGATATTCCGTGGGAACAAAAGCCGCCAACAGATAACCAAATTGGATTCGCGGCAAGTCTGGGGGTTAGACTTCGAGGAAATGAGTCCCGTGGTGAAGTTTCACAGATGATTGATATGGCGATTCAAAGGCGAAATTCCGAACGAGCTCAGCCTTTTGTGGTGCATACAACAGTGAACGTGACTCAGCAATCCAGTCGCGGAGTGGCTTTGCTGTTCAGCATTTTCTGGCCAGGAATGGGTCAGATTTACCAAGCCCGTGTTTTCGCTGGGCTGTTCTTCATGTTTCTTACTCCGATTGGATACTTGTTCCTTATTCTTCCTGGCATGATTCTACACGTGATTTGCTTAATTGACGCAGCGTTGTTCGTGAGGCGTTAACGGAAGAGCCGCCATTCTGCCAAGCAACCTTTACCCGACAGGTGAAAAATCTGTGACATGGGCGGTTAGTGTTCGGACTATTGAGCCACCCAAGCTCCGGTGAGGGAACAGCAGAATCCGCCGCTCGCCTGGCGCTGGTCATTCACTGCATCCGGCAGGCCGCCGGGGAACCTGTGGACCCGTGGACGTGTGACGCCGACAGCATGACTTCCGGCATCACGCTCGCCAGTTGCTTCAAGGATGAGACGCAGCGCGTTTACCGCCTGCTCACGGAGTCAAAGGACAGCAGGGACCTGCGACAAGTGGCCGAATGGATTCAACAGCACGGTGGCACGGTCCGGGCTCGAGACTTGGTGTCAGGCCGCCGGGACATCGAATCGACCGAACAGGCCGACGATCTGCTGCAGCGACTGGTTGAGAATCATTTCGGTTCATGGCGGACCGTGGGATCAACCGAACGCGGTGGTCGGCCGACGAGGGAGTTCAGCCTGTTCGCTGTCACTGCGGATTGAATCCCTGTCAGCTGTCAGCAGAACCCCCTTGAACCATTGAGGAAACAGGGGTTGCGCTTGCAATCATACTCGTACTGAAAAATAAACAAAAGAACACACGTAAGTAACAGTGAAGTATTTCGCAATGATGTAAAATTGCTTATTATCACATATTTTATCTGGTGAGCTCCTAGTTTTTGTGATAAACTTCAGCAGGCTCATTGAATTGTGTGATACACAATCAATAATCTGTCGTCAAAGGAGTTCGGGGAATGAAACTGGGAGCCAACCTGACAGGACGCTATCGCGTCCGCATTTTTCGGCCTGCGTTTGATCAGGTTCGCAAGTTGTGCCACACAACAAGGGACTGCATGGAGTTGCGCCGACAAACTCTAAAGCTGCGTTTTTGGCCAGACAATTACCCTGAAGATGAAAGAGGAGAAGTAGTAGACCTGAATTGGGATTGGATTCGTTCAATGCCTTCTCTAAAGACAGGTGAGTTACGGATCGATGACACAATAAGTGGCAACAACAATCTGCGAGTGATTTTTTTTGTTGGTGACGCCGAGATCAAAGAGCCCTTGCCGATGATCTGGGTATTAAATGTGTTTCAAAAAAAGCGTGACGATTTTACGTCAAGTCAAATCAAAATTTTTAAGGCACAACGACAGCTGGTAATTGAGCGATTCTACACGAATCCTCTTTAGGCATGGACGCCGCAAAGTACGCGGAGCGACTGTTTCTGTGTATTCATTCTAGGGAGAAGTGCGATGGGATCTGTGATTGATCGAAAAACAGAGCTTGACCAAACAACATATAAAAACCTTGCCCCAATTTTTGCACAGTGGATGCATGCTCTGATGGAATGCAGCGATGTGGTGCAAGGGGTGGTCCACGACATGGTCGAGATAATGGTGGATCCTGAAGCGGACGACGAAGATAAGGAAATGGCCAAAGCGACATTTCTGGAAGCCTTGTTCCCGGTGTCGCATAATGGTTCTCTTGGTGCCGACTTAGAGGAACTTGAAGAAGAGCATCGCAATGGGGCAATTGGAGACCTGATCCATGAAATGGACGCCGAAGAATTCTCGTTCGGTGAAAAGGTAAAGGTTGCGCTGGTCGATCGAGGGATGACTCAGCAACAGCTGGCCGATGCGATCGGCGTTGGCCAACCCGCTGTTTCGATGATGCTGAATCGTGAGGCACGACCACAACTGCGGACAGTGAAGAAGATCGCTGAAGCGTTGCAGCTTTCGCATGAAGACTTGTGGCCCTGTTAGCATCCTTTTTCTTCTAACGGCACGTGTTACTGAATTTTAGACGAAGAGTGACGCCATATCTGGTGTCGGTCTTTTTTTGGGGGGCGCGAATGCCAATCGGTTCGTTTAGCAGATGTCAGCAGAACCCCCTTGAACCATTGAGGAAACAGGGGTTGTGCTGACAACCCAGGCCAGTAGGTGCGATGTGGTCGGGAAACCTGCAGGTTCTGAAACACACATTCTGGCGTTTACCGTACTCCGACGAGGGGGGCACCGTGCGCCGGAAGTACTTTTCAGCAACTGAAACCGGCAACTCGGCGGTTGAAGGAACCGCTTGAGAGCAAATCATTTCTTGGACGCTCTTCGTATCGTCTCCTGCTCATCGACCCACTCACGATCGATGGCCGTCAAAGCAACTTTCTTTATGTCCACACGTTTACCACTCAGAGATTCGACTACCACAACCTTGGAATCGGCTTTAAGGAACTTGGCCAAAACGAGCCTATCCCCTCCTTCGCCCCAAACACGATATCCCCGAGCCTCTGAAATCGGCCTCAAGACTTCCAGCGGTCCTGTGGTATCAACCGTCTTAGCGTGCATAACGGTTTTGGAGCCCCCCAGCACCGTCGTGTATTTTTTATTCCCCGTACAGAAAAACACAGATTTCGACGTTCCCGCAAGATCGTCGTCCGCCAGTCCTGCGGTACTCAATCCCTCGACCCAAACGGACTGACTGTAGCCGATGAAATTTCGGTCATCGACTATTTGATCGACACGAATTGCTCTTGGGCCAAAGAACAGTTCGCCTGCGTTGAGGTCTGACCAATCACTGCGAGGGAGCGGCGGTTTATTCTGGAGGAGCCTCAAGGCGTACGAACGCTCGTCCTCCGGCAGGTCAGCAAGGGCCGTTTTCTCTGCTGGAGACAATGTGGCTGTAATCTCTTCAGCATCTTGAACCAGAACGAATGCAAATAGGAATAACAACATAGCTGGTCTCTCTTTGTCGGACTTGGAGCATCAACAGATTAAAACCGCAGCCCTGCACTATGTCAAATGAGGCGATAGGCTCCCATGAATAGCCCCAGAGGATTGGGTTCCACAACTTGACCTGGCGTTATGAACAAGCACTTGGTCAATTCAGTCCAGTTGCTGGATGTGCTGCGGGTCCCCCTTGGCGACTTTGCTCGAGTACCACATACCCCGCCGGGACGGTCATGGTTTGTTTTGTTTGCAGGTCCAGCGAGGGGGAAAGGGGGGGCGGTGCGGCTATCGGGTCCCATTGCCACATCGGCTTCCAACGCGGTAGAATGAGTCCCGAAGCTCGTTACAGACAGTCCGGCGTGAAAATGCGCCGGGGAAGGGGGCTCCCGTCAATGGGTCCCTCTGCCGACGTTTTAAACCCGCTCTCATTCCCACAGACCGCGCCTGACAGACACAGTAAGCAAGCGCGGACCTCAGGGGGCTTGGGGGCCGGTTTGCGCGATGGGTCATTCCAGCCCCCCGGCTTTCGGGTCCTCCCTGGCTTCAAAAGCTCAGGTCTTCCCATTCCGATTCAGGTACTTTCGCGCAGACATGGCGTGAAAAGGCATCACTACCACCACCAGTAAACGGAAGGAACGGTATTCAATCCGCAGCTTCCCCGCAGCCGGACAAATGGCACTCCGGGACAGCAGGGCTACAGGCCGGGGGCAATGAATCCTGGCCGCGATGGTTTGGCGGAACCGCCCCCACCTCTCGGAGATTTTTCCACAAAATCCCGGAACGAACGGAACAGGGCAAGGGGCCTTGAATGTTACGGCCGCTGGATTCACGGAACCGCCATTCAGCAGTGTGTGAAAAAATCCACTGTAGAGTGATTCCCCCCGCCGATTCCCGACCGCAGAACCGAGTCATGACCACTTGTGACCACTTCGGGGTGAAATGCGGTGTAAATCAATGCAATTGAATAGGTTCAATTGCAATACCGCAAACAGCCGAATACACTGATGTTTGTCGAGTCGGAGTGTGAAAACGCGGCTGTGGTGTAGTGGCAACACATCAGCTTCCCAAGCTTAGGATGAGGGTTCGATTCCCTTCAGCCGCTTTTATTTTTGTTCAACTTAGAATTATGGGTGACGGCGTAATTGGAGAGCGCCATTTCACTTGGTAAATCGTGAGCCACGGGCGATAACCTCGCGCCTCGGCATGGTACAAGAAGCCCGGCCAATGCGTTAGAATCTGCAAAAGGCCCGACGCTGGCGCGTTCGGCTTTGACTCTGTAAAAGCTCGCTGCTCAAAACGAACGGGTCGGATAGGCTGTGATCACGACGTTTTCGTCTTCCAGCACGAGTTGAACGTAGCGGCAATCGGGATTGCCAGAGCGTTCGCCGGATGATCCCCCGACGTAGCCAATCTTGCGGCCGAGGTTTACGATGTAAACTGTTCGTGCTCCTTCCTTGCTGTTGCGGACGTCCTTGCCGCCTTTCTTAGTCTTTTCGTATGCTTCGTCGATGACGGCCAGTATCTGGTCCTGGTCGCCTTCAAAAACTCCGTGCTTCGGTTTAGAAAGATCATCTTTGGCATGTTTCATCACGTGCTTCAAACGATGACCGTCGGCACTGCCGGGAACGTAACGTAGGCCGGCGGTGGATTCGAAGACGATGTTGCGGATCTCGCGAAGTTCGCCGAGAGCCGGTTTGTCTTTCGTCTGCGACTTCTCTGAAGTCGTCGTTGAAGTTAAATCTGGTCGCTGGACTTCCGCGACAACCGGTTCATCAACGTCCCTGATGACAACCCTGCTGCGATTCGATGGAATCTGCGTCGGGCTTGTTGAAGCGGAGTCAGTCTTCGCCACGACGTCAGAAGCGCCTGGTCCGCCGGCTTTGCGATTCTCAAGCCATGTCTGGATCTTTGGCTGCAGCCAGACGATCAGCATCAGAATAACGAAGATGATCAGCTTCGCGTAGGTTTTTCTGCGATAAGCGGCCGCTGTGGCGTCCGAAGCCGGTTGCGACATCCGTTGAACTCCCTGCGACTTGCGTTGTCGCGTCTCTGAATAATGACTTTGATGGCCTGAATCCGACTGATCAATATGTTACCCCGAGTTTTCCTGAATACCCAGTCCAGGGAAAGCGCCAACCAAGGAAACTCGGCGTTTCTCGCCGGTCTGCACGACGGCGCAATTCAGAGACTGTCGAATGCCGATACTACTTTCAAGGGGACACGACTTCCCAAAATAGGTCGAAACTGTGTATTTTGTGTCTTGGAAGCGTGCGGCTCAACCGTATTCTTCCAATGCCCAGAACTGAATGAATAAGGCCATTTCGATGCTGCGCTTTTCGATAACTCAACATATTGCCGTCGTTTTCCAAATTGCCACCGTGCTGTCTTTGACACTGCTGTTTCCGGCTGCGGAGACTCAAGCTCAATTTGGAAATTCGCGTGGCCCTGCGCCAGAAGTTGAAATCTCGGCAGTGCTGAAGGCTGCGGATGGCGGGCAGATTGAACTTCAAGTCACGGCCGTCGTGCCGGATGGTTATTACATCTATTCGATGGATAAAGGCTTCAGCGGCGCGACGAAGATCGCGTTGACGGACACAGGAACATTGACGGCAGTTGCAAAACCAGAATGGACACCCGATCACGCTCCAAAGGCAGTATTTGAAAAGGAACTGGATCAGACGGTAGAGAAATTCTTTGGCAGCGTGACGTGGAGCACAAAGTTGCAGGGCACGGCTGATGCCGGCACGGTGATTACCGGTAAGCTCAGCGGCTTGTATTGCAGTTCTCCGGAATCCGGTGGCGGCGGCGAATGTGTTCCGTTGCGAAACAAAGTTTTCAAGGCGTCATTGCCAAGTGCCGCTCCAGCATTTGAAGAGACGATCGCACCGGTGGCGGAAGTGAACACGGACACGAATCCGATCACTGTGACTCCCAGCATTGGTTTCGGCAAGGGTGCCGAGGAAGGCCTGATGCGATACGAAATCAGTTTGACGCCGCCGCGTCCCCGAATCGGTCAGGAAGTTGTACTTTCGATCCGGGCGATTATCGCAGCTCCCTATCACACGTTCGCCGTGGATCAAAATCCCGACATGGCTGGCCTGCCAACCACGATTGAATTTGGGACCATTAAAGGACTGGAACCAGTGGGCAGTGAGTTCGCTCCATCGGTTGCACCGGTCATTGAAGAGCCAGACGTCAATATCGTGCAGCGAGTTCACTACGGCGAAGTGACGTGGTCGCATCGCTTCATGTTGACTGAACCCACAGCCGCGATTGATGGCTTGATCCGATTCCAAATGTGCAAGGAGGCAAGTTGTCTGCCACCGGCGAAGGCGGAATTTGCATTGACGCTGACAGCCGGAAAGATTGGTGACACCGGCGGGACAACTTCTGCTCCACCGAATGTTGTGAAGACTGACGGAAATGCAGACGCGGCCACGAATGAGGGTCCAAAGGAAGGTTTGATTGCATTTGTCGTCACCGCCATTGGTGCTGGATTTCTGGCATTGCTGACCCCATGCGTGTTTCCAATGATCCCCGTCACGGTGGCGTTCTTTCTGAAGCAGGAAGAAAAGCGAGCGGGCAGTTCGATCAGGTTGGCGATTATTTACAGTCTGAGCATCATCGGGGCGTTTACTATTTTGGGCTTGGCGGTGACCGCTGTCTTTGGTCCGGCGAGTTTGAATTCTCTGGCGAACAACAAATGGCTGAATCTCTTTTTCGCAGCACTGTTCCTGATCTTTGCGTTGATGCTGATGGGACTCTTTGAACTTCGGCTTCCGTCATCATTGCTCACGTGGACATCGAAGCGCGAATCCACCGGTGGCATAGTCGGCGTGGTGTTCATGGCGCTGACGTTCACTCTTGTGTCATTCACCTGCACATTTGCCTTCGTCGGAAGTTTGCTGGCATGGGCGGCCAAGGGGCAGGTCTTCTGGCCCGTGATCGGGATGCTGGCGTTCTCATCTGCGTTTGCTTCGCCGTTCTTCGTTTTGGCCATGTTTCCGTCGATGCTGAAGCGATTGCCCAAAAGCGGTGGCTGGATGAACGACGTCAAAGTGACGATGGGCATTATTGAACTGGCGTTGGTCGCAAAGTTCCTGAGCGTGGCTGATATTGGATTTTCGGTGGGCAGTATTCCGGTCTTTATCACGTATAAACTTTTCTTAGTGTCATGGATCGTACTATCAGCGGTCACAGGTTTGTATTTACTGGGCCTGCTCACAAAACCGATGGGGCCTGTGTCAAAGAATGTGAAAGCGTTCAAGAATGTTTTTGCTTTGATGTTTCTCGCTTTCGCGGGTTACATCGCTGCGGGCATGTTTGTTCACAAGATGCCGCTGACAGGAATTTGGAACAACGTGGCAGCCTTCGCGCCACCAAACATCATCGTTAGACAAACGGATGATCTCGGCTTCGTGATCTCACACCACGAGCTGGACTATGCGCTTGAGTTTGACCGTGCAACCGCTGCGGCAGAAAACGAGCAACGTCCATTGTTCATTGATTTTACGGGCGTCTCTTGTGTCAACTGCAGAAAGATGGAACGATCCGTCCTGGTTGATGAGTCTGTTTTAGAGAGACTACATAAGTTGGTTCGTGCTCAATTATTCACAGACACAGTCCCAGGTATCGTGGACGAAGAACTGGCGGAGCACCTCCTGATAAGCAACCAGGAATTGCAGTCCAAACTCCTCAACAGTTCCACGCTGCCGTTTTATGCAATCGTATCCGCAGACGGCAAGGAACTATTGTCCAGCTTCGAAGGGCTGGACAACTCTGGAGGTGAAAACTTCATCAAGTTCCTTGACGACGGCCTGAAGAAGTGGGAAGCGAAGAAACAAACCAGCGTTGCCGCTCGAGAGAATGTATTCGGCAAGTAGACGGGACCGAGCAAACCGCCAAGACAATAAATTCGACCACATCGAGTTCCGGCGGGATGATTTTCTTCCGCCCCGCGACGGCTCGCAGACTGTCGATGCAATACCAACCCGAAGCGCTAATTTTGAAGTTGCGCTCTTTGAAGTTCCGTGTGATAAATTGGTCGAAAAGTTGCGTAACTATCATAACCCGACGCGTCAGCGAGGGATTTGTTGGCACGCCGCCGAAACGCCAAAAGTCAATCCCTCACTCACGTTTCGGGTTGTGATCGTGGGAAACGCGCAACTTCAAAACTGGCGCTTCGGTTTAGTGTAACGCACAAAACGTTCGCTCATGCCAGACAAGACGAATGCCAAGGGCCGCGTTTTGCGGCCGGCCTCACTCAAAGAGGTTGAGAAAAATTTAAAAAGGCGGTTTTTTGACCTGGGTTTGCTGGTCGGCATGCGCTAAAGAGGGTCTGATGAAAACCACAAGATCCTCGAGCGACACCGACCACGCTTCTTCCTCTTCAGAGACGTCGCCTGACGCGGCACGCTTCAAGCGTGCCAATCGGCGTCAGGTCGAAATGATCACGTTATCATTGAACCAGCGTCTGGACGTCGATCACCCGGTGCGAGCCGTCTGGGCCTTTGTCGAAGGGCTTGATTTGACCGAACTGTATGGCAAAATCAAGGCCGTGAAGGGCAAGGCAGGAGCCGCTCCAATCGATCCCCGAATTCTGTTTGCGTTGTGGATTTACGCCACTATTCGAGGCATCGGAAGCGGGCGACGAATCGACGAACTGTGTCATCCTCATCAGGGTGAAACGGCCTATCAATGGATCTGCGGCGGAGTCTCCGTCAACTATCACACCATCAACGATTTTCGCACAGCTCATCCCGAATGCCTTGACCGATGTCTGACAGAATCTGTCGCTGTTCTGATGAATGAAGGGCTTGTTTCGCTGGATAGAATTGCTCAGGACGGCATGCGAGTCCGCGCCGATGCCAGCGGAAAATCGTTTCATCGCAAACCCACACTGGAAACATGTCTGTCAGAAGCGGAAGAACAAGTCAGGCTGTTGCGAGACGAATCCAACAACGATTCTTCAGGCAGCACTCGTCGTGAGAAAGCGGCCAAAGAACGCCATGCCAGCGAACGTAAAGATCGCATTCAAAGTGCATTGGAACAGATTCAGGACGTTCGCGACAAAGCGGAGAAACGCAAGAAGGGAGATGGTGACAAGGCTCGCTGTTCGACGACGGACCCTGACGCTCGGCGTATGAAAATGGCGGACGGCGGGTTTCGTCCGGCGTTCAATGTGCAATTTTCGACGACTGCAGATTCGCGAGTCATTGTTGGCGTCGAGGTGACCAACAGCGGATCAGACAGTGGTCTGATTGGTCCCATGCTGGATCAGGTTGAAGATCGATTTGGAGTTCGTCCGAGGGAAGCTCTGGTGGACGGTGGATTCGTTTCGGTAGACGACATTACAGCGGTGGAACAACAGGGAACGACGGTGTTCGCTCCCATCAAAGAGAAGCAGAAGAAACGCGACAAAGGTCTGGATCCATTTGCTCGTGTGAAAGGCGATACCGACGAAATCGCTGCCTGGCGTACTCGCATGGGAACAGTCGAAGCTCAGGGGATTTATCAGGCTCGCCCGGGGATTGCCGAGTTTTCCAACGCCGGTTGTCGGAATCGCGGTCTTTATCAGTTTGCCGTTCGCGGACTTGAAAAAGTAAAGTGTGAAGTCTTGTGGCAGGTTCTGGCGGACGTGTTCCAGCGCGGCCGGAATCTGCGCAAGCTGGCGGCGCAGGGTGTGATTGGGGGCTGAACAAATTGCCGAACAGCGAAACAGTACAAATGCAGTCTAAAGAAAGGAATGAACCGGCGAATTCGATAGCGAGGAAGTAATTTTCTTCACCAATTCAGATTGTGCCCCGGCAAATGAAACCCGCAGGAACTTCAAAACCGAGCTGCGTCAGAAAAAATTGACTCGCTCGGAAAGCTATCATTCCAGAATCTTCAATTTCTTCACAACCTCGGAGAGTGACGTCTACTTTGGAAAAGTGAGTGCCATTGGACGCTAGCCGCTGGTAAACGGCAGTCGATATCACCGGCGGCTAGCGCCTTGCCGCTCACTTATTACCGAGTGATCTTGAGTCTGTTACGGCATGACAAACTGGTGACCTTCAGGTTTGACAGTCAGTACCGGGCATGGCGACTTGCGGACGATACGTTCGGCGACGCTGCCCATGAGCACATGCATCAGCCCTGAACGACCATGAGTCCCGATCACGATCAGGTCAATGGACTGCTCTCGGGCGTAGTCAATGATTTCCATAAAGGCCGCGCCGATTCGCACTTCGCGAATGATGTTTTTTTTGTTTTCCCAGTCGCTCGCTGGAAGTTTCTGCAAGGCGGCCTGAGCGTCCTTGACCAGCGATTCAGATTGAGCCATCATTGTCTCCACAGAGAAGGCTGCTGCTTCCGGAACCAACATCGCCGGATCTGGCACAACGTGCAGCAGATGCAGCTCGGCCTCGAAACGCGCGGCCATTGCACATCCATACAACATCGCAGGCTTGCTGAAGTCACTAAAGTCGGTCGGTACCAGAATTCGGTCTAACTTAATCATTGTTACGCTCCTATTGAGGTGGCATCTGAATTGTTAACATCGCAAATCCAACGATCGTTGCGCCAGTCACCAACAACGCTATTAAAAGTCCTACGCCATAAATCGTGCGAATACCGTCGTCCGGCAGTTCCTTTTGATGCAGCAACTTCCGCACCACAACGCTGCACACCCATTGCCAGTGTAACATCACGTGTATGACGATTCCGAAGCCGAGCGTTGCCAGGATTCCAAATTGGATACTGCACCACTGACTAAAATCCATTCCCCACAAAAGCCAGCCTTTGGCGGCGACTCCTGTTGGAAACACAAACTGAACAATAACGGCAGTGATGGATAATGCCACAAAGGCCAGCATCAAAAATGCGTCCAGCCAGAAGTTGATCACAGCAGGCGATATACGTGCTCCGCTTGCTGATTCTTCCTCTGAATGGCTTGATTCTGGCGCTTCGATGACGGCTTTCACAGGAATACGTTCACTTTCGTTTTTAGGTCTGAACTGTGAATCTCCGTCGGGCAAATCGGGCACTCCTGAACATCGCGTGCATCACTTTGATTCATCGCGAACATCATACCGCGAGCCGCCGTCATCAGCCCCGTCACAACAACACTGATTGCAGCGACGCGAATCAACTTTCTGCGAAGTCCAATTGTCGCCATCGACAGACCGGTGCCCGTCATAAGCATAACGGGAATTGTGCCAAGTCCAAAGCTGAACATAATCAGAACACCTTTGGCAACACTTCCAGAACTTGCCGCTAGCGCAAGAAAACTATAAACAAGGCCGCACGGCAGAAATCCCGTCAGCAGGCCAGCAATGAAAACACCGATCGATGAACCGCCTTTGAAGAACTGACTGAAGACTGTTCGTGTCACACAGGGATGTTCGGAGTGGCGGCGAACTCGCCATGACAGCCAGCCCGCTGCGTGCAGTCCCTGAACAATCAAGAGTATTCCCGCCACGATTGCGAAGACCGCTTGCAGCCAGACGGCGTTGCCTTGTGACCTCAGAAACTTTGCCCCGATCGCCGACGCCATAACTCCCAGAAACACATATGTCAGTGTTCGTCCCAGACTCCAACACCCCTGACGCAGCAGCGCTTCGGTGACGGACCGCGTTCCGAGACTCATCGTCGCCGCAATGCCGCCACACATACCAATGCAATGCGCCGATCCCAGCACGCCGCTGACAAAGATGAGTGAGAGTTCTGCGAATGTCGCGATCATGACTGTGACCGATCCGAAGTTCCCGAACCCGAACCCGACCCAAGGCGCATCGAATTTGAAATCACCAGCAAACTGCTCACAATCATCAGCCCCGCAGCAACTGCCGGATTCAACATGCCACACGCGGCCAGAATCACTCCCACAGCATTGTAACCAAACGCCCAAAACAGATTCTGACGAATCACAGTCCGCGTGCGTTTTGCAAGATCAATGGCCCACGGAACACGGCTCACATCGTTACTCAACAGACACACCTGAGCCGAATCACGCGAGACGTCCGCGCCACAACCCATCGCGATCCCCACATCGCTGACGGCAAGTGCCGGAGCGTCGTTGATACCATCACCCACCATCGCTACCGCGCCGTGCTGTTCACGAATCTGTCGCAGCATTTCGACTTTTTGTTCCGGGCGAAGATCACATTCAATCCTCAAGCGCGAGGTTGGTACCGGGACGTGTTGGTGTGGCTGTTTGTCGTGCTGATGTTCATTGGTTGACGCACATTCTGCACTGCACTGACAACCCGCTTCATGACAGCCCAGAATGTTGCGACGCAATTGTTCGGCCTTCGCAGAACGATCGCCAGTCAGCACAACCAGCCGCAGGCCGGAGTCCATCATCGCTTTGGCCGTTGCCGGAGCTTCCGGCCGCATCGTTTCTGTCAGCAGAAACAAAACCACGGGGCGATCCGCCACGGAGACTGCAACAACGGATGCTGCTTCCTGATCGGCGATTGACAAGGCATGCGCGATTCTAAGTCTGAGAAGTTTTCGCCAACGCAGCGCTGAATCGCAGGATGTCGGGCGATTCATGGTCATCCAGAAAACACAGATGCTTGACCTGAGGATTGCCAGTTGTCAGTGTTCCCGTCTTCTCAAAGCAGACCGTCTTGACTGTCGCCAATCTCTCGATCGCTTCACCACTGCGAAACAGCACCTGATGCTTGACGGCAGTGCTCAGCGCGGTCCAGACGGCCAGCGGCGTCGCAAGTCCCAACGCACAGGGACAGGCGATGAGCAGAACGCTCAGACTGCACTGCACGGCTTCTCCCGCACCACGGTGCCAATGCACAATGAGCGTCAACAACGCCACACCGGTGATCAACGGAAAGAACCACGCGGAAACTCGATCAGCCAGCCGTTGATAGTGGCATCGCGAAAGCCGCGATTCCTGAAGCAAATGCAGTAAGCGACCGAAGGAGCCTTCACGAAACGCCGCCGTGGCCTTGACGACCACGTGACCATCAAGGTTGACGGTGCCGGCAAGAACGCGATCTCCCGGTCTGCGACTGACCGGTATACTCTCGCCGGTGAAGACTTGCTCATCGACGGTTGTTTCGCCATCGATCAGCACGGCGTCGGTCGGGAACCGTTCGCCCGCTCGAACTTGCAGCAGGTTGCCAATCTGAATTGCCGAAGTTTCGATCTCCGCGATCCCATCGTCGGTGACTCGTTGAACTTTGGTTGGTAACAACGCAGCGAGATTGTCTAACGCTTCGGTGGCTTTTTGTTTTCCCGTCGCTTCGAACCAGCGGCCAAGCGTGACCATAACGAGCACCGTCGCACCGACTTCGAGGTAGACGGATTCGGCTCCACGCAGTACGTTGGCGACGGAGATTCCGTACGCTGCGACGACGCCGGTGGCAATCAGCAGGTCGGTAGAAAATATTCGCTGCCGCCAACTGATGACAGCGTTTTGCAGCAGCGGCAGTCCAAGGAGCAGCAGCACGGGCAGGCTAAAGATCATGCTCAGCCAGCGAAAGACTTCGAACAACTGCATTTGAAACGGATCGCGTTGAACTTCGTAAACATCCAGCGACCACATGGTCATCGTGAATGCCATGAGGTTCATTGAAAAGAAAATCGCGAGCCCGAGTCGGACGATTGTCCAGCGTATCGCGCCTGCCTGGCCTTTTTCTTCGGTGATGGCGTGCGCCATGCGGCAGCCGAAGCAGCAGTAGATGGCTTCGGGTTGCGTTTGCAATTCGCTGTTGTCGCGTTTTGCGCCCGCCAACGGAAGTCCGCACCATGTGCAGCACAGTGCATCGTTTGATGCACTTGTGCCCGCTGGTTCGCAGACATCTTTAAGCAGCGGCGCGAGGCTCATAGTCGGCTGGCCCAATTCTACGTTATGGAGGCAACACCAATACAACCTGTAATGCCGGAAAGAAATTCCGGATGATGTAGTAGACCGTAAAGATCCAGAATCCGAGCCAGATGGCTCGCACATACCACGGGATTTCGTTTCCGTGATAATAGTGAAAAGCGTGTTCTTGTTCCGGAGTTGTCTGCTCCGGACCAGCGTGTTCAGCTTCAGCCATGTGCATCCAGCTCCCGTTCATTTTCAAGCATCAGGTATTTGGGGCGTTCCAGATCGCGAAACATTCCGTTGACCGCCGCCCATATCAGCAGAAAGAAAAAACCAAGGCTGGCGAGCAAATAGTTGATCACCGGAGTAATCGCGAATCCTCCATCATTGGAATCTCCTGTCAGCTTCATCAGTTCACCGAACTTCATGACGAATCCAAGCATGCTGGGGATCAGAATGAGGACACCAAAGACGATTGTGATCGTCCATGCGATGGAGCGGTCTTTGGGACTCGAATTACCAATGACCGCGGTCGATGACGGCTTCGTCACCGGATTGTCTTCAGCTTCATTGTTTGTCATTTTGGATCTCATTGAATGATTGACAATTTGAAATCTCTAACAGGAAATCGGGAATTTCCAGGATGGCGGTACTACTCTTCCTTTTCAGTCTCTTCAGTCTCTGCAGCATCTTCGGGTTCTGGCTTTTGCAAGGCCGACGGCACGTAAGCTTCGTAGTACGGATAGCTTTCCTGCCACGAACCCAGCCACTGAATGTAAGTTATCAATGCAAGGCCGCGAGCATTGGGCTTGTCCGGAGAACCATCAAACAGCCAAGGATATTCGGGCATTGGCGAACCTTCTGACAAACTCTCCGGCTTGAAGAAATGCACGGCATGCCAGTCGTTCGAGCGACGCCCACCTTCGCGAATCAGGTCAGGCCCAACGCGACGCGTTCCAAACAGCACAGGTCGCTGCAGCTCGTTCTGATATTCCTCAGAACGCGACACCGGTCCCCAGCGTTCTTCTTCGTTTGAAACTGGTCGAATAAACTGGCTGTGGCAATGCCAGCATCCTTCACCGACATAAATCTTGTGTCCTTTTCGTAGCGCATCGCCAACCTTTTCGTTCCACCATTCGTCATGTTCCGCGTCGCCGCCTGGTGGCGTTCCATAAGTCGCGTTGAACGAATCGGGATAGCGACGAGCCAGATCTTCGAATTGATAACGCAGATTGGGATTGATCAATTGTGCGACGGTCTGTTCCGGCATATCTTTGTACATCAGCCATGGCACCAGCGCATTGGACACGAATGCCAGTGCGAAGAATCCGATGCCCGCGATATACAGAATGCCCGATTTGCTTTCAAACATGATTTCGTTACCAGTTGAGCTAAGAGACGAATTGGACAGCATAACCTTGTTCCGAGGCTGGAGCCCTGGAACGAGTTTTATGCCACTACGTTGGCACAAACGCGCCACTCTTTTCTGGAACTGCTGCCGGAGCAGCTCTGAATGTCATCCAGATGTTCGCCAAAAACGCAATCAATCCGCCGAACATTGCCAGTCCCGCGACAACTCGCAAGACCCAGAAGCCATATGAAAATTCCACCGATGCATCCCATGGTTCCAACGCGGCCCATGACCAGCCCTGGAACAACCCCAGCAGAATCAAGTCAGCCGCCATCACGAATAATCCCACGGTCGAAAGCCAGTAATGCCATTCGCACAAACTGCGGCTGGCCCAGTTGCGGCCCAGCAGACGTGGAAACAGATAGGTCATGATCCCCATGATCCACATTGAGAACACGCCGAACATCACCATGTGAGCGTGCCCGACAACCCAATCGCTGAAGTGAATGATTTTCTGAAACGTGAGCGTCACCTGGAAAGAACACTGCAGGCATGTCAGGAAGTAGTAAACCATTCCCGTGTAGAACCAGCGGAGTGGCAAGTTTGTCTTAACGACACCTGCGTTGCCCCAGATCGATCCAAAGAAGTTGATGATTACCGTCATCACAACCAACTCCACCGCGATTGTGGAAACCACAGCTCCGTACTGCAGAAACATGGGAATCGGCGTGTACATAAAATGGTGAATCCCTTGCAGCGGATAGAAGAACGCCAGCCCCCAGAATCCAACCAGTGAAAGTCCATGACTCCAGATCGGTCGCTTCAACAGAATCGGCACGAAGTAATACATCAGGCCCCAACCGAGCGGTGTCACAAATAGTCCTACAAGGTCGTGAATAAACAACCCGCCGACAGCACCGGCACTTGTTCCGCAGACAAGGTATTCCGGCACAAAATTTCCCATCGCGGATGTCAGGAATGTCCAGACAAACGCCGCAAGGAAGTACCATAGACTGACATACATCGGCCCTTTCATGCGGGCAATCGGTGTCATGAAATTGATCGCGACAAGCAACAGGCCCACTTGAGCAAGAGGGTCAATCCAGACGGGAGTTTCACCCCATTCGAGTCCCTGAGCTTCGCCGTAGAGAATCCCGATTGCGGTTGCTCCGACGACAACCTGCCATGCGGCATAGATGAACCACGACAGCTTTTTATTCGCCACTGGTTGTAGAGTCAGGCGTGG
>Ga0209491_10003736_pt1 | contig 24634 bp, 22 predicted proteins | sample BON02_FD_187213 | JGI IMG/M metagenome (GOLD analysis project Ga0209491, IMG submission 187213) | Freshwater microbial communities from Lake Bonney liftoff mats and glacier meltwater in Antarctica - BON-02 (SPAdes) (version 2) | ecosystem: Environmental > Aquatic > Freshwater > Ice > Glacier...
TTCACGCTCGATTTTCGATAGTTTGATTCGGTGTATTTTAGCTGGCACCTCTCTGATTGTACATATCCTCAAAAAAGTACAATTTTAAAATTTTCTATCCGACAAATAAAATTTTACACGACACTAGTTTGGGTCTGCCGAGGGCCAAGAAATTCGCCAGGGCGGATGCCTAACTCACTTCGTCTTCCTGCAGATCCTGAAGCCGAGGTCTGGCTTGCGGGTGGAGCGTTTGTCGACCCATTTGCGGGTTAGGGCGCCTTTGGCGGGGTTTAGGTAGGAGCCGCCGATGATAATCCATTGCGGGACGCCTAGTGGATTGGACGGGCTGGTGCCGGGTTCTGAGGTCCATTCGGAAACCGATCCGGCGAGGCCGAGGATGCCGTTGGCGGTGCGGTCGGGGCTTTTCTCGGTGACGGCAAGCAAGTCGCTGACGGGAAGATCGGCAGGGGCTTGGGTGCCGGACATCAGGGCCCCGAACCATTGATCCTGTGAGGGCAGGAAGCCGCGCTTCCATTTCGCGTAGGCGTAGGCATCCCACCAATCGACTCCGGTGACCGGGGTGTGGATATTGACTTCCTTTCCGTTCCAAGAGCCCGCTTGTATCGCGCTGGCGAGGAGGTTGGTCCAATCATCGGGAATGTGACCTTGTTTGTCAGCAGGTTGCTCCGAGTGGTCGAAGGTTTTTTCCCGGCCGTCTTCGGAAAGGATGGAGAGCGTTTCCAAGAAATCCGCATAGTCGCCGATGGTGACCTCGTGGGCGGAAATATCGAAACCCTGGACCCTGACACGCGGGCCGCCGGGGACCTCATAGCGGTCGCCTTCGACAGTCACCCAGCCGGGCTTCTCGGCGTTTGCAGAAGGTGGGCGCTCCTTCCTAGGAAGGAGCATGACACCGACGAAGACCCCGACCAGCAGGATGACGACGACCCATACGAAACCGCTTTTCTTATCTGGCCGCATCGCGGCAGTTGCCGGTGCGGTGACTCCAACAGGCTCGGTGAGCTGTTGTTCGATCTGCTCGCAGTAGTCGCGAACCTGCTGCCACCTGAGTGGTTTCTCGACCTCTTGGCCGCGCATCCATGCCAGCAGAGTTTGGCAACGGGTCGCTCCGGGAAAGTCACGGTCAAGCAGATCCTCGAAGAAGGCACCGGTTCGTGTCACATCTCGGGTGGAGTGATCGGGCAGGCGGGAGCCAGCGATCGCGAGGTTCTGCATACGGATCACGCCCTGGGTGTCCATGTAGATATTTTCTGGGCCCAAGGGTGAGGTCGCGTTGTCGCGGGCCTCGTGGTAAATATTCGCCTCGGCGACCCTGCGGAGGAGGTGGACGAAACGCAGTGCCTTGAGCTTGGTTCCGGATTTCACCATCCGTGCGAGGGTTTCCCCCGGCAGCAACTCATGAGCGAAGAAACAATGGCCGTTCTCGGTGGATGCCTCGTAAATGGAGCCGACCAGCGGGTGGTCCACAGCGGCCTTGGCACGGACGTCGGCGAGGAATTCCCCACGGCTATCGATTGCTTCGTCCTTGAGTTCCTCGATGAGGACCATCCGTCCGACAGATTCCTGTTCGGCCAGCCAGCTACGGGTGCTTGTTGTTTCGTTTAGTAACTCCTTCGGGACGTAGTCACCAAATGAGGTTTCGTGATTCGGGTTATCCATGCGATTGGTTCAGAGGAATGATTTCACTCGGAAGGCAGAGGGTTGAGAAGCGGAATATCCGGATCAAAGTTGGGCGGCAGGATGTCTTGATCAAGAAATTCGGGAAAATCGCCGTAGGGGTTGGCAGTGGGTGCGCTCTGGCCGATTCTCGCAGCTAGGTCCCGCGGCCATGCCTGAACATCAAGAATCTCGCCTTGGTAAGTGAGCGTGACGACTTGGCCGTAGTAGCTGAGTGCGCCAAAAAGGTGCGCCGTCTGGGCATCGCGCTCCGGGATAAGGTAGTTCATCCGCAAGGTTTCCTCGCCGCCCGCCCAGTCGAAAGGTAGCGAGACCCAATCCGGAGTCGCCCATGATTTGTCTTCAAGCTGCACGATGTCGCCTTTGGTCGTTTTATTGAAAAAGATCACCGCGACTTCGATTTCCGTAGATTTCACCTCCTGCCCCGGGGCCTTCTGGACCGGCACGGTGAGGACCACCCGCTGACCGCCCTCCGCCCGCGCGTCATTGAAAATCCGGACCCGCCCGAGAGCGATTTTTCCGAGCATATCGCTGGGTTGTTCGAAGCCGTCGCGAAGCTTCGCAGCCGCCGCCTGATAGAGTTCACCTGCTCCGGACACTCCCATTTGGAACACATCCTCGTAGTAGCGCGAGGCCATGTCATAAACGCCCATTAGCTCATGCACCATACCCAACTCGAACAATACGTTCGGATCGCCGGGCGATTCTTTGAGCGCTTCCTCAAGCTTCACGATGGCCATGCCCATATCCCCGGCGACGCGGGCTTGCCTCGCCTCGGTGACGAGTCTTTCGGAGCGCGGGTCGGCGATCGCCGGAACCTCCAGAGGAGCTGGCTTGGGAGTTGCCGCCGGTTCGACCTTCGCTGTTACGGCGGGTGGTTGGACTTCGGTATGAGGCGGGGCCACCGGCACGGAAATACGGATTGGCACAAGCTTCTCCACCTCCCTTTCCACGATTCGGACTTGCTGCCCTTCTTCGAAACGGACCGCGAGTGCCATTCCTGCTACCAATAACTGTGAAAAAGCCATCAGCCCTAAGCCGCTGCACGCCAAAACAAACACTCGGTTTCCGTTCATCACCGAACAAGTTGGCGAAAATTCGGCACTCCGTCAAATTACATGTTCACACGGGGTGTAACTGATGTTGAATCTCAGAAATGAAAATCCCACTCAGCATTGCCTTGCTGTTCGGCATCGTATTTTTCCTGCCTCTGCCGGAAAACGGCGAGGTGCTGGAGGGGTTGGATTTGTCTCAGGTCCGGCTTGGTCTGGGATTTTTCGCCTGTATTGCCTTTCTCTGGATGACCGAGGCCCTGCCGCTCGCCATCACCGCACTGCTGGTTCCGGTGCTCGCCACGGCGATGGGCTTGGGCAATTTGAAAGAGTCGCTGGCGTCCTTCGCGCATCCGCTGATTTTCATCTTCCTCGGTGGCTTCGCGCTGGCCTCTGCGCTCTCCGCGCAGGGGCTGGACCGCTGGCTTGCGGAAAAGCTCAGCCGCCTAGGCAAAGGGAAATTCATTTCCGTCTCGATCTGGCTCTTCCTCGGCACCGCTCTGCTCTCCATGTGGATGAGCAATACCGCCACAACCGCGATGATGCTACCGCTCGCTCTGGGTCTTCTCAACCAGTTCAAATCCGACGAGTCAAAACTGAGCAACACCCATTTCCTGCTGCTCGGTCTCGCCTACTCGGCAAGCATCGGCGGCCTCGGCACCATCGTCGGCAGCCCGCCCAACGGGATCGCCGCAAAGCAGATGGGGATCAGCTTTTCGGAGTGGATGAAATTCGGCGTCCCCGCAGTCATCGTGCTGCTACCGGCGATGATAGGCATCCTTTGGCTTATTCTGAAACCCTGCAACGAGGGAGAGATCCGCACGCCCGAAGAGGAAGAAACTTTCTGCTTCACTGCGCCGCGCCGGATCACGCTGGCGATTTTCGCCAGCACCGCTTTGGCATGGATGTTTAGCGGAAAAATCGGCCCGTTACTCGGAATTGGCGATATGGACACATGGATCGCGCTCGCTGCGATCATCGCCCTTGCCGCCACGAAAATCGTCACTTGGAAACAACTGGAAACAGGCACCGACTGGGGCGTACTACTGCTTTTCGGCGGCGGGATCGCGCTGAGCTCCATCCTCGGAAACTCCGGAACCAGCCTGTTCATGGCACGCCTGCTCGGTAGCGCCATGGAAACGCTGCCAATGTGGGCCATGATCGCTGCCGTGGTCGCTTTCGTGGTATTTCTTACCGAACTCTCCAGCAACACCGCCAGCGCCGCCCTGCTCGTCCCGATCTTCTATTCGATGGCGCAAGAGTTCGATATCCCACCCGCCCAACTCGTCCTGCCCCTGGCAATCGCCGCATCCTGCGCTTTCATGCTACCGGTCGGCACCCCGCCGAACGCGATTGTCTTCGGAACCGGCAGAGTCCCCCAGCGCACGATGATAAGAGTAGGTCTCGTCCTCAACCTTCTCTTCATCGCCCTCATCACCGGAATGTCGCTCGTAATGTTTTGATGGAAGCGTCAGGGGGGGGCAACAGTCGGCGAGCAGGAACTAGTCATTCACTCTCGACTGAATCTTCCAAATACGCCGCTGTCCGAGACACACTCGTCGAGAGCGCGCTCGACCGCTTCGCGGGTTTCACCGTTCTTGCGCCCATTGAAGGTTCTACGAGGGAGTTAGCAGAGTGCATTTGATATAATACCCATTTTAGCTACTATCTAAACATGGCTTTTTCGGAAATCATCATTCCCGCCACCGAGGCGAAAAACCGGTTTGGTAAACTGGTAGAGGCGGCTCACGGCGAACCGGTGAGGATTTCAAAGAAAGGTCGACCGGTCGCCGTGATACTTTCCATTGAGGAATACACGAGCATGAAGGAACGGCTCGGAGAGATAGTGGAGCCGGCTGATCTTTCGTGGTTGGCCGACTGGAGAAAGAGGATGGCGAAAGCCAGGAAGGGCAAAGGCAAGCCGCTCGACGAGGCGGATTACCGGAAGCACCTCGAAGCCGATTACGGCGGATGAAGCGCATTTTCCTCGATACTAACCTCCTGCGCGGACGAAGCTCGCGTAGCGTTCAAACACTTGGCCGACAATCTCGAGGACGCAACGCAGATCGCCGCCGCCATCGCAGGGGCTGCTGATTTCATCGTCACCGGGGACAAGAAAGGGTTCGCGAATTCTCCGGTAACGGTGGTCACGCCTTTGGAACTCTGCGAGGCGCTGGAAAACTAATGGGAGCTCAGCTTCCCGCAGACTCGGGTTCAGGCAGTTCCTTTTTTACCATCTCAAACTCTCCGAGCGGTCTGATGAGATTCGCTGCGAGCGGGAAAATCCTGTCGTAGATACCGGAGGCGACTTCGTTGGCCTGTGGATAGGCGTCGCGAAGCATTTCCATTTTCGCATCGAGGTTGTCGATGTAGTGGAGGGCGTAGGCTTCGGGGGTTTTCGGGAGCACGGGCGAGCCATACTCAAACTGGCCGTGGTGGCTGGCGATGAGGTGGAGTAGGTGCAGGCGCACATCTTCAGTGGAAGGCTTGCAGGCGGAAAATTCCTCGAACTCCGAGGCGCCGAGCAGGTCGTGCCAGAGCTTGTTGACGAATTCGATACCGAGGGGGATGTGGCCAAGCATTTCGCCATATCTCGAATGGATTTGGCCGAACCCGTCTTCCGGGTAACTGTTTTCCCACAGTTTTCCGCAATCATGAAATAGGACTCCGGCGATCATTAGGTCGCGGTTGAGCTCAGGGTAGATTCCGCTGATCGCATCCGCGGAGCGCATCATCTGCGCGACGTGTTCGACGAGTCCGCCACGGCGGGCGTGATGATTTTTCTTAGCCGCAGCGGTGCGGCGAAAGCGATCGCCCATGGTTTCGAAGAAAATGCTGCAGAGTTTCTTCAACCGTGGATCGGTCATGCCTTCGCACTGTTTGGTGATCTCGGCGAAATCCTTTTGCTGCTTCTCACGGGTCTTCGGGTCGCCAGCGAGGAAATCAGCGATCGCCGCTTCGTCGAGCAGCGCCCAACTGACGCCGTTGCCGTTGACTCCGTATTGGTTTTGGGTCCACTCACCATCAAGCCGGACGATGGCATTAAGAGCCAGGTTTTCCGCCTCGGAATGGAGAGCTGTGTCGGACCAGACTTTGAGATTCAGGGAGCCTGTGGCATCGGCGAAAACGAGGTCAAAATAAGGTTTCCCTCCTTTGGTGGTCTTTACCGAACGGGACTGGAGCTGGGCATCGGCGGATGCGATCAGCGGCACCTCACCCGCCTGTTCCTTAAGGCTCGAAATCGAAATTACACTCATGCGACTAAGCTGGCAGGGGCTGCCCTGCTGTCACGCCAATATCAAATTCAGATCGCCTTCCAGCTTTTCACCAAGAGTTCTTTGATTCGTTCCAGATCGGTGGCCGAGGATTTTGCAACGAATCCACGGGCATGGGCGAAATGCACATCCTCTTCCTCGCCAACTCGGGTGAAGTCGAAGCCCAAATGATCGTTGAAACGGGAAAGTGCGAAGCCGGAACCACGGCGGTCCGGATAGACCATGCCGACGACTTGCCGACCCTCGGGAAGCCCGGAGGCGTAGCGAGCGAGTCCTGCGGAAGCGTCTTCGGAAATATTCTCCGAGCGGGGTAGGAAGAGGATGCGGAAACTTTCCGAGCCCTCACCGAGTTCCCAGATTTCGCTGATCCGGGCGACCTCATTGAGCTTTTCACGGAGCGATTTCAGATAGCCGATCAGATCACCCCCGACCCAGCGCATGATCTCCCACATGGGTTCTCCCGGGCGAATCTCGGACATCCCCGCGAAACGGCGCAGGAGGGTGAGATCAATCGTCGAATTCAACTTTGCCAGGAGTTCACGCTCCACACCGAGCCAAGCAGCAGTTTCCTGCGGGCCGCGGGTGTCGAACCACTCAGCGACTTCCAGCCAATCGCAGTATTGTCGAGCATCTTCATAGAGCCCCATGTCCATCAGCACCAGGCTGAGCGAACAGGTCGGTGGATGATCTTTGGGAAATTGGTGGTGATCGAAGTTGCCTCGCTCCGGAGCATGCTCGCCGCCGACATCGACGACTGCGGTGGCAGAATCATCAAGATCTTTTTGTGTGGGTTCCCGGCGTGAAATCGGGGACTCGTTGACAGCGACGAGAAGGCAGCAAGCAAGGAACTCATCTTTGTGCGAACTGCCGGGATGGGTCAGTATTTCCGTAAAACTTTTCATTTCTAATGGAGAGACAAGGCAGCCGATCCAACGAGGATGCAAGGGGAAAGCAAAACCCGCAGATAAACAGCCATAGAAAACCACGCTAGGTGGCTAAATACGGGGCCAAAAGGCAGGATGCCCTCTTGGACGGACTGGATTGCAATGCCCCAGCCACTTTCGCTTCCCGCTCCCAACTCTCTTCAGTCGAACTCGGGGCTCTTATGGTGTGAGAAGAAGCCACCGTCCCAATACATGCTGTAGGCATCATAATCGGGCAGCGGCCCGGCATCGGGAGGAAGCAACATATTTGCCCATTTCGCGTCCTCGGGCTGCGAGTAAGAAATACTCACCGGCGTGCCGACGGAGACGAGTTTGAAGAATTTTGGCGAGAGATTCTCATGCATGCGGATGCAGCCATCATGAGTGCTGGGGGTGTGCTTCACCCAGCCAGTGTGAAATCCGTAGGCTGACTTGAACTCGCACCAGTAGGGCAGCGGGGTGCCGCGGAAGCTCCAACCGGAAGGTTTTTCGTTCAGATAGGTCCGCTGAATCTGGTTGCCGCTCTTGGCATATCCGTGTGTTTGGGCGCGGCGTTTCGCCTCCTTGCTGGAAATCTGGAAGTTCCCGGTCGGCGTCGGAAAATTTGGTTTCCCGACCGTTACGGGCATTGCGAGAAGCATTTCGTCGCCCTCCATCACATAAACGCGCTGCTTGGAGAGCGAGACCTTCACCTTCACTGCGAAAGGATCTTTCGGAAGTTTCGCCGGGCGGTCATAGGATTGGTATGAAACGATCCCACCACCCGGTGAGTTCATCGAACATGAGGAAAGTCCCACCGCCGCACTGAGGCCTAACATCGTCATCAGAACGCTCTGTATTTTCATAAGTTAATGAGGTTTTGAATCGGCGAAACGATGTCGAGCTTGAGAGAGACTATAAGCTCGCCGGCAACCAGCGGAAAACAGCCACCCTATCTTTCACGCTGCCATTCATCGACCTCGCCGCCCACGAACCAGACGGAAGCCTTGCGATAGGGAACGTAGATCACGTCCGGGCCGAAACCGGCTCCGAATCCGGAATATCTGTAGGGGCCGTTATAGCCGCCGCGGTATCCGCCAAAGAAGTTGTTGGTCACCACCGGGCGCTGCCCGCGGTAATCCCAGCGGTCAATCGCCCTGCCATCTTTAAGACCCTCGATCCTAGACGATGGGCTGCCCCAAGAGAGAGCCACTGCGTCCATACTCATCCCTTTGGCGAGCTTGCCGCGTGAGACCAGCTCCTTGTCTTTATCGCTTAGACGCGCGTAGTCCTGCGGGCGCTGCTGGATCCGATGTTCCGGTGTCGATGGCGCACAGGAAACGAAAAAACCAGTCAAAGCTGCGGTGAGCAATGCAGTAGTCAGAATTTTCATCCTCAAAGGATGACACGAAGCCGCGCCCTTTGCAATAGGCTAGCTTCGGAATCGATGACAGAATCATGAAATTTTAAGAAACTTCAAAGACGGGCTTGCCAAGCTGGAAACCATGCGTCCAATGTTTGGCCGAACGCATCAAACGAACTCCCCGATCCCATGTCAGAATTGTTAGAAGAAGACGAGTTAAATTCCGCCCTTAGAAAGTCCCCCGAGTGGGAAGCTGAGAAAAAATACATAGTCCGTGACTTTGAGTTCGAAGAATTCATGGACGGAATTGATTTTGTAAACAGCGTCAGCGAAATCGCGGAAGAGGCACAGCATCATCCCGATATCATGATCAAACACACCAAGGTCACACTCAAGCTCACGACCCACGACGTTGGCGGAGTCACCGATCTCGATATCGAGCTCGCCCAGCGCATCGACAACCTGGTTGACTGATCGTGAGCTTTTAGATTTCTCACCTGGGCATCATCATCTCATCGTCGCTCAGGCCGGTGAGCCCGCGAAGCCCGCTGAACAGGCGCTTCAAGGTGAAGATCAGGAAGACCATGATTGGCACCCCGATGACCACGAACCCCCACCCGGTAATTTTTGCCACCTTTTCGTTGTAAATCTCGCGGGCGTTGATCGCCGCGTGATTCAGATCGCCAAGGAAATATATCGCGAGGCCGAAGTTCATCAGGGTGCTGATGAAGAACGACATCGAGAACAGGATGGTCGCGTTCAAAATCACTTTCTGGTAATCGCTCTGCTTGCCCAGCTCCGCAATCTTGCCCTCGATCCGTTTTACATCGAAGATCGCGTCGGTGTAGAGGAAAGTCCGCAACAGCGGGGTCTTCGACCAATGCGAGGCAATGATCGCAAATCCGAGAACGAAAGGAATCGAAGCCTCCTTCAACCCGAACAAAACGGCGGCGTGCTCCTTCACTGTCCCGTCCTTGTTCCACAGGAAAAGCGTCAGCCCACCGGTCAGCAACACCGAAAACAACCCGAGCCCAGAGAAAAAGTTCATCTTCTTTGTCTTCGCGAAAAACCAGATTCCGTAGCCGATTGGGAACGCCAGCCCGGCAATCAGCGCGTTCAAAGGCCCGATGTGCCAGAATTTTGCAGCGGCAGCGGCCGGATCCTTGCTGAGGTAGCTCAGTGCGAGCACGGGAATCAAAACGTTGATCAGGATGTTCGCTAGCGGATGATCCTGCGCTGGCTTTGGGGTTTCTTTTTCTGTCGTCATAGGAATTACCGCACGGAGAGAACACTCACCCGGCGGATCTTGAAAGCCCAAACGCTTCCACGTTGCCACCAGTCGAGCTATAGCTCTTAGTAAGCGCATGATACTGAAGATATTTCATCCACTCTTCATTTTAATTTTCGGGCTGCCGTGCGCCTTCGGAAAACCGAATATCATCTTCATTATGGCGGACGACCTCGGCTACGGGGATCTGGGTTGTTACGGACAGGAAACGTTGAAAACGCCGCGCTTGGATCAGATGGCGACAGAAGGAATACGGTTCACCCAATGCTACGCTGGCTCTACGGTCTGCGCACCTTCAAGGAGTGTATTGATGACCGGTCAGCATACAGGGCATACCACCGTTCGCGGAAACACGGGCAAAACCGGGATTAAAGGCCTTGGTGGTGCCGACGGCCGTGTAGCGCTGAAGGCGGAAGACGTGATAGTGCCCGAGGTCTTAAAGGATGTGGGATACGTGACCGGCATGACCGGCAAGTGGGGCCTTGGTGAACCCGGCACGAGCGGAGAGCCAAACGCGCAGGGATTCGACGAGTGGTTCGGTTTCCTGAATCAGCGGCGGGCGCACAATCACTTTCCGGACTTCCTTTGGAAAAATCGTAAAAAGATATCTCTCGAAGCCAATAACGGAAATGCGGAAAAGATCTATTCGCACGACCTTTTCACGGAGTTCGCGACCGATTTCAGCCGCCGCCATTCGAAGGATGAATTTTTTCTCTACATCCCCTACTGCGTGCCGCACGACGACTACCAGATGCCACCCGAAGCCGTGGCCGAAGAAGATCGCAAAACTTGGTCGCAGCAGGAACGCTCCCATGCGGCGATGGTCGAGCGCCTGGATCGCGATGTGGGCGGGATTCTCGATCTCTTAGCGGAACTGAAGATCGATGAAAAAACTATCGTGTTTTTCTGCTCGGACAACGGTGCCGCGAAACGCTGGGAGGGTCGCTTCGACAGCAGCGGAGTCCTACGGGGCCAGAAGCGGGGCATGACGGACGGCGGTCTCCGCACGCCGATGATTGTGCGCTGGCCGGGAACGGTTCCAGCGGGTGAAGTCAGCGCGGCGGTCTGGTATTTTCCGGATGTCTTGCCGACTCTCGCGGAACTCAGCGGAGCCAAAATTCCCGACAGGGTAGACGGGCTCAGCATCGTGCCAACTTTACTCGGGAAAACCCAAAACCTCGACGAGCGCCTACTCTATTGGGAGTTTCATGAGGGAGGTTTCCAGCAGGCCGCGCGATGGGGCGATTGGAAGGCGATACGGCCCGAGGCGGACGCAAAACTTGAACTCTACGATCTGGCATCGGATCCGGGTGAGGTCAAAAATCTAGCCGCGCAAAATCCGACGATAGAGAAGATGTTCGAGAGGAAACTGGCGGACGCACGGACCAATTCGGAAGCTTGGCCCTCGCCTGTGGATCATTGAAAAAGAAGCGATTTTATCACGAGTCGATTTGGATCCGCTCTGCTTGGAAAATTACAGTCGGCCCGGAATGGCACGGTTTTAAGAAGTAAATCGGACAGCGAGATGGCAAGGAAAGCCGTCCTTTCAGGCGGCAGCGGAGCCCCAGCATACTACCCCATAACGATGAAGTCTCTGCCACATCGATGGCATTCATAATGACCTCGTGGGACTCCCGTGTACTTTCTTCAAGAAAAATCAGCTGCCGTCCTATCGACCCGCCACCGATCGCAAAACTACCGCGCTTGAGTTTACCAGCGCGAGGAACGTTTTCGGCAAAGTCGCCGCCGTTGGAGTTTTCCGTCTAATTGCCGAGCGCACAGGCGATGACGAAATCGGTGAGTTTTTCCGATTGGAACCAACCTTTCCAGAGGTTGTGGCCCTGACCTGCTATCACTTCGATCTCAACCGGACCTCCCAGCTCGGTGTAGCGTTCACCCAGCTCCGCAGAGTTCTTCTCCAACGGAACCACTTTGTCGGAATCTCCGTGAATATGGAGGATCGGCACTTTTGCCTTAGCGAGCGGTTCGAGGCGGTCGATCGGGTTGTGCTTCTTCAGATCAGCCTCGAGCTGCTCGGCAGTGAGGTCGTAGGCCCCTGCCGCTTTCGCGATTCCCGGATAGCTGGCGATATTACAGACCGGATAGATCCCGGCGACACCCGCCACGGAGGCCGGATTTTCAACAGCCCAGTTGTAGAGCATCAGCCCGCCCCGGCTGCGGACAAGCAGGCAGGGCTTGGTTCCGAACTTCCGCTCTTTCACAAGGTAGTCGTAAAATTCATTGAAGACCGCCCGCCCCTTGGGGCTGCCAAACGATTCCCCGACATCCACCCCTGCGATTGCGATTCCGTTTTTGAGAAATTTCTCGAACATCCATTTCTCCGTGTTGCCCGGCAGACCTTTGAGCGTCGGCGCATACCATACCCACGGAATATCTTTTTCCGCGTCAGGCGGAAGCATCACAAAGGCATCGTTACCATCGAGCTGAAAAGACTCACCCGGGAGCGGGAGGGCTTTCTCACCCTTGGTGATCTCCGGCTCCGCAGCGTTTAGAAACCCAATGGTGAGAAAAAAAGCAGAAACCATCGCTCGAGTCATGATCCCAAAGATTCATGGAGCGAGGCTCTAAGCAAGCAAGAAACGGATGCGTGGTTTCTGGTGGATTTCGGAAATGGGAGGTCCGGGTGCTCAATGGCGCGATGGAATCAGCAGAGCTGTAAGTCCGGGAAGGTAGTGAACTTTTCTGAGACGCGTCGAAAAGAGCCACAACTTTCCTTTCAAGACACATGAGCGAATCCAGGGAAAAGGGACGACTACTCACCTTCCGAATCGATACGAAGAAAGATATACTGCAATGTTTCAGGGACCGTGACTTGGAGCTCGCCGTCTTGGAAAGTCGCCGAACCTTTCCCACCAAGCACCGTGACTTTTGCATTTCCCTCGTCGAGGAGCGGGATCTCAGTCGACCAACCATCTTCGGCATTCAGTTCCCGGAAAATCACCACCCGCGCACTTTTGCGGTCCTTGCTAGTCGAGGAAAATCCGGTCCACACATAACCATCCGGGACTTCACCGATCGGCACGATGTGGCCTGAGAAAATCGCCTCCCGTTCTTTTTTCCAAGCGGCCACCAGCGGAGGGATCGTTTCGAAATAGCTGTCAGGAAGATTCGAAGTTTCGAACCAACCGAGCGGGCTGGCGAACATGACCGTCGCGAAAAGCGTGTCGGGCGGGTAGTTCGCCGGCGCGAGCGGATCACCCTCATACTTGTCCGCGTTGCGCGCGGTATTGAGAAACTCCATCCGCAGCCGGACAGGATCCACGTATGGGCCGAGCGTCCACAAATTCCGCAGCGTGTGGTGCGGCCAGTAGTTGCGCCAGTCGGTGTAGCGGTTCTCAAGGAAAATAGGGCCGACGTTGTTGGTCCCGTAGTAGCCCGGTCGCAGGCCGGCGGTGGCGTCGGCGTCGAAAACTACGCGCCCATCCGTCTCATCCAGCACCTTGTTGTAGAACTTGTGCAGGTTGACTTCAGCCAAGGAACTTTTCATCTCCACGGCATCGATCTTCACGTATTCGACACCCTCTTTGTCGAAAGCTTCGAGCAGCACCTCCGCATCGCGCTCCCAGTTCTCCATGTCATTCTCCGCGTCCGGTCCGAACCATAGCCCGAACTTCATTCCCTTTTCGCGAGCCGCATCGACCAGCGGCTTCAGTCCGTTGGGAAAACGCTCGGGATGCGGTTTCCAAAACTCAGGATTCGCGGATCGGAAATTTCCCCACGCACCTTTGCCAAAAGCGGAGTTCCCAGTTTTCCCTGCCTGCCAACCATCATCGACCTGCACCACATCCACTCCGAGCCTTGCGCCTGCTTCCACCTCTTTAAGCAAGAACTCAACGTTCACCCGCGAGTCCCGCGAACGGTCCCCCCAGGTATTACTCAAGAACATCCCGTCCCGATCCGGCACATATTTCCGAAGGCAACGCTGGTAGTCCTGCATCGCCGCGATGCGTCCCGCGCTCCCACCCGAATAGGTAAGCACCGTCCACGGATAGCCCTGCCCGGCAAAGGTGATCCGTCGTGCAGCCCCTGCAACCCGAATATCCCAAAGCGACTTGATTGGCCGTGCATGGGGTAGGGGAGCGAGCTTCAAAAAGATCAGCCCACGCTGCGTCAAAGAGTCTTCCAGATGAAACACATTGCACGCGACTTCGAAATTGTCCTGAAGCGGCAGCCACTCACGTTCGAAAACCAGCTCGTCATGGTGATCCGTCTGATCCATCAGCTCGACTTGGGTGTAGCGGAGGTGCAGCGGAGAAAGCATGAAATCCTCAAGCGCCTGGATCGGTTGTCCACGCTTCGGTTTAGAAGGCTTCGGTTGCTCAAGACCATCCGGCGCTCCCTCCGTGGGTTCGCTTTCCTCATCCTCACCAGCAACGGCTGCACCCGACGTAAAAGTCACAGTGACCCCGGTCGCTCCCGGAAAAATCTGAAACTGATACCCAAACGAAGAGTCAGCTCCGGTTGCAGTCAGGTTCACCACCAGCGACTCCTCCTCCACCGGACTGAGTCTGCCTATCTGGGTCGTAAAAGTGAGTGCGCGCTCCTCAGAGGCAAGATTTCCTCCAGGATGCGGAGCCGGCTGGCGGCCATCCTGACGAAGCCATTCCGTATCGCTCGCCTTGTCCTTGAAAGAAACCGCCGTCAGCAGCCCTTCTTTGATCGTCCATTTCCGCTCGATCAGCGCATTACCCACCGTCAATTCATTTTCACTCCAATCGGCATAGCAAGCAGCGTGTTCCGCACGTTCGGCGAACGATTGGCTCGGGAAAAGGAGCGGAGTTGCAAAAATCAAGAGAACGGCTTTCATGGGCTGAGAAAAGCAGAAAATAGAAAAGAGACAATGATCAAACTTTTAAGCTATCCAACGGGAGTTTTTGCCTGTTTCCGAGAAGCAAAACGAAAGAGTTATGGAACCACGAATCTGACGAACCGAACGAATTCGAAGAAATGATTGGAGCTGTGGACTCCCCTATCCCTTCCGTGTATTCCGCCAAAACCGTGGCCCCTTCACACTTTCAACATGCGAAGAATGACTCCGGTTATTCCTGCCCCACCGTTGCTAAGGCCATTCCTTCTCTACCGAGGTCAGGATGGCCTAGCCCATTCCCTGATCAAGCGCATTTCTTAAATCTTCCACGAACGATTTCATCTCCGAGACGCGATTTTCCCCGTCCACCGCCCGTAGCAGATAGGAGGGATGAATCGTCAGGATCACTTTTCCCGCGAGCTGCGGTGCGTGGATCAGCCCTCTCTCCGAAAGCACTTTCACCTCCCGCCCCAGTAGCGAGCGCCCGGCTGTCGCTCCCAACAGGATCAGCACATCCGGGGCGATCCGGTTCAGCTCGGCCAGCACCCACGGGCGGCAGGCTTCGATCTCGCCTTTTGCCGGAGACTGATGCAGGCGGATCTTTCCGCGTGGTGTGTCCTTGGGGGTCCATTTGAAATGCTTAACAGCATTGGTGAGATACACTTCGTCCCGAATCAGACCTGCCTCTTTAAGCGCCTTATCCAAAATTTTCCCGGCAGGCCCTACAAAAGTCCTACCAGCGATATCCTCCTTATCACCCGGTTGCTCGCCGACGATCATGATCCTTGCATCCGGCGGCCCCTCTCCGAAAACCGTGCCAGTCGCATTTTCCCAAAGAGGGCATGCTTGGCAATTCGCCGCAGATTTTTTCATCTCCAAAAGGCTCTCGCCTTCGCGCGGTCCCGAGCAAGTAGGCGAAGCGGACATTTCACGTAGAGAACCGAGATAGCGATTGTTCAGAGCCGCTTTCGCAGGCCGCAGCTCCTCCTCGTGCATGGAGCCGACGCGGCCTTTGCTCCCTTGAATGAGCTCATCGATGAGTGCCGCCTCCGGAAGATTCTTCCAGTATTTCTTCGGCATCTCCGTCTGCATCATCTTCACTTTCAGCCGGGCGGGATTGAAGATACTCCGGTAGTAGGTCTTCCAATGATCCTCCATGACATCCCCCGCCCCGATCGGGTCGGTAGCCACTCCGTCCGTGTGTATCAGCGCCTTGCCGTTCCAGTGCGCACAGCCTTTCGGCGTAAAAATGCTCCAGTCCATGTTGGCAAAACGCTTCCGGAAAAACGGCGTCCCTGCCTCAACAATCCAATGCTCCGGCTCGAACCAAGCGACATACCTTTCCCGCCCGCTCGCCTCATCCGTAGCCACCAGCCGGAAACGCACGAACGCGTGCATCTTGTGGATCTCACGACTGACGTTTTTCCGCATGATCAAGGCCTTGGAGATATCCGGATCACTGGAAATCTCACACAGCCTGCGCTCGCCACCCTTCGTAATGCGCCAGAGAATACGGTAAAGCAGTGCCCAGCGGCTCCCATCGGCATGGCAGCAAACACCCTTCGCCAAATCCAGAAAAGCAGCGGGAACCTTCGCGGTGGGCGTGGCCTGATACGAAGCACTCTCTTCCTCTAGCGCCGAAAAAAGCCCTTCTTCCTTTTCGAAAATCACCTGCCCCGGAGCCACTTCGGCGGCGAGTAAATCTTTAGCCACCTTCCTCCAGCTCGTGAAATCATTCCCGGGATCGACGCTTCTCATCGCCCTTTCAGAATAGCTCAAGCTGCTGCGGTTTAGGCGCAAACTTTGCCCGCAGCCGGTCGGAATCGAGCAGGTAACTCGAAGGATTGTGATCCGCAGTAATAATGAACGGCTCCACCTTTTTCAAGGAAACGCGGAGCCGCACCAGATCGGTGAGGCGTATTTTCGTAAAGCGCCGTATGCGCAGGATGCGATCCACATTCCGAACACCCAGACCCGGAATCCGCAGCAAAATCTCTCTGGGAGCCTTCTGGATATCGACCGGAAAATCCTGTCGATTCCGCAACGCCCAAGCGAGCTTGGGATCGAGATCGAGATCAAGGTTAGGAGCCTCAGGTGTAAGGATCTCCCCTGTCGCAAAACCATAGTGCCGCATCAACCAATCCGCCTGATAGAGCCGGTGCTCGCGGATCAGCGGCGGGGCTTTCAACGGGAGAATCGACGAGGGCTCCGGGATCGGACTGAACGCGGAGTAATACACCCGCTTCATCTTATACGAGCGATACATCTCGTCCGATCTCGCCAGGAAATCCGCATCCGTCGACGCATCCGCTCCCACGATGATCTGCGTGCTTTGCCCGGTGGCGTGACGCAATTTCTTATCCCCATCCTTCTTCTGCTCCGCCGCCTCCTCTAACTTGTGGCGGATCCGGCCCATCGCCACCTTGGTCCGCGCCATGTTTTTCTCCGGCGCCAGAAGGTCGAGACTCTCCTGCGTCGGAAGCTCGATGTTAATGCTGATGCGATCCGCATACCGCGCCGCCGTCTCGATCAGCTCCGGCGAGGCTTCTGGGATGGTTTTCAAATGAATGTAACCCCGGAAATCATGCACCTCCCGCAAGGTCCGCGCCACCGCGATCACCTGCTCCATCGTGTAGTCCGCATTCCGGATGATCCCCGAGCTAAGGAAAAGCCCCTCAATGTAATTTCTCTTATAAAAATCGAGTGTCAGCTTCACCACCTCCTCCGCCGTGAAAACGGCACGGCGCACATTGCTCGATCTACGGTTGATGCAGTAGTGGCAATCGTAGATGCAGGAATTCGTCAGCAGCAGCTTGAGCAGCGAGATGCACCGCCCGTCCGGCGCATAGCTGTGGCAGATCCCCGCCCCACCCGTCGAGCCGACACCTTTGCCCGAAAGCGAATCGCTTTTGTTCGCCCCCGAGCTAGCGCACGAGGCATCATACTTCGCCGCATCCGCCAGAATCTCTAATTTCTTCCCGATCTCCATTTGTTCTTGCGAAGACTACCTATAAAGTCTCCTTCCGCCACAGAAAAAGAGCCTATTTTCATCAAAAAGAGGAAGCGACAAAAAACTCTTCGATATGATCTCCGGCTTCGAGGCTTTTGGGAAAGAGTGACTGGAGAGCGGGAACAACAGGAATTCGTTCTTCCGGCAGGGTCAGGTTTTGAGGAGCCATAGCTGGAGTGGCAGCATCATCGCGACCGTTGCTGCCGTATCCTGCGCCAGGACGTTAGAACGGAATCCTGTCTTCCATCCCTTTCCAAACAAATCCACAAGCACCAGCTGGGCGAGGCCCCGTTTGCCAAACCTTTGTTTGAACTCCGCCTTGCCCAAGCCAGCCAGTTTGCAAGCCGCCGCACCGCCGATCACAGCCTCGATAGAACTCTCCAGCCAGCGGCTCATCCTACTTTAGAATAGTTCGCCAATCCCGCTGGATGGATCACGTTTCCCGACGCTCACATAAACAAAGCCTAACGAAAAACTGGAGGAATCATCAGAAATGCTTGGAAATTTCTAGCAAGTCTCCTCAAGAAAATCTCTTCCGCGCTAACCCGTCATCCGTCAACTCTGCGATCGACAGGAGCCTCGCGGAAATCCGGCTGAAAGGCAACCAGCCCAAAGCCGAAGACTTCAGCTGGTTCCACCGCCAGAGTTTCGCACAGCAACTCGACTGGCGACAAAGACTCACCGCCAAGCTAGATTAACTGGGTGGGGTCGAGCAGGTTGGTTTTAATCAAGTAGAGAGAACGATCCCATCCCCAACGAGAATGGGTGTTTCAGTCCAAGGATGCGGCAGTGAAAAGTAGATAAAACAACTACGACATTTTGCCACAAAAAGGGCTTGGTAGGACACCTACTGAATTTTACAGGGACCGCCGCTAGGCGAACCGGTGCGGCAGACTCCCCCTTTTGCTCCAGAAACCCCCTTTTGCGACGGCTCTTCCCTGCCTGCCACCGCTCGGCCTGCTAGTACACCGATTCACAGAAAAGATCCTACTCGGAGAGGCCTCACGGCATCGTGATGGAGACACTTAGGCGGACGAAGACCACTGCGCGCGACTCAAGCGTTTTAGGGATGCTCACCTTCACGGTGCGGAACCCTTCCGCCGGCACAAAACTATCGTCAATGGTGAACCCATCGACGACGTGAGATAGGGGCGTCCAGCTAATTAGATCCGAACTATACTCCACCGTAATCGCCGTGTTGCCATCTGCTTCCGCCTCATCGCGTCGCAGATAGGTGAAAACTAAATTACTTGGGTCGCTGGTATCCAAGGTCGGAGTCACGCTTGAATCATCATTGCCATCCGTTGGATCTCCACCCACAACCCATTCGATGCCCGAACCGAGTCCGCCACCATCGAAATCAACGTTAGCTGCGCTTTCGCTCAGCTCACCCAAGAATGACCCGGTCGCCCAAGTGAAGTAGTTGGGGGCTGGAGGAGCCACGACGGTCCCATCACTATCGCCACCGGAGCTGGGGGCTGGTGGAAGCACGACAGCCTCACCGCCATCGCCGCCCCCGCCACTACTACTGCTATCGTCGCGCATGCTACTTTCGGCCAACTGGCTGCTGTTGGCATCAACAAACATGAGTCCAGCATTGTAGCCCGAGTCTACCGCGACAAAGTCGATATTATTGTTAGGGGCAGTGATGACATTACCCATCAAGCGACCTTTAACACTACAGCCATCACCTGTAGTGATTGCAGTACCGGCGAGTAGATTACCTACGAAGTTCACTCCGGCACCAAAGGTGGCGGCAGTGCCAATTCTCCAATAAACGCCGTAATTTTCAGCTGCCGTGACACCCTCTGGCACATTGATGAATGTTACCGTCGCAGCTGCCGCGACGGTAAAAGTAGTGCCTATATTAAACACCCAGACTCCATCGGGCTGTCCTTGAGCATCAAGGATCAAGTTACCTGTCAGGCTCGCTGTACTTAAGAACTTATAATTTCCTGATGGGATGTTTTGTAGGGATGCCGCAGGGCTACCCATGTCCTGTCCTGCTACGTACGTCGCGTCTGCCTGCATCGTGTCTAGGCCGTTAAACGCTCTCCAAAAATCTCTTTTATCCTCAGGGCTTAATTCTCGTTGTGTCCCGTCGACCGTATAGGCGTAACCCGTTCGTGCTCCACCCAAGCCCAGATCTCCGGCAATCGTTCCCGCGCCGTTGATTGTTGTCGCGCCCCCATCGACCCCGCCAATGAACCCATACTTGCTAGTCTCGCCTAAAATTCCTTGCCGACCGGAGTCGGGGGCTGTTGGAAGCAAGACGGTCTCACCGCTCTCAGCCATCTGGCTGCCGCTGGCATCGACAAACATGAGTCCAGCATCGTAGCCCGAGTCTACCGCGAAAAAGTCAATATCGTTATTAGGGGCAGTGATGGCATTACCCATCAAGCGACCTTTAACACTACAGCCATCACCTGTAGTGATTACAGTACCAGCGAGTAGATTACCTACGAAGTTCACTCCGGCACCAAAGGTGGCGGCAGTGCCAATTCTCCAATAAACGCCGTAATTATCAGCAGCCGTGACACCCTCTGGCACATTGATGAATGTTACCGTTGCAGCTGCTGCGACGGTAAAAGTAGTGCCTATATTAAACACCCAGACTCCATCGGGCTGCCCTTGAGCATCAAGGATCAAGTTACCCGTCAAGCTCGCTGTGCTTGAGAACTTATAATTTCCTGGCGGGATGTTTTGTAGGGATGCCGCAGGGCTACCCATGTCCTGACCTGCTACATACGTCGCGTCTGCTTGCATCGTATCTAGACCGTTAAACGCTCTCCAAAAATCTCGTATATCCTCAGGGCTTAATTCTCGTTGGGTCCCGACGACCGTGTAGGCGTAACCCGTTCGTGCCCCACCCAAGCCCAGATCTCCGGCAATCGTTCCCGCGCCGTTGATTGTTGTCGGCCCCCCATCGACTCCACCTATAAGGCCATATTTACTAGTCTCGCCCAAGATGCTGCCCGCATGAGCGGTGGCGACTATTCCAAAGCCGACCGCGACCACCAAAATACTGAAAGGAAGAAAGGACAATTTGAAGAAGGATGAAATCATGAATAAAGGTCGCGTCGGGTTGCGTTGCTACTTTTGCAGTCCGAGCGGACCGCTCAATATTTCTTTTTTGGCCGGGGTCAATGAAAAAACGAGGATTTTTTTGATCGAAGAAGTCATATCTGACGGTCCCTGCGCGGCGCTAAGCCATCTCATGCCATTCATGCCACCTCATGCCATTCGGGTCCTGAATAGCACTAAATTAAAGCCTTTCTAGGACATTTCTTGCTTACCTACTAGATAAGCAGTAATTATGCTTTCCGCAAGAACAACAGGACTCCAATATTCAGAGAATCGGGCGGATCGATGCGCGAAAAATTAGCAACCATCTCTGGCTTCTGTAAGCGGTAGACAGAGAAACTTTTCGGCGATCTTGTGCCACGCGCCTCCTCACCAAATCCGAGGGCCAACCAACCGCTTGATCAGGGACATTCCGAACATCCGCACGTCATCCGCTGGTTCGCCTCGTTGATCGGCTCACCTGCGGAGCTCGTGACCTGTGCAATCACCAAACTTAGATTCGTCTTTGTCAGCATTCAGGCGGGTTTCGAAAAGGACGCGACGTCCGCCGTGGATATCCTTATGGGTTTTAAAAGACAGCAGCAAGATTCCCTTCGAGCTATTTTCGGATTCGCCCGGATTGGATCACCTACCGTCCAACGTTTCCGGCCCGAAACAGATCATCGTCGGCCACCTCATGGACGATCTCTTGCTTTGCCTTAAAAACGAAAAAATCAATCCTCTCATCCGCTCCTGCGTTTTCCACTACGAACTGGAATTCATTCACCCGTTTCAAGACGGCAATGGAAGGGTCGGCCGCTTCTGGCACACCCTCTTGCTTTACAACTACCTCCAACTCTTCAAAACCACCGCCACCGCCACCGCCACCGCCAACCGGGACTTGAAGCAAGCAGTCGATAGCAACTTCCTTACGAAAATAGGAGAAAAAGTGCTTACACTCTATCGCTACCGGTAACCTACACCTCAACATCCCCAATCCATTGCCGCCAGCGCTCTGCGACAAAGAACGAGGCTGGAGCCGCCCTGAAGATCAAAAAAATGTTTCAATGCGACACCCGATACTCCAACATTCAACTCGCCACAACCGGCGAACCCCCTCGGCCAACTGGCACGAAATTGCTCGCTCCGAAGAATTGAGCCTTCCTGCTCCCGGTTTTCTGGAATTCTCCCATTCGAATTTCAATCCGAAAGAACCCGAAATACGAATCGAGCGCTGGGGATCTAACTTATGCAGGCGGTCAGCAATACCGTTCCCCCCTTGCACCCAATCCCATTTTCCTCTAATTTCTTTCCTTGACCGCACTCACTCAGCGAATTGTCAGCGAAATCGAAGCTGCAACGGAACCGGTTCAATCGGAAGTGCTCGATTTTGTTCTATTCGTCAAGGCACGGGCGGGTGCCGCACAGGGTTCCGGTGGCACCAGCAGGATCAATCGCACACCTGGGGTCTGCGGCGGCGAAGCCCGCGTGGGAATGACACGCGTCGCTGTCTTGATGCTGGAGGAAGCGCGCCGCGAGGGAGTAGGCGATCTTGATATCCTCAAGGATTATCCCGGACTCAGCGTTTTCGACCTCGAGTCCGCCTGGCGGTATCTGGAAACCCACAGCGAGGAGATCGCACAAGCCATCCAACGCAACCGGGATGCGTGATGGCGGCAACCTACTCCAATGAGAACTTTCCAAGACGCGTCGTCGAAGAATTGAGACGTCTCGGAAATGATGTTCTTACCTCTTACGAAGCGGGACGGGCGAACTAAAGAATCCCGGACGATCAGGTTCTGTCGTCTGCCACCGGGCAGCAACGCGCCGTTATCACCCTGAACCGGCTCGACTTCATCCGGCTTCACCGGGATACCCAAGGTATCAACGCAGGGATCATCGTCTGCACACGTGACGATGCCGACCCCACAACCTTCGCCCTTCGCATTCATTCCGCTCTCTCCTTCCACGGAAACCTGACCGGTCAGTTGATCCGCATCGTGAAAACATCCGCATGAAACCCGCTCCTTCCACGGTCACAACCACACAATCACGAAACGAGCCGCAGCTTCACACCCGAACGTTGCAAATATTTAAATCCGACTCCTGACCCCGAAAATTTTCTCGAAAAAAGCGTCATAGAAAGCAGGGGCGGGGGAAACGAAGGCCAAGCTGCCCTCCGAAATGCAGGCTTTTCCCGGTGATGCTTGGAAAACGGAGATTTGGCAGGCATTTTATCAAGATTTGCACCCTGACCCCATTTTCGCGAATGCCATTCAGGTTCCCACCCTTTGGACTCTTTGGGCTACTTCTAATCTATACCCACCCGCAACGCCCGCATACTCCACAGCGTTCCAGAAGCCGCCTTCGCGCTTCCTCGCATCGCCCGCGCACCATCCTTCCGTTTCGCGGAAAATCGATCCCTCGCCTCCCTAAACGCCTCGTCCACAAATCCCCTGCTCCCAATCACCGCCCCGTCCGTAAAATACCGCACCCGGCAGCGCAGCATCTTTGCCATCCCCAACTCCGGTAGGATCGTTTGGTTATCTCCACTTTCCAAAGCCTCCGCATCGTTCTTTGAAATTTTCATTTTCCCAGAAACTCCAACCTTTGCGTTGAGCGGTTTCCGCTCCAAGGCAAGCCCCATCAGCCTGCGATACCGACGCGAGGCATCTTTCCAGCTACTCGCATCAAAGCCCACCTCCGTATCCGAGGCAATCGCACGAACCAACCCTTCCCGGGCCTTCTTCCCATTGCCTTTTCGGCCTCCACCAACCGCCTCCCCATAGCTACTCCAGCGATAATCCGCCGGATCTTCCACCATCCCCGCCCGCACCGGATTTAGATCAATATAAGCCGCCATCGTCCGCGCTGCCGTTCCGCTCTCCACGATCACGCTCTTAAAACGTTGCTCCCACAAGGTTCCCGTCCGTTTATGCCGCGAATTGAACCACTGGGTGAAACGCTGCATCAACCCCTTCATAAACTCTCCCAGATCGTGCATCCGATAAGTGAAACGCTCCTTGATTTCGGTAACCCGTTCCGGATTCCCACCCGCCACACCACCCTCAGTCCGCGCCGCATCGATCTGCCCGGCCACATCCGCCACAAACGCCTCGCTGTAGAGCGCAGAGAGCCTTTTGAGAAAATCCATATCAGAAATCCCGCCCTCCGGCTGCGGCGGAACCTCCAACAAAATATGGATACCTGTCCTCCGTAGCTTTACGCGAAGGATGGATGATTGCACATCAGGCAGTAGGAAAGGACCCGACAACCCGAGAAATTCTCCATCATCCGCATCAAAGTCCGAAACCGCTCTTTTTCCTCCAGCGCTAGAGCCAGACGGCGCTCAACCACGCGACTTACAAGATGGTAAATCACCGGTTTCTCATGCGAGTCCTTCCACGGGGATAAAAATCGAGCGCGTCTCATTCCCAAACTCTACTCCCCTAATACCCGACTGTCGATAACAAGTTTTGTTAATGGGACTGTCCCTTAGAATATTAATGGGACTGTCCCTTATAATACTCCCCTAATACCCGACTGTCGATAACAAGTTTTGTTAATGGGACTGTCCCTTAGAATAATCACCATCAGTTTGCGGTTAAATGTTGAAATGCGATTCCTGACCACAATATGGGGTGCCCGGATCGCCTGAATGCCGGTCTTTTGTATGACTGCCGGGAGATCCGCGAGGTCAGGGAGTCGGTTTGTGGGGCGCGGCGGTCTTTTGTTCCTGATCCTCTTCCCGCTTTTTCCCGGCTTCCGCCATTCGCGCGACCACCCACAGGTTGTGCGTGAGGATCGCCCAGCCCACGGCCAGTTCCCGGTGCCCGAAGCCTTTGACTAATCTGTTCTGGCCAGGTGCCGCATTGCAACTTTTTCGGTATCCAGCGGCCTCAAAAAGAGTCTCTGTTGGGAGGCTTCAGGCTTTGGCCTGATTCTTTTTTTTCGCACCTGTCTCCCGCTTCGGAGAACCCGGGACCCGAACGAATTTGAATTCCAGTTTCCGCCCCAAAGCTGCAGCCACTTTTCCAAGGCCTGCCGTGTTTTATTTGTCTGGAAAGTGATGCCACGGGAGTTGTTAGCGAAATAAAATTCGCATTCTGGCCTTTCATAGTTGTCAAGCGAACTTCATTATTCTTGTTTCTCTCCACTGCATTACTTCCAGATATC